>JAEEGL010123454.1_pt1 | contig 85729 bp, 61 predicted proteins | sample 9134231 | NCBI WGS metagenome assembly JAEEGL01 (sample SAMN16246548, study PRJNA631951) | gut metagenome | biome: gut microbiome; feature: rumen; material: fiber-attached | host: Bos | place: Iran: Karaj | collected 2018-10
AGTATCTGTGGAAGCACAAACATGGTTATCAGAAGGGAAATGATTGTTCCACGTCCGAGACATTTACCTATTCCGTAGATTGCACAGTCTGAAGTCATCTTGCCGATCAGGATTCCGGCTACAGCCAGCATGGTTCCAGAGGTAATAATTGTAGGGAAGGACAGGTTCATGGTATCGATGATGGCATCTCTTTTGCCCATCCTGCCGCGAAGCTCTGTGTATCTGCCTGCAATTACGATGGCGTAGTCAATGTTGGCACCCATCTGGATAGAGCTGACGATAAGGTATCCAAGGAAAAACAGATTGTCGTGCTGTATGGCAGGGAATGAGAAGTTGATCCAGATACAGCCCTGGATTACTGCGATAAGCAGCACAGGCATACCCGCTGACTTGAAGGTGAAAAGAAGCACCACCAGAACGGCGAGTATTGATATCACACTGGTAACAGTGTTGTCTCTTCCAAAGCATTTCTTGAGATCCAGCTGGCTCACAGACTCACCCACGACATATATCTTGTCCTCGTCGTAGTATTTCTCAGTGACCTTGTGAAGCTCCCTGATAAAGTCAAAGGTCTCCTCAGACTCCTCAGGCAGTGTGGTGTAGACAAGGATCCTGGAGTAGTCAGGCCCCTGAAGCTGGTTCTTGGCAAAATTCATCATACGGTTGGCATTGTTTAGTGTGTCCATCAGCTCATCGTCAAGAGTGACATATCCCTGCTGGACCTCATCATATACGAACATGAACATGTCGATGAGCGGCACCTTGTAGTTGGCAAGGCCGTTCACCACTTTGGCATAGTCCTCATCATTGACTGCGTAGGCTGTATAGATCAGCTCTGCTATCTCGTAATCAATATCCAGAAGCTCTGAGAACTGTCTCGGTGTCAGCTTCTCAGTGAGGGTATAACCACCAACCGCCTCTGTATTGGAAAGACCCGTTATTGATGAGACATTGGTATTGAGCATCAGTTCATCGATAAGTCTCTTCTCTTTATCATAATCGCCTGATGGAAATACCAGGGCCAGCAGTGTATCCGATTTGAAATTGTCCTTCTGCATATTGGCAGCTACCTGGACCTCGTTGGTAAGAGGAGGCGTGATCAGGGAATATCCGTATACATAAGGTGTCTTGGCTGAAATCCTGCTGGCAACTATGATCACCACTACGAACAGCGGAGCAACCACATATCTTGTGGCATAGGCAAATTTTCCGACAAACGGGATCTGTGGAATGAAATTCTTGTGCTGGGTCTTCTCCATCAGCCCGGCAAAGAGCATAATGATACCCGGCATCAGTGTGAATACTGACATGAGACTTAGAAGTATAGCTTTGATAAGAACAATACCCATATCCTTGCCGATGCCGAACTGCATGAACAGCATGGCAATAAGACCGCCCATAGTCGTCAGCGAACTACCTGCAATCTCGGGAATTGACTTAGAAAGAGCCAGAATATTGGCCTCTCTGGTGGGAAGCTCTGCATGCTCCTCCTTGTACCTGTTCAGGAAGATGACAGCATAGTCCACAGACAGTGCCAATTGAAGAACTATTGTAACTGAATTGGACACGAAGGAAATCGTGCCCAGAAGGAAATTGGTGCCCATCTGAACAAGCGCCGCGCTTCCAAAGGTAAGGAGCAGCACCGGCACCTCTGCATAGGCCTGGGATGTCAGAAGAAGAACCACAACGACAATGATAACAACAAGAACAGAGATGACGTCCATCTCCTTGTCTATCAGTTCTGACTGGGTATCACCCAATGAGGTTTTCAGATAGGAATCATAGGGTTCAAAGTACTCATTGATCTGAGCCAGCATCTCAAGACATCTGTCGTCATTCTGGTCATAATCAAAGGTAATCTTAATAAGAGCCGAGCCATTGTTGTAGTGCGCGGGAGAATCATCGACCTCAGCTGAAAATACACCCTCTAATCCCTCAAGATAATCCTTGATCTCAAGGGCCTGCTCATAAGAGATATTGGCAACCATAACGTCAGCAGAGCCATAGGTGGTAAACTGCTCTTCCATCAGATCAAGTCCCTGCCTTGTCTCTGATGTGGGCGGCAGATATTTGTCAAGCTTGTTCTCGACCTTGACCCAGCCGCTGGCAATAACTGAAAATATGCACAGAATTGCGTAAATCAGAAAGAAAAGATTGCGCTTATCCACAATAAATGTGCATATTTTGAGCATAAAGCTGTTTCCAGCTTTCTTTTTCTTACTCATTCCTAATTTCCCCCAACAAAAATATTCAATTAATCATACACCATATTTAGAATTTCTTCCACCCCTGGATTCTATATGTTGTACTTAAGGTTTTCCTATATCATACCTTATGCCGTATTTTGCGACGTCCTCCTCTTTCTCCCATTTATCCATTATCTCTTTTGCAAAATCATCCATGGCCTTGTCATCCTTGCCGGACAACACAATGGCCAGAACCCTGTTGGCCCCGTCAATACAGGCTATATCTGTACCGGTCAGTGATGCCCTGACAATACCCGCAAGTCTCTCAGCCAGGTCTTTATCCGCAGCTTCATCTGCCATGATCTCAAAATGTATCATGATGGGCTCGACACATTTCCCCATTGTGAGTCTCTTTATAATGCGGTATACATCCTCAAGTGAGTTGTAATCCAGAGGGTATGCCCCATTGGCAGGTCCCCTCTCCGAGAGGATCTTCTTGAGACCTGTTATGCCACCTGTCATGTTCTGATCAACCACCGAGGCAACCGCACCCTCCACAGAGGAGTAAATGGAATAGGCGTGCTTACCCCTGTCCTTGACCTCGTAAAGCGCCTTGTCGGCCTTGGAAAGAAGTTCATGATAGTCAGTGCCCTCCTCTGGAACCCTTACAGCACCAATAGACACGCCAATAGGAATCTCCATATCCTTGCCAAGATATGTTCTTGCCGCTTTTAATATCTCATTGTTCAGGAACTTGGTCTTGTCATCTACAACCATTTCCCTCTCGGCATTGCGAAGAAAAGTCACAAATTCATCGCCGCCAAGCCTGCAGAGAATGTCCTCTTCCCTGGTGCAGGTCTTCATCAGCTGGGCCATACTGATAAGGATCTTATCGCCCATGTCATGTCCGTATATATCATTTACCGGCTTGAAGCTGTCCAGGTCCATTATCATGAGGAATCCCCTGTCCTCTGCACAGGCTTTTGTCAGCTTCGCATCCGCGCCCCTCTTGTTCAAAAGACCTGTCAGAGGATCGGTAGTAGCTGCATTCTGCCATCTCTCAAGGTTATTGACATTCTGTATGAGGTTGCCGATGGCCCACCCGATATACAGCACAAAAGCAAAGCATACAAAGAAGAAATATGCCTGGAAATAGGGTCTTTCATATAGCATCGATTCCTTCTCTATGTAGAAGGTTTCTTCTCTCTGAAGCGTTGTTCCCGAAGAATCAAATACCTGAACATGAAGGACGTAATTTCCATATTCAAGATTGGTAAAGATCAGGTTCTCCATATCTTTCTGGTAACAGTAAACACCCTCGTCATCCACTCCCTCCAGGAAGATATGGATATAGGGATTGGACATTGTATAGTTGAGGATCGCCACATCAAACAGAATACGCCCTGTTGTTGCAGGTATATGATATACACCATTCACCGGCTTGATATGCTGATCTGAAGCAATCAGATCAGATATCCTGATCTTGTAGATCTTGCTGTAGGAGTCATAATCAGTGACATCTATTCTTCTTACACCGTCTGTACAGCACAGATACAGAAGTCCGTTTGAAAATGCATAGGTTGAATTGGCGGTAAGTGACCCCCTAAGTCCACTGTTTCTGTTTAACAGCGTGTAGTTGTATTCGCCGTCACTTATAAGCTGGGATTCATTGACCACAAATATGCCTGCACTTGAGAGCACCCATGCATTGCCCTGTCCGTCAAGAAATACGTCGTAGTTGTTGGAATACGGGAAGTTCTCAAGCCTTCTTATATCACCATCCTTGGCATAGTACAGAGCATTACTGGTGACATAGATATACCCGCCCATGCAGGGGATGATCTTCATGACAACAAGTGTGCCAAGGCCATCATCCTCATCAATGGTATCAACAACCTTGTCATTTTCAATGACAAAGATACCGGCTCCATCGGATCCCATGAATATCCTGCCGTTCTCCTCGTCCTCATGTACGCACAATACCTGGGCAGTGATGCCTGAAAACTCGCCCAGTTTTCTTACTACCCTATCTCTTTTAATAAAGTTGACACCTGAATTGCTGACTGCAACTATCCTCCCGTCAGAAAGCTGAGTGCAGAGCCTGAACCTGTCGCCCTCCGTCCCTCCCGACATGGAATTAAAAATTTTTATGGATTTATCAGGCTTCATCTCAATAAGACCGTTTTCACCGTAGGTAGAAAACCACAGATTCCCGCTGCTGTCATCGAAGATATGTCTGATGCGGACATTCTTCAGATACTGGGGGTGAGGAATAGGAACAGAATAAAAGGTCTTGAGGTCGATAGTTACAAGACCGCTTCCGGTTGCAGCATACACAAAACCATCCTTGAGAAGACAGGTATTTACCACCTCATCATCAAGCTTTGCCCTGGAGTAGAGATCCTCAAAGGGATTCCAGGTAAATCTCATTATTCCCTGCTTGCTGGAGGCAAACCAGACATTCCCCTGGTAATCAATCAGGCAGTCACCCACAGAAGTATTGAAGTCCCGACTTGTCATATCAGTGACGACACCCTTCTTGTTAATAAAGCCCAGACCATTTTCACAGCACGCAAAATAACCTCCGTATTCCTCTGAATAGCAAAGGTCATTGTAGTACTTGAGTGTGTCAGAATAGTATTTATTACGTATCTCAGCCCTTCCCTCCTGAAATGTCACAAGAGCGGAGGTATTTGAAGTTGTGCCAACTACAAAGTTGCCATCCTCAGCTGCATCAACAGAAGCATAATTGCCTGCAAAATAGTATCTTACCTTCATTTCCTGCAGGATGATGAGAGTCCCGTCAGACTTGACTCCGGCCACCACATCGCCGCTGGCTGCCAGCTTTTCTATACCATGAAGGCTGTTCTCAACTAACACAGACAGCTTCCCTTGAGTATCTATCACGCACATGTCGGTTATAGTTGCAACAAAGATATTTCCCTGTGCGTCCTCGGCAATAGCCCTTATGGAATTGGTAGGCAGACCATCAGAGACATTATAAAACTCTATGGTATCCTCCTCGGGATCATAGCAGGCAATACCACTGTCATTGGTGCCTATCCAGAGATTGCCGTCAGCATCCACATGGAGCACCATAACATTCTTTATCCTGTCATCCAGCTTCATGGCAGAAAATCTGTATCCGTCATAGCGATAAAGACCTGAGTATGTACCGACCCAGATATACCCATCCTTGGTCTGTTCAACAGCATTGATCTCTACAGAGTCAAGACCGTCGTCAGTATCATAAAGTTCGCCTGTAAACTCACTGGCAAAATCCACTGACTGCCCCTTGGCCTCAGCGCTGTATGCAGGAACAAATGACAATATCAGCGCAATGATAAGTACTCCCGCAACTCCGGAAGCAAAATTGAACCGCCTTATTTTTCTGTTAACCTCTATAATCCCCAGTGCTACAAAGAAGCTCAGGGTCTTATCAGGAAAATCAACAAAGAATTCTGCTATGAATGAATTGATGATGGGAACCTTTATGTTGTGGGACATCATGTCGATGACAGCGTCCCCCCAGACATTGCCGGTTGCACCGCCATAGATGATCAGATTCAGCGGAGTAGATACTACTGTTGCAATCAGACCCGTCACAACAGCAGCTGTACATATCAAAAAAGAATTGACCTTCTTCCTTGGGAAAAAAAGGCCAATCAGAATACCAAGACAAACTGAAACAAGCATATACGGCAGTGAATTGGTATCAAAGGCCAGTGCAAATATTATGATATTTGTTATTGCACCAGAAATACCGCCACCTAAGGCGCCCAACTCCACTGCAGCAATGATTGTTCCAACCGCATCAAACCATATCGGCAGACGAAAGCTCTGAGCAATCTCTCTGCCGATTATATTGACTGCAACACATATGATGATAAGGATCCAGGTCTGCCATCTCTTAATCTTTTCCATATCATCCTCTGAGGCATCAAAGATTATTCATCGTCCTCGTCGTCTTCAAGTTCAATTCCAATATGCTCAAAAAGATATTGAAGAACATCACCGGTAAACTTTCTGGCTGAAAAGGCAAGAAGTCTTGTTCCGTTGTCTTCCTCATCTTCTCTTACAACGTCGGCATACATGATCATTGTCTCACCGACAACTATCACATCCTTGCCCTTGAGTGAAGGTATTTTATTATCCACAATTATAGCCAGTCCCAAAGGCGATATATTTTTCACCTGTCCGAAGTACCTGGCCTGGGTCTCCCTGTCTACAATTACACTGTTTGCCTTATAGTTTACGCGATTAATCTTTCTACGTTCTTCCATTTTTTCTTCTTCCTTTATAATTTGGTCGCTACTATAATGGTAACTCGTAGAAATATTATACTCAACGAAATATTATAAATTTTAGTTTTTTTTAATCTTTAAAAGCGTCAATTCTTGAAGCTGTGGACCGGTGCGGGGATCCTTCCCTTTCTGTTCACAAAATTATCGCAGGAGAACTGATTGACCGGCATAATTGGCGCATATCCAAGAAGGCCTCCGAATTCAACTGTCTCCCCAACTCCCTTTCCTATGACTGGAATAAGTCTTACTGCAGTGGTCTTCTGATTGATCATGCCAATAGCCATCTCATCGGCAATTATGCCTGCTATAGTGGTCTCCCTGGTATCTCCGGGAATTGCTATCATATCAAGGCCAACGGAGCATACGCAGGTCATGGCCTCCAGCTTCTCCAGAGAAAGAGCTCCGGCTTCCACTGCATTTATCATTCCCTGATCCTCACTGACCGGAATAAATGCTCCCGAAAGGCCGCCCACATAGGATGAAGCCATGACACCGCCCTTTTTTACCTGGTCGTTCAGCAGAGCCAGAGCTGCCGTGGTCCCAGGTGCACCTGCATGCTCCACTCCAATCTCATGCAAAATGTCAGCAACACTGTCGCCGATGGCCGGAGTAGGTGCCAGGGAGAGGTCTATGATTCCAAAGGGCACACCAAGCCTCTTGGAAGCTTCCTGGGCAACCAGCTGTCCAACCCTTGTGACCTTGAAGGCTGTCTTCTTGATGGTCTCGCACAGGACCTCAAAGCTCTCACCCCTTACCTTTTCAAGGGCAGTCTTTACAACGCCGGGGCCACTGACTCCGACATTTATAATCTTGTCTGCCTCGGTCACGCCGTGAAAAGCTCCTGCCATAAAGGGGTTGTCATCAGGTGCGTTGCAGAAAATCACCAGCTTGGCACATCCAAGGGAATCCTTGTCCCTGGTGGCCTCAGCCGTCTTTTTAACAATTGTTCCCATGAGCCTTACGGCATCCATGTTGATTCCGGTCTTGGTGGAGCCCACATTTATGGACGAGCATACAACCTCTGTGGAGGAAAGGGCCATGGGAATGGACTCTATCAGAAGTCTGTCTGCCTCTGTCATGCCCTTGCTCACAAGAGCTGAATAACCACCTATAAAATTGACCCCCACATCCCTGGCTGCCTTGTCGAGAGTCCCTGCAATCTTTGCAAAATCCTCAGGAGTCCTGCATGCAGCACCGCCTATGAGGGATATTGGAGTCACAGAGATCCTCTTATTCACTATGGGAACCCCAAACTCTCTGGATATCTGGTCTCCAGTAGCAACAAGATCTTTGGCCGTCTCATATATCCTGTTGTAAATATTGTCACACAGCTTATCCAGGTCAGAATCTATGCAGTCCATAAGGCTGATGCCCAGCGTAATGGTCCTGACATCAAGATTCTCCTTCTCGATCATCTCATTGGTCTCAACAACTTCGTGTATGTTTATCATATTTTCCCTCTATAATTTTGTCCGGGGCAAAAGTCCCTGTCTGTGGTCGTCGTCAGCAATCATTTGCAGTTTTCGCTCGCATCGAACCGGACACTGCGATGAGCCCTGAGCATCAATCTCTGCGTGGAGAGCCACTTGAGATTGATAGGTCTCATCTCCGTGGTTCGAATCTCGCGAAAGCCTGCAAATGCTTGCCTCCGCCGCCCACATCCAGGGACTTTTGCCCCTCACTCAACAATTTACGTGGATAAAAATGAAAAAATTATGTATAGCATGAAGCATATCAGAATAAGTATGTATTCTTAGATGGAATTGCAGAAACACGCATTTACTGCGGGTTTCGTGCCGACATGATCCAGCATACAACCAAGCCCTTCGACGAAGTCGACTCTAATGGCTTGGTTGATACATTCTTGGATTTTATATCCAAGAATGTATGAATCATACATGATCATGCGTAAATTACACTCTGTGCATAGAGTCAAATATTTCCTCTCGCTGGCACTTGATGACTACGCCGATACCCTCGCCAAGAGCTTCAAGGTCGTCTGCCACAACATTGAATTCCTTGTCGGTTCCTGACATGTCAACTATCATCATCATGTTAAAATAACCACTGACTATAGTCTGAGATATATCAAGGATATTAATGTGAGAGTCTGCTAAGTAAGTACAAACCTTAGCTATGATACCAACTGTATCCTTGCCTACAACTGTTATGATAGTTCTATTCATATTTGATACCTCTTATGTTTTAAATGAGGGCCGAAGCTCCTGGCCCGGGTTAATCAAAATGCAATCAGTGGTGACAGCGTGGATCTCTCAGCCACCATGATATTGAAATCATTGCCGTGGTACTGGTTATCAGCCATCTCTATCCCAACCCTGACGGTTTCAAAGGCCAGTTCAGGCATATTGTTCTCCTTGGAAAGATGCCCGAGGAAGACCCCTTTGATCTGATCGTGAAGGAGCCGGCACAAGAGCTCAGAGCTCTTGTCATTGGAGAGATGTCCCTTGTCACCCAGAATCCTGGACTTCAGGTAATATGGATACGGCCCAGTCTGGAGCATCCTTACGTCGTGATTGGCCTCCAGAAGAAGGGCATCGCAGCCCTGAAGGCGCCCTACCGTGTACTCGTCGTAGCAGCCCAGGTCCGTGGCGACTCCTATCTTCTTGTCGCCGCACATCACGGTGTATCCACAGGGCTCCAGTGCGTCGTGGGATATCCTCATGGGATTTACTATCATGTCCCCCACAACTACAGCCTGATCGACGAAGACTCTCACGAATTCCGAGCCGGCAAGCTCACCCTTTTTGTCGGTCTGCCGTATGCCCTCAATAGTTCCTCCCGTTGCGTAAACCGGGATGTCGTATTTTTTGAGTATGGTCCTTATTGCTGCTATGTGATCCGTGTGCTCGTGGGTCACAAATATTGCACTTATATCGTCAAGGGAGAGGTCCAGCCCCTTAAGTCCCTCTTCAATCCTTTTCTTACTCACGCCGGCATCCACCAGGATGTGCGTGTTGTCTGAGCCTATGTAGGTGCAGTTGCCACTGCTCCCACTGGCTATGCTGGTAAATCTCATTTCCAATAAACCTCTATCTTGTCACCCTCCTTGATGGGCTGCATATAATCAGGGGTTGCCCCGTTGAGTGTGGTTACAATTGCCCTGCCGTTTGGCTTGGAGAGATCAAAGTCTATGGCGTCAAAAATGTCCACAAATATGTAGCTGGATTTGCCGTGAAGGGTAACTGCTTCATTGTTGACAAAGAGGTGGATATCCTTGGCGAGGATGTTCCTTACCGATGACGCATCAGCCACCGGTGTGTCCGACTTTTCATAGGTACCGTCATCATCCGGAAGGTCATCAAAGGAGAGCTGTCCATCCTTGTCGGAGTGCAGCTTGACCTCATTGTCAATATTCTCATAGGACTCCTCATTGGCCTGTCTTACAGCCACCTCATCCGCATCGGGGAAGTCCTTGTAATAATCCATTATTGCCTCTTCCTGGTCCTTGAACTCCACCTTGAAGTTCTCATAGACAGGAGTGTTGAGATCACCGCGCTCATTGTTGACAACAATGACCGTGTCCTCAGTTATCTCAATATCCATCAGCTCAGCAATCTGAGCCGCTGTGTTGTAATCAAGAACCCTGACCTCATCGCCGGAATGAATGCTGTAATATCCGGTCTGGGGTTCTCCATTGACCGTGGCATATCTGGAAGCCTCAATGTTTTTGCCGTTGACATTAACATTGAACTTGGTCTTAAATTCAGGAATATTCTCTATGGAGGCCTTGCCGGGCGCACCTGCCGTAGAAGGTGTCACCTGGATGATGTCGTTGGCGCGGATCTTGGCGTGAATGTCTGCCGGCTTGCCGTTCAAAGAGATCACAGCAGCCTCGCCTGGTTCGCCCCTGGAGGTCCTCTCCTTGCCATTTACTGTGTAGCGAAGCTCCTCGCCCCTCTTTGGGAAAAGATCTTCATTTGGAAATTCTGCCTGCATGGCAGCATCCACGATCTGGAGCTTGCCGTTGTCATAGATCTTGGTCTGAGTGCCGTTGAAGGATACAAAAATGAAGTTGTTGGCTTCCTCATAGAAGCTGATACAGATACCAAGAGGTGTTACAAGAAGCGAATCTCTCTCAATACCGTCGTTGTTGAGGAAGGTTATCTCCTTCATAACCTCCTCGCCCCTTAGGGCCACCCTCTCCTCAGGGATATCCATGTCCTTGGCTATCGCCTTGGTATATCCGGGCACGCATCCGCCGCCGCCCACAACAAAGATAGCGCTGACGGGCTTATCGCCGTTGAGTTTCCTGATCTCCTCAGTTACTTTGTGGGCCATCTCATCCACCTTGGGCTTTATTATCCTTGCAATCTCCTTGGCGGTGATAACCTTCTGAAGGCCCATGATATCCACATACTCGATCTTTTCCTCGTGGCTGGCCTTTATCTTGATCTCATCAGCAGCGTTGAAATCCACCAGGCAGTGCTGGGCAATAATCTCAGTTATATCATCTCCTGCTATGGGAAGCATACCGTAGGCAGTTATTGATCCGTCATCAGTGATACAGATATCGGAGGTTCCTGCACCCACATCCACAAGGGCAAGATTCAGCATCCTGAACCTGTCGGGGATTGCTACCATCATGGCTGCTATAGGCTCCAGAGTGAGGTTGGCAACCTTGAGGTCAGCTCTCTCACAGGCCTTGTACAGTCCATCCACGCAGTCATCCGGAAGGAATGTGGCAATGAGCTCAACGCTTACCTTGCCCGCATTGTGACCCTCCAGATTGGCAATCTGGTATCCGTCGAGATAATAGTGCATTACAGAGTAGCCCACCAGATAGAATTTCAGGTCAGTGGTCTTTTTTTCCAAAAACTCCCTGTAGGCCTGCTCCACTGCACCGGAATCCAGATTGTATATGTCCTCGTCCGTTATGGTATGCCCATCGGGATATTCATAGTGGTAGCTGGTCCTGACGGTCTGCAGCACACGTCCCGCAGCAGCTATGCAGACATCGGTAAGATGAATGTCAGTTTGCTGCTGAAGCCTGTCCGTCACCTTTCTTATGGTTGCGCCGACCTTGCCTATGTCGTGGATCTGTCCATCCAGCATGGCTCTGGTCTCATGCTTTTCCACAGCCTGGGCAATGACATTAAACTTGCTGTCACTCATGTAACCCACGGTCCCCACTACGCTTCTGGTACCGATATCCAGACCATATACCACTTTCTGTTCTGATTGTTCTAAACTTGCCATTATCGTCTCCACTCCCCAATCTTGTTGTCAATCTGCCTTGCCATATCCTCAAGGCTCCCGCCATTGTCTATAATGAAATCAGCATTCTTACGAAAGACCTCATCTGTCAGCTGTTTTTTGAAAATACCGGATATCTTCTCATCTGAATATCCTCTGGAGGAAACGAGCCTTGCACGTCTTATATCCTCAGCGGCATATACATACCATAGCTCGTCAACCACCTGCTTGTAACCGTTTTCTATCAAAAGAGCTGCCTCCACGAACAGAAAGTCCAGTTCATATCTCTGGCGCTCTGTGTCTATGTTTTTAATAATATATTCATTCACTGCAGGATGCAAAATATTATTGACCGCAAGGAGTTTGTCCTCATCACCAAAAATAGCAGCTGCCATCTTCTTTTTGTCGATCTCACCGTCATCTCCAAGGATCTCTGTGCCCAGGGCATCTATCAGCCTTTCGTAGGCAGGATACCCCTTTTTCTTGATCTCATTTGCCACATTGTCCGATAAAATGACCCTGCAGTTATAATGCTCTTTTATATAATCCAGGACAGTGCTCTTTCCGGCGCCAACGCCACCGGTGACACCTATTATGTTGCATCTTCCGTGTATCAGTTTACTTTGCTTCATACCAGTCACTTCCTGTATGACAGTCAACCTCCATGGGAACGCTCAGTGTAACCGCAGATTCCATTTCAGATTTCAGGATATCACAGACCTTTGCCTCCTCATCCGGTGCAGTCTCGATAACCAGCTCGTCGTGGATCTGAAGAATGAGTCTGGATTTCAGCTTCTCGCCTTTAAGTCTGAAAAAGACATTTATCATGGCTATCTTCATGATATCAGCCGCAGTCCCCTGGATGGGTGCATTCATTGCAACCCTCTCTCCAAACTGCCTGAGGTTATAGTTGGAGGACTTGAGTTCAGGTATCGGTCTCCTCCTGCCGTACATGGTGGTGCTATAGCCCTTGTTTTTGGCATCCTGGATAACCTTCTCCTGATAGGCCCTCACCCCTGGATAGGTCTCAAAGTATTTTTCCATGTAATCCCTGGCTTCTCCCACTGAGATGGACAGATCCTGGGACAGCCCAAAGGAACTTATCCCATATACTATTCCAAAGTTGACCGCCTTGGCATTGCGCCTCTGCAGCGGTGTGACCTCCTCAAAGGGCACATGGAAAACCTTGGATGCTGTAATGGCGTGTATGTCGTCCCCCTCATGGTAGGCAGCTATAAGTCCCTGGTCATCAGACATGTGGGCCAGGATCCTGAGCTCGATCTGGGAGTAGTCCGCATCAGCAAAGACATATCCCTCCTTCGGCACAAAGACCTTCCTTATAAGCCTTCCAAGTTCGGTCCTCATGGGTATGTTCTGAAGATTGGGCTCTGTTGAACTTATACGGCCTGTGGCCGTTATTGTCTGATTGAAGCTCGTGTGTATCCTGTCATCGTCCTCTATAAAGGCAGCAAGACCATCCGCGTAGGTGGACTTAAGCTTGGAAAGTCCCCTGTATTCCAGGATGTCCGACACTATTTTGTGATCAGGTGCAAGCTTCTCCAATACGTCGGCAGCTGTGGAATAACCGGATTTGGTCTTTTTCTCAGCAGGAAGCCCCAGTCTTTCAAACAATATCTCCCCAAGCTGTTTGGGTGAATTGATGTTAAACTCACATCCGGCAGCCTCATAAATGGCTCTCTCCAGCTCCTTTATCCTGACGGTCAGCTGATCACCGTACTCCTTAAGGGCATCTCTTTTGGCAATTATGCCCTCCCTCTCCATTGAAAACAGAATGTAGGAAAGTGGCATCTCAATATTGTAAAAGAGATTCTCCATGCCGGACTTTACAAGCTTCTTCCTGATGGAAGGCGCAGCTGCAAAGCATACAAACGCGATCCTGCCGGCATACTCCGAAACCTTTGCTTCGTCAGCATCTGCAAAAGAGCTCTTTCCGAAGGTGTCACTCCTCTTTGGCATCGGGATTCCCAAATACTCCTGGCTTATGTCCCAGGGCTCATAGTCGTTTTTGATGGGGTTATTTAAATATGCTCCTATAAGTACGTCAAAGCATCTTGGCTCCTTTGAAAAAGAGCTGTCCTCCCTGTCATAGCCCGCCAGCCTCTCTTTTATCTCCAGGGGCTCAAAGTACCGGTAGCTTTCCTTGATATCAAAGGTGGAGAGACTTATGCTCTTACTCAGGTCCCTGAGCTTGCCCCCCAGGTAATCGGCGGTAATAAAATTCTCTGTCTTTATATAGTAAACCGTACCGGGATCATAGCAGAATGCCAGCCCCAGGGGATCAGGTTTCTTACCCTTGCTGTCACCTGCATTCCCATCCTGCAGAAAGAAAAATCCCGCATAGCTGTCAGGTCTTCCACCGCCACACTCCCCGGCCTTTCTGAATATCTCCTCAACCTGGTTAAGGTCTGATGTGACACAAAGCTGATGACTGAACTTGGGCAGTTCCTTAACCTTGCCTGATGGAGACAGCGTAGACAGAATCTCCGTAAGCCGCGTGGTTATCTCGCTGTCAATGGCAGTCTCACTGCCGATGCTTATCGAAGCACTGGAGAGGACTTCCTTAAATCTCCCGGTCTGAACTGCTACTGCAGGAATATCAGAAGCCGCTTCTCCAAAAGAGATAGAAACTGTGTCAAATTCTCCGGTCAGGAGCTGCTCCTTAAGATTAAAGCAGGCACCGTAAACCCCGTTTACTGGCTGCCCCTCCTGATCGGTAAAATAAGGAACAGCATCTATAGCTTCTCTTATATAATTATCACCGTCTATTGTAAGTATTTTCTGAGACATTTCACTCCGGCTCTGCTTCAAAAATCTTATAAAAAATCAGTTTTCAATAATACTCATAGCACAATTGCAAGAACTATGCAGGTTCCAAACAGGACTGCGACAGCAACTTCAAGCACATAGCTGAGCAAAACAAGGTACCGCCTTGCGTGAAGGCGCTTTCTGGCGTCTGCCAGCAGTACGTTCAGCTCCTTGCTGAGATTGAAGGTATTGCCGTCCTCCAGCCTCTTCATGCCGACCCTCACAAGAAACTGTATAGTGAGTTCCTCCCTGCATTCAGGACAGGTGTCAACATGATGGAGAAAATCCGATAAATCCCTATTATCCAGATCGTCATCCAAAAATGATGGAATTAACTTTTCTATATCCTTACAGGTCATGTCAGGATTCCTTGTCTGTCATTAATATATTAAGTCCAGGACTTGAGTTTATTCCTACATGTTGTATCAAAAAAAACCGATTTTGCATCCAATTCTACAAGATATAGAATACTACAAATATGCATATTTATCAATAACATGATGTGGATGCCTGGGGACGAAAAAAGGACCAGAGGGTGTCCCCTGGTCCTGAAAGGAAAGGAAAGAATATATGTATTTACTGATCAGATTTCTTCGCTGCCTTTCAGCTCTTTTATCCTTCCAAGGATTGTCTTCTCCTTGAAGGTCACGAAGATGCATGCCCCGATAAAGCAGGTGACAAATGCTATAAGTGCAGTAAGTCTGTAGCTGTCCTTGGTCTGTGACACTGTAACGGAAGTAAAGGTGACAAGCGCAAGAGCCTGTCCCATCTTGAAAGCAAAGGTCCGGGCTGCAAAGAACATTCCGCTTCTGTCCTCTCCGGTCTCAAGCCTTGTGAGCTCAGCCACATCAGCCACACAGGCCTGGGGAAGGATCCCCAGGATGGCCATGGGAACAGCCGCCGTACCGGCCACGATGAAGCCCCAGGCAAGTCCGGTTCCGCAGAATCTTGTGATCAGGAATACAACGCAGTAGCCAAAGAATCCGATTATGATCAGCACCTTCTTGCCGATCTTCTTGGCAAGAATATTTACGACAGGATAAAGGCATACACTTATGGCTGTCATAGTCGCTGTCAGCACAAAGGTCCAGGTATCCTCTATCTCCATGAGCTGTGTCTCATAGAAGGCAAGGCCTGTCTGGAAAAGAGTCAGTGCAAAGAAATAGATAACATCACTGTATACAAAGCGCCTGAACTGCCCATTGGAGAAGGTCTTGATGAGAGACTTGAAGGGCTGTGTCTGGCTGGGCTTGGAATCTATATACTCTCTCTCGTTGATGTAGAAAGCTGATGTGAGCATCGCAATGCAGGCAATAGTAGCCATGATTGCAACTGCCATCCTTATACCCCCTGCCTGTCCGAAGGCGGGCTCAAGGGCACCTGCAACGTTGGGAAGCAGGAAGGAAATACTCTGACCAACGATGAATGTGAAAGAAATATAGGTGGAAACATTTATCCTGTGCTGCTGCGTGTCACCCAGCTCTGCGATAAGGGCGTTGTAGGGTGTGCAGAACATTGTCATGAAGAGATAAAAGACCATGAGAAGCACAAAGAGCACAACGTCGTTCACAACTATATTGGCGGTCTGGGGAAGAGTAAAAAGACCTATCGTAATGAGGGAAAAAGGAACTGCCATTGCCCTCATGAAGGGGATCCTCCTGCCTCCCTTATAGTTACTTCTGTCTGACCAGCCCGCGATAAGCGGATCTGTTATGGCGTCGAATATCCTTCCAAGGGCCAGCACAAGACCGAAGAGCGTGAGCTTAAAAAGTATCGGACTCTGTGTGATGCCTGAGGCAAAGATTCCCGTGTTTGGATTCTGCTCAGATGGAGCGCCCGTGTAGTAGTACACCATCCAGTTTGATACGATACCTGAAAGAAGGCTCCAGCCGAACTGTCCGATAGCAAATATCCAGAGTAATTTATTAGTAATAGGCTTTAACTGTTTCATCTATTATTCTTCTCCTTAAGTGAGACCGCAAGCTCCACAACCTTCTTGGCTCCGTCATATATTCCGGCAATTTTGTTGGCCTTGATGCAGTCGCACATTTCATTTAAAAGATCTGTCTCAAGGAACTGGTCTATCATCTGTATCGTGTGGGGGATATCCCTGCACTCAAGGGTTCCGTCTCCTATCTCCGCAGAGTGGATGGCCCCCCACATCTCATGCTTGCCCACTCTCTTGATGAAGAGCTTGGGAACGGGATAAAATGCCAGCTCGCTGGGCTTTGTCACCAGCACGTCGCAGCTTCTCATGAGAAGATTTGTCGTATACACAGCCTTGAAAATATCCGCGTGGAAGAATCCGTGAATTCCTATAACACTGTTTGAAGGATCAAGGGCTGACTCGGAGAATCTGAGGGTATCCTCCCAGTTGTCCATATGCTCGGTCGAGAGTTCCCTCATTCCCGGTATCTCTTTTACCAGCTCATCCCACACATTTCTGTAGTCCCCAACATTGACATACAGGGCCGCCTTGTTCTCCTTTATAAGTGGAATGAGATGTTTTATGATCTCGGCAAAGATTTCCTTCTGGGCTCCGGCTCCGCCGATGGTCAGAAGAAATCTCATGGGCTTGCCACTCTCTCTTCTCTCTATGCGGGCGTCGCAGTCTTTTTCTATATTCTCAACAAGCTCGTAGTCGATGTAATGTCCTGTGTAAACAAGGTCATCCTTGGGCATTGACTTGCAGACGCTTGATTTGTTCATGCCGTTAAGTATCCGGTATCCCATGTATGCATTCCTGCACTGAATGGTGTGGACACTGCCCTCTGCAAGATGAAGTGCCATGGGCCAGTTGTCTGGAATGGCATTGACAACATGCTTCATGCCTGCGTGGATAGCTGCCTGGGCAGGCCATACGTGTGTGGCAATCACAGGCACATCCTTGGGGATATTCCTGTATACGGGAGCCATGAGCTCAGCATTCTTCTGGTCCGCTGAATTGTAGGAAAGAGCCCTGAAGCCCTCGTAATTTGTGGGCTCCCATACAAGTTTATTAAAAACAGGATTCTTGGAAAGTCTTGATCCCAGTGAGTAGAGATCGTTCTGGGCACCAATGACCTTGGTGCAGGTGGTCTCTGAAAAAGAATTCAGATCCAGCCAGTAAGGTGTGTAGCCCAGATGTCTTGCATAGGATGCCATGGCCATTGAGATTCTGTAGTGGCCAAAGCCCATTCTGATGTTGCCGACGATAATGCCCTTATCGGTGTCAATCTCTCCCTGATTTGAAGGGATTTTGGCTGTCACATCAATATTCTTAACTCCCAGAAGAGGTCCGATCACTTCGTTGTCAGTTACCTTTATCTTGTAATCAACATCAGAGTCATCGCCGTATTTCTTTATAAACTTCTTCTTGGATTTAACAGCGTTCATGTAGGTCTTGTAGCTCATCTTGTTGCCAAAAATCACTTTGGATCTGTCAGTCATTTTCCATTCCATTCTCCGCCGGATAGCCGGGAGGAAGTAATACCCTGCCGGTACTTTTCAGCGGTCTGCTTTGTTTTTCATCAGTTGTATCGGAAACGCTATTGAATTTTATGGTTTCCACTTCTATATAGTACCAAACTGACTACCCCACGACAAGAAACGCTTTTAACAATTTTCGTTTCCGTTTTTTGTGCAAATTTGTCATTATATGACAGCAGATATGGAAAGTCCCCTGTTTCGGGCAAGATCAATAAACTGGTCCCCGCACTTTATCATTGGTCTGGCGAGGTGTTCAGGATTGACAAAGATTATTTCACCGGTCTGACCGTTATTTAACATAACGCGGTTGGCGATGAATGTATTGACTATATTAGTGAGGAAGGTCATTATCGCATTGGGATCATATTTCTGGATCCCCTCCTCTTCAAACTGTTCAATGACAGTGAATGGGCAGTAGGCCTCCCTGTAGGTTCTTTTTGATGTAAGGGTGTCATAGACGTTGGCAATTGTGACAATAGATGTTATCTCATCTATCTGCTCTCCCTTGAGATGCAGAGGGTAACCGCTGCCGTCCCGCTTCTCATGATGCATAAGGATGCAGTTTTTGATACGCTGGTCAAGACTCTTTTCCTTTACAAGCTCATATCCCTTGACAACATGCTCTCTCATGGCTCGCTCCTCATATTCCGTGAGCTTTCCCTCCTTGTTGAGAAGTTCTGCCGGAACCAGCATCTTGCCAATATCATGCAAAAGACCTCCCACCGTGGCCATCTGTATCATGTCCGACGGGAGTCTCATCCAGGTTGCCAGAGTATTGCTGATAAGTGATACATTTAAGGAATGCATGTAGACAGCATCTGAGTTGTCCCTCAGATTGTGGAGCATATCAAACACGCCGGCAGTCCCTCCGGCTTCTACAAAAAGATGGTATACAGGTTCAGTGAGCTTGTCCACATCAAGAGGAATCCTGTCGCTGGCAATGAGCCTGAAGGATTCCTCAAGCTTCTCTGCGTTCTCTTCGATGTGCTGCTTAAATCTGATAAACGCCTCGGTGTTCCGCAGCCTCTCGGCATAGGACATGTCCGCAACAGGAATATCGTTCTTGGGAAAGACCTGCTTCTTGGTCTCATCCACAAAGATATTGTAAAGTGAATGAGCCTTTATCCTCTCGATGTCCTTCTGGTCAAGAATCGCTCCCTTGGGAAGTACAAGCCTGTCATCTAAGGTATAAATATTTTCGGAGACCACCATCCCCGGTTCAAGCTTATTGACAGCTACCAGCTTCATTTAATAACCCTCCGATAATAAGTATACCATATTTTGGAATCGGGAGGTTCTGAAAAAAGGTCAGTTGCTGTCCTTACATTTCTCTTTTTTCAAGGTTAAGGACCGTATCACCGGCTTCAACATGGCCACTCTTTTTCTCAATATCCGAAAATAAGTCCGGGTTAGCAACAATCACCGGTGTGATGACCTCATATCCGGCACTCTTTATACCGTCAATGTCAACTTCTACAATGGGATCGCCTTTCTTTACCCTTTGGCCCTGCGCAGCTATTATGGAAAAATACTTCCCGTTCAGTTTTACGGTATCAAGACCTATATGAATAAGAAGCTCAGCTCCGTCATCTGTAGCAATACAAAAAGCATGTCCTGTGGGATACAGTGCAGCCAGAGTGCCATCTGCAGGTGCGTAGAATCTGCCATTGTCAGGCATTATTGCTATTCCCCTGCCAACTGTCTCCTGTGAAAATACCGGATCTTTTACATCCCTTATTGGCACGATCTCTCCCTTTACAGGTGACGCAACCGCTATCTTATTATCTTGGATCATTATCCTTTTTATCTCATCATGGACAAACTGAACTCTTGGACCGACAATCACCTGAACAGTGTGCTGTGAAGGTCTTACAACACCCGCAACTCCTGCACTTTTTATGATCTTTTCATCCACAAGTGTATAATCGTTAATCTCTGTACGGATCCTTGTTGCGCAGTAATCAAGCTCTTTAATATTTCCTTTTCCCCCAAGCCCCCTGAGAATCGTCTTGGCTGTAGTAGTAAAGTCATCGTTTGCAGCAACCACGCCCCCTTCATCAGCCTCCTCTTCATCTTCTCTTCCGGGTGTCTTCAGGTCGAATTTAACAATAACAAAGCGAAATACAGAGTAATAAACAATCGAAGCAACAAGTCCGACAGGAATGAGGATCCATGGATTTACTGCCATTGGTGCCTTAAAGCTCAGTATCCAGTCCACCAATCCTGCCGAAAAATTGAACCCAATCCTGAAGGACATGGCGGCACAGGCCGCAGCAAATATTCCTGTCAGTACTGCATGGACAATATAAAGCCCCGGCGCCAGAAACATAAAAGAAAACTCCAAGGGTTCCGTTATCCCTGTAAAAAATGACGCAAATGCTCCAGCCATAAGAAGTGCTGCTGTCTTCTTTTTCCTTGAGTCTTTAGCAGTGTGGTACATGGCCAAGGCGCCTCCGGGAAGTCCGAACATCATCACAGGGAAAAAGCCTGTCATGTACTGGCCGGTGACGCCCTTCACTGCGCCCTCTGCCCCTGACCAGAATAGCCCAAGATCATTGATCCCGGCTGTGTCAAACCAGAAAACAGCATTCAGGGCATGGTGTAGTCCCAGGGGTATAAGTGCTCTGTTTAGCATAGCGTATATTCCTGCTCCAACAGGCCCCAGACCAATGATGGCTGTACCAAAAGCCACAAGGGCAGCATAGATAATCGGCCAGATAAAATATAGAATAACCGCAACAACAATTGATGTCATGGCTGTTACTATTGCCACACATCTTTTCCCGCTAAAGAATGCCAGCCAGTCCGGAAGTTTTGTGTCCCTGAATCTGTTGTAACACTCAGAACCGATGACACCTGAAAGTATTCCGATAAATGCATTCTGTATCCTGCCAAAGGCCGCAGGAACCTCCGATACATCAATTCCTTTGTACATTGCCACCGCACCTGTACTCAGAAGTGTAGTCATCATCAGATATGCCACTATACCTGCCAGTGCACTGGTTCCATCCCGGTCCTTCGCCATTCCCACCGATACTCCGATGGCAAACAACAGCGGGATCTGGTCGATAATTGCCGATGCAGCTTTGATCAGAAAAGCTGCCGCCACACTGTTTGCACCCCAGCCTGTGGGGTCGATCCAGTACCCGATTCCATACAGTATTCCTGCAGCAGGCAGAACTGCCACCGGAAGCATCAGTGATTTCCCGATTTTCTGCAAATACTTCATCATAACAATGTCCTCCATTCATAATTATAATCAAATGCTTGAATCTGTCTCTTCCCTGTGATAAACTAAATAAGTTGATTGACAATATCAGCCGGCATGTCGGAATGGCAGACGATGCAGACTCAAAATCTGTTGTGGGCAACCACGTGTGGGTTCAAGTCCCACTGCCGGCACTAAAAAACCGCACTATTGTGCGGTTTTTTTAATGACTTCCGTTATTCTTTCCAGCTGTTCCTCAGTGATGGGATTTTCCTCCACCTCTACCCAATATCCCTGAGACATAAGTACATCAGGGTCGTCTCTGTAGATCTCACCATAGAGAATATCCACAAGTGCATAGGTGTCATCCTCAAAGCGGACAATGAAGCTGTCTCCCATATTGTGCTCTTCCACGGTAAAATTCATATAATCCTCCGTTCTGCATTTTCAGCTTTAAGTTCCTTACTTTTTCTCCATGATGAATTTGAGATCATCAAAGGAAATGGTATGTCCATAGCAGTCCCATACTGTAACCTTCATCTCTTCACCCTGGGGATCCCTGCCATATTCCTCAGGATGCTTATTTATAATGTTAACAGTATCATAGACCGACTTTATATCAGGGCTCTTCTTAAGCTCATCAAGATCCTCCATCTTAGAGAAATCCCACATGGGAACACTCATATCTCTCTGTTTCAGAGCCTCTGTCATTGCACTCTTGCTCTCTATCTTGTTGGACATAACAATGGTGAGCTCATCGATCTCAGCAGGACCTACCTGTCCGTGAAACTGACATTCAAAGTACATCTGATTGCCCCTGTCATGTATCACCTTGAGGGCCTCCTGCTCAGCTGATTGCAGGTCCTTATAATCATTTTCCTTGAGATTCCTGGCCCTGAAATATATACTTGCAAGATTGTTACCGCAGTTGCTGATATCTATATCATCGTAAACACTTCTGGCACGCTTGATATTATAGAAGTTAACACTGTGCATACCGGGAATCTTATCATCCTCGATACTACCCATGCTGTTTCCACAGGTAAAGGTAGCCCTGCCTCTCATTTTCTCCTTGTTGAGCCTCATGGAGACTTTACCAAACTGCCTGCAGGCATCAAAGCTACCAAATCCGCTGAATTCCTTTGCATTCTTTCCTCCAAGTATTCCAAAGGAAAAGGCCTCATGGGTCTTAAGAGAGGTGTTTTTGCTGAACTGCTTTTCCATAAGGCTCTGATATTTGCCGCCTTTTCCGCCATACGCACTTCTATATCTGGTGTTCAGGATGGACTCCACGCTTTTTGTGTGAACTCTGAACCTGAGCTCGGATTTTTCTGCAAGCTTCTTCAGATACTCAGTCACAACTGCCTGCACCTTCTCAGGTGTAGCTTCAGGGTCGGATTTTTTGATCAGATTCATCTGCTGTGTGAGAATAAAATCCATCTCAGCCTGATCATCAAGATATCCTCTTTTTTTCAGCTTGTCCAAGTCAGCTTCAAGATTAAACTTCGGGTTCCCCCGGTCTACCTTCAGGTTCTCTTTGAGCTCATTCTTATATGCTTCATCAAGCTCTGTATATTTATCACGCTTGTGTTTTTCCCCCTTGGGAACGTCCTTGCGCCTTGCCTCCAGCTGTCTTCTCTCCGCCTCCTTGTTAATGGTAGGCTTGTAGTTTATTCTGTTGGCCATATGCTGAACATATTCCCACTCGTTCCGGGCCTGATTCAGCTCCATCTGGGCAAACTGATAAAGCTGCTGGTATTTCTGGTCCTTGAGCACCAGAATATTCATCACATGTTCAAGCTTCAGAAGCCTTTCATAAACCTTTGGAGCCTGCTTTTTCAGGGTCTGATATTTCTTTACGTCTTCCTCAGGCATGTCGGGATTATTCTTTTTATTAAAGGAATTGATCCTGAAAATAGTATAGTTGGTCTTTATAATCTCATCAAAGGACTTGCCGGTATTGCCCAGCTCCTGCAGCATCTTGCGAAGCTTGATGGCAGATGAAGTCTTCTTCTCAGCTCTTTTCCTGATCTCGCGGTCCGATGCCCTGGAATCCCTCTGTCTCTGGGTCCTGACATATTTCTCCTGGACCTCTGTTTTAAAGCGTTCTGCGTGAACATCCTCCAGTCCCGTAACCGTCAGGATGTTATCCTGCTGACTCTCCTGTAAAAGAGACTGATTCATCTCATTCATCTGGAGATTCTGCTTCTGGGTCACCTCAGTGCTAAGGTGCAGGCTCTGCTTGAGAGTGGCTTCTTTGCTGTCAAGATTTTCTTTGAAAATACTCATAAATTAAACCTCTCCTGTCGAATATTCGTAATGCGCCGGCAAAAAATGATGTCACAGCATGTTGTGAGCAAAAACATTTCCCAAAAATCACAGGTAATAAGAGTAGATCCTTGTTCTGATGTCTCCCTCATCCTCAGAAAATCCAAACCTGGATATCAGGCTTTTCACCTCTTCCGTAAAGGGACAGATTATGACCTCCGTTCCCCTCGGATATAAGTTCATGGCATTTACCAGGGTGTGGAATATCAGTTTCATTATGGTCTGAGGCGACTGTCCTCTTGCATCCATCCACTGAAACTCCAGTTTACCGTCATCATTTTCTGCCATTGTTATCCCTGCAACCGGCTCTCCGTTCTTTATAAGAAAGCAGGATAATTGCTCATTATTCTCATCGCGGAAATAACGATTGTAGGGATACATATTATTATACGAATCAATCTGGTGCCTGGTCAGTTTTTTTCCAATTATATATTCACTTTTATCTATTTCCCCTGACCTTTTGAATGCATTAAGGCTGTCCCGCTGGGCTTTGATTATGTCATACAGAGGCGCGCTGTATTTTCGCACGGACCCCTCCGATGGAATAAAGCCTATATTCAGCATGGTAAAATCGTATTCCTCAAGGAATTCCCGGGTACCGCCAACAATATACTCAATCCTGTATATGTTCTGCCAGTTCTGCCCGGTGACAAAATCTGCCAGAGCCTTTTCGCAGACTCCATCCTGAAGTTCATCCATGTGTTCAAGAGACCTGACCTCAAGAATGGCATTGTTGGCAAAGAGGATCACCGCTCCCATGGGCGTGTCATCCTCATAAAATCCAAGCGAAAGACATCTCTTGTCATTTCTTATGTGGCTTAGCTTGTCGGGTATAAAAGGCTTAAATGCGTCGAAATTGTTTTTTGTTATCTGACAAAATTTCATAGCAGACCTCATATATTAATTATTCTTACAACCTATTACTTTTCATTTTCAAGAGTACTGTCCTTAGACAGATACCAGGCAAGGACATGATGGGGCTGCCTGAAATCGCCTACAAAGATCCTCTCCCTGAGCTCCTCCTCTGTAAGAAGCACTACATTCAGAAACTCAGATATGTCCAGTTCCTGACTCTTTTCCTTCCTGCAGTTATCGGCAGTGTATATATGCATGATGCTGTTGGACAGAGTTGGATTTGCCGGGGCACTGAAGAGATATTTCCAGTCATCTGATACATATCCTGTCTCCTCTGCCAGCTCCCTCTTTGCCGTCCTGAAGGCATCCTCACTGCTGGCAATGATATTATCAAAGGTTATGGCCTCATCGCTGTCCCTGTCCTTGTACTCGATGGCTCCGGCAGGGAATTCAGTAAGCACCTGATCGACGCCATGCCTGTACTGCCTCACACAGATATACCGTCCGTCCTCAGTACGGGGGATAATCAGCGAAAAGCTGTGCTTGGAATAGTTGTAAACCGGCTCTATCGTTGTGCCATCCGGCAGCTCATATATATTCTTTCTAAAATCTATCCACTGGTCCTGGGCGAGGTGCTGTCTCTGAACCAGCTTCCAGCGTAGGTTCTCGTTATCCATATCTTATATCTCCAATTCCGGAAAGCTTTTCTTCTTCATAATATGATGTTGGTGCCAAAAGTGACGTCACGGATTGTTACGTGTTTCGGACTATCACAATCCTATGTAATAATGTCCTTAACCACTTCGCTTGCAATGATGAGTCCTGCAACAGATGGCACAAAAGCAATGCTGGCTGTTGTGCCCCTTCTGCGTCCTGCGCTTTCTTCTGTGTAGTCGGATTCCACGTCAGAGGGTTTTATGGGTGCTTCACTTGAATATACGACCTTAAGCTCCTTTATCCCCCTGTTCTTCAGCTCTCTTCTCATAACCCTTGCAAGTGGGTCGGTCCTGGTCTTATAAATATCCGTCACCTCAACCTTAGTGGGATCCAGCTTGAAGCCGGTGCCCATGGAGCTGATGACGTGAATCCCAAGAGCCTTGCATCTGACTATAATGTCTATCTTGGCAGTCACCGTGTCTATTGCATCCACCACATAGTCATAACTGGAAAAATCAAACTCATCAGCAGTTTCAGGGAGGTAAAAGCACTTATGAGTATTGACACTGCACTCAGGATTAATATCCAGGATGCGCTCTCTTATCACATCCACCTTATCCCTTCCCACAGTACTGCCCAGCGCAATAATCTGTCTGTTTATGTTGGAGGGCACAACCTTGTCATTGTCCACAAGGTCCAGCGCTCCGACGCCACTCCTGGAAAGCGCCTCCACCACGTAGCTTCCGACGCCTCCTACACCAAAAACGCAGACCCTTGATCCTTTTAATTTTTCAAGAGCCTGCCTGCCTATCAGTAATTCGGTTCTCCCAAAGATCTCCGATGTCCCCAATTGATGTCTCCAGTATCGGGAATGTGAAAACAATCCCCTATAAATGTATTTATCAAAAACAGTTACAGATAACAGTGAGGTCTGCTGAGTTCAAGCCTGTTGTCATTGACAACTGCTCCGGTTATCTCAAGCCTTGCGCCCTTTGCCCCCAGGACCTTCCGTCCCTCAAGGACAAGATGGATCTTCTTGTCCTCAGTCATATATTCCTCATATATCTCATCTGTCGTATCTGCGCCGTCCAGCACCTTTTTAAAATCCCCGATAAAGGCCGGAATTATGATTGCGCCGATGCTCTGTCCCTGAAGCGGGCCATAAACCCTGACAATCTCATGTAAAAGAAGTGTTCTAAGCTCCTCCATAGCTAACCCCCAAGACTAATAGTTTTTATTATTTTTCATCACTGCTGGATAGCCTCAACAATTGCTGGCAGCAGCTGCTTCTTTCTTGAAACAACACCGGAAAGCATAGCCGTATCGCCCTCGGCATTCACTCCAAAGGCATGATTGAGTGTGTGAAGGGCCTTACTTCCGGTAAAGACAACCTCTGAGGATTCCTCAATAATATTGGTAAGCATAAAGAACAGCATGTCAAGGCCGTCATCTGCAGCAACCTTCTTAAGCTCAGGCTTTATCTTATCTTTTATTTCCACCAGCTCCTCTGCGCTCATGGAATTGATCTGGCCGATTCCGATGGTCATATCATCAACCGTAAACTTCTTGAAATCCTGGTGAAGAATCTCTGTGGCTGTCTTGCCTCCAAGATTTGACCCGGCATGGAACATCTCTTTTGCAAATTCCTCGTAGTTGACCTCCGCAATCCGCGCAAGCTCCTCACCGGCAGTCCTGTCCACATTGGTACAGGTAGGGGACCTGAACATCAGGGTATCCGATAAAATGGCCGCCAGCAGAAGTCCCGCGGTGGTCTTGTCAACCTCCACGCCGTACTCCTTGTACATAAGATATATTATTGTGCAGGTTGAACCCAGGGGCTGGTTCCTGAAGAATACCGGTCCGGCAGTCTCAATCGTGCGCAGTCTGTGGTGATCTATGATCTCAAGGATCTCAGCGGCATCAGCTCCGTTTACCGCCTGGTTCTTTTCATTGTGGTCCACAAGGATCAGCTGTTTCTTGTGGGCTCCCAGGAAATTCCTTCGGCTGATCATACCGATGTAGTGGTCATTTTTGTCCAGGACAGGGAAGTACCTGTGCCTCATGGATGCCATTACCTCCTGGATATCCTCTATGAAGTCATCCATGTGGAAGGTTACCAGATCCTTCTTTTTCATAATGTGGTCAATGGGCATACTCTGATTGATAAGCCTTGCCACAACAAAGGTGTCGTGAGGTGTAGTGATTATCCTGGTGCCGTGCTCTTTGGCCTGGGCCTTGATGGTCCTTGCCACCTCTGCTCCCTCGCAGACGATTATGCAGGCAGCATCCAGCTCAATGGCACAGAGCTGTGTCTCATATCTGTTGCCAAGGATTATAATATCTCCCTTCTCGATGACATTCTCCATCATCTCGGGGCTGGCTGCAGCTATGACAACCTTGCCGCTTGCAAGCTCCTCGTCCAGCTCACCCTCGATCAGTTCGCCGTCAAGGGTCTCAACAATATTCCTGTAAGAGGTCCTGGCAAGGGACAGTATCCTTGGATCGATCACATCCATATAGGTCTCAACTATGTCGTTGGTGGTTACAATACCTGCCAGCATGTCGCCCTCAGTTGCACAGAGTGTAACAACGCCTGCGTCCCTCATCCTTGCCCATGCGTTCTTAAGCGAAAGCTTGCCCGGAACTCCGTCCAGTCTTCTTATCTCCATGTCCCTGACCTGGGTCCTGACATCCTTGATGTAGGCCGGGACATCCACTCCGAAATGCTGCAGGACAAACTGGGTCTCCTCATTGAGATGTCCCGCCCTGCATGCTATATAATTGCCTCCAAAGACCTTGTTCTTGAGATTGGCGTAGGTAATAGCCGCGCAGATTGAATCCGTGTCGGGATTCTTGTGTCCTGTCACAAAAACTGGTCTTGTATTCATCTGATTAACTTCCATAAATATATACTCCTTAAGGCGCCTCAAATAATGGGTTCGCCGTCTGTATCGTAGGTATCAAGGAAATGATGCCTTCCGGTTTTATTCGTCTTATATGATATTATCGCATTTAGGTGTACATTTTCCACACTTTTAAAAATATTTGACTCAATAAAGGGACTTTTTTCTGAAAGCTCCTTTATAAGAGCCTTTATCTCAGCCCTCTTGCTCACATCCCCGGGAGAAAGAGATACCGATGTTTTCTCAGTGAGCTTGCAGGCACACCGTATGAACCTGAGCTCATTGTAGTTGCACCAGTGCTTGATATCCTCTTCCCTTATGAGATACATGGGCCTTATGAGCTCCATGCCCTCAAAGTTGGTGCTGTGGAGCTTGGGCATCATGGTCTGTATCTGACCACCGTAGAGCATCCCCATCAGGATAGTCTCAATGACATCATCGTAGTGATGCCCCAGCGCAATCTTGTTGCAGCCAATCTCCTTGGCCTTTGCATACAGGGCCCCTCTCCTCATCCTTGCGCAGAGGTAACAGGGTGAGCCACCAACCGAGTCCGTCACATCAAAGATATCCGACTCAAAGACCTCAATGGGAATTCCCAGCGTCGCCGCATTCTTAAGGATCAGATCATAGTTCTCCTTATTGTACCCGGGATTCATGACAAGAAACCTTACCTCAAAGTTCTTCTTACCATGCCGAAGTATCTCCTGAAAGAGCTTTGCCATCAGCATGGAATCCTTTCCCCCGGATATGCACACCGCAATCTTATCCCCATCACTTATAAGTTTATAGGTATTGATTGCCTTGGTGAACTTACACCATATTTCCTTCCTATACTTCTTTATTATACTCCGCTCAATCTGCTTAAGTCGCTCTGTATCAATTTTATCAGTATTTTTTTCCATTTTTTCTATTCCTGACAATATAATATATTTATTTCAAACTATTCAATACGTAATGCTATTCAATAAAGTGAGGGGCAAAAACTGCAAATGTTGCCGACGACGCCCGCAGACCAGGCCTTTTGCCCCGTATCTCTTCATGCAAACTGGCTGTTGTACAACTCTGCGTAGAAACCGTTCTGGGCAAGGAGCTCTGTGTGATTGCCCTGCTCCAGGATATGTCCGTCCTTCATGACAAGGATAACGTCTGCCTCCCTGATGGTGGAGAGTCTGTGGGCCACAATAAAGCTGGTCCTGCCCTGCATCATTTTGTTGAAGGCCTTCTGTATCCTGATCTCCGTCCTGGTATCAATCGAAGATGTAGCCTCATCCAGTATCAGCATCGGCGGAATGTGGAGCATGACCCTTGTGATGCACAGAAGCTGCTTCTGACCCTGTGACAGATTTCCCCCGTTCTCAGAGATGACGGTGTCATATCCATTTGGAAGCCTCTTGATAAAACTGTGGGCGTGAGCCGCCTTGGCAGCCAGAATGATCTCCTCATCCGTAAAGCCGCATCTTCCAAGGGTGATGTTGTCCCTGACCGTACCGGCCCGAAGCCACGTCTCCTGAAGGACCATTCCGAAGTTGTCCCTAAGATTCCTTCTTTTCAGGGACCTGATATCTGAACCATCCACGCTTATGCTGCCCTTATCCACATCATAGAAGCGCATGAGCAGATTTATGAGTGTTGTTTTACCACTTCCGGTGGGTCCCACAATAGCAACCCTCTGTCCCTTTCTGATGTCCAGATTGAGATTCTCAATGAGCTTTCTCTCCTTGTCATAGGAAAAAGACACATCTGAAAGGACAATGTTTCCCTGAGCCTCAAACTTCTCAGGAGCATCCGACCTGTCGGGCACCTCAGGCTCCTCCTCGATAAGTTCAAATACTCTCTCCGCACAGGCAAGGGCATTCTGCAGCTCAGTCACGACTCCTGATATTTCATTGAAGGGCTTGGTGTACTGGTTGGCGTAGCTGAGGAAAATGGTCAGTCCGCCCACGGTCATGCCTCCTGCGATGCAGGCAAAGGCTCCAAACAATGCTACCGCCGCGTATACAATATTGTTGATAAACCTGGTGCTGGGATTGGTAAGCGAGGAAAAGAAAGTTGCCTTGACACTGGTATCCTCCAACCTGTCATTTATCTCATCGAATGTCTGAAGGTTCTCATCCTCATGGGCAAAGGCCTTTACCACAGACAGATTCCCGATCATCTCATCCACAAAGGCTGTCTGGTCTGCCCTTGCTATGCTCTGCTCCTTAAACAGGCTGAAGCTCCTGGTTGCCACAAATCTCGCCACCAGTAAAGACAGCGGCGTCAGAACAACAACCACAAGGGCGATCCTGAAGTTCAGGTAAAACATGAACACCAGTGTTCCAAGTATCGTGACAATGCCTGTAAAGAGCTGTGTAAATCCCATGAGCAGTCCGTCTGCAAACAGATCCACATCAGAGATTATCCTGTTTACAATATCTCCGGTCTGCTTCCTGTCGATATATTCAAAGGGGAGCTTCTGAAGCCTTGAAAAGGCATCTCTCCTGACATCCCTGACAACCCTGAAGGTTATCTGATTGTTTATCCTGTTCATGCACCATTGTGCGAAGGCGATGAAGGTCACGTTTATCACAATTCTGAGAATTATGTTCATCACCCTGTCAAAGTCCACGTTGTCCTTCCCTGCTATGCAGTCAACTGCGTTGCCTGCAAGGATTGGAACATAAAGGGACAAAAGAGCTGAAACCACAGCCAGGATCATGGACATAACAATGAGAAAATGATATCTTCCCGCGTACCGGAGGACTTTTTTCAGCGTATTCTTTTTCATACCGCGCCCTCCTTTTTGTACTGGGACTCATAGATTTCCCTGTATGTATCACAGTTTTCAAGGAGCTGCTCATGGCTTCCGATTCCAACTGCCCTGCCGTCCTCCAGGACGATTATCCTGTCACATCCCATAACGGAGGAAGCTCTCTGGGATACGATAAAAGTGGTGGGCGGATTCTTCATGGCCGCAATTGCCTCCCGGAGCTTTTTGTCAGTGAGATAGTCAAGAGCCGAGGCACTGTCGTCAAGGATCAGTATCTCAGGGTGTCTCACCAGAGCTCTTGCAATCGTAAGTCTCTGCTTCTGTCCTCCCGAGAAGTTCTTTCCTCCCTGGGCCACCTTGTAGTCAAGACCGCCCTCCTTGCCCTCCACAATTTCTTTTGCCTGGGCAATCTCAAGGGCCTCAAAAATATCCTCATCTGTGGCATCATTCTTGCCCCACCTGATGTTGTCCCTGATGGTGCCATGGAAAAGAACTGCCTTCTGGGGCACAATTCCTATGCGCTCCCTGAGGTGCTCAAGGCTGTAGTCCTTAACATTTCTTCCGTCTATCATAACCTCACCGCCGCTGACATCGTAGAACCTGGGTATGAGATTAATGAGACTGGTCTTTCCGGAACCGGTACCTCCGATAACGCCGATCCTCTCTCCCCGCTTTGCGGTAAAGGATATATCCTCAAGGCTGTCCTCACTGTCACCCTGATATCTCATGGAGACAGAGTCAAAAACCACATGCTCCGCAGTCCTGGGAAACTCCGTAACCGTCCCATCCTCCATTGAGGACTTCAGCTCCAGCATCTCCTGGACCCTGTTGCCGGAGGCAATGGCCTTTGTCACAGTGAGGATCAGGTTTGCAAATTTGATGAGCTCAACAAGGATCTGTGACATATAGTTGTAGAGAGCCACAACCTGGCCCTGGGTCAGTTCCCCGGAGTTAACATATATCGCTCCTCTGTAAATAAGGAAAGCCACAGAGAAATTGAGTATGGCATAGGTCATGGGATTCATCAGTGCAGTCACATTTCCCACAAAACTCTGGAGCTTTAAGAGGGCCTCGTTCCCTGAACCAAACCGCTCCTTTTCCTCGTTCTCAAGGCCAAATGCCCTTATGACCCTGACACCTGTGTGGTTCTCCCTGGTGAGGCCCACAAGCCCATCCAGTCCCTTCTGTATCTGTCCGTACCTGGGAATGCTCCAGCGCATGATAAGTCCCACCACCAGAAACAACAGCGCTATGGTCACCATAAAAATCAGCGCCTGCTTGACACTTATGGTAAAGGCCATGACCATTGCTCCAAAAACCACAAAGGGCGACCTTAGCAGAAGCCTTATTGTCAGGTTGACTCCCTGCTGAACCTGGTTTATGTCGCTGGTCATCCTGGTTATCATGGCGGAGGTGCCGACCCTGTCCATATCCGAATATGAGAGCTTCTGGATGTTTTCAAACAGAGCCCTCTTAACCTTTTTGGCGAATCCTGCCGCTGCCTTTGCTGCAAAGAACTGGGCCGTTATGGCGCTCACAAAGCCCACAAAGCAAAGAAGTATCAGAACCAGGCACATTTTAATGACATGGCTTCTGTCGCCCCTTACGATTCCCACGTCTATCATTGACGCAATGACCAGGGGAACGATCAGCTCAAAGGACGCCTCAAGCAGTTTAAAGAGCGGTCCCAGAAGTGTTTCTTTTTTATAATCCTTTAAATATACAAGTAGTTTTTTCATTTATAATTATTTCTTCCTAATAGTTTATTCTAAGGCCCTTGGGATAATGATTCTTGAACAACCCTCCCGAGAGCTTGGCCCAGCCTATGCTGTAGCCATCACAGGTCACGAGGCACCAGCCCTTCTTTCCCGCAGGAAAAGAGCCATCGCTCTCATCAAGCCGTATTGTCTGCCCATTTAAGTATTGTCTTATCCTGTCTGAGTCAGAAGGAAAATCCACTGTAAGCACTGCATCGCCGGGATTTAATGAAAGCGCCAGGGCATGTGAGGGCTCAAATCTGTCTTTTTTGACAGTACCCAGATGGAGCCCGGGCCTTAGGACCTTGAGTCCGTTTGGAGATGGCATCTCTGCGGGTGTCACGTATATCTGGTCGCCAAAAGCCAGAAGATTCCCTGCAGTAATATCAGTAACAGCAGAGCCTTTGAAATTCTCTCTTGCAAAAGACATAACGGCGGCTGCAATCTCTTTCCTGACAGGAGCAGGTTTTCCACCCGGAACATAGCCTGCGCCATTGCCGCTTATTATCTTGCCATCCCGCACAAGGACACATAAAAAATGCCCCTCGCCCCTGATTTTCCAGGGCCACAGGCGCACTGAACCGGCAGCCTCGTTGAGCTTCTCCTCTATAACCGCTTCATCTTCAGAGTCCATGGCTATCTGACCAAGGCACTTTTGGACATCTACCCAGCTGTTTCTTCCATATTCCATGCCACCTAAAAGAGTCACCTTCTCCACATGGAAATCCCTGTGTGTCATTAGAAACTTGAATATTGTCTCCTCATTTTCTTCAGGCGAAAAGGTACAGGTAGAATAGACCAGCCGGCCTCCCGGCAGAAGCATCCTGGCAGCGTTGTCCAGGATCTCCGACTGCCTCCCGGCACAGAGCTCCACATTTTCAGGGCTCCACTCGGTCAGGGCAATCTCATTTTTCCTGAACATCCCTTCCCCTGAACATGGCGCATCCACCAGTATCTTATCAAAAAATCCCTCAAACACATCTGCCAGATGTCCCGAGTCCTCATTGAGGACCATGGCATTTCTGATTCCCATGCGCTCAACATTAAGGGAGAGTATCTTAGCCCTCTCCCTGTTGATCTCATTTGTTACAAGAAGCCCCCGGCCCGAAAGCCTGTCAGCTATCTGTGTCGACTTTCCTCCCGGCGCAGCGCAAAGATCCAGCACTCTGTCCCCGGGTGCGGGATCAAGATAATGCACCGGTGCCATAGCGCTTGGCTCCTGTATATAATATAGTCCTGCCTCATGATATGGATGCTTTCCTGGTGAAAGGCTATCTTCATAGTAGCAGCCTCTCTCCTCCCAGGGCACTTTCTCCATGCCCAAAGGGTTTCCATCATCCTTGTCAGCCTCCAGCGTCCTTAACATTGCTTCTTCATCGGTTACCTTATTTCTGTTAATCCTGAGAGCATGGTGCCTGAAGTCATCACAGTCAAAGGCAGAGACAAATTTCTCATATTCATTTGTATTAAGAAGACCTTGCATCTTCTTTTCAAAAAGTTCAGGAAGCATGGCGTATCACTCAAACTTTACTCTCTTGTCGATTCCAATTGACTTAAACACATTAAAAACGTTGTCAGGGGTATTCCTGACTACGAAGTTGCCCCCCATTTTCTTGTGAGCTGCCACTATCTGTCTGACCCCTGATGAAGAGATGTATTCAAGGTCCTTAAGATTCAGCACCAGGGTCCTTCCATCATCTTCAAGGGCCTCCAATTCTCTCCCAAAATCCCCTGCGGCCTCAGTGTCAAGCCATCCCTGAAGACTCAGGATTGTCTCATTTTCAAGAATATCCTTCTGAATATTCATTTGTTATCCTCCCGGTCGTTGATATTTATTATAGGTTTCTTTTGTGAAAAATAAGGCTTATACAGGTCATGTCGTCAAACTGTTCAAGTTCCTTTGTGAACTCATCAGTACTCCTGACGATCTCTGAGACAATATCCTTTGAAGTGTATCCATCAGGGCTTTCCATTACTGTACTGATTGCCTTATTGATGCCCTCCTCTCCGAAGGGAACCTGTTCCGTGTCAACAGCCTCTACAAAGCCGTCGGTGTAAAGTACAATTCCGTCATTATCTTCAAGGGGCATACTGTACATTTTGATATCAGCATCATCAAATATCCCAAGGGCAATCCCCGGATCAACCGCAAGGGGTTTTATCTCTTTTCCAAAAAGAATGGGCTCATTGTGACCCGCATTGGCATAATATAGCATTCCCTCTTCATAATCAAGTATTGCCGCAAAAACCGTGGCAAACATGCATTCAGGATTGGTCTTTATGATGTCCGCGTTAGCCTCATTAAAGGCTTTATCCAGATCCATTCCCGACCTGATCTTTTCCCTCAGCGCACTCTTTATCATCATCATAAAAAGAGCTGCAGATATGCCTTTGCCTGAAACATCACCGATCACCATGAACACCCGGTTGTCCTTTAGCTGAATAATGTCGTAGAAGTCTCCCCCCACCTGCCAGGCAGGTCTGGAAAAGCCGTATATGTCATAGCTCTCACTTTTTAGCTCGGTGTTGTCCGGGACTATCCCACACTGGATCCTTCTGGCCACGTCTAGCTGGGTCTGATGCTGGACCTTTTCCCGTGTCAGCTGCTCAATATGCCCTATGTAGTTTTCGATTTCCAGCGCCATGGAATTAAAGGATCCCTCAATGTCTGTTATCTCGTCGGAAAACCGGGTTTTGTGGTTCGCCGGCTTCGCCTTCTTTTCCTTGGTAAAAAGAGACATCCGCATAGAGAGGTCCCTGATGGGATTCACTACTGAAAAATGCATAAGACTTACAGAGAGAATAAAGGTCAGCAGAAATGCAAAAAATCCCACAACTCCGAATATTATTACATTTTTCCATGTGTGCGATACGATATTGCTTATGTCATAGTCCGCTCCTATAAGTCCCTTTACTTCACCATTTCTTGAAAGAAGCGGCGTCACCCACATGCACACATATCCGAAATCATTATCTATGATTTCCATGGCTCCACCCGGATCCCCAGACAGAGCTATCACTTCAGCATCATAGAGTTCTCTTTCCTGGATTCCCCCAAAGCCGTACTCCGTGTTCATCCTAATGTCATCATCATCAGTGTCCGCGGCACAGACTATGTATCTTAACTTCCCATCCTCCTCAACATTATAGAGATAAAGGTACCTCAGTCCCGTGTTGTGGCAGATATCGCGAAAGCTCTGATGCGCTTTTTCAGCGTTCTCTTTATCCTCAAAGATAGTCAATTCCGGATCCCTGGTCCATATTATCTCAATAGCACCAATAAGAGCTGCCCGGGCAACCTCCGCACTCTCGTTGACAGTCTCCTTAAACAGATACCTCTGGCTGATGACAAGGACCATGGATGCACCTATGGCAATGGAGATGATGAACACCAGCGCTATTCTTATTGTGAGAGTAATTCTCTTTTTTTCTCCAGTGCTCTTCATATCAGATTGACCAGCCCATCTTCCAGTTTATGTTGTTCTGACAGTACTGGAATCTAAGCTTTTCCTCCAGGGCTTTATCGATCTCAAATGCCTTTATCCTGTCAGCATCAATTATGTCGGGCAGATTATTCTTTGGAACCTTCTTTAATATTTTTTCTGCCCTCTTCACAGTGCCATCATCCATTACCTCGTACTTGCCATCAAGAAGCCTTCGAAGCAGCGGCCCCACCGTGGCATTGGCTTCAATTACAGTTATATTCCTGTACATATTAAGGAGCCTTAAGGTTATCATTTCCCTGGCAAAGCCCTGCAGGGCTGCCATAATATATCTGGGATCTCCCTTTTTTGTGCCGTAGAGACACTCTATAATAATCTCCTCTCCCTGAATATATGAGAGAATAAAGGAAGCAATATTCATATCCTGGTTGTACACGATACCGCTCAGGTCCTCATCAAACCTCACTATGTCCTCTTTGTTAAGGGGAATACTGGCCGTCTCAAACAGTTCATAGAGCTCATCCATCTGATAGATCATGAGATCTCTTATGGGAATAAATTCCATCCCGGGGAACTCTATATTTATAGATTTCTTTACACCCTTGGATTCAAAGAGCTCTGAAATCTTTACGGTAAGAAGTCTTTTCTTATCAGTAATACCATACCCCTGAGCTTCAAGAAATTCTCCAAACTCCGAGTATCGAGCTGCATAGTCAAAATATATATTTTTGCAGCCGCATGATAGTGCTGCATCTTCTGCAAAAGCCAGAAGCTCTGCACTTCTATCCACAAAGAGCAGGTGAGCTTTATCCTGCTGACAGCTCATTTTACACAGATTCCCAACATCATTTGCAAAGGCGAAAAGATTTTCATTTAGCTGCATCTTATAGAATGCCATTACTCCTCACCCCCTTTTCTGATAAGGCAGAGGAAGGACGCATCTTCAGTCAGCCCGGCTCCCTTCACAAAGGCCGACAGGTCTTTTTCAAGGGCTGCCACCGTTCCATTGGCTGTTAGTCCCACAGCTCCCTCCAGGGCGCTGACAAGTCTTTTTCTTCCGTAGGCTTCTCCGGCACTGTTTTCAGCCAGAGTCACTCCATCGGTGAATAGAACAAGCCCATCCCCCGGTGAGAGTTTTATCTCGAAGCTGTCATATTTCATGTCATCCACAACACCCATCAGATATGAAACCTTCTCACCTTCACACTCACTGACTCCCTGTCCCTTAACTGCCAGCGCTGTCTCATGCCCTGCATTTATGCACTTCAGCGTCCCGGTGGAAATCTCATATATACCGAACCAGGCAGACAGGCAAAGATCGTCAGCGTTTTCCCAGCACAGCAGGTCATTGACAGTCTCCACGCGGCTCTCAATAGTTGTATCAAAAGAGATCTGACTTGTGAGATAGGTCTTGAAGGCCACCATATACAGCGCCGCCGCAGTACCTCCGTCAAATATATCCGCAAGAACAATGCCTATGTGGTCGGCGTCAATCCTGAAAAAGTCATAGTAATCACCGCCCACCTGTTCCACTTCGATTGAATCGGCAAAGATATCTATAGAGGGAACATCCGGAAAAGCCGGATAACTGTTGGGCATAAGGTGGTACTTTAATTTTGATGCCATTGAGAGCTGACTCTCCAGATGGGCATTCTGTTTTTTCAGTTGTTCCAGTTCATTATTATTTGACATTTTTAAACTCCCGGAAATAGAGCCAGACATATTTACTGTGCTATCTGATTAAAAAAGATTTTGAGAACATCGTCTGCAGTCATTCTTCCCTCTTTGACATCAATAAGAAAATGTCCGTAATTGTCCACGGTCTGTAATGAAGCCCCCATGGAAATATCGACGCCATCTCTGAGCCTTTCCTCATCTGCATCTATGGGCATCTCATAGGTATGCTTGTACACAAGGCTCTTTGCTGCGTAGTCGATGGCAAAGGCCCCGGTAATCACATAGCTGTTGAGGGCAGCCGTCACAGTTGCAAGCCCTCCAATATTCTCTTCCTTTAAGTCCTCTGAAAGGGTAATCAGATTTACAAAAAACTGAACCTCGTCCTCTTCTGAAGAAGGCAGGAAGAAAAACTCTCCCAGGGCATCCTGCCCATCAACAGCTGCATTTTCAAGCATCACGGCAAGCTCCAGAAATCCGTTTTCATCCTTTTGCGTGAGCTTTGCAGGGATCTGATCCTGTGTAAATTCCTCCAAAAGAGCTTCCAATATATCCTGCCTGATCTTATCTGTTTTCTTATCACTCATGGTTGTTTCTCCTCTATTATTGTAAAGCTGTACTAATCTAAAGAGATGTCACTGCTACGGAACAAAGAGCTTTAATACACTCTCCGCTGTCCGCATCCCGTCGTTGACCTCAGCAAGAAGGTAACCGTACTCACCGACTGTCTGAAGCGACATGCTTATGGCCAGTTCGACATTCTCCTGCATGGCAGATGCATCCAGGTCCACAGGCATCACATATGTATGCTTGAAAATAAGGCTCCTTGAAACAAAGTCAATGGCAAATCCTTCTGCCGGCATGTAGCTGTTGATTCCGGAAACACAGGCACAAAGCTCCTGTATTGTGTTTTCATACAGCTCGTCAGAAATAGTTATAAGGCTTGTAAAATGCTGCAGTTCATCACCGTCTTCATAGGGATAGAAGAAAAACTCTGCCGTGGCATCATAGCCCTCTACAGTTGAATCCTCAAGGACCACCGCGAGAGTCTCTACACCATACTCATCCTTTTCGGAAAGATTTGTAGGAACCAGCTCCTCGTTTAACTTATCCTGCACAGCAACAAGAACATCATGGCGTATATCATCTGTTTTATTGGTACTCATCATGTCTCCTTTCAAAAGCCCCTTAACGGATCATCTTCCTGGCAATATCTGAAGCCTTCGGTACTGAGTTAGCCTCGTCCTTTGGATCATATTCGTAATCAAGTCCAAGTCCCTTGATATATTCAACATACATCTCCCTGTCGGGGTTATTCGAATCATGGGCCCGCTCCAGCATCTCCTGTGCGTATAATACTGCAATAGGTTTTGCCGCATGGGCCGGTGAACTGTATCCCATGTGGGAAGCCAGGCGTCTTCTCAGGTGGATTTTTATGTCCTTCTTTATATCATCTGTAAGAACATCCTTGGGATTTCTCCTCTTCCAGTCTGACTCAGCCCGCCTGCACAATGAATCCACATCAAAGAAGTTGTCAAAGAGCTCCATCTTCATTTCCATGGATTTCTTCTTGTCGTAGCTCTTAAGGGCAAGTCCTGCGGCAAATACCCCAAGTCCCACCAGGGCGCCCACGCCGGCTGTTGTAACTGCCAGAGTCACCAGTATGGAAGATGTAACCGTGATTCCGGCTGTTACAACACTTCCAAGTGTGGCAATATTCTGGCGTTGTTCAAGGCGGTCAGAGAGCTTCATCATTCCACTTAAGTACTTATCGGGATCCCTCTTCTTTTTGGCCAGCGCTCTAGCACTATTCCTGTGGCTGTTATCCCTAAAATATGAACCTGACTTATATAGGGCCACTCCGGCATTAACGACGCCCACTGCGATACCTACAGGAACTGAAGTGAGGAAATCCACGCCTTCGCTTGCCACACCTGCGGCACCGATTATTTTTGTTATACTTGTGGCGCCATTAATGGCAGCCATGGAGATATCAGCAACAGATCCTGAGAAGTCCATGGCTGTCATGCTCCTCCAGTTGTCATGCAGCATCATCATTGTAAATACTGCATTGATCACGGATGATGTGGTAGTGATGCCGGACATTGTTAAACTGTAGGATTTAAGGCTCTGTTCTGCTGAATCTGAGAGTTTGTCCAGTGTAGCAAGATTACCCGCCATGGTTCCCAGCTTGGATACATCTCCCGGAAATACAGATAGGTATTGTTTTACCTGATCCTTATGCGTTGCCTCAGTTCCCTTCTGTTCTCCCATCTCATCGGTGAGGGCTACAATCTCCTTCTGCAGCCTCTCCGCATTCATACCAAGATACTTGATGGTTTTTAGATTTCTCTCTTTCTCTGCATCGCTGGTATGCTCATCTTCATTCCTCTTGGTGAGCTGAATGCTGTATACAAGGTATGGGAGTATTTCCCTGAGCTTTAAATATCTCTTTTCCTCAAGCGTCAGCTTCTTGCTGTCGTCTTTGGGAGCTGCCTTTGCCTCTTTTTCTTTTTCTGCAAGATCCGGATCAAAGGCCTTCTCCACACTCTCTATCATGTGCTGATGGCCTTCAGCTATGCCTATTGCCTCATTTAACTTGTGCCAATACACGTAACCACCGGAGAAGCGCTTGTAGAACTTGAACTTATTGGCTATCATCGCTTTCTTAAATGTGCCAAGATCCGGTCTGTACTCGGTCTGGGACTTTACAAAGCCCTCCAGAGTGGGATTGACTCTCTCCCTGCTCTCCACCAGATAGTAGATATACATCCTCTTCCTGCGGCTCATGGAAAAGAGTCTTGTGGCTATATCTGTTCTGTCTGAAACGACACCAAAGAGACTTAGGTATCCGCCGTTTCTGATATTTCTCATGACCCAGGTATCAATCCTTGAGAGGGCTGCCACCTGAAGCTCCGTCAGTCCGTCGTCCTTGATAAAGGAGGAATCCCTCTTTTCGGCCGTGACTGCACTTCCGTACTCTGCCTTACTGGTCAGCCTCACATCCTCATCCGTGTCGTTGATGAAGGCCTCCTGAAGGCCGCTGTCCCTGGCGAGATCCCGGAACTGCATCTGCTTTTTCAGTGACATGTACAATATCCTGAGTTCGTCAGCATATTTGGGATACTTGTCTGATTTATCTTCCTTTACATCATCAGCATATTTTAGATAAACCTGTATATCCCGCTCGCTGGTCTTGAGAGCGTCCCACTTTCTTCTAAGCTTCTCCTCCTCAGTGGCTAGAGGATCCGAGTCAACACGTGCAACGTAGGTTTTGTATCCCTCCATCAAACGCTCGATGTTCCCTTTTACATAGTTTACTTCACCCTTTGAATATCTGACTTCATCGTAGCCGGCAGCAACGGTTCCGTCATTTACCCTGATAAACCCTTCAGCCACCTTGTCCAGGTGCTTCAGCATGCTGCAGGCCTTCTCATATCTCGCCTTGCTGTCATTGTGCCAGGAGCGGGCATGGGATACAACATAGGCCGATGTCGCATTGTAGAGCCTAAGGAAATCCACGTAATTTGCATCATTCAAGGTGAAGGTATTATTGTGCATATCTGATACGATATCTGCCGAATCAGACAATGCCTTTTTCAGGGCCACGAACTCCTTTGATTTGCCTTTGCTGTCAATGAATTCTTTCGAAAGAGTCTCGAAGTCGTCATCTGCCTCATAGTCTGCCAGCTGCTTTACAGTATCTTTGGTGACAGGCTTATCTATTTCGTAGAGTATTCCAACGCCGGTTTGCACCGACTGATCCTGGTCAAAATCTTTCTTCAGAAGGTATCCGGTCTCTTCCTCGTCGTCTTCCTCTTCTTTATCCTTCTCTTTTTCTTTCTTTTTATCTTTGTCTTTTTCTTCTTCCTGTTCCTCTTCGTCTTCTTCGTCGTCATCGACGCTATTGATCGAAGGTTGGTCTGCATCAACAACTATTGCATCATCTTCTTTAGCATCTTTTGGCTTTTCATCTACTTCTTTTTCTTCCTCTTCGACAACATCATCAAGAGGCTTAGCCTTCTTTATCTTCTTAAGTTCCTCCTGATACTTCCTTTCAAATTCTTCTTCAGTATAAGTCAGCTTCTTCTTGGACAATGCTACTTGTTCGATGTTATACTGGACCTCGATTTCCTTATACAGTCTAGCTGACACGTCCTCTGGCAACAATTCCCCATTCCGTTTTCGCTGTTCGGCAAGATATGCTTTCCTGTATCTCTCATCAATTACAGCTGTAGGTCCCGGGATATTCTGAGAATTCAAAAAAGCCTGATTCTTCAGATCGTCCTTGCATAATTTGGAGAGTTTTACCCCTTTGTCCTTTTTCTCTTTGGGAACATAAACAACCTGAGCCACATGTCCTCGGATCTCTTTAGGGATCTTCTCCCTTTCCTTGTCGGCATCGCTCTTAACCACTTCTACGCCGAGAGTATGTCCCACGTTATTTTCATAAGATACAGTCGCTGAAGAGGCCTTTCCATTTTCGAAAGAAAGATCAGTAAACTCATCTGAAAGCTTTTCATCTCTCTTTGAGAGCCACGTGATCTCTATCATTCCATTGTTTGGAAGCTCTTCTCCAGCTGCAGCAGCCTCCTCCTTAGCCTTTTGGGAGACCTCAAAAATATCTCTGACGTTAACCGGTTTGACATTTTGGGCATTCTCCCGCTGAGAATCCAGGATCAGTAATTCGCTGCCTTTGATCCCAACAATTGTCGTGTAATGATTGATGTCTCCGGTAAACAGTGAAACTGCTTCCCCTGTTTCAAGAATTGCACTGATTCTGTCAAGAAACAGATTCTCCATCATATGCATCGACTCATCAGTGTGCCCTGCGCTGTTAAAGGACATATAATTGGTGCACAGCGTCGGATCAAGTTGAAGGAACATATCTGACAGGGCATAGATGTTCCCCATCTCATGGGACTCAGGTGAAGTGTACCTCTCAATCCATTCCTTTTCCTCCAGATAAGTCCTGAAGAGATCCCGGTCCAGTTCCCTGCCGCCGGCATACTCCTCAAAGGATTTGAACTGCGGTCTGAATACCCTCACGTCATACTGGGTCATAGTATCACCAGGAGAAACTTCTTCACCTGTTGTCATTTTCTTCTCACTTAACAGATGCTGGTTGTACAGGCCTGCAGCACTGCAGCAGAAACAGTTTCTGGAATAATTGGGTTGATGCTCATAAAAAGATCTGAGATCCTGGAGATCCGGGTCATCTGACAAAAGAGATACATTGTGCTGTACATACGCAAGGCCCGACTCTTCTTCCTGATCAGCCCTCTGGGATTTTGTAGCATTAACCTCCTCTAGCCTTTGCGTCTCAAGCTTTTTTGATTCCGCTATCTGTTTAGCCCTCATATCAAGACTGACCAGTGCATTATATGCAGCACCACCGTCACCGGCTGCCGCCTGTATAAGGGATTTAGAATCGGGCGAAATAACGTCTTTGCCTACGGGCTGTTTTGCCTTTTTTTCAGCTTCACGGCGCCTTTGTTCCTCCTGCGCTTTTTTCTGTTTTTCCAGGAATGCTTTCTCTTGATCAGTATACATTTCATTTTCTCCAGTTTTGCGCCGATCTGATCAGTGTTTCCTCAGAACGCATAAAGATTCCCTGCGAACCTCAAAAAGAACCTCTCTCAGTGCACTCTCATCAACAACATTATCATCTATAACTATCCTCTCACTACATCTCATTTCCTTCATAAAGCTGTAAACAAAAGCAAGAGTAAGGATTCTCCTGTATTCGTCATCCTCTGCAATAAACTCTCTTAAAAAATAATCTCTTCCTATCTTCTCGCTTCTAAGCATACCTACATACGCGCCGGATTTTTCGCATACAAAACTGTGATTTTTTTCTGCTTTAAGGATGCTGTTCTTATCAACAAGATTCATGTCAGCTGCAGCAGCCATCAACATATCAGGCGTCATCATGTCGAAGGAATAAGCCGACCTTGTGAGTGCAGCTGCCTTTCTTTCGGAGGGCAGCATTCCGTTCAGGAACAGCTCTTTTCCCGTGATACAGATAACGCTTGCAGTTGACTCATCCTGAACAAATCCCCGGTTTAAAAAGAAACTGCAAACCTCTTCCTTATCCATATCAGCCAACATGTAATCACTGATTTTTACCACAATAGGCACACTCTCTGTATCCTGAGAAGCCTCTTTTAATGTCTCCAAAAGCTTTGTCCCAACTGCTACGTTCCTGTACCCGGACCGCACATATATCCATGTCAGCTCAATAACCTCTTCGCCCTTACAGTATTGCAGAATGCCGACAGCCTGCTCCTGATCCTCATCATCCACAAGAGCTACAGCTGTCACTGAATTATCTTCCAGTGCCATTCTCTGTGCCTGCGCTGACAAAAGCTCAGCATATTGGAATATCTTTTTCTTATCTAATGTCTCGATTCGAATTCTCATAGTATTCCTAGGATTAAAAGTAAAATCACCTGTTGTATATGGACAAATTATCAGCTATCTGTAGACATATTATCAGCTACTTCTATTCTAATTATCAGCTATTTCTAGTATATCATAGCAGTTATTGATAAACTGCATTTTTATTGACAATATAGACATATTATTAACTGAAGCCTCGATGTTAAATCTGCATTTAATACCTGATTCGGATTGGATATAAAAAAGCTGCCGCTCTAAAATTAATGCGACAGCCCAATTGACCTTTCCTGTTTATATTATTATTTTTTGATGGTCACTTTCTTGACCGAAGACCATTTTCCGAATACCTTTGAGCCGTCAGCTCTGATGTTGTAGGCTCTTACTCTTACAAAATAGGTCTTGCCTTTTTTCAGTTTCTTTATTGTATAGGTCTTTTTGTTTGTTGTTTTAGTAGTAGCTTTCTTAAACTTATTATTCTGTGTATAAGATATCTCATATCCCTTCGCCGAACCACTTACTTTGTACTTTACAACAATTGCCTTGGATTTGCTGTTCTTTGCAGAGGTGATGCTGGCCTTTTTTGGGGCCTTGACAGCAGGGGCTGCTCTGAAGATATAATTCCACTCATATTGGCCGGCGTCTGTCATGAAGTAGATTGTGCATTTATCGCCTACGGCGGGATCTGTTCCCATCTTTCCAGACATTACATGGATTTGATTGCCGGTACTGGGAACAATCCAGCTAACTGTGGTAGGCTGACCCAATTGAACAATTCGAGTCTTGCCGGCTGTATTCTCAAAGTTAAGTCGTCTTCCTGAAGAATGTCCAAGCCCCGGAGCATCAATTCCAATCCATTTTTCCGTACTCTGTCCACCTCCAATAACATTTTCCTCCCATGTGTGAACCTTTAAAGTAACTTTTTCACCGGGAGCATAAGAGGCATTAGGAGCCTGGCACTCTGAATAGTTATCACTCGTCTGGGGTTTTTTCCAAATATATCCGCCTTTTTCAACAAAGCGCACATATCCGTTTATTTTTCCAAGATACGCATTTGTCCTGGAATAAGTTCCATCAGCTGCAACGGTTGATCCGATGGTCATAGTTGAGTTTACGTTCCCATAAGTAAGATCCTGACTGATAGAGTTTGATCCGGATTTATATCCGGCGCAGACAGCTACCTTTTCCGACTCAAGGACCCAGGAGCCTGACGCAGCGGAAGCTTCAATGGTATTAGGAACTGATATGGAGAGCAGCCCAGTTAAGGTAATACCTGATAGAATTAAGCTGAGAATCTTTTTTGCTTTGATATTTTTCATAGAACACCTCCGTTATTTAAGTATAATTATTAAATACTCTGCCATAGTAATAAAGAAATTTTTCTTCAAAAGAGATAATTTCCATGAAATTATTATCTCATTACCGGTAGGTATTATCTATTAAGCAGATATAAAAAATGTATTAAATACTGAAACTTAATAGTTGCAAAACTGCATTTAAACATCGAAAAACTCAATAAAAACTGGCAATTATCTACTACTTCCATATTCCACGTTTTGACCTTCGGCCCGCGAAAAACCGCCCATGGGTTCCCGCCTCGGATCAATTCTGCGGAAAGTGCACCGCAGGACCACTTACGTAAGAAAAAATCACTTAAGGAAAAAAGAGTATTTGCATCCTTTTATGTCGATGCAAAGGTGAAGTGTACTGCTAAAATTCATGTTTTAGAGGAAAACTGTTTTTATCCATACATGCCACAAAGAAAAAAAGCTCTCGGCATGCATTTCTCACTGTTTTCATTCATGCCACAAGAAAAAATTCTTCTCAGCATGTTCTTCGATTTTTTCTTATACATGCCACAGAAAAAAAACGCTCAAAACATGCATTTTTTTCTGTTTTTATTCATGCCCCAGAAAAAAAATGATTTCGGCATGTTTTTCCATTCATGCCCGAAAGAAAAAAGTGCTCTGAGCATGTATTTTTCTCTGTTTTTATTCATGCCATAATAAAAAAATCCTCTCAGCATGTACTTCGATTTTTTCTAATACATGCCACAGAGAAAAAACGCTCAAAACATGCATTTTTTCAGTTTCCGTTCATATCATATTGAAAAAAATACTTTATTTCATAGTAAAACACTCTTAAAAAAGTACAGTACATAAAATACGCTGCCATCCATATATACGGTGGCAGCGCATCAAAATTCCCCATATTTAGTTAATTGTACCAGGTACCTTCATTCCATCATTGAGCCATTAATGCTTGCGGTCTTGGTCACGTCTTCCAAATGGATTGAATCTGTATTTCAGAGCATTTACAGCCTTTTCACCCCGGCTTGCAATATCATTTAGAATATCTCTCAAATCCAGGAAACCTCCTGTGACCATTTCCTCCTCATCCTCAGAAAGCTTCATTCGTGATTCCATATTGAGCTGTTCAAGTCTGCTATGACTTCCGGAATATTCATTTTTATTGTTTTTTCCTGAATGCTTCATTTGGATGTCTCCTACTATGACTTAATTGTTTAATGCTTTATACGAAGATTTGTATCATAATGGCAAAAGAAATATTTCACAAATATATCATCTCTCAATTGTCTCATATGACGATTCAAGCTCTATGCCTTCTTTTTCGCAGTTATCTCTTACCAGGGCAATAAACCGCTCCGCGATGGGTCTCTTATGGATCTCTGATATAACCAGATATTCACCTTCCGAATTAGAAACAATCTTGCAGTTGTCTGGTTCCCAGCTTTTTAGTATACCGGCCCATTTTTCCTTCTGACCGGATGTTTTGAATTTTATCACCATTGCGTAATGGATATTTTTCTTTTTGGCTTCCTTTTCCAGTACAGCAATATACTTTTCGTTGAAAAATCCCGTCTCCGGATCAATGTAACTCAGCCGCCTGAACATAAAGTAATCAGCAAACAGAAGGCCGATGGCATATCCCAGTCCGTCCATGAGATAATAGGTGAAGCTGGCTATAATAAGGCCGGTCACAATAGATATAACAGTTGGCGTCAGCTTTATGTATTGGGGAATGAGCTTTCTCTTTTTCTCATTATACAGAACATAATAGGATCCAAAGACGTAGAAGCACCAGATCAGCAGTCCCAGCTTGTTCAATACCCCCACAAGCCTCATAACATAAATCGGCGTAGATTCGGGAATCGGCACAACAATACCAATGATAATGATCACAACGCCGACATAAAACGGAATCATTGCAACAGGATATCTTCGCCGTATAATGTCAAGGCTCTGATGCAGAGTGTATTCCACAAACAACAGCCAGTGTACTGCCAGTACCAGGGGAATAACTCCCATAAAGACATTGCAGATTGTGGCCACAACAAAAACCAGATCATCATTAAAGTTCTTGCTATAGATAAGTAAAAAGCATGCCAAAATATAGGAAAAACACAACAGTATATTAAAGATACACATCCTCAAAAAGATGTTTATCTCAGGTGTCTTATGCTTCCTGCGGCTTACCTGCACTATCAGCAGGATCGGTATAACCATAGTCAGCAGATTTATAAATATTTGTCTGGAATAAAGAAGTTTTATGCTCGGATCCATATTTATTTCATCTCATCACAAAGCGCTTTTCGCGCTTTCAGCTGTTTTTTGTTTTCATACATTTTTTTGTCAGCAATTTCAAAAACAGCAGCCACACAATCTTCCTGTTCAAATCTAGCCATACCACAGGCAATGATAACCATAGGCCACGTATCAAAATAGTCGGTATGCTGATTGCTATCCCCGCTGGAAAGAGAAAGATTATCTTTCCAAAATCTCTGAAAGTGATACAGGCTTTGTATAATAATCCCCCTGAAGCATGGTACACCCAATATCCTTGAGAAAATCTGCCTGTTCTTTTGTTTCTACACCTTCTGCTACAGTATCAAGTCCCAGAGCCATAGCCATCCTGACAAGCTGAGTAAGAACAATCTTAGCCTTTTCGCTCTCTTCAAGCTGTCTTACAAAGAGCATGTCTATCTTTATTACATCAAAAGGAACTTTCTGAAGTATCATCGGTGAAGAATAACCGCTTCCATAATCGTCCATCCAGACCACAAATCCTAATTCCTTAAAACGGGTTATCTGACCGATCATATAATCCACATCATCCGCAACTGCACTTTCTTAACACTGATACTACGTTCAGCAAGCTTGTTTTTAAGACCATTCGAAATGCCGTTTTTATCGCTTTTACCATCATCTACATAAGTGCCCAGGTCTGTATACCAGACGAAGGCCAGTCTGGTGCCATCTTCTTTATAGATATGCCTGCCATATGAATGGATTATTCTATATTCACCATTCCTTTTTGATCTGTAGATAACATCATAGCCTCCGCCCTCCGTAGCAAAGCGATAGGCAGCATCACCTATGGAAGCCATATCGTCAGGGTGGGTATCACGATACATATTGTTGTCCATCAGATCATATATTTCTTTTTTATCAGTGCCTTTGAACCCCATCAGCTCAATAAAGCCCTCTGACAGCGCTATTGTCACCACCCTCTTGTCGACAAACTGATAAACTGCAAAGGGGATCGGACTTCTTTCCAAAAACTTTAGTTCTTCATCACTATATCTATATTTTTCCAAGAGAGGCACCTCCTGTATACGGCAAATAGTAATACTTAACCAAACTATATTTTATCATGGAATAAGCAATCATTATCATTATTGCGACTATTTTAGAAATAATGTATTTATTTCAGGAACTGAAGCAGCCTCTTCTGAAAGTCCTGATAATAAGGTTTTTCAATGAAGACAACATGTGATCCGCCCTCTATTATTTCCAGGGAAGAGCCTTCGGGTAAAAGAGCTAACGATGAATTCACCTTGTCGTAATTGAGATACGGGTCCTTACTTCCGCATATAACCAGAGTTGGAACGCTGATCCCGGAAAGATTGATCAACTCTGTTGTCTCAGAGACGCAGATATCCCGTCTTCCTCCGTTTGGGCTCTCCTCCCTGTCATAGTGCCAGCTGCTTGAACATAACAGCTCCACCACCACCGGATCTGCTATGCCATGATCAATCTCACCGTTCTCATCCCTCTGGAAATCATCAGCAGCATGCTCCCAGGTGTTGTGGTGAAAGGGTTCTGTCACCTCATAATCACCGACCCCCGTTAAGATCGGCGCGTACAGCACCAGCTTATTGATATGCTCACTATGAGCCTGTGCGTACCTGCTGCATGTGACTGTTCCCCAGCTCCAGCCAAGAATATCTATCTTGTCCTGTCCGGTCAGATTCACTATTTCCTGCACAGCCGCACTTATATCCTCTGCCACATAGTCAGTGTCAGGCATAAAGCCGTCTTCAACCTCCCCAGACTGTCCAAAGCCTGCGGCGTCGAGTCTCCAAACTGCATATCCCTCACGTGCCAACTTCCTTACAAGGCTGTAGTCCTCATAATCAACATCAAATTCATGGGAGGAATATGTCACTCCATGCATCAGAAGAATGTGTCTGTCCGGCTGAATCCCATCCTTCGTAAGACAGTCCAGATGAAGCGCTATATCGTTTCGTTCCAAAGGGTACTGCCTGCATGTATAGGATACATCGGCTCCCTTTGTTGAATCTGTCTGACTACCGCATGATACTGTACAGAATATGATCGCAAAGGTAAGCGTTATTGATAGTAAAGCTCTCTTGATTGATGTTTTCGTATTATACATATCTTCCCCCAAATGTCATGCCAGAATCTCAATCCTCTCATATTCCTTTTCCTTATCTTCCTCCGATTTTTTGATTAAAAAGGATCGGATTAAAATTCCCGACCCTTTATCTGTATTGTTATGTGATGAACGTTAATATTGCAAACTTGGTATTTAATTCGCTGAGCTTCCTTTTTATTTCCTTCAATGTCTATATTTCACCCTTAGAAACCAATCATAATTTTCAGTTGACTACTGTAAACAGATCTGAAAAACCTGTGGTGTCCAATATCTCCATGATATTCTCATCAATATTATGGAGGATCAGCTCGTTGCCTGGAATGGCCTTTTTGATTATCAGCAGAACTCTCAGGCCTGCGGAGGATATGTACTGGAGGTCTGCGCAGTCGATTATCACTGAATCGACCTTATTATTGTTAAATTCCTCTTCCCACGCCTTCAAAAAAGCTGGTGCCGTGATGGAATCAACCCGTCCGCCAAGCATTATATTAAGTTTTCCCGAGGCATTCTTGAAGGTGGATGAATAAGCGCCTTCCTCGTACGAGTTCTGAGTGGAATCATCAAAAGACATATCCGGATCAGCAGTAATCTTCCATATGTTTACCTGCTTTATGAGCGCCTTAAGCTTAGCAATCTGCTCCGGGGTAAGCTTTGAGAACATCTTCAGTTCAAGGTCGTCGCGATAATATGGTATCCGCTCAACCTTGAGGCCATAGGAATTGTATATCTTTTCAACAGCATCAAGATCAAATCCACCACTTAATCCGGATGAGCTTTCACCCTTTCTTTCTAACAGAACAGTTCCCAAAATATCCGAGTCGGACTGGGTATTAAAAGCTGTCAGAAAGGCATTTAGCATCTTCTGCCCATCTTCTTTGGTCTCGGCAAAGGTGGCAATCCCGGCGCGATAATATGCCATTGTCTCCACATCAGCGGCAAGCCAGCAGCCGCCTTTTTTAGCCAGCAGCCTCTGTATATTGGTAAACAGCCTTTTCTTCTCTTCCTTGTTCAGATATGGCGTAAGGCCTTCCATAGCTATGCAGACAGGTCCGTCAATATGTTCAACAGCCTTTTCCAGAGATTCATAGCTGGTAACATCAGTCACCTTAAAGGAAGCCCTCTTTTTCTCCTCATCCGTAAGCATCTCATTTACCACGGGTAAAAAGCTGTCGATTACAGCCGGGAGATCACCACCCACGTAGGTCTTTCCCAGATCCAGCATCTCAAAAACACGCTGAGAGTAACCACATGGAAGATCAAAAATATTGTCAATGCCACTTTCTTCGATTGTCCGGTTCATTGCCACATGCCGTAGCTCGTGTATCAGTATCCCGACATCCCTTATACGCTCATCTGTTACGGCACTGTTTTTGTAGTAGTCCATATCAACATTGAGTCTCTTAAGAATCTCGGTTGCCTTCTCATACCCCGCAGCTGCTCTCTGCGAAAGTGTTGTTACGGCTGTCTTTGAGACCGGATTTGCCCGCTCAAATAATTCTTTGTCAGTTGTCATTCTTCCACCTCCAGACTTTAACAGTTATATTAATGATATCATCATAGATAACTGACTATTATAAAAATATAATTAAATATTCAATATAAAAGGCATTGACCATTTTAACAGCCAATGCCTTTTGTAAATTGTCTTCAGCATGAAATAGCTTTATTCATAACAATTTCATACATCTCTCCCATGTTCTTAAAGCCATCCTTTGGAGTGCATTTACCACAATCCCCGCCGCAGCCTTTACTGCAGCAGGAAACATCTACTCTGTGGATTATGCCCATATGCTCCAGATATTCTATCTGTCTTTTTACATCCTCAACTGTAGTGTGGAGCTCGATTGCCAATAGCTTTTCGGTTCTGGCATGTCCATCACTTAATAGTTCAATTAAATCATTCATAATGATTCTCCACTAAGCACAATATCAGAAGATAACCAGTCCAATACGATAAGCCACGGCTGCCAAAAGGAGCGCTGTAACAGTGTAATAAAGAGCAATCCTTGCAGTCCATTTGACCGAATACGTCTCCTGGAAGGTAGCGGCAAGCGCTACAACGCATGGCATGTTAAAGGTCATTGCAAAGATAAAAGCAAGGGCTTCAGCTTTAGATACATTAGAAAGCAGGATCTCGTTCAGGTTCGATGCTGCTCCAGCTCCGCTCATGGCATCGTTGAAGGCTGCAGAAAGGTTTCCTCCTGTGTAAAGTGCACTGATAACACCTATCGCACCCTCTTTACCAACCGCAGATGCAATAAATGCTATAAACAGCTGCCATCCAAGACCAAAAAGCTTAGTAACAGGCTCTATTGCTGTACCAATGCGATACAGAATCGGCTGTGTCCCCGGTACAAAAGTATAGCTCAGAAGCCAGAACACTCCACATACCAAAAGGACAACACTTGTTACACGCTTAAAAGTATCCCCGGTTCTCCCAAGAACATAGCGAAAAAGTGCTCCAATCTTAGGCTTATGATAAGGTGGCAATTCCATAATCATTCCGTACCTGTCACTCTTTTTCACAAGCTTTCTTCCAAATATCTTAGCAGTCACCCACATATGAAGGATCATTGTAAGAAGAATTGCAACTATCACAAGTACCGCGCCAGGTCCAAAGAATACCGCCGAAAGCATTGGAATGACAGCCCATGCTGCTCCGCATGGAACTGCCCACGCCAAAGCGATCGTGAGAACCTTCTGGCCCCAATTATCGATGACCCTTGCTCCTGCAGCACCACCCATTGTGCAGCCAAAGCTTACAAGAAATGGCATAACAGATTTGCCCTGCAGCCCCAGCTTACCCATGGTATTATCAAATACATAGGAAATACGCGCCATGACGCCGACTTCCTCAAGAAGTCCAAAAACAAGAGTCACACCAAAAACAAATCCAAGCATCTGCACAATATAACTGAAGGACTGGATGATAACTGTGCATATAAGCTGAACCAGAATATCCGGAGTTCCTGCATCGCTAAGTGCAGCAGAAGCAGGTGTTTTCAGCGCAGCAATACCCTGTCCTATTCCCATAAACGGGAGCGCCGGAATAAAAGAGGCAATAAGTCCAAGCAGTATTGTCAGGATAACCGCCGGCTTTCCCCATACCCTGCTAAGATATATCTGATCAAGTTTTCCCAGGGTAATATTTTCCTTTTTGGCAAAAACACAGCCATCCAGTATCTCATCAATCCATCTGAACTTACTGCTTCCTGTAGCTATGGCTCCCTGGCTGTTATTGCAGATATTCAGTACTTTTTTATAATCCTCTGAAGAAAGCTTGTCCTTCAACATTGAAAGAACCTGCTTATCTCCCTCAAGAGCCTTAACAGAAAGCCACATGCCTGTAAAGCCACTGATGATTCCTTCAGGGATTATTTCCTTTAATTGACTATACCCTTCAATCTTCTCATATTCAGACTCAAGTGCTTCAACATTTATCTTGGACTTCTCTTTTACAGCCCGCTCCATGGTCTCATAATACGGCTCATACTTCCTGCCTTCTGTGGCAGAAAAAAGAAGTACCGGAATCCCAATCTTTTTCTCAATTGATCTTACATCTATTGTTTTCCCCTGATCCAGAGCCACATCTGCCATGTTGAGTACAAGAAAACTGGGCACATCAATACCCGCATAATCAGCTGTCATAAAAAGACTTCTCTCAAGCTGGGAGCTGTCAGCAAGAATGCACACCACGTCAGCTTTTCCAGACGCGATATAATCTCTTGTGATCAGTTCCTCATCAGAATTGGCCGTAAGACTATAGGAACCTGGAAGATCAGCAATGACACACTCCATTCCCTTATAGAAAAAACTTCCTTCCTTCTTTTCAACTGTCTTACCGGGCCAGTTTCCAACATGCTGTCTGAGTCCGGTAAGCGCGTTAAAAAGTGTCGATTTTCCGGAATTAGGCTGTCCCAGAAGGGCTATTGTTGCGCTGCTCATCCTGCCACCTCCGTAACCTCAATACCCAAACACTCTTTTCTGTTAAGAGCAATAAAGGTGTCCCTTGAATAGATGAGCATGGGTCTGTTTTTATCATTTCTGATAACCCTGATACTGCACCCCGGTGTAAGACCGATGGATGTGATCCTGCTCATAAATCTCTCATCCCCTGTCAGTTTCTCAACAATCGCATGACAGTCCTTTTGAAGTTCGCTTAAGCTCATACTCTCCTCCTCACATTTTATGTACATTTTCTTTAAATTATGTTAGTATATGCTAACTCCTATATCAATACTATCAGCTGATAATAATTATCATGAAACGCACAAAAAAGCAGCAAACCATTCTGATCTGCTGCTTCATGTATTCTAATTGAGAATAATTGTTACACCAGTATATTGTACCAGGCTCCATTGTTCCATAGAGGAATCTGTCGCATATCATTTTGTTCTCAGCGGATGGCTTATCCCAATCAGCCGGTAAACCCATAGGCACCACCTGTACACCTGTCTCAATACCAAATTATCGGGAAGCACGTCCAGATGCTGTACTTTTGGCCGGTAATTCAAGGCATGATGACATGAACCACGGGAAAATAAATGAAACGAAAAACATCTGTAAAAAGCAGGAAATGACAATTCCTCCTGCCCCCGGGATGCTGTGTTTGATAAGCGGTACAAGAATAAGGCTGACAGCGTAATGCAAAAGAATTCCCGGCACAAGCCTGGTGACCCTGGTAATCATGGGAACATCGGTTGAAAAGCCTATAAATCTCCTTTCCAAAACCCAGCCCACAAGAAATCCCATGCACCATCCGACGCCCTTATAGGTATCACCTGCCATTTTAGCGCCATCCACAAGGATATTCCCGGCTGCATCATAATCTACAGGATAGGATTTCAGAACAGCAAATACCGCAACAATTACAGCTATCAGAGTTCCGGCGCACATGACCAGTATGTCTTTTTCCGGATGTGCATCAATCCATCTCATCAGCCGGACAGTCAGCCACATCACAAGCAGCCCTGCCAGCAGTCCTACCAGGACATCCTGGGGAGTATGGACTCCCAGATAGTTACGACTGAAAGCTATAAGTACGGCGATAATGCCGAGTGTTATGCGCAGTATACCGTTCAATTCCTTTCTGACGACTCCGCCGCCGAAAAGGGCAGCTCCATTCATGCTGTGTCCGCTGGGAAAAGAGTACCCCGTCGCCGTTGCCAGTGCTTCAGCATTGGGCACTACACGCGGATCCCTTATCCAGGGGCGATATACACAGGCCAGGACCTTCAGAAAGCCATTGACCACGCGGCTTCCGCTCCATCCCATAAGGAGATAAGTGCCATACTCCTTGCTGACACACCAGTAAAGAATAGCCATGATGGTCAGCACAACATTCATTTCTCCTATATAGCTCATCTTTGTAAAGAAATCTTCAAAAATTGAGCCTGCGCCATTTCTAAAATCCTGCAGCACTAAAAGATAACTTATATCCATAATCTTTCCTCATTTGACCTTTACAGAAATCTTAATTCTCTTTGTGCCCTTTTTGTGGTTATTATCACCGGCAGCTGTCACACTGATCTCCAGGTTGTATGTGCCACTCTTCAGGCCCTTCTTGACAGTTAGCTTACCTGTTTTATTATCAACTTCAAAGCCGGACTTTACTTTCTTTTTGCCAAGCTTTGCTGATGATAGCTTGTAGCTTATTTGGCCCTGTTTCTTCTTTGAAATTCTGTAGATCAGTTTTCCTTTAATATTCTGTTCTTTCTTTTCAAGCTTAGAGGCAGATATGCTGTATGTTTTCTTCTTAGCTTTTACAGTCAGGGCATTGGCTGCCTTTTTGATCTTGAATTGTGCAGTAGCCGTTCCGGTATAATTACCCTTTCCGGTTATGGTGACGCTCGCCGTACCTGCAACTTTATTGTTCTGGTAATTTACCATATAGTCCGTTTTGTCTTTAAGTTTAGTGCTGCCAAGTTTTACGGTAATATTTTGTTTAATGGACTTTCCTGTGTAGGTCTTGTCAGTCAAACCGGTTATTGTCGCATTGGCTATACTCTTCTTAACCGGCTCCGGGGGCGGTGTTGGAGTCGGAGTTGGAGTCGGAGTTGGAGTCGGAATCGGCGTCGGGGTTGGTGTAGGCGTCGGCGTCGGAGTTGGCTCCGGTGTTGGTGTCGGCATTGGATCCGGGGTCGGCGTAGGTGTTGGCGTCGGATCTGGATCCGGGGTTGGTGTCGGGTCTGGGTCAGGTGTTGGCGTCGGGTCTGGATCCGGGTTTGGTGTCAGGTATGCAATATTGTATGTTGCTGTGGAAACAGCACTGTTATTCATGCCACTCTTGACTGCAATTGCCTTGATTGTGGTTGACTCTGATACAGAAACCGCTCCTGAGTATTTCCTGCTACTCGTGGTCGGAGTGGTTCCATCTGTTGTATAGTAAATATCCGCACCATTAGTAGCACAGGATATTGTCACATTCTGTGCCGAATTATAGGTTCCACCTGATGGGCTGAGAGTCGGAGCAGCAACAGTTTCTATATCCTCATAGGTTGCCTCCACCGTCACGTCATTTGCAGGCATTGTGAAGGTAGCAGTATCGCTGGACTTGCTTCCACTGGTAAAAGTCAGATTGTCGGAGCCTTTCCATTCCTTGAATCGCTGTCCTTCTGGCGGTGCAGCTGCTGTAATGGTCACGCTTGTGCCTTCTGCATAACTGCCGCCTCCATTGCCTTTAGTTACTGCTACTGAATACTCTGTTACAGAAGGTTCAGTAATAGTATATGTTGCCTTAGAAACATCACTGTTATTCATTCCGCTCTTAACTGCGAATGCTTTAATTGTGGCGGTTGATGAAACAGTAATTGCTTCTTTATATTTATCACTGCTCGTCGTTGGGGTGGTCCCATCTGTTGTATAGTAAATATCCGCATCTTCAGTTTCGCAGGAAATCGTCACGCTCTGTGCCGAATCATAGGCTCCGCCTGATGGACTAAATGTCGGGGCAGAAACAGTTTCTATTGCCTCATAGGTTGCCTCAAGCATTACGTCATTTGCAGGCATCGTAAAGGTGGCAGTATCGCTGAACTTGCTTCCACTGGTAAAAGTCAGATTGTCTGCGCCTTTCCATTCCTTGAATCGCTGTCCAGATTCAGGAGCGCTTGCTTTGATGGTTACGCTAGCGCCCTCCTCATAGCTACCCTCTCCCGTGCCACTGTTTACTGTGACTGAATATTTTGTTACGGGAGGTGTCGTTATCGTATATGTAGCTGTAACAGCATCACTATTTGTCATGCCATATTTGACTGCAATCGCCTTGATTGTGGTAGTCTTGTTGATTTCAATAGCATTATTGTACTGTGTACTCACTTTAGTCGGATCAGTTCCGTCCGTTGTATAGCGAATTTCTGCACCTTCTGTTGCGCAGGAAATTGTGACACTCTGCGGTGAATTATACGTACCTTCTGACAGGCTTAATGTCGGAGTAGCAACAGTACCAGTGTCGCGCTCAAAGTTAGCTACCAAGGTACGTGTACCATAAAGTGACCAAGTCACCCAATGATGAACTTCTTTATCATAAACAACTTGGCCATTCTCAGTCCAATTCACTAAGTGCCACCCCTTGTTTGGATATGCAGAAATAGTAAAATTATCACTAGCTGATGTATAACCTTGTACTATACCTCCGACATAACCAAATGCAACTGCGGTCCCAGCTTCTTCAGGATTCGCGATAAGTACAATTTCAGAAGCATATGTCTGTTCATCAAGTGTAAATTCAGCTACCAAATTGTAGTTACCCTCGATTATAAAGGTGTAGTTAGCGTCAGTGCTAACCGTTTTACCGTTATTTGTCCACTTTACAAAACGACAATACATCTTAGCTTCTGCAGATACAGTAACGTTATCTCCTTCATTATATGCGCCCCCTCCAGTGACTGTTCCGTACCTGTCATTATTGGCAGAAACAGTAACATTGCCAAATGATTCGAAGAATGCTGTATATGTTCCACCTTTAGCAACTTTTTCTCGTGAAATTATTGCTACTTCACTAGTATACACATAGCTATCTTTGGTTATTCCTAATGAATCAGTATATCTCCATCCAACGAATTTAAACCCTGGATTACTAATAGCTTTTAATATTCCACCGTCATGACTTGCAGTGCCTGCGCCAGAAGGGTACACGGAAGTTTGAATATCTCCGTAATTGTTTTCTCCATTTCCACCAGTACCACCATTTTCTCGAAGTATAATTCCGTTCTGATTACTCTCAGCACGTGCTGAAACAGGCATCAGACTGATTGCCAATAAAGATGCCAACAGAATAGCAGATAATCTTCTCATAAATTGTGTTTTTTTCTTCTTGATTTCATTCTTATGAACGTGTGCCATGATTCTTCCCCCCTTTGTTTATTTCATCTGATCAGGACCCAAAAACGTAAATCCATACTAGCAAACTTCACCTATTCCAATTTTACCACAATTCGGACTCAAAAAGACCTCATCTCGTATTCTGGCATGCTTATCGTTAACCTCACGGTGCCTGTCACCATTTACTATTATACCGTACATACTATTTCATTTTTCAGTTGAAGGTGCCTGTCATATTTTATTATTATTCCGTACACATCATTTCATTTTTAAGTACATTGTACCAAGCACCACCATTGTCACCATCATTGGCACCAACATTTCTATTTATACACATAAAAAAGGGACTGTTTGTCATTTTTAATTGACATCAGCTCCCTTATGTTTCTTGTGACCTATTAATGTAGAAAACTGTTTTTTTTCCTATATATATCCGACATTTTTATACTCTTACAGTTATTTTCCCACCGCGAGGTATTGCATATTCTTGCGTATAGGAGTAAGCTTTACAGGTCGGTTGTTCAACCACAAATGTGATTGCATTCGTATTCACATTTCCCAACAAAAAAGATGAAAATGTGCTAGTATTAATGTGGCTAGAAGCACTCCCATGCCCTTTCTACATTGATACGGGAAGGAGAAAATGGGTACGTGAGTATTCCAAGCCCCAGTCACTTACCAAGGCCGTTGCCAGCGCCATTGATTACTGTATCGCACATGATATTCTCCGGGATTTTCTTATTCGGGAAAGGAAGGCTGTTACCATGTATAGTTTATATGAGTACAATAAAGCTGGTCATATGAAAGTTATCAGGGAGGAAGGACGTGAAGAAGAGCGTGCGCGCATCATCTCCTCCATGCTTTCCAAGGGAAAAACCTCCGAGGAGATAGCAGAGCTGTGCGACTGTTCAGAGGATGAAGTTAAAGCAATAGCCAGGAATAATCCGATCAACTTCAGATAGATTCATTCACACCAGGCGCCGCTATTGGCACCAACATTTCTATTTATGCACATAAAAAAGGGAGCTGTTTGTCATTTTTAATTGACATCAGCTCCCTTACTTTCATTAATGCCGCATTTTTAACATCACTGAATTGTAAATCTGTTTAGGTTTCCGTTGATGGTATCAACAGCTTCAGATACTGAGGAAGCAGCACTTGCAACAAGTTCAGATGATGATGCAACTCCCTTGCAGCTTCTGTTACTCTGTCAACGTTGTCAGCGAATTTCCTATCCCAGCATTTTTACAACCAGCTTTTATATTATTATAAACGCAATTAAGCCCATAAATCTATGGACTTTGACACTTTGCAATAATAAAATAAAAAAAGCAGATTACTTGAGAAAGCAGATTTGATATGGATTTAAAGACTATTTTTGAGGATAATATTAACGAGTATTCCGACCATGTGGACTGTGACGTTGCAGAAAACATGGAGCGCCTGTTTTACCGCGGTCTTGCAGGTCACGATCCGGATGACGGAAGTCTTCTTTCGCTCCTGATATGGGAGCTTAAGTCCGTTCAGGACAGCGAGAATTCCGAGTCTGAGCTCAAATGGATCTATGCAGTTGACCCTTCCTTCATAGCGCCTCTTCTGGATGGCTACAATAAAGAAGCGCTTGGCGAAAATGTAAAAAAGACCTTCTTTGAGAGTACTACTCTTGAGAAGGATGATCAGACAGCACTAGGTGATAGCGGATTTTCTTTTAAATCGGTGGAAAGCAGGGATATAGATGTCACTGTTGATGAGTGCAAAGCTCTTTTAATAGCAAAAAAAGCAGCACCTTCCTATGTGAAGAGTATCCTGGATCTGACTAACGAAGAATTCTATCAGGGTCTTATGAATATTCTGTTCAAGTACAACAATCCTGCACTTGAGGATCTTGCCTATCTCCCCAAGAAATGGTATGAACAGTCGGTTTCCTGCTATATAAAAACCGATGGCAAAGTCACCGGTTTTTTGCTGTTGCATGCCTGTCCCTCCGGAATTCTCATTCCGGTGCTGCTTTTTGCTGTGGGCGCAGACAGCAGGATGAGCCTGGTTGAGATGATGCGTTTTTCAATACAAAAGGCTGCTGAAATCTATCCCGGAAACACCGTGATACGCATTCACAGAAGAAACGGCTCGGTTGCTGCATTGTCAAATAAGCTCTTCCCGGATAAGAAGGGTGAACCGGCAATTGCGGGGGAGCGCTTTGAGTGGGACAGCTGATGAATTTTTTGAATCACGCAACAGAGTCAGGATGGCGATATGGAAAAATGTCGTTAAATCCTCTATCATTATGTTATGGACTGAATTCAGATAATGACAGTTTGACAGAGAGGTATGATAGCATGGATGAAAGAAAACAGAAACTTTTAAAGCAGCTCGAAGCCTATTTCCAGAATATTGAAGACACAGAAGATGTCTCACTCTTTACCAAAGAAGAGCTTGGTACTTCCATGGACGTACTGAGGGCTCTTATCACCGACTACGGCACCGATCTTACCGATGTGCTGGCCGAGTTTTCTTTTCTGCCTCTTCAAAATACAGAGGTACTGTATTTTAATACAGTTCTCACTATCAGGGTAGACGTTCCAAATGAAGGTGTAACTGCTCTTTCGGGAGCTGTTTCGAAGCTGAATTTTTACCTGCCCTACGGCAGTTTTGCGATCAGCCGCGACGGCTCAATACTGATATACAAATCCTGTACTGCATTTCCGTCAGACTGGGACGACAAAGAGCTCTATGAGCTTATTGAGACTTCTGCAGATACCGCTCTTTCTGTAGCAGAAAGTTACATCGGACTGCTGTCTGATGTTGCCGACGGTAAAATGTCATTGAGCGAATTTTTAGATACACTTCCGCAGTAATAAGGAGCAGGCAATGAAATTATACTGGGTAGATCCAAGTCACAAAAAGGCTCCTGTTTGTGAGCATTTTGCATGTCTTCATGGCTTTTATCCGCCCAAGGATTCTCTTTATCTTTTGTGCCTTGACGAAGAAGGGACAATCCTGGGTATTTCAGTTTTAAACAGTGATCCCATGGATCCATGCATTCTTTTTATATACGTGACTAAAGAAAACAGAAATCAGAACATAGGCAGCGGGATGCTGGGAGAGATCATTGCCTGCGCCTCTAAAGCCAGATTTCAGTCGCTGCGCTTTTTTACCGGACCGGATATGTCATTAAACTCTTTCCTTAAAAAGAACGGATTTGAGATATTCCCCGGCCCCTTTATCTATAAGACTACTCTCCGTGCGCTTTTATACTCCCGGCAATATGTCAATAAGATTGACGGACATTCATCAGAAAACGCCTGCACTATTTCAGAAACAGATACACTTGGAAAAGAGATCCTGAAGGCATTCTTTGAGATTGAGGGCATCAACTGGCAGATCGGCTATGACGAGGACTTCTCGGTAGCAAAGATAAATGGTATGAAAGTACAGGCTCTTATTCTCTGTGATACATCTCCGGGCAGAGTAACCATCAGTCATTTTTTTAGTGATCCGGACGACAATTCTTCACTTCTTTCCTGCCTTCAGGTCCTCAACAATCGTATAAAAAGTGTAGAGGGGACAGATCAGGATCTGACTCTTTTGTTCTATCTTGATACAGACAAATGTTTCAGAATCATAGAGGCACTTGCAGGAAATGACACACACATAGTCGAACAGATGGAAACGGCAATTGCAGTGAGACTGTTGTAAGCAGTTCGCAAGGAGGTAAATATGCCTGACCAGATAAATCTCCAGAGGGTCAAAGAACTGACAGCAAATTACTATATGAATTCGCAAAATCAGGCAAATGATCAGCAGGATCAGCCGCTGATACAGCAGAATCTGCAGGATCAGAAGAACCTTCACCAGCAACAAAAACATCAGCAAAAACAGGGAATTTCGCAGGATAATAAGCAAGATCAGAATATACAGGATCAGAAGAAAACTGAGGTGCAGAAAAAGCACCCCATTCTTCAAAATGCCCTGATCCTTCCTGAAAATATCATCATAAACGAGCCGACGGAAGAAAGCATCGAGGTTACATACTCTCAGATTGGCATCACCCTTAAGGATGATAAAAAAAGGGAGCTTCTTACCTCCGGCAGAAGACGCTTCGGGCAACTGGAAGTACTGGCAGAAAAGGCTCATCAGCAGGAACATCGCCCTGCAAGGCGCATACGCCTGCAGCTCTCAGATGCTGTCAAGCTCTCGGATTCTTCACTTGTCAATCACTTCGGAGAATACACTGGTGCTGACAAGTATCTTTATCTTCGCTACAGCCTTCTCTCCAACAGATACTACTCTCTTCTTTCAACACAGGAACTGTTTAAGCTTTCACGGCAGGAACTCATCGGTAAGCTGTCAAGGCTCTATGCGGTGAACGCCGATGAGCGAAACGCCGAACTTATAGCATTCGTTGAAAATGTGATACGCATAAAGGACATTGAGGGCTCCGTCGGGAAAAAGTCACAGCCTTTGCAGCTTCAGATCGCAGATGCGATTACCGAAGACGAAAGGCAGAAAAACTCAGGTTTCCTCAGAAAAAACATTGGCGTAATAGAAAAAAGCCAGGTCAGTGAACGGGATAAATATAAGCGCATCACTCTGATGAGAAAGATCATGGACCCGGCTGATCCTCCGGAGGAGTTCCTTGAAGAAAGCACTGTCACGATAACTCCCGGGCAAAAAGAAGGTATCCGGCAGGTCCTTGCCTGGATGTACAGAAACAGCTGCAAGACCAAAAACTCAAAGATATCCTTTGTACACAAGCTCGCTACATCAAAGCCCGAGCAGATACTTCTTGCCTGCTATCTCGTTGAAAAGAAAAAGACGGACTCTCCTACCGGTGAAGAGTTTTACGAAGCCACCCATGGCTATGTTCCAGACCTTGATACGATCAAGGGCAATGTGATCTCTTCCAGGCTCAAATTCTGGAAACGACTTTACAGTGATGCCAGCGACAGTGTGATAAACTGGAGCATCTTAGGGGCAGCGGTCCGCTACGCAACCTCATCAGGCGGTCCCGATAACCCCAGTGACATTGAGAACTATGCCAGGTACACAGGTGAAATTGCAAAAACAAATGAACTTTTGAAAAAAGATGCACCTGCTTCTAAGCAAAAAAGAGAGCACCTGGTGCAGCTTCTTCAGCACAAAGGCAATCTTATCCTCACGTATTACCGCAGCGGCCGGCTATCTCCCGATATGCCCATCGACATGCTTCCAAATGAAAGGATGCGACAGGAGACCGAGCACCTGCTTCAGGAAATCTCACATGATATTGAGGAGCTTGCAGCAATTTCAAAAGAGCTTCCGGACATACACTACGGCGGCATCGGGCGGATAGAGGATGCTCCTTCCAAAGACGAAACATCGTCCTCTACAGTTATTTCAGCCCTTGGAAAAGCCATGGATCCACTGAATGTTGTAGTTGCCGGTGATATGGGTGTTGGCACATCCACATCTTTCAGCACCACTATGGCAAAGATCATGGAGACAGCCCATTATTCTTTTTCCTCAGTGGGCTTTCGAAGTGTATCCGGTATTATAGGGGTAATTCTCGCCATTAGCAATCTTATGGATCTTAAATCTTCTCCTGTCCTTACAGGAAAGGGACGACTGGCTGAAGGACTTCAGGCAACCGGCGAAGTCGGATTTGGTTTGGGAGTTACCGCACAGGCCGGAACTGATCTGCTTGGCAGATTCATAGATCTGGGCACTGCTCCGCAGACAAATATCAACTGGTACGGCAAGCTGCAGCCGAATTCCCTCGGAAGTGCTTTCAGTTCCGTTTCAGGAGGTGTTCAGTTCACGGTGGGATGTGTCACTGCACTGACAGGAGCAATGATGACCACTGCCGGTGCTATCCAGCTTGGCAGGGCCAGAAAATCAAACAAAAATATAAAGGATTCCCAAAAAGCACTTGCTAAAAAGGGCAGAACCCTTACCGACAACGAAAAGAAGCTTCGAAACTTCCTTTCCCATGAGAAAAGAGTAGCTGACAGCAGCAAGAGCTCTGCTATTGTACAGACATTTTCAGGTGTCATTACAACCTTGGGAGGGGCCATAACAGCGACGGGAATCCTCACCCCTCTCGGCGGCGCTCTCGGCATTATCGGCATCGCAACCAATATGGGATATGGCCTGTATCATTCGTGGAGTAAAAAGGATCAGATCATTAGAAATGCAGTGGATGAAAGCCTGGATATCACAGATGAAAAGGTGCTGCAGCTTCGGGAAGAAATAGCCGACCTTCGAACAAAAAGCAAGGATGAAGTCCGTGGTATGATTCGCCAGGAAGCACTTGGGAAACTCGGTTTTGCAACCTACAAGGAGTACTTTGCCCATTGCATGAAAGAATATGCCACTCTTCTCTTTGACCAGGTAATGAATCATGAGGACAGTCCCGACTGGGAAATGTATCACGACGCTCTTGCATCCCTGGGAATGAAGATAGATGTGGGCAAAAAAACTCCAACCCTCACAGCAATATATTCAAAGCTGATGAAATAAAGAGTCATTGGGAGTCATTGGGGACGGTTCTGTTTGACTCCCCCGTCCCCGATGACTCTTTATTTCTTTTTCATCTTCTCTAATGTCTGCAAATAATCTCTTGCCAACACCTGGAATGCCATTTTAAATGCATTTTTTGCTTTTTCATTTACAGCAACCATATGCTCAAAATCAAACCCCAATGAGTTCATGTACTGACCGATCATAGCAGGATCAGTCATGGAGAGTGTCTCATAGAGCTTCTTATAAGCTTCAGGATCCTCCTTTTCAAGCTCATCAAGTCCGGTTTTTAAGAGAGGATAATTGGTATTAGCGGAATGCACATTATTGAGCATCTGAAGTTTGACACGGGTATAATTGATCTGTCCTGTCTTAACCAGCTTCTCTTCCACATCTTCAGGAGTGATCTCATCAATGCTCTCAAGCTCATAATACTTGACCTGTGGAAGGACCTTTTCCGTAAACTCCCTGCTTAAAGCCTTGATCTCATCGTCTTTTCCCGACATCATGCCGTTTTTGAAGCGCTTGTTAAAATCTGCCTGATATCTGTCCTGATCCGATAAATATGCACCGCTGAAGTCTCTGTTTACCGGAACAATGAATGCATCAAGTACACGCTTCTTCTGTGCAGAATCCCAAGACCCATGAGAATCATTGTTCTTCTTTACCTCTTCAAATTCCTTATCCGTAAAGGACTCGAGTTGGAGCCTTGCCTTGTAGGCAAAGAATGCCTGTTTGATCCTTTCCTCTGCTGTGGTGGTCTCGTTTTCAATCTTACTAAGATCTTCACGAGCCTTGAGCCTGCTGTCATTCAGTTCATTCTTCCAGGTTTCGGCTTCCTTCTTATCAGCATTTTTCTCAAGGAACTGCTCTCTTGCATTTTCCAGCTCATCAAAGAGCCTGTTGATCTTAGCCCTGCCCTCAAAGTATTTCAGAACTTCATTAAAGTAAATGCTATGACTGCCTTCCATGCTTTCCATATCGGCCTGGAACATGGTCTCTGCCATTGCTGCCTGTACTCCGAGCTCTGCAATATAATCCGCATACAGCTTATCTATAGCTGCGCGCTCTGCCTTATCTCCTTTATCCCCTGTAATGTCATTAAACTTTTTCATGGCATCAGCTTCAACTTTGGTATAAAGAGTGATCCTTTTATCGACGCGATCCAGAGCCCTTGCATGCTTTTCTGAAGTCTGCAGGTACCCTATCTTCTCAAAGTTTTTCACCTTGGCCACCATTTCATCATGTTTTATATTATATGCGTATACCAAAGGATCCTTAGGATCATATATAAGGTAGCCCTCATCATCCACATCCTTTTCCCTATCGAATTCTTCTCCACTCTTGTGGATCAGATGGTATTCATGCTCCAGATTATACCCGCATTTTTCTTTCGGATTTTGGATGAATTTTTTTAGGTCCCAAAGCGCATCCATGACATTGGGTAAAAAAAACTCCATCGAGCTTTTTTCTGACATCCCACATGCCGCCTGAAGTTTCGAAGAAAAGTCATGTGACAGAACAATTGCCACCTCATCCATCTTGGCAAGTGACGGAACCTTCTCATATAAAGCTCTTCTTTTTACCAGCTCACCATATATGTCACATGCTGTTTTTATTTCTTTGCACATTTCTTCTGGTATCTTATCCTTAGGATGAGCGGCATTCCATTTCTCTATTTCCGGTGTTATGGCACTTTCTTTTTCATAGCGTCGAAAATCTGTCGTAAGGTTTTGGAGAGAAGTATTTGCATAGCAAAATGCCCTTGCGTTGTATATGTCTTTTTTGAAACCATCTTCATTGAACCATTCGGATCTGACCCTGATTCTGTTTACCCGGGTGTAAAACCTTCTGTGAATCTCCAGGAGCTTATTGCCGTCTGCTTCTGCAATCTCCTTAAATAACTTTTCCCAGCGCAGTTTTTTATCCTTGTCCTGTGGCAAAACGTTGCCAAAACGATCCACCCTGTAATCGTCTTCAAGCAGATTGTAAGTTAGATTTCTGCTGAAATCGAACTTGAGCTTTGCCAGCATATAATTCTTGGTCTTTCCGAAATCTCTTATGACATTGTTTTGATGCATAAGATACTTTTCACGATTAAAGAAAAACCGGTAAGTAAGATCAGTGGCCAGCCCTACTGTTTCATCATTATCTTCTTCTTTTATTCTGTTCATAACAATGTAACGCTGCCTTGCCATCTCTGCAAAAACAGAATTATTGGCCTTTTTAAGTTCCTTTGAAGCCTTTGGATCATCATCAATTGCATCGACCTTCTCAAATATCCTCTCAAGAGCCAGTACGCGGCAGTTTGAAGACATGCTCTCCAAAGCAGTTTTAAAGAAGCTCCTGAACCTGTTTGCTGCTGCCTCTTTCGCTTTCTCCGTCTTGCTGTTTTTCTTCTTACCGACTCTGGTCAGGTACTTATTGGCCGCAATAAGTACATCCGCAAGTGCGTCTCCGCGCTCAAGATCAGTCTTCTTGTCCCAATCAGTCGTCAGCTGTGCGGCTTTTGTATTCATATCATCCCATAGTACATCCTTCTTTTTGTTAAGCTTTTTATTCATAAGCTCCGGGAGATATTGTCTAAATTCATTTACAGCAGCTGTAACCTTTTCCTCTGCTTCTTCATCCAGAAGTTTAGTGCTTTTTTCCTCGCTCTCCTTTTCTTTTTCGTTTATCTCATTTATTACGTTTTTCTGCTTTTCTTTTCTTTGCTTATCGCCGAGGGCTTCAGTGGACTTCCGGCTCTTTTGGGTCTCTTTGCCCTTCTTATCCTGAACCGGCTGATTCTGATTAAGCAGCTCCGGGTTCTTTAGCAGCGTCTTAATATAGTCAGACTGCTTTGAAGCAGGTCTGCGCTTCTTAAGAGGCAGGTAGGATCTCCTTACGATCTTCAGTTCATCGTCTTCAGTCTTAGCAGATATACCTTCCCTCCACTGGGGATTAAGACAGTTATCCACATCATTTTGTTTTAAGGTGTAGCCTTCTTCGTCACTATACTCAAGATTTGCCTGCTCCTTTAATTCTTCCTGAGGATCACGCAGCTTTGACAGCCAGGTGAGCTCAATTGTATTTGAGGCATTAGTTCTTCTAAGAACCTCATCCACCTTTACTGTCTCCTCTTTTAACCCGCTTGAATCAAGGAGAGTTATATACTCTCCATCTATCTTCGTGATAGTCTTGTAGTGCTGTTGTACTTCATCCAGAACTGCAATGGGCTGACCGGTAGCAAGAACCTTATTCACCTCGTCAAGGAATACTTTTTTCTGCTTCTGGTAAAGAATAAGATCCTGTGCTATCTCATCTTTTGTCTTGTTCACCAATTGGTTATCAACGCTTTTTTTATAAGTCGGAACCATGAAGTTCAAAGACCTGACTGCCATATTACGATCATACTGCATAAAGAAATCTGCAGACTCATAAACGTTTCCGACAGTTTCTTTTCCGGCTCCCATAAAGTCTCTGTGGTACAGTATGTTTCCCACATAATCCTTCTCGTTAAAATTATCACCAAATACAGCTTTACACTCATCAAAAGACTTGAGATCATCATCTGCCGGCGAGAAAGCACGCATGGTATGCTGATTTGCAACCTTTTTATTCATGAACTTATTAAGCAGGGTTGCTCCGGCAACGCACCAGCAGTTGTGAACGGTCTGCTGCTCATAATCTTTTGTGGTCATGCCCAGATCCTGCTTGTACTGCGGAAGCGCAGGAAGATTGAGTTCTTTAAGAACGTCTTTCTCATCTATCACGACATTTATGCTGTTCTTATTTGCTGCCTCTTTTTGTTCTTTCTCTTTTTGTTCCTTAGCTTTTTGCTCTTTCTCTCTTTGCTCTTGCTCCTGCCTTCTCTCCTCCTTAGTTTTCTCACTTGTGGTGTCTATCTCAAATTCACCACTTTCATTTATCTCGTTTTCTTCATTGACGGGATAATCCTTAAGGACCTCATCCGGTTTCTTTTCCCCGGATTTTGCCTCTTTCTCGTTGGAATTCTTCTCTCCGGCTTTCTTCTCTTCCTCCGATGCTCCCATAAGCTCGTCATGGCGCAGGACATCTATGCCATAGAGTTTTTTGATCATCTCTCTGTGGTAATCATTAAGATCAGTATCGATCATGAAGGTGCCATCACACAGCTTATGCAGCAGCCTTTCGATCTCGGCAAATTCGATATCGGGAACCGTGATCTCTCTGTTGCCCAGATCCTTAAGAGCAAGGTATCTCTTGTCCGTCATAAAATGACTCAGAATGATATTGGGAAGCGCACGTTTCTGACAATTTCTGAAAGTCGTGTATGTCCTCTCAGCGATCACGCTCTTGTCCTTCTCCTCTTTCATCAGCTGCTGAGCAGATCCGAGCATGCGTTCAAGAACCACCGTTTTCATCAGCATTGAATCATAGTGGATCATGGTGTTTCTGTCGTTTAAAGCCTGTTCGCTTATAAGCTCATCCGGATCTGTTACAGCAAAACTTGAGGGTATCAGGGCAGTAATATTCGAAACCAATGAATTGTAGGCAACTTCTCTTCTTTGTTTCCTGTCCTTTTCAGCTATGCCTATACCCACAAAGTCCTTCACCAGTGAAACGAAGTCTGCATTTTCCTTCTCGGATATTTTTTCTACAGGAGTCTCATTCATCATTGCCGGATGGAAATTAATAAGCATTCCAAGAAGATCATCGCTTACTTCCTGTCCAAGGCTCTGTCTTATCTTCTTTTTCAGAACCTCAGCCCTCTCAGAGGCAGTTTCCTGATACAGGTGGATAAGTCTGGATTCATTCTTTCTCTTTTCCCTTTTCTCTTTCAGTTCTTCAACAGTATAAATGTTGAGATGAGTCTTTTTAAAATACGCATGATCTATGCTTCCATACAGGCTCTTATCTCCTTCGTCAAGGACATCCTTCCAGTATTTTCGCTCCTCATCATTGCTGAGCCTTGGTCCCTTTATATCTGTCTTTCTTCTGGCAGCAAGATTTTCCACAAGGGTTGAAGTCTGCACGCTGCATTCGCTATCCGTACCGTCCTGGTATATCCTTGTTGCCATTATTTGATAGCCGTCAAGTCTGTGAGTGATAGTCTGATAGAAATTGCCGTTGAGATTAACTGCATCTGCAAGCTCTTCCTCCTTAATTAGTCCCTCCCTTACAAGGTATTGCCCCATACTCAGGCTCTCACCGTCCACCTGACAGGTCTTTTCATCTGTGAATTCAGCCATATCCTGCCCAAAGAGACTGCGCTGGCATAAAACTGCTTTATAATCACCAAGTGAGTGGAAAAAATTGCCCGGCGGCAGCTGTTCCGGAAGCGTGCCGTAGGTACTCTCAAAGCGCTTTACACTGTTGTACTCCAGGTAAAAGAGCTTCTTCATACTGTCAAGCCATCTCTGTTTGGCATAAGCCATGGCCTTAGGGTCTTTTTCATCAAGCTTACCCGCTTGTATAACGCCAAAGCCATCAACAATCTCGGCAATCTCTTGTGCCGGAATATCAGTCCCAAAGAGACATACCAGCTCATTGATGATCCTCTTGGGATTTGTTTGCAGATATAAAGTCTGTTTTGTTGCGGGATCAGTAAACGTAAAGGAATCCATGGCACTCAGTGTAGGACTGATCAGGTTACGAACTGCTTTTTCTCTGTCATTTAAGATTCCCTCATCCTGCTCCATAACAAGGTGGTACCTTCTTATAAATTCAAAATGCATTTTTACAGCTTCTGTTTCATAGGCTGCAGCTTCCGGGAAGGGATGCTCATCCTTGCTATCAGCGATTTTCTGGAATATTGAATCTATATCTTCATCTTTGCAGCTTTCCAATACCTTATCTATATATCCTTTTATCTCATCATCTGCACGCTTCGTATAGGCTATATCCGCCTTCATAAGATCCGGCTGTCCAAAAAGATATGCTCTCTGACGGTTTTTCTGCTCCAGTGCCTTGAGAGAAGCATCGATATTGGAATCCTGCCTTTTTATGACAGTACCTGTCCTGATTCGTCTTGCACATTCTGAAGTTATACGGATCAGGTCAGATATATATCTCTCATCTTCCGTAGAACTGTCATCGTGATTATAAGATATCTCATCATTATAATGGCTGACATAGTACGGATCTGTCATAAGCAGGGTCCGGGCACGATAGTAGTCCGAAACAGCCAGTAATCCTCCAAGCCTGTTAAGTACATTAATACTGTCGTTATTCTCAAATCCGAATCTTGTAAAGTGCAGTCTGTCAAGGTAATCAGGATTCTTGTCAAGAAGATCACTGTATGCAACCGCCATGCTGCTTATCTTTTCAAGATACTCGGCATTAGCGGCAAATTTATCGTCGTCCAAGACATCAAGATCGAATGAATAGCTGACGATCTTTTTGGTGAGCTCATCCAGAAGCTCATAGCGCCTGTCCTTATCGGCATATTTCATAAGCATCTGTTCATCCGCCCTCTGATCGCCGGTCATGAAGGCAGAAAGATGCTCTACGTTGTCTTCTCCCACATCCATTCTTGTTCTTACGGAGATGCTCCTGCGCGCAGCTATAGTTGTATTTATGGCAGTCTCACGGTTGATCATGAGAGTTCTGGCATTAGCACGCTTCTTACCGAGAGTTCTGTCGGGATCAGACATTCTGCTTTCCCTCTCGGATACGGTGAGTTTCCTCCTGGTAACTGCATCCGCAAACCTTTCCTTAAACTCTTTATCATCATCCAACTTAATATTTATCGGGCCGAAACCCGTGCCCTCCAAAACACTGACTGTCTTTTTTACCAGATGCTGAATCTCTTTTTCAAGAGAATCGTCATAGATTCCAAGACTGCGGCGCTGGGCGGAGAGAAAATCTCTGATATCCATTCCAAAGTCGAATCCTCCACGCTTTGTGCACATATCCCGGACTATACTCCAGAACTCAGCCCCATCCTTATTTCCCGCCTTGGTTGCAGCATCTATCTTTTCGTCGTACTCTTTTTCAGACAGGTGCATGATATCATCCAGCGACATGCCGGATTCCTGCGGCACCGGAGATTCCAGAACCTTAATAAACTGCGCATCAAATAGAGACTCAGCCTGTTTCATGGTCATGTATCTTGCTTTTATTTCATCAAAGTGCCTGTCACTGTAGCGACAGACTGCATTTGACTGTCTGCACTCATTATAAAGTGCGCGATTATCTAAAACCTGCTTTGACAGCCATAATATTTCACGACACTTGCCAAATCTTTCCTTGTCCTTCACAGAGCTGTCCACAATATCAATAAGTGAGTTGTAATTAAAGAGCTTAAGATCAAAGGTCATTATCTTATTGATAGCTGTTTCTATGGCATTCACCTTATCATTAGGCTCTGTTTTGCCGTCAACTATGCTTTGAGGCTCGATGTAGCCCTCAATATTCTCCCTGTAGAATTCGCGGATTCTGTCAAGCTCCTCATTAGTAGTATCCTTTATAAGCCCCTGGTCCTTCTTTGACTCATAGGCGGAAATGATCGGTGTGTTACTCTCTTTCAGGTAGCGCTTTTTATTATACTTGGAGAGGGCACCACTCTTAAGGAATTTCGGTTTTTTTAGAGCATTCTCCAGACTATCACTCTCATCAGCATTATTTGTATAGGTCTTACCATTGATCTTGATACGTGATTTTGAATCTTCCTCCTGAAGGTCCCCCAGGAGCTTGGCAAACTCATCGCAAAGATCGGAATCCAATGAGAAAAAGTCCTTAAGCGACAGGCATCTGAACCACTTATACCTCAAAGCCTGCGTGAGTATAGAACTTAGCTGGCCATGTCCACTGCCTACGTCATAAATGACATTGGCCTCCCTGATGATCTTGTCGTCCTTTACATACTCAGACAGAAGAGACTGATTGCCTGCGTAATTGGAGGCAAGGCCGGAAAGCCTGCTCTTATAAGGAAGATTATCAAGCATCACGTCAGGGTCCCTTGTATCAAGCTCTGTGTAATTCTGAGCCTTCATCTCCTTATGAAGGTCCCTGAAGAACTTCTCTTTTTCCTTATCCGAACCCAATTCAACAGTATCAAAGAAAGCCTTCAGCTCTTTACCTGACATACCGATGATATAGCGACTTAATACCCTGTTGGTATGCAACGATAATTCTTTTCCCTTCTTCCTGCCGTATACTACAGCAAAGCTCTGAGCCTGAGCTCCATACCCCATTGCGGTATACGGCTCAAGATCTGCAATATAATCGCTGATAAAAGAATTCTTTTGAAAATCCTGCGCACGCCTGTTAAGCTCGTCTCTGGAGATCTCTCCAAGCGACCAGATCGGGCCGTCTTCGGAATCAGGTTTTTCCTCTTTTACAGGATGACTGAATCCGTAGGAAACCTTTATGGACTTTTTACGGTTACTATGCTCTCTCTTTAATTCCTTTAATACCTTATTGTAATAAGAGTCCATATTCGTCCCGGGAATCGGAAGGTCAAATCCTTCATCCTCAACCAGATTCCTCTTAAGATGTCTTTTGCACCCTTCAACGAACTCAGAATCTGTCTTACCATTTATGAAACCGTCAGAGTCACTTATCATGTTTCGCTGAATTTCATACATCATGTATTCAGCGCTCTTAAATGCCTTGATCTTGGCTCTGAGCTTTATCATCTCATCATCACCCGGCGCCAGGTTTCTCTTTACGGCACACAAAAGGAGATGCTCGAATTCTCTGTTCTCGGCAAAAATACGTGCATTTTCCTTAAAATTGTCCGCAATATCCCGAAGGCTCTTAAAATGCAGATCCTTCACTTTAAGATTCCTGAAGTATTCCAGTGCCTGCTGAAAAACCTCCGGTGTAAACTTAGCGTCATAGTCTTTGTCTCTAAATCTGTGATTGCCCTGTATCTCCAGTGCCTCATCGGAAAAGATATTAAGGATCCGGCGGTTCTTTTCACGGCTCCTTAAGATTTCAGCCTGGCGCTTGCCCTCTGCTTCAGCCTTCTGCTCCACCGAATACATATCCTTGCGGCGCACAAAAGGAAGACTTCTGAGTTTTTTGACTGTATTAAGGTATTCCTTTAGATCATCATTTGTTGTACTCTGTATAAGTCTGTTAATCTGTCTGTCATTGTAGGAGATATCCTTCTTGGCCATATACTGGTAGTAAGGATTCTTCATCAGTTCCTTCTGGGTGTCCAGATAATCCTTGAGCTGAAGGTAGCTTTCAATCTTGGCTTCAACTGCTGCAAGATCATATTCCTTAGGAAAATATCCTCCCTCAACCGCATCGCTGACCCACTTCTTCATCCTCCATGAGGTCTCGCACAGCTCATAATTGCGCTTAAGGTTTCTTGCAAAAGCCTCATCCTTGTCCATTAAGAACGGACGCTCCGTGAGCATCATATATCCCCTAAGGTGCATGGCAAACTGCTCTTTATCGAGACTTACATGTTTCCACTCTCCAAGCTTTGTTTCCGCTTCAAGTTCAGCTATCTTAGCGGCATTTTCTTTGCGCTTAAGGGCAGCATCCACCCTCTTCTTAATGTCGCTCTCGGAAAGAGTTGCAAACCTCTTCCTGTTTATTTCTCCTATTTCATCCTCGTTAAAAGCCTTACTCTCTTCCTTTTCAAGATCCTTATGGATAATCTCAATCTCTTCGGCAGATTTTTCCCTCTCGAGTCTGATCCGCTCTTTTTCCAGCTCTTTTTTCGAAAGCTTCTTTGCAGACTTTCCCTTTGAAGCCTTCTTATCAGGCACAACATGCGGCATATTCTCAGCACTCTTCTTAAGCAGATCAATTTTTCTGTTTATCGAAAAAGATTTTGAGCGCTTGATCTTAGTCTTCTTATCGTCATTTGTTTTTTTCTTGTCCTCTAAGACGGGTGGAAGGATTTTGGTATCGATCTTATTATCCTGAGTTATAAAGAGATCGTTCTTTTTAAACTCTGTCGATTTAGTCCTTCTGATTTCTTCAGGTCCTGCTGAATTGTTTCCATTTTTACCCATGATGTACCTCCATAAACCCAGAAGCCATATTCCAGGCACTGACAATAAGAAAACGAAAAAGCTCCGTAATACTTACAATATCAAAGCGTGGTCATAGCCAGTTTTCTTCCTGTTACTATATACGAATCACGATCAGTCTTGCTTATAGTTTCTAAAGTTTTTATGATTTCTCCCGATCTGTCTGCAAAGACTATATTCTCATCCTGCCAGTTCATTTTCCCGATCAGATCCCTGAATGCCAGAAACAGATCTACTGCTCCGCTGCTGGCCGAGTCGCTGACCATATATGATCCTTCCAGCTCCCCGTACAGACGCCTGTACAGCAGCATACATCCGTCAATATCACCTTTACCGTCAAGCCTTATCAGACTGTAGTCAGACTCATCGGATTCTACGCCGAATGGTATCCCCTTTTTTTGCAAATATTCATAGAACTCATCCTCCCTTCCAAAATCCTTAAGAGTAACCACTTTGCAGCCGGTTCTGTGCTTCTGCCAGGTTATATCCATAGTGTCGCTCCATATAAGATCCCTGACCGGAACTGAATATATATCAGTGTCATCGTCAAAAAAGAACCCCTGAGATTCCAGAAATTCCTCCAGATCTTCGTCGTCATCGGAGAAACTCACTTCCAGTATTCCAACACCGATCTTTCGAAGAAGGATCTTCAGCCACTTAAGGAGATTTCTCGCAGCCCCCTGTCTTCTGTAAGTGGTGTCTGTATAGATCCAGTCTATATAGGCAATATCCTCAATCACACCGGCGCCAAGCACAGCACATGCCGTTCCGTCCTGCGCTATCGCCCCAAGCCAGAAGATATTCTCATCCTCCAGAGCCCCGTCAGGCACCAGGTCTTTGAAGTATTCAGCATTATCAGGCGCAATACCTGTCACCTTCATATTTCCACAGTCCTCCATAATTATTTCTTTTAGTATAATTGTACCAAATCGCTAGCGCAGGCTAAATGTAGAAATAGCCATCGCGCTAGCGATTTGGTACAATGGTTTTCGTCATGCAAACGCTGTATTGCCAGATACTTTGATTCCAGCCGAGTACGGCCAAGCCTCACTTCAAAGGGCCGTAATACAGCCCTCAAATTTTCATCTCCTTTTATTTCTACAGCCTTTGCATAAATAATCACTTCTGCTTCAGGATGTCTTCAGTATATAAAAAGCTTCACGATACATATTGCTTCTACCTGTGCCCAAAAGATACTCTATATCCTTCCGAAGCATAGGTTGTTTAAATAAATCCGGCAAAAAGGGGGCATATCTTGTCCCGGCTTCCCGGGTGATTTCCTTCTCGAAATCTGAAAATGTCTTTCCTCTGCTGTAACTCCTTCCAATAGTATCCGTTGCGGCGTCCAGGCAGTCAGCAGTGGTTACAAGATCAATGATGGTCTTATAAGGGCTTTGGAATGTATCAAGACCAACAGGATACCCTTTTGAGCAGTCATACCACACATGATGGCCCCGTATTACATCCGCATAGTCCCTTGTCGACAGGTGCTCCATCGCGATTCTGGCCCCGATTTCCGGATGGCTTTTTATCATAGCAAATTCATCATCAAGAAGTCCGCGTCCGTACATGGAAATAGTATCTATTATGAACAGCTTTCCAATATCATGGCAAAGAGCTGCATGATATGTATATTTAAGAATGCGCTCCTTTTCTTCAATGACTTTTTCCGATGTATCACATCCGGGAAAACCTATGAACAGTTCAGGATTAGAGCTCAGAAGATGTCTGACCATACATTGGGCAAATCGTGCCACCATGTTGCAATGAACATAGGTAGGCGGATGTATTGCCGCAAAACAAGAAAGACAGAATTCCTCCATGGTCATTGCTCCGGGAACCTCTTTATAGTACATGGGATAATTTGTCAGCAAAGTGACAGATTTCAGATAAACATCACTCTGTTTTGGAATTCTGTTGATATATTTTATTACAGAATACTCAATATCGATATATCTGTCGTAATCCTCCTCCATAAGCTCCATTGATGTCATCTTAACGGTACTAAGGTACAGGGATGGTGTATCCAGATTCTTATTGACTCCAGTCAGAGAGTAATCCTTCCTATCCCTCTTTTCATATTCCTTATATAGTTCATCACAGACCTGTCTTGCAGGTATGATACCTGCGATAACAGCAGCCATATTTTGCAGATCCCTCATCTGTCCTATATTCACAACTGACAGAATTGCTTCGTTATTACTGTTTTCAAGAAAACCGACAGCTTTTTGGGCATACCCATATACCCTTTTCGCTATCACCTCCGGAATGTATGAATAAGCGAAAAAGCTGCCATAATAGTAGATACGAAATTCATAAGATTCCCAATCATAATCCGGATACTCTTCCAAATAAAACGGGTCGTTCAATACAGCTTCAGCTCTGTCAATAATTGAAAAGGCCTCTTCCCACCATTCAAGTGGCATAGGATAAAGATTATTTTCATACAACAAGGCACCCATCAGTGAATATTGAAGTGCTGCCCCTTTTGCTTCATCATTCAAACCTTTAAAGGCATCCTTATCCAAATATCCCCCAAGGGCTTTGGCGTTTTTAATAGCACTATTCCGTGTTTTGTCAACATCACCATTTACATAGCGTGTCAGAGAAGAAACGATCAGATAATCCATCTTCACCTTTTTTGCCATGAAAATGACTCTGTCGCTTTCAACTGTGGATTGCCCGGCTTGCTTTTGGATCAATAAACCATGTAACAGCTCGGACATATGGACGTCTACTTCTTCCAGTGAATTGTTATCTACCAAAAGCTCAATGAGTTGCATAGCAGCATCCCGCATAGTATCTGAAAGCTTTTCCTCAGAAACAAAATATGGGGTTACAGAATCAATATAACCGCGGTTCTCAGAGGCCAGCATTCCGATCTTTGAAAAATTCTCAATCAGGATTTTCTCATAATCATCTGCATTATCAATCTCATTCAGGTCCGGTGTGGAGAGCAAACGAATCTCTTTCATATTCTCTACATACCTATGGATCTGCTTTATTCTTTCTTCACGTTCCATTCTGCTCTCCTTTGAAAGAAAATGGGGCCAGTTCCATAATTATCACTCAAAAAAAGAATCAAAGATATCATTCATGTTGATATTCAGCATCCGGTCAATAATATGCTGTGCAGGAGGCGCTTTCGTATTAGAGCTGTACGCAAGCTCCAGCACCAGATAATCCGATATGACAGAAAACAGCAGAAGCCCTGAAGGATTCCCGTCCATCATGAATACCTGGAGTTTTTCATAACATTTTTTAAGACATTCTTCAGAAAGCTTCCTTTTCTCTGTTTTTCTTCAAAATCCGCCGGAAGCATCATGCGAAAGGCATCAATCTCTTCTTTTCCTACAAGTCCTGCAACAGAATATCTCTTTTTTGCTTCATCTATCATTGTTTCCGCCCCCCCTATCCTCTTTAAATTTGTTCAGGCTGATAAATACACAGTCCGTCCCTGCCATGATCCTTGACATAGTACAGGGCTTCGTCAGCGGCACTCAGGACTTCCATAAATGTCTTTCCATGTTCAGGATACAGGGCAATGCCGATAGAGAGGCTGACATCTTTTGCGTAAACCTCATTTTTTATACGTTCTTTGAGGAAGCTGCTGAGCTCTTTTCCCAGTGTCACCACATCGTCCCTGTTATTGACATTTTTCATGAGGACTAAAAATTCATCCCCGCCAAATCTTCCACAGATATCCATTCCCTTAAAGATATCACTGATGACGTCTCCGATCTGTTCAAGTACCTTGTCACCCACTGTGTGTCCGTATGTATCATTTATATTCTTGAACCTGTCGGTATCGATGATCATAACAGCCATGGTCTCGTTCTCTCTGGCTGAATGAAGTGCTGCCCGGATCATATCCTCACAGGTTGCCTTGTTGTAAAGACCGGTAAGGCGATCCCGTTTGGATTTCTCTTCCAGTTCCATCTTAAGTAGCTGCTGCTCGGTAACATCGTTGATAAGACCTATTATCCCGCTGACGTTTCCGTTGTTGTCAAAAATGGGTCTTTTTATCAGCTCCAGGTACTCTGTCTTTTCATCGGATTTTTCTTCAATGATATAGTTAGTGCCGACACCTGTCTCTATTATGCGCTGATCAGACTCCATTGCCAGCCGGGCATTTTCTCTGTCCTTTCGGATATCCAAATCTGTCTTACCACGGATGCTCCACTCCTGTTCCTCAGCATCAAGCAGGTGATGCCAGTAATGAGTCGCAAATATATATCTTCCCATGGCGTCCTTGAGATAGATATTGGAGGGAAGCTGTTTTAGCATATTCTCGATCTCTGCAAAGGTAGCGGAGTCCTTGCTTCGGATGGCATTGTTTACCCTGAGCTTTACAAGCTCGTCCTCCTCGGGAAGGACAATGTAGTCGCTTGCTCCCTCATTTATACAGATCAGCATATCTTCTCTAGAATGCTCAAGCGTCACCACCACCGTAGGAATAGCAACAAATCTCATGTCGCTCTTCATTTTTTTGTGCATGTCAAAGTTATACTCGATACCTCTTTTGGCATCCACAACGATGCATGCCAGATGCTCCCTGGGGGCCATTACCATCCTTATCATCTCTTCTGTGTCATGGGCTATCACGGTATCGTATTTCTCGGACATGATCTCAGTGAAATGATTATATTCGGGATAATCGGGTAACCTTATGATCATCTGTGGTTTATAAACATTTCTTGATTTTTTATCTTCGATAGACATGTTGTATCCTACTACCTGCCTTCCTTTAGATAAATTATACTTTATTTCATATGCCTTTCGACGATTATCAGTTACTCCTCCGGAATATTTCCGTAGGCAGCAACAGCCTCATCCACTGTCATTGTCCCGTTTCCGACAGCATAGATGGCAGCCCTGAACTGTCTTACCGCCGGATCAAGAAGACCGGTTTCCTTGTCGGTGAAACACCTGTCAGCAGGCATATCCGCAAGAGACGAATACAGCTCGTCAGATGAAAAATCATCTACAGGCGTGATGAGACGCTTTAATCCTGCCATGTTGCCAAGCTCTTCCTTGCTGATAAGGAACCTCATGAATTCATTGGCCATGTCGATATTCCCGCTGTTTTTGTTGACTGAAAAACAGATGCTGATGGAATTTATAAAGTAACCGCCGTCGTCACCTGCAGGTGCAACAAAGAATCTGTATTTAAAGGGATTCGCGGTAAAAGCATCTGACTTGCTCTCTCTCTTGGCTGTTCCCGAGACAACATCACCGGTAGCAAGCATCATCGGTACATCGCCCTCAAAAAATCTCATGATGACCGAGTCATATTCGTCTGTTATCTCCTCCTGACATTTCGCCACATCTATGGAACCGGAGCCAACAAATTCAGACAGCCTCTCCAGAGCGGGACGCAGCATTTCTCCTGACGCAGGCTCCAGATTATTGAGAGCGTCAACCTTATCACTGTTATTCATGACATTATACGCATACATCGGGTAGACAAAGCAGTTAAACAGCCCTGATCCGCTGAACCTGTCTGTTCCCATCACAGGAGATTCATATCCCGCACTCTTTAGCTTGGAGCAGACATCCATAAGCTCACTGAAGTTCTTTGGAACCTTCAGTCCCTCTTTTTCAAAGATGTCCATGTTGACAAGCATTCCATAGGAAGTGGTAAAGATCGGGAGCATGACAACATCACCCGAATCCGTAGTCCTTATCAGAGACTCCCTTATGCAGGAATAGTCGATGCCCGCGGAAGAATCGGACAAAACCTCGCAGTTTTCAAACATGGCATCATAGTTTTCATCACCGATCATCGAGCTGTTGGTGGTAAAGATATCCGGTGGCTCGCTGCTTACAATAGCGCTTGGGATGACGTTTTTGTAATCATCCATTGTCACATACTGTAATTTTGCATTGGGATAGTATTCGTAAAAGCGCTCAAACTCTGCTTCCAACGACTCAAAGTTGCCGTAGCTGCCCGCGACAGTCAAAGAAAACTCAGTATCTTTGTCATACTTTGGGGTAAAACCAACTTCCTCTTTCTTCTGGCTGCCACATCCCTGCAAAAGAAGCATACCAGCCAGACTCAAAGATAGTACCGTCCTAAATGTCTTTTTCATGATCATTTCCTCCTATCTATTATTCCCGGTCATTTAGTGGCTCAAGATCTCCAGCCAGCTGCCTGTACCTGGAAATTAGTTCTCCGAGTTCTTTATCCAGCATTTCCTGATCGCCGCTGTTTCCTGCATTCTCCAGCCTTGCAGCGAATTCTCCCAGCTCAAGTGCACCTATAGCCCGCGAAGAACTCTTAAGCGCATGAACCTTTATTGTTGTGTTCTTTATGTCTCTTTCGGCCCAGTACTTTTCGATTTCTTCCGCCTTCTTTTCCGCGCTGGCCCGGTACATCTCAAGAGTCATTATATAGTCCTCGGCATCTCCACAATATTCCAGCCCGGCGTCTATATCCAGCTCCTTAAGATCATGCAGAAAGCCCGGAAGCTCACAATCATCAGCACCAGCAGTATCAGCATCATCAACTGATGCGGTAGTCACCTTATCCTCCGGAAGATATTTCAATAACATCATCTCCAGCTTTTCGACATCGATCGGCTTGGTGAGATAGTCATCAAATCCGGCATTTGTGTACATCTCCCGCATACCCGATATCGCATTGGCGGTGAGACAGATCACCGGAGTTTCTTTATTGGGGGTATCCGTTATGCCCTTCATCTCCCTGAGGGTCTCTATACCATCTTTATCCGGCATCATATGGTCCAGAAAGATGACATCATAGTTCTTCTGTTTAAAAAGAGATATTCCTTCATCGCCGCTTTCTGCCGTATCAATCTGGAGCCCAGTCCTCTTGAGCAGGTTTACAAATACTGTCAGATTAACAGCTGTATCATCGACCACAAGCACTCTCGCATCAGGTGCAGTGAACTTCTCATGGTAGTTTACACACTCATCCAATGAACGTTTGAAGGCCTCCTCGAAATCTCCAATGGGATCCCATTTTATGACTTTCTGCTCTAGTTCGAAGGAAAAGACAGAGCCCTTGCCATATTCGCTCTCAACCTCAAGATGACTTCCCATCATGTCAAGAAACCGCTGGACAATTGTCATGCCGAGGCCCGTACCCTCGATGTTTCTGTTCCGTTTTTCCTCAATGCGCTCAAAAGCGACGAAGAGTTTTTTAAGGTCTTCCGGTTTTATGCCTATACCGGTGTCCGCAACACTTACTTTTAGCGTGACTGAATCCGGCTTATCCTGAGGCTTATTTGCCTGTACTGAGAAGGTGACGGATCCCTGTTTGGTATATTTTACTGCATTCGAGAGAATATTAATAATGACCTGTTTGATCCTGATCTCATCTCCGTGAAGAACCGTGGGAATGTTCCTGTCTATATTGAGATGAAAAGCAAGCCCCTTTTCTTCCGCCTTCTGTTGTACCATATTTACAAGATCATTAAGAAGTGAAGCAGAGCTGTAATCGACATTTATTATCTCCATTTTGCCCGCTTCTATTTTTGAGAAATCAAGAATATCGTTGATGATGCCAAGGAGCGTACTTCCCGCAGCCCTTATGCTCTCCGAATACATCCTTACATTGTCATCCCGGGATTCCCTAAGTACCATCTCGTTTAACCCCAGTATGGCATTCATAGGTGTGCGGATGTCATGGGACATGGTGGACAGGAAGCTGGATTTGGCCTCATTGGCCTGATTGGCCTGCTTTGCGGCTTCTGACAGCTTGCGGTTGTAAGTCATCATTACGGAGGAATTAAAAATCAGAAGGACCAAAAACCCAAGGGCCGCTATTCCAAGGAGCAGCCAGTCTATGGACCGGCTTACCACCAGATCCCTGGCAGGTATATAAGCCAGCAGGAACCATGTGGTCATAGTCTCAAGAGGTGTATAGGATAAGATACACTCCTCTCCCTTAAAATTCCTGATTTCCATGGTACCTGTTCCACCGGCTATCTCTTTGATCACATTATCATATTCCTCTGAGTTGGCTGCATTATATGACTTGTAGTACTCAAAGAAATTGCTGTTCTTGAAGGACTTGCCATGGACAACGTAATTGCCTTCCTTATCAATGAGGCTTATCTCAACATTCTCATACTCACCTTTTAGGAAAACCAGCTTCTGCTCAAGGCGGCTTAGCGGAACCACCCTCATTAAAAGACCTTCCTTCAACTCACCACTTTCTTTGTCAAAGACAGTTACATTGTGTAAAAAGGCAATAGACTGCACTCCGTTTATGGGATTTGTGTAGGCTCTTGTAAGACTGACAACATCATCGATGTCACTAACACTTTCAATGTTGTCGAAGATATTTATATTTTTGTAAGAAACAGCAAAGTCACCGGGATCAGATACTCTGGCCGTCGTGGAGACTCCTTTCCGTCCGGGACTGTCTAGAAAGATCAGATGCCCCTCAATCTCAGAAGATACCTTGGCCTTTCTGATAAAGGACACAGCATCCTCTGCTGTCATGGGTAAGCCCTCTTCTGCTGAACGGTTGATATAGTTCGCCCAAATATCACAGAGATGCTGTTCATCCTCAAGGTAGTTGGCGATGATCTGATTCGTGGTCATGGTCATCTTTTCAAATGAGATGATCTCATTCTTGTTGCTCTCATCAGCCTTGATATTCGCATACCCGATGATAAAGAACAGAATGAAACCCATTATCAAAAGATTTATTGTTATTATCAGCGTTCTTTTCAACCTCTGCCCTCCGGTTTACAGCAAAGAAAATGGCATAGCGTTAATAATATAATAACATAAAGTTTAACATCTAAAACTCATCAAGATCAGTCTTTGAGGCTTTCTTGTTTTCATACATAAGCTCATCAGCTCTTTTGTAGACATCGAATGCCCTGTCTCCATCTCTCCTTACTCCGATACCGTAAGCAAAATCAACAGGAAAATCCCCATATTGCTCATCGCATCTTCCTCTCTTTAAAATCGCCTGGGTAATGGCCCTCAGTTCATCCTCACTTCGTTTTGAGATAAGGCAGAACTCATCACCACCAACCCTGTACAGCTTGCCCAGCCCGTCATAAGCATCATCAAGGGTCTTGGCTGTAGCATAGATATACTGATCTCCTATAGTATGGCCCATGGTGTCATTATATTTCTTGAGACTGTTCATATCTATCATGAGTATGGTGTTATATCTGTCCCTCGCATGGGCCATTGCCTTTTCAAAGGCATTCCTGTTTGGAAGTCCCGTGATGACATCTTTTTTGTTGTACAACTCTGAAACAGCAAGGTACATCAAAAGATATGAAATCCCAAGTCCCAGCCAGAGTGTCTTTAAGTCATAGCTTATCCAGGAGGCAAGAAGCCCGATGAACATGGTAATGCCCACAAAAGCCACAAGGAAGATGTCCTCATAATCAATTGCCACCCCGACGATCATGTCAATAAGAAGGACCAGAAATGCAATAAAGCACAGTATATGCATCAAAAAGCCCGGAGGAAGAAAGCACATCTGGGAATCCTGATGATAGAAAAGGATCGGTTTAAAGATATTGGTGATATCAGCTATCGCAAGCAGTATTATGCATACAAGTCCCACGTAATGCCGCGGTTTTTTGGTCCTGTGGATATAAAGAGTAGACACCGAGCTCAGGGACAGGGGCATCATCAGATATACAATACATGTCACAAAATTCAGCTTGAAATCCGTCTGCGGGGATATAGGCAGTTTGTAGTACATGACATACCATGACATGTCAAACACATAGAGGATTCCCAGATCCAGACCGGAAAAGAGCACACCTATCTTTATGTCTCTTTTCAAATGCGTGTTGATAAGCGCCAGCACAGAGACGTAAACCACGATCACTATGCCAATGACATCTGAAAATTCAAACCATTCCATAATCACACCTTTGTCGTCCACTTGGTACAGTCAATCACATCTTTTGCAGGATCTTTGCAGTACTCAGCAATAGCATAAATCAAAGTGCATAAGCAATCAGAAGTCTTAGGACGTTCTCTGCCCCGTCCCTGTGACTTCTCTCATATCCGTGGGATGCGTAGACACCGGCACCAATGAGCCCATGCTTAAGGTCAATCCCGGATCTGAGTGTTGCTTCAACATCACTTCCATAATGAGGATAAATATCTATGGCATAATCGGCGCCGCTGTCTTTTGCTGCCTTTATCAGTCCCTGAACAACGGGATAGCTGTACGGTCCTCCGCTGTCTTTAGCGCAGATTGACACCTGCTTTTCTGTGCAGGTAAGGCCTTCACCGACACACCCCATATCCACAGAGATTGCCTCAGTACATCCTTCAGGAACATTGGCAGAGCCGCCATGGCCCACTTCCTCAAATACGGTAATGTGCGCATATAGGGCTCTCTTCGGAGTGATCTTCTTGTCTTTTATATACTTTGCAAGCCCAAGGAGAATTCCAACACTTAATTTATCATCAAGGAATCTTGACTTAATATATCCCGAACCCGTCACTCTTACGTTGGGCTCAAAGCAGACTATATCCCCAACAGAAATGCCAAGATTTTCTGTATCCTCTTTTGTCTTGACATCTTCATCGAGAACCACCTCACAGTTTTCCCAGTCTCTCTTGGTCTCATCATATTTGCCATTTACATGGATTGAGGCATTGTTGAGCTGGAAAGTTCCCTCATATATACCGTCAAATTTGGTTACTACTCTCACATTCTCCGTCTCTGCATTATTGGGATTCATGCCGCCAAGGTTGGTGAGCTGAAGCCTTCCGTTATCCTTGATCGTGGCCACCATCCCACCCAGGGTGTCTGTATGGGCCTCCAAAAGAAGGCCATTCGTTTTGTCTTCGCCCATAAGATCAACGATAACACCGCCTTTATTGGTAATAGACGCCTTAAAGCCAAGCTTATCAAACTCCGCCTTCACCCAGTCGGCAGCTTCCTCCGTATACCCAGTGGGAGAATCAATGTTCAAAAGCTTAGTGGTCTCCTCAACTATGAAATCCGTGTATTTTTTCAGATCAATCTTCTTCATTTTTTTCTCCATTCTTTACGATTCTACACTAATATAAATTATACCATTCTTATTACACTTTTAGGTTATTTTAAACTTAATGCCCTATCATGTACTTGTCAGGCAGGAAGCCTGATCCCCCTCATAAAAAAGTTTTCATTACACATCAATCAGAACCACCGGCTTAGCCGGTGGTTTGTTCTGGCCCTATAAGGGCCTGTTTCCGGCACTGAGTCTAAAGACTCGCCGAATGGTTCGCCAGCCGCAACATCATTTTCCTACAGAGCCCCCTGGGCTCATTTTTATTTG
>JAEEGL015098651.1_pt1 | contig 85708 bp, 70 predicted proteins | sample 9134231 | NCBI WGS metagenome assembly JAEEGL01 (sample SAMN16246548, study PRJNA631951) | gut metagenome | biome: gut microbiome; feature: rumen; material: fiber-attached | host: Bos | place: Iran: Karaj | collected 2018-10
ATTCCATAAATGCCAATATCATGTCGGAGATAATCTCTGCCGAGGCAAAACGACAGGGGGCGGCTGTCATCGTCACCAGTATCGGAAAAAGGCTTGAATTACAATACGACCACATCTTCAAACTGTAAGATTATAACATAATATTATATTGTTGCTTTCTTGGGCAGGAACGCTTCCACATCCCCGCCCACGCATGTAATAACCATAGTCGCTGCTTAGAAAACTAAAGACTATAAATCTTAATCGAAAATGTCTCTTATTTGGAAATTACTTCGACAGCATATCAGCATTCCACAGTTTATTGGATTTTTCTTTGCGAATGTTATCGGAATGGCAATTATTCTACTTGGCATTCAGTTCTATAACGATATGAATGCGGTCTATTCCAGCGAAGACAGCTTTATGAGAGAGGATTATATGATTGTCAATAAGGAGGTGAGTATGCTCAATTCAATCTTCGGAAACGACAACACATTCTCTCAAGACGAAATAGACAACATCAAAGAACAGCCCTTTGTAGAAAAGATGGGGGTTTTCACTCCTTCTCAGTTCGTTGTTAAGGCGGGGTTTGACATTCAGGGCATTGCTCGTTTCTCTACCGACTTGTTTTTTGAGTCTGTACCCGATGACTTTGTCGATGTCGATAAGGAGGGGTGGACTTTTAATTCAGAGGACAATACCATTCCGATTATCATTCCAAAGTATTATCTCGACCTCTATAATTTCGGATTTGCTCAGAGCAGAAACATGCCGGCTATGTCTGAGGGTATCCTTGAGGCAATTAAAATTGACATCACTGCAAGGGGAAATCAGGATGAGCAAATCTATAAGGGACATATTTTCGGATTCTCTAACAGGATTAACACGATTCTCGTGCCACAAAACTTTCTTGAATACGCAAACAAACGGTTTGCTGAAAAACAGGAAAACAAGGTCGTGAGAGTCATTATGCAGGTGGATAACCCCACAGATGAGAATATTAAGACGTTCCTTGAAGAACATAAGTATGTGACGGATGAGGATAAACTTGATGCGTCTAAAACGAATTACCTACTTAAAGTGGTACTTTCAATTGTGCTGCTTGTCGGACTTATTATAAGTGTGCTTGCCTTCTTTATCCTGATGCTCAGCATTTATCTGCTGGTGGAGAAAAACAGCGAGAAGCTGCAAAATCTCATGATTATCGGATATTCACCTGCCAAGGTGGCAAGGCCGTATCAGATTCTGACTGTCATGCTCAATCTCGTCGTTGCATTAATCGCTGTGATGCTTGTATTCCTCTTGAGAAAATGGTATATGAACTTGTTCGAGAATTTCTTCCCGAATATGGATGTGCCATCATTCTTGCCTACTTGGATCATGGTCATCGGAATATGCCTCTTCTTTTCTGTCATTAATTTCTTTGTCATCAAAAGAAAGGTATTGTCTGTATGGGCTAAAAAATAAGTTCTGTTTTTTCTTTGTCTTTTATTGAATTGTAGGGACGTGGTTTTCTTGTTCCTTCATTGATGGGATCGTCACCGGATCGGTGGCTCATAAAAACTATCGTCTCGTCTTCTTGTCTTCTCGTTTTCATAAAAACTATCAACAAATGTTCAATCAACTCATCAGTTTATACGAACAATCCTTTGGCTCGGTTCCCAGGGATATCTCATTATTGAAAGCCGCTGGAAGCAACCGCCAATATTACAGGATGTTTCCAACTAAAGATAATCAGCCTTCAATCATCGGTGTTATTGGAACCTCTGCAGAGGAGAACAAGGCCTTCTTTAATATCGCTCAGCTTTTTGCTGGTCAGCATTTGAATGTGCCGGAGGTATTTGCCATCTCTGATGATGCCAACTGTTATCTCCAGGAGGATTTAGGCAATCTGTCGCTATTCGATTATATCAAGAAGGGGAGGGAAAATGGTGGCAACTATAACGACGAGGAGAAAATGGCTGTCGAAAGCGTTATCTGTGAGCTGCCTGCTCTGCAAATGAAGATGGATTTACCAGAGGTATTCAGACATTGCTATCCTATGGAATCAATGGATAAGCAGAGTGTCATGTTCGACCTCAATTATTTCAAGTATTGCTTCCTAAAACTCAAAGGACTTGAGTTTAATGAGGTCAATTTGCAGGAGGATTTCGAACGGCTTGCCAACAACTTGCTGAATGTCAATGAATATGGATTCCAATACCGCGATTTTCAGGCAAGAAACGTGATGCTTAAGGATAATAAAAACTATTATATTGATTTCCAGGGAGGGAGAAGAGGACCTATATACTACGATTTGGCTTCTTTTCTCTGGCAGGCATCGTCTCAGTTCTCTGATTATTTTAGGCAGCATATGATTGAGGCTTATTTACAGGAACTGAACAATTTCATCAAGGTGGATAAAGACGAGTTTAGGAGAAAGCTCTCTCTGTTTGTCTTTTTCAGAACTTTGCAGGTTCTTGGAGCATATGGCTACAGAGGACTTTGGGAGAAGAAAAAACACTTCATCGATAGTATCCCTTTGGCACTCAATAATCTTAAAGATTTGAACCTCAATGGTATATGTGATGATTATCCTTTTCTTAAACAAATTGTGACTGTACTTACAAAGGATTGTCCTCTTCGGAGTGAATCTTATGAGAATCTGACGCAGCAACTCATCGCTGAAGATAAATCTTATTTTAAAAAAGCTGACAAACCGCTAGTGGTTAGAGTTTTCAGTTTCTCTTACAAAAAAGGGATTCCACAGGATGAATCGGGGAATGGAGGTGGTTATGTGTTCGATTGTAGAAGTACGCACAATCCGGGTCGATATGACCAGTATAAGCAGATTAATGGACTACAGCAGCCGGTTGTCAAATTTCTCGAAGAAGACGGAGAAATATTAGCCTTTCTTGAGTCAGTGTACAAATTGGCGGATTTTCATGTTAAAAGATTCATAGACAGGGGGTTCACAAATCTTATGTTTGCATTCGGATGTACGGGCGGACAGCATAGGAGTGTCTATTCTGCGCAGCATTTAGCAGAGCATCTCAATCAGAAATTTGGCATTGAAGTCCATATCTGCCATCGTGAGCAGAACATCAAACAAACTCTTCAGGCAAAGTAGTCTTCAATTTACTCTGCACGGACTTACTTCATGTATGTCCTCATCGGATATTAATGAATTCTCTTGCCTTCTCGTCTTCTTGTCTTCTTGCCTTCTCGTCTTCTCGTTTCTCCTGTCTGCTTTCATGTAAGCGGCAGTCGTCTGCTGCACAATAGGCCGGCGAAGCTCGGCCAACGTCTCTTCTTTTTAAAATGCAAGTGCCTCTATCAGACCCTCGCAGGCGTCTTCTAATAAATCCAACACATACTCGAAGTCCGAATCCCCTCCATAATAGGGATCGGGAACGCTGTTCGTCTGAAATTCAACAAAATATTCCGTCATCTTGTGAATTTTACGCCGTTCCGTCTCAGTTGATGCTCCTCGTTGAAGGCCACGGATATTGTTGTCATCCATCCCGATAATCAAATCGAATGTCTTGTAGTCTGTGCTTTTTATCGGACGTGAACGGTGTGTCAGATTATATCCGCGCATCTGGGCATGTCGGCGCATTCGGTAATCCGACAGCTCGCCCTCATGAAAATCGATAAGTCCGGCGGAATCCACTTCCACCTGGTCAGATAAACCACTCTGTATCAACTTCTGACGCATCACCTCCTCCGCGGCGGATGATCGGCAGATATTGCCTAAACATACAAACAATATCTTATAGGTTTTCTTCTTGTCCATGTTAATAGTTTGGGTACTTCTAAATTATGTTCTGTGATGAATTGTATCAACTTCAGCTGTTTTATTGTGCAGCCTGATATGACATCGGCTGGGATAGTGGGCGTCTCGCCCGCACATCTGACCGGCGTAGCACGGTCAAACATTATTTATGATAATCTTCCTCACTAAATCACGAATTACCTTATTGATAAGTATTCTATAACTTTTGTCGGATTGATTTTATTACATTTTTACAAAAATACTGTTTTTTTCTGATATATGCAATATTATACTAAACTTTAGTACTTTTATTATTATTGTCGAGTGTGAGTTGTCGAGCGCGAGTGTCTTCGGTGTCAGCCAAAGTTATTTCCGTAATCTCGTTATCCCCATTATCCTCATTATCCCCATAGTTCCCATTATTCTCATTATTCCCATTATTCCCATAGTTCCCATTATTCTTATTATTCTCATAGCTCCCATAATTCCCATTATCATCTGATTCTGTGAGCATTAAGTATGCTGAATCGCCCCCCCCAAAAAAAATGAATATGCTATCAGGAAATTTATATAAAATCTAAATAACAAACTACCTTTTATTCATCTATAAATTCTCTCAGTAAGAGACGTAGAACAGATGCAAATTTACTAAAAAAAAATTATTTAGAAAAATTTATTTTCATTTTTAGCAAAACATTTGGAGGGAATAATGGCTGCTACGACAGGGATTGTTTTGCTAAAATTGATTTTTAAAATCACAATCATTTAAAAATCTGGAGGTTGAAAGTTAAATCCGTCTCTTACTGAGAGACGGATTAATTTTAGCGTGTGGAAAATCTTATAAAACGCAGATTCCTAATACGTTTGACGCATATTCTGTCACAATCCCTCGTACAAAGAGAAACCGTAAAACTACAAGCAAAAATCATAGAAGACGGACAACTTAAATAAACCTGTTGCAAACAGCAAACATCATCGTCTCTGCGATTTCAAAAAAATCCCCACTATGGTGTCCATTTTCTACTGAATCCCGTCAACTTGGGGGTGCGGTCATCCTGACCGCATAAAACCGTGCGAAGCGCGGCAAAACAATCTGCTAACCATCAGTATGGTTTACAATTGATATCTGCTGGGGACGTGGACATCCCGTCCGCGTCAACTGTCGAGGGCTCGATGCCCGAAGACGATACTCACTCAATGCCCAGCCCCTAACCCTGCGCCCACTTAGTGTGGCGATTCCATTTCACTGCCGTAATTCTTCCTTGGTTACGGGTGGCTTATCAAAAACAAAACCAACACACTAAGAACTAACTAACAACCAAAAAGATAGCTCAGCGCCCGAAACCCTCAGAAAAAACATAAAACAAAAACATAAATAATAATCATTCTAAAACCAATAAAACCAATGAAAAAGAATTTTATCTGCATCTTATTGACAATAGCCTTGCTGTTGTTTTGTACGTTAACCACGTTCGCACAAACTGTAAAGATTACTCCGAACTATGCTTCTCAGAAAGCACAAGAAAGGGGAACAAGTACAATCTATATCCTTGGCGATGTCAATGGTGATGAGCATGTCGATATCTCCGACATCGTGGCGATTATCAACCTTATCGCTCAAAACGATAAGAGTAACCAACGCGCTGATGTCAACAACGACGGAGAAATCGATGTCTCCGACATCGTGAAAGTAATCAACATCATCGCAAACGGTGGGGAAGAGGAGGAATCCATCCGGCTGTCCGACCTGACTAAAATGGTGCTTAATGGCACAGACCTAACTGTTGTGAATGGAAGTCAGGTCAAAGATTTCTCCATCATTGGTGGTTTGGGGTTGAGCCTTTCCGAACCGGGGACGAATGCTGACATGAAATACCTTGACATCTACAGTGGCGGTAAAGTTGTAACATCGATTGCCTTCACAGGTACCGACAAAATCGAGATTGGGGATGAGGGCTTCGTCAACTTTTGGATGGGTGACTCAATTGTCCACCAGACCACCAAAGCCAATATAGACAGCATTTTAGTGTATGACCAACTGCAAGAGCCGCTGGTCTATCTCGGTGTGACGGGCTTCAATCAGGCATTATATGAAAAACCGATAGGTGTGCTTGACAAGAATACCGTTGCCGATTATAAGTCATTCATTTCATCGCTTACCACCAAATATGGCACTATCCTCTACTATGCCGCAGACAACGCGCTCGACCGCATCACAGAATATCAGTTTAAGACACCGCTCAGGAGCGTGAACCTCATCACGTTCACTGACGGGTTGGACCAAGGCTCTCACGCTCTGTGCGACACATATATTACTGACAAGAACTACCTGAGCCATCTGAAATCCCGAATCACAAGCACAAGGGTGAACGGTCTTCCTCTCACTGCCTACTCTGTCGGACTGTGCGGATCCGACGTGACCGACCTGGCGCAGTTCCAGTCCAACATCCGTTCACTTGCCAGCAGTGCCTCCAACGCCTTTGAGGAGACGAGCATGAACGATGTTAAAACTCGCTTGGATAACATAGCGCAGGACATCATATACCGCATCAACATACAGAAACTCACGTTCACCATACCTGTGCCAGGAAATGGCACAAAGGTGAGGATTGTGCTTGACGGAGAAGCCGTAGGAAATAGCAATGCCTATATAGAAGGCACCTACCAGACATCCGACAAGTCACTCCACAATGTGACTATGAAAGGTATTACATCCGACGGTGCCACTTCGATAGGCACGCTCACGGGTAAAGCCAATGGTATATTCGTCACCTACACTGTGGCTGACATTATAGCAGATTTTATAATCTCTGTGGGCAATATCCAACAGTATTCCATGACATCAACGTCTTCCACATGGCAGAAAAACTCCGAGTTCGACAGCGGCTCTGTTGTGACAGAAATCCATCATAACGGATCGGTGGTGTTCGTTCTCCTCGACTGCTCCAGCTCCATGAGTTCTGATTTCTACTATATGAAAAGCTATGCCAACAGCTTCATCTCTCAGATCGCAAACAATACCAACTCTGTCCAGAAAAGACCATTTGGACTGTTAAAGCCTGAAAAAAGCCTTAAAATCTCAACCGATTTTATCGATTTCGGCATGGTTTTAGCCGGTTTCAGTAAGTCTGAGAGTTTCACCGTGACAAATGTGGGGTCGTTTAGTAAATCATTTAAGGTTAGTGTTCCTGGTGGTGTGTTCAATATTTCTGACAATGGAGAGACATTCACGCTTGGACCGGGTGATAGTAAGACATTCAATGTCGTCTTCTCCTCTGACGATTGTGACCAGTACACTTCAGAAATTACCATCAAATCCACAGACGGCATAGAAACTTATATAATAAAGCTGACCTCATTTACTGAGAGTTACTGCCCAGACTCCCACCATCCGCACGTCATCGACATGGGCAGTGCTGGCAAATGGGCTTGTTGCAATGTGGGTGCCTCCGCTCCATGGGAATATGGCGGCTATTACGCTTGGGGGGAGACGGAGGAAAAGGATTATTATGATTGGAACACCTACACACATTGCGACGGCAGTTATTCAACCTGTCACGACCTCGGAAGCGACATCGCCGGGACAGAGTACGACGTTGCTCACGTGAAATGGGGCGGAAAGTGGCGTATGCCCAGCCTTGACCAAATTAAACTTTTAAACAACTGCTCCAGCGAATGGACTGAATTGAATGGAGTAGGTGGACGCATATTTACTGCTTCCAATGGCAACAGTATATTCCTGCCCGCTGCGGGCGGCCGCTGGGACGCCTACACGGACGATGTCGGCAGTTACGGCTTCTATTGGTCGTCCACGCAGGACCCGGACGACTCCCTCAACGCATACTACCTCGACTTCAGCAGCGGCTACGCGTACTGGAGCAACAGCAACCGTAACGGCGGTCTTTCAGTTCGCCCTGTCACAGAATAATCGTGCAAGCCGAATGCAGAGATGAGCTTGCTCAATCTCTGCTGAGGCGCAGCCGATTATGGGCGCAGCCAATAAAAGGAGCAAAGCGACGTGTTAATTTATTTAATTATTTAACTCAAGTTTCGGAAGTGTCAGAATGTTAACATAAAAAGTTAGAAAATGTGAAAAGAAAAAGGCTCTAAAGTTTGTTGATCTCAATAAAAATGAGTAACTTAGTATCGTCAAACATCTAAGTGTAACAAAACTTTAAAGCCATGAGCAAAGTTAAAAAAATTTTTTCAGAATTGAGCACTTTTTTTGATAAAAGTGATAACAATCTTGCAATAAACATCATTTTGGGCATAATGAAGTTAATACGTATAGATGAAAAATCATTAAAGTTGAGCAAGATGTACAACTGCAAGATGAGCAGTTGGCAAGTGCTCAATCTGTTGCTGGTCTTCCCATTCTTCAGTGTAAAGAATGCACTTCAATACGAGAGCAGCATGCTTGGTCGTTATTTCCGTTGCAAGAAGGACATGTTCTATGATTTCTTGAACAGCGACCTGCTGGACTGGCGCAAGATACTTGATCTTATGAACCGTCAGCTGCTTAGGATTATTTCCCGGCAGGAGTCCAAGTGCCCGGGAGTCAAGAACCCCGCAGTGAAAGACCGTAGTGTGCGCTGTCTGGTCGTGGATGACACCGACCTACCCAAGTACAGTACAATATACTGTCCATTGTCAAGAGGTTTCATTCCTATGAGACCATTGGGGAAATTTTCAACTGTGCAGTAGGTGGGACCGTGGAGTTATCCGTCACGGAGAAAATCTGGAACATGTTGCTCAGGGCTATCTTCGCTGTTGCGGATAAACTATCAATTTATGCACCTGATGTACTCAAAGCCATTATTGATGAGGATGAGGACATGGTCAGACTAATGAACCTAAATGTTAAATTAAGGGAGGCTTCTTAACACTTCCGAAACTTGAATTATTTAATTTATTCGGGCGTAGCCCTCAAAAGCCGCGCGAAGCGCGGAAAAAATTAAGGAAATGTCATCTATACAATCTATATTATCAGAAGATTCAGCTGACGATCGAATGATTCATCTTCATAAGGAAGGGCTTTTTTATGTGGCTTACGAACGTTCATGCTATGCTTTTCACCGCTTTGTCAAACCTTTCAAGTTGAACAAGCGTGTTGTGAAGTCAGTGGTGATATAGGTTCACCAACGAAGTCCATCCACAAAACGTTCCTAAAAGCATAACCTTCTTAATTGACTTAATTATCTGATTTATAGACCGTCTGCTTGTGGAGAAGCGCCGTGGCGCGTCTTGTAACTTTTATATCGCTCTTTCCATTAATGCAACCATCCGAATGGCTATCAAGTGAAATCGGCTTGGATATTTTTTCTGACATACGCATTTTTATTTTAAAAACTTTCTCAGCACAGTTGCTCATTGTTATTTTTTTGTATATCTTTGTAGTGTGATTGTCAACAAACTAATTAACACACTCAATAGGATGACCAAATTTCGCGTTTTAATTGTTTTTTTTCTTACGTGCTTTCTTTCCTTAAAGGCACAGAATCATGCCTTTAATATCGTCTTTATCGGTAACAGCATCACTTACGGAGCGTTGCTTGACGAACGGGAAAACGATGCTCCCCCTGCTCAATGTGCAAGATGGTTGGAGCTACAGGGCTTGGGCAAGGTCTATTTCCAAAATTGCGGAAGAAGTGGACGAACCACGTATCATTTCTTGCCCGACAGCAAAGACGTTATTCCCGCTGGAGATAAAACGTTTTTTCCAGATGTAATTGACAAAACGAACCAATTGGTACAGCAACACCCTGAGGCTCAATTGGTGTTCAGTGTCATGCTCGGTACTAACGACAGTGCGGAACGTCCGAAAAATCATAGAACAACACCCGAGAATTACGTTAAAAATATCATAACCATCATTGACTCTCTATTAAGCAGATGGCCGGATGCGAATGTGATTCTCCAACGCCCGATTTACTATCATCCGGAAATCCGAACCAAAGCAGGGTCTGTGCTTGACAACGAAAGCCTCAGATACCTCAATGATTATTATAAACAGTTTAAAGAGATTTGTAAAAGAACAAAGAAAGGACATGTTCATATCGGAGATACAAAGGCTTACAACTTCTTTAAAAATCATTACAGCACAGACCTGGTGCAGGAAACAGGGGGAGACGGAAATCCTTTCTGGCTGCATCCAAATGAACAGGGGGCACAGACTCTTGGAGTCTTCTGGGGAAAAGCGATTCGTAAAGTCATCAGAAAGATTAAACCAAGACCAGTGAATGTCATCCTCACCGCTGGACAGTCAAATGCCGACGGGAGAGTACCGCTCAGTGAGTTTCCTGCCGATATCAAGTATCAGTTTTGTTATTGGAGCTACGGAAGTGGCGATTTTGAAAGGGCTTCTGGCGATTTCTCTCTTTTCTCACCACGATCAGCAAAACCGAAAGTAGAGAATTCCTGGGGATTCGACGCGGTGCTTTATCATCTCCTTGAACAGAAATGGAAGAAGCCTTTTTATGTGATAAAACAGGCTGTGGGAGGTACCGCCATTGACCGTAGTTGCAAAGGAAGCACGAACGGTCTCTATTGGAGCGCGGACACAAATTTCCTCGATAACGACAAATCGTTGTTGAAAGCGTTTTCAGAACAGATTCAGCGCTGTCTGAGTCATCTCCCGGAATACGACATCAAGGCTTTGATTTGGCATCAGGGTGAATCCGATAAGAAAGCGGACACTAAATATTATGATAACTTGGAAAACGTGATTTCATTCATCCGAAATGAACTTGTCAGGCTCACAGGCAATAAAAAATACAAGAATCTCCCCGTCATTTGCGCTACGTTTTCCAAGGACAGCAGGCAAGCATCGCCTCTCGTTGTCGAGGCGTTGAAAAATATGGAAAAAAATGACAGGAATTTCCACGTCATTGATGCTTCAGACCTACCGTTACTCAACGACAAGCTGCATTTCAATGCGCAGGGGGCAAAAACTCTCGGTTACAGATTCTATGAGAAAATGGACCAACTGCATCTGCTTAATGAATAACTTGCATTTCTTTTATTCCAACTTTATCAGAATGTATTGATGCACCGTCTGCAGCGGTTTTCTCCGCAAGCGGCGGTTGTACCGCCGCAAATCATCTATGAGATGCCGACAATTCCAATGCATCAATAACTTATTGAAGTTTCCCACCCATTCAATACGTTAAATCCTTATATTTATCAAGAATTTTAGAATTTAAGAATAAAAAAACATCAAGAAAGAATAATCAAAAATGACCATTCGCAAGCGACGGAATTTCACTTTGCGTCAGCTGAAATGTCAATCATTTCTTCTTTAATTCACTTGATTCCAAGCAAATTGAGAAATTCTCTAATTCTCTAATTCTTGATAAATAATGATGGGAAAGTTGAGTAACTTACAACCGCTGATAACAAAGATAATACTTCTTGATATCTTTGGAAAGCGTGTCAATATTCAGCATGTCAGATACTTGAGCCACATCATGCATGCTACCGTCTTTCTCCAATATCTCAATGTTGTCATCATATAGGTTATACATCTCTTTACCTACTTCCTTCTCTGATATCAGATAGGCTGATGTCTCTGATTGACTTATATCGTATTTTTTACTTATCTCAGATATAATGTCGTCAATATATTCTTGTTCGAAAGGTGTATCGCTAATCTCTACCTTGAAAATGCTGCGGTTGATAAGGTTTTTGCTGAGCAACGATAACAGTTTGTCATCATGGTGTTGCCATACTTTCAACGCACACCATATGTCATTGTCGTCTAACTGCACAAAATGACTGAGTGGTTCCGAATTGGTCATGAAATGAGTGCCGCTTATCTTATTATAAAGAAAAAAATGAAGAGAGGGAGAACAAAATAGTTCTATATCTGCTGAAGCTAGCTCTTTCGCACGCTGCAGACACTTGATGAGCATCAATTCCGCTGATACGGCCGTCTTGTGAAGATACACCTGCCAATACATCAGGCGACGGCTTACTAAATAGTTCTCAATGGAATAGATGCCTTTTTTCTCTACAACCAAATGGTCTTCAACAACATTCAGCATGTCGATGATACGCGATGAGCCAATATTCCCTTCAGTCACGCCTGTAAAAAACGAATCTCGACGTAAATAATCCAGCCGGTCAACATCAAGCTGAGAGGATATTAGCTGATGAAGAAATTTCTTGGGATATTCATTTTTGAATATCTTGATGGCTAATGTCAGCTCACCTCGGAATTCCTGGTTCAGATGCTCCATAATCAACAGAGAAATATCCTCATGGGAGATGCCGCTTATTAGCGTATGCTCAAGCACATGAGAGAAAGGACCATGACCGATATCATGTAAAAGTATCGCGGCACAAACTGCCTCCTCTTCTGAGTCAAAAATGAAATGACCTTTACGGGCGAGAGAACGCATGGCGTTGGTCACCAAATGATATGCACCTATAGAATGCTGAAATCGGGTATGTTGGGCACCAGGAAATACGATATAGGCCAAACCAAGTTGCTTGATGCGGCTTAAACGATAAAAATAGGGGTGTTTCACGATTTCTAACAGCAAACCTTTGGGAATGCGGATGAAACCAAATACCGGATCGTTGATAATCTTATAATCCACGAGACGTTAAAATTGATGACATTTGTTTTTGCAATTCCTGAGCTTTTTCTCCTGCCACTTTCGCATAATCCTGACCTGAGTCTGAATAGATGATACCACGGGAAGAATTTACAATCAAACCGCATTCTTCGGTCATGCCATATTCGCATACTTCTTCCAGGCTGCCGCCTTGAGCACCAACACCTGGTACTAACAGGAAATGATGGGGGACTATACGGCGGACATCGCTGAACAGCTTACCTCGGGTAGCACCAACCACATACATCATGTTCTCTGAACTTCCCCATTGGCTGCTCTTACGAAGCACTGTCTCAAACAGACGGTTCCCTTCTTTGTCCTCTGTCAGCTGAAAGTCCATAGAACCTTTGTTGGAGGTTAACGCCAATAGAATCACCCATTTCCCTGAATATTGGAGGAAGGGTACGACTGAATCTTCACCCATATAGGGAGCTACTGTCAAGGAGTCAATGTCCATCTCCTCAAAAAATGTACGGGCATACATCGCGCTCGTGTTTCCTATATCACCTCGTTTGGCATCGGCGATGATAAAATGATGGGGATAATTCCCGTTTAAATACTTGATGGTCTTTTCAAAAGATATCCATCCTTTAACTCCGTGGCTCTCATAAAAAGCCAAATTGGGCTTGTAGGCAATACAATAGTCTGCCGTTGAGTCAATTATGGCTTTGTTGAATGCGAATAACGGATCATCGCAACTAAGCAGATGCGAGGGAATCTTCTTGATGTCGGTGTCAAGTCCGACACACAGAAAACTTCTTTTTATTTTGATTTGGTCTATCAGTTCTTGCTTGGTCATAATAATTGTATTTTTATAATGTTGCTATCATCATTTTGTCGGGGCGTACTTCATGTTTGTCCTTCATAATATAGCGTTCTACTTGTCTTCTTGCCTTCTTGCAAAAGTAAATACACTATTCACTTTTCATTATTCACTTTTCACTTAAAAAAATCTTCATTCTTCATTTCTTCTCGTCTATAGTTGTGCTGCTTTTAGTCGTTCTGCGTTTTCTGCGATAATCAGATGGTCTATGCAGTCTTGGATATCACCATCCATAAAAGCTGATAAATTATATATCGTGTAGTTGATACGGTGATCCGTAATTCTGCCCTGAGGGTAATTATAGGTACGGATTTTGGCTGAACGGTCGCCTGTCGAAACCATAGTCTTACGCCGGGATGCTATGTCATCGATATATTTCTGATGTTCACGGTCATAAATCCGGGTGCGAAGACGGGCTAATGCTAATTCTTTGTTTTTAGGCTGGTCGCGGGTTTCTGTACACTCTACCAATATTTCCTCTTTTTCACCTGTGTTGGGGTTGGTCCATATATAACGGGCTCGAACACCTGATTCAACTTTGTTCACATTCTGACCACCGGCACCAGAAGAACGGAATGTGTCCCATTTCACCTCACCTTCATTAATCTGTACGTCAAACGGCTCTGCTTCTGGCAACACTGCTACGGTAGAAGCGGACGTGTGGACACGGCCCTGGGTCTCGGTGGCGGGAACACGTTGGACACGGTGAACACCCGATTCGTATTTCAAAATACCATAAACTCCTTCTCCTTTCACATTGAACACAATCTCCTTGTAACCCCCTGAGGCACCTTCACTGTAGCTCGAAACCGAAAGGTGCCAGCCTTTAGATTCGATATATTTACTGTACATGCGGAATAAGTCACCGGCGAATATGGCGGCCTCGTCACCTCCGGTTCCACCACGGATTTCCATCGTCACGTTCTTGCTGTCCTCCGGATCGGATGGAATAAGAAGTAATTTGATTTTTTCCTCAAGCTCAGGAAGCAGCTTCTCATTCTTTTCCACTTCCTCGCGGGCTATCTCTTTCAACTCCTGGTCATCTTCTGTCATCAGAAGATGTTTGGCCTCTTCTAAATTCGACATACAGTCTATGTATTCCTTACGGGTTGCAACCAGTTGTTCCAAATCCTTATATTCCTTGGTCAGCTTCACGTAACGTTTCTGGTCACTGATTACATTCGGGTCTGTAATCAGCACGGAAACTTCTTCAAAACGGCTTACTATTCCGTCCAACTTCTCTAATATATTCTGATTTGCCATTGGCTTTCCTTAATTAAATTGTCTGTGAATAAATAGGTTTTGTTTGCCTTCTCGTCTTCTTGCCTTCTCGTTTTCTTGTCTTCAAATATAATTAAACACACCAAACTCACTCTCTATCCGGAGCCCTTTGGAGCCTTTTTCTATGTGTCCGATAATCTGGGCGTCTATATTGAAGCTTTTACTGATGGATATGGCATCATCAGCATATTCGGCAGGAAGATAAAGCTCCATTCGGTGCCCCATGTTAAACACTTTATACATCTCCTCCCAGCTCGTGCCACTTTCTTCTTGGATGGCTTTGAACAATGGTGGGATTGGGAACATATTGTCTTTAATAACCATACAGTCATCTCCTACAAAATGAAGTACTTTGGTCTGGGCACCTCCTGTGCAATGAACCATACCGTGGATGTGTTTACGCATGACGTCTAATAGCTTTTTAATCACTGGAGCGTATGTGCGGGTTGGTGACAATACCAGTTTGCCTGCACGGATACCTGTGCCTTCAACTTCATCCAGCAGACTGTATTTACCGCTATATACCAATTCCTCCGGTACACCATGGTCGTAGCTCTCAGGATATAATGCCGACAATTCTTTGTTGAACATGTCATGACGGGCGCTCGTCAGGCCATTGCTACCCATGCCTCCGTTATAACTCTGTTCGTACGTGGACTGACCAGTGCTGGATAAACCGACTATTACATCACCTGGGACAATATTCGCATTGTCTATCACATCTGAACGGCGCATACGGCAGGTCACAGTGGAATCAACAATGATAGTGCGGACTAAGTCTCCAACATCGGCTGTTTCACCCCCTGTCGAATATATGCCTATGCCCATCTCGCGAAGTTGGCCTAACAATTCGTCGGTACCATTGATGATAGCGGAGATAACTTCTCCGGGCACTAAGAGCTTGTTACGGCCGATGGTGGAACTTACCAGAATATTGTCTGTGGCACCTACACAAAGCAGGTCGTCAGTGTTCATAACCAAGGCATCCTGAGCAATGCCTTTCCACACACTCAAGTCGCCCGTGGTTTTCCAGTACATATAAGCCAGGCTGGACTTCGTTCCTGCACCGTCAGCATGCATGATGTTACAATACTCCGGGTCACCTCCTAATATGTCGGGGATAATCTTGCAGAAAGCACGGGGATAAAGACCTTTGTCTATATGTTTGATGGCATTGTGAACATCTTCTTTCGCTGCGCTCACACCGCGGAGCATGTATCGTTGATTTTTATCCATTTGATGAAATTTCTTGTTAGATAATTATGATTCAATTAATTCCTGTTATTCCAATAAACTGTCATTCACTAAAGTAAATGCACTTTTCATTATCCAGCATTTATTGGAAAAACTATAAATTTTGTATTTTTGTGAATATTATTTTTTAAGTTTATGATTTAAAATATTGCTGAAAATCAGATTTATAAATATCTTATAAAAAACATAATCAGTATGAAAAATCTATGAAAAAATATTTGTGATTAATTTGTGGCAAATTATTGAGAAATTCATGTTCTGTTAAAAGCTAAAGATAATTCTAAAAATTCCTGTAATTCTTGTAAAATATCTAAATCCGAAACTCAAGTAAAAAATTCAATTAGCAAAATAAATCGTTAATAATTATTGTTTCTTTATCCCGTTACGTTCCAATAACGCATATATTGTTGGCTCTTTGCCACGGAAGCGTTTATAAAGAACCATTGGATGCTCTGTGCCTCCGCGCGACAGGATGTGTTCCTTGAATTTTGTGGCGGTGGATTTATTGAATATACCTGTTTCTTTGAACAGCGAGAATGCGTCTGCATCCAGCACTTCTGCCCATTTGTAGGAATAATACCCGGCAGAATAACCGCCCGACATGATATGAGAAAATTGAACTGACATACAAGTGCTTGATATATAGGGAAGAAGGCGCGTGTGGTCAAATATCCGCTTCTCTGCGGAAATGATATTCTCTGTGAATGGCTTTGTCTGAGTATAATAATACATGTCAAGCTCACCGAAGCTTACTTGACGCATACAGGCGTATGCAACGTTGAAATTTCGGCTTTGGATGATGTTTTCAATCAGACTGTCCGGTATGGGCTCGCCTGTCTCGTAATGATAGGCGAAACGGCGGAGAAAATCACGCTCAACGGCATAATTCTCCATGAACTGCGAAGGCAACTCAACAAAATCCCAATAAACATTGGTGCCGTTTAGGGATTTATAGGTCGTTTCAGATAGGATGCCATGTAAGGCATGACCAAATTCATGAAGGAACGTTTCCAATTCGCCTAAGGTCAGTAACGAGGGCTTTGCCTGGGTCGGTTTGGTGAAATTGGTCGTGATGGAAACGTGGGGACGGCTGTCATTGCCCGACGGGTCTCTCCATTGTTCTTTATAAGAGGTCATCCATGCACCTGACTTTTTCGACGGACGGGGGAAAAAGTCACAATACAGAATGGCTTTATATGCACCTGATTCATCTAACACTTCGTATGCCTCAACATCTTGATGATAGACTGGTATTTCATTATTGCGCACAAATTGGAGACCATACAAATCACCAGCTAATCCGAATATGCCTTCTTTCACTTTCTCTAAGGGAAGATAGGGACGGACCATCTCTGAATTGATGTTGAATTTGCGTTCTTTCAGCTTATTGGAATAATAGGAGAAGTCCCATGGCATCAGTTCAAATGAGTCACCTTCATACTCTCGGGCTAAAGATTCCACTGCTTTCACCTCTTCTTGAGCAATGGGCATATAGGCGGATATCAGATTGTCGAACAACTGATAAACTCGGTCTTTTTTTTCTGCCATTCGTTTTATTAACACATAGTCGGCATAGCAATCATAGTTCAATAACTGAGCCAACTCGCGTTTTTTGTTCACAATCTCACCGGCAATTGAGAGATTGTTGTAGGCATTCTCATGAGTGCAAAGGGTATTATAGGCCATATATAATTCACGCCGAAGTTCACGGTTCTGGCAATAGGTGAGAAACGGACCATAACAGGGTGCATGAAGCGTGAATGTCCAGCCGTTAAGACCACGGCTTTCCGACTCTTCACGGGCGGATTCCAACACGGTTTCAGGAAGTCCTTTCAATTCCGAATCATCTGTTATTGTGAGGGTGTAGTCATTCATGTCTTTCAAGTGGTTTTGGGAAAACTTCAACTCTAAAAGACTAAGTTCCTGACTCAATTCCGTGAAACGCTGTTTTTCTGTGTCATTCAAATTGGAACCGCAACGGATAAATGTGTCGTAGGTGTTGTCCAATAGCATAACCTGCTCTCTGCTCAACATTTTTAATTGTTCATCATCTGAATGATAATGGTCATATACTGTTTTGATTCGGGCAAACAGTGGCACGTTATGTAGTATCTTATTGGAATGGGCACTTAATAGGGGAGACAGACGTTCTGATAATGCGTCTAACTCATCATTGGTCTCTGCGCTCAGTAAATTAAACAGCACTGTTGTACTTCGGTCAAGCAATGAGCCGGAACGTTCCAGAACTTCTATCGTGTTAGAATAACTGGGAGAAGAACTGTTGCTCACAAGGGCTTCAATTTCTTGTTCGTGTTGCACCATCCCCTGCATGACTGCCTCCTCTATGTCTGATAACGATATGGAATTGAAGGGAACAGTTCCATGGGGCGTTGGATATGGGCTGAAAAAGGGATTCATTAAATGGGCTATTTTGAAAAATATGATTATACAAAAATGTTTTTTATATGTCTCACAACAGTCTCTTCTTCTTGCCTTCTTGTCTTCTCGTCTTCTTGACTTCTCGCATTAATACTATCCGAACAGCACTGCATCATCTTTGACAAGAAAACCGCCACGATAGAGCGTTATCACACCACGGCTTTCCCATGTGTTCAACACACGGGATACATTCAGGCGAGTGTCGGAAATCAAGCTGCTCAGCTGATCCATCTTTATCTTTATGTTCGTGTGGCCATGATGACTGATTTTGTTGTTCCTGAGAAATTTTATAAGCTTGTCGGAAGTACTCGAAGGAAAACCGTCACGTATGGTGCTGTTGGCATATTGAAGTTTGTTGCATATCATGTTAAGAAAGTTTGTCCTTACAATCTCATATCGGCTCATCAGATAGACTAACTGACGTTTCTCTATGCAGCATGTGTTCCCTTCGCCTGTAAATGAATAGGTGCGTTCGTATTTCTGTTGCATGCCCCAGATGTTCTGAGGCTCTATGAGATAGGGCTCCTGAATGAAATATTCGTAGGTGTGCATCATTTTCTCATCGTCACGCCTGAACGCGCAGAGCTCACCGCGGAGAACATAGACTATTTTATCACAACGGTCTCCTTGACATACGATGGTGTCACCGTCATAATACTTGTCAAAGCCAAATTTCACTTTCTCCACGATGTTCATTAATTCATGGACACCTAAGCCTAATAACAGAGGAAGGCTCTGAAGACGTTCAAACATTGAGTCGCTCATGATGGAGTATTATTGATGGTTGAGAATCAGACCGGGACTATGCCATACACCATGACTGCCGTCTTTCTTGCTGTATATGAAATAAGCTTTTAAATTGCTGTTACGGCTGAGTATGGACTTTGCCTTCTCCAGACCGCATACCATAAAAGCAGTCGCGTAGGCGTCCGCGGTCATGCAGTCCGACGCAAGCACGGTTGATGAAAGGATGTTATGCTGTACGGGGTAACCGGTCTTGGGGTCAATGGTGTGGGCATATTTCTTGTTGTCCTTGATGTAAAAATTTCGATAATTTCCGGAGGTGGCCATTGAGATGTCGCTTACTTCTATCACGTTTTCTATCTCTTTCACTACTGACAGGGAATCGTCAACGGGCTCGTTGATGCCGATATGCCAGTTCTTTTGCTGGTCATTCTTTCCATATACCCGGACTTCACCTCCAATTTCAACCATGTAATTTTTTACGCCCTCCTTTTCAAGGTATTCGCCTACGGCATCAACACCATAGCCTTTGGCGATGGCGTTGCAGTCTAACATCACGCGGGGGTCTGACTTTGTCAGGGTACGGCCAGTTAGATTTATCTTATCCATGCCTATAAAAGAGAGAAGGCTGTCTATCAGGACTGAGTCCAGATTCTCAGCGTTTTTAAACCCGAATCCCCATGCGTTTACTAATGGGGCTACTGTTATGTCAAAGGCACCGTCGGTGGAGGAGGATATCGATTGAGCAGTCTGCACTATCGTTAGAAGACGGTCGTCAACCTGGTCGGTTTTGTTGTTGTTGATTCCGCTTATCACCGACTCTTCATTGAAGGTGGACAGCGAATGGTCAACGTCTGATAAGGTGGCGTCGATACCCTTGGATAAATCACTTGAGTGATTATACTTGATATGGTAGCTCGTGCCGAATACCAGACCTTCATGGGTATGCCAGACGCTTTCTGTTTTGCCTCTCGAAAGTATGATGTAAACTGTCCCGGCTATCAGAATGATTAGCAAGGGAATGTGCCACCATTTCGGTGGGTGGGGATCGTGAGATTCTTTAAGTTGGAATAACGGCATAGTATATTATGTTATGGTTTTACTCAAGTTTAGGATTTAAAATATTGTTGAAAATCAGATTTATAAATATCTTATAAAAATCATAATCTGTAAAAAATCTATAGAAATAATATTTGTGATTGATTAGTGACAATTTCATGAGAAATTCATTTCCTGATAAAACCTAAAATAAAATCTTTAAATTCCTGTGATTCCTGTTAAATATCTAAATCCGAAATTCAGGCGGTTCTATTGATTCTGATGATACTATATTTCATTCTGTGGCGTTCAAATTGATGTGTGCCTGCCATCAGGGATAATGTCTTATTTCCTTCTCGTTTTATTTCCTTCTCGTTTTCTAAAATAAGTCCGGTTTCCAAGTAAATCCTAATTTGCCTCTGTTGAAATGCTGTCTGTCGGTTGTGTGTTAGGAGGCACGGTTTCTTTGTTTTTGAGTTCAATGTTGACCGACCGGCCACGGCGTTTGCCCCAATTTAAGTCAAATGTCAGATGATAGCTCGCACCCCAGCAACTCGCACCTGTGGTCGTACCGTAACCGGGAATATAAAATGGGGACGCATAGTCATTCGCACTGGAGTGTACCTCATGTTTGTAGCGGACAGCCCAGCCCATGTGAAAGCCTTTGTATATCTTTACTTGGGCACCAACTACAATTTCAATCCATTGACTGGTCGTGCTGATGCCTGCATTAGAGAATGACTCGGAAACGCCCCATATCGGATCAACAAGGGCTGGACCTGATATGTCGAAATTGTATTTCGACAAGCCATAACGGGCTCCTACATAGAGTATGTTGTCTTGGAATTTGTTCTTCAGCAGATTGTAGTCTGCACCTATACGTAAATAGGGAGCAGAGGTTTTATAGAGAATTTGAGTGTTGCCATCGGTGTGATCACAGATACCATAGCCTGCTTCAACCGCAGGAAAATAGGTGTTTAAGAGGTTCAGTTTCAGACAACCCTCAAAACCGCCGTAATCGGATAATAGCTTTTGACCTATCGGAAATAGGTCTGCTGAGATTGAAAAGCCTTGGAAAAAGGTGAGTTTGGGCTTCTCCTCCGTTATCTCAACATATTTGGAAGGCTTTTCCTTTTCTATCACGTTGCCTTGAGAATAGGTGTGCGACGGCAAGGAAAACAGGATTACAGCAATTATATAAATGAAGTGTTTATTCTGCGGTTCCATTAAAATAGATTTTGATATTCTCCTTTCCGTCATAATTCACGCGTGGATTGGTAAGCTCAACCTGAGAAATGCCCGAATAGGTGGTGCGCAAGCCGGTTATTGTGTGAAAACGGTGAGTACCACATTCCGGTAAATCAACGTATGAATAACTGTCATGCTGTATATAGAGGGTGTCTTTGTTCGATATACTTGAATATGAGAATATGATGGTGTCGTTATGGGAATAATATTGCATGGGGAGGCTTATCGAACTTCCGCCTGATAGTTTATTTATCAGAATCGTGTCACGACGAACAACCTGTTTACTCTCGCTATAGCCTTTGGATATATAACTCGAATCCTGATGGTCGAGCGTTACAGGCAAGTAACCTAACTGACGATAAATGTAAACAGTTTTCAGACCGGGAAGCAGTGTGCTTACAGTCAGGGTGTCGTTATATCTGACTGGATTTCCTTCGGAATCATAAAAACCGTAATTGCAGGTCACTGTGTTTTCTAATGGACAGTTGCTGGCGGAACAACCAAATAACTGCAATACGGATATGGTTACTGATAGAATTAATACGAATGTGAAGATGAATCTCATCTTATATCTTTTTTTCTATTTGGTATTTGTTGCGCTCTGACGAATTGCGGCTTACAAGTTCTCCCAAAAAACCAGCGATAAACAGCTGACTTCCTAATATCATCATGGTTAATGAGATATAGAAATAAGGAGATTCGGTCACTAAACGGTAGGAACCGCCATGATGCATTGCCCACAGTTTGCTGACGCCTACTACAATTGCGGCTATGAAACCGACAAGAAACATGATAGTACCCCACAAACCGAATACATGCATCGGCTTTTTACCGAACTTTGACAAAAACCACAACGACAGCAAGTCTAAATAACCATTTACAAAACGGCTCATGCCAAATTTTGTCTTACCGTATTTGCGGGCCTGATGCTGAACCACTTTCTCACCGATCTTGTCAAAACCGGCATTTTTGGCTAAATAGGGAATGTAACGGTGCATCTCACCATACACTTCTATGTTCTTCACTACATCCTGACGGTAGGCTTTCAGACCACAGTTGAAATCATGAAGATTCTTGATGCCGCTTACCTTACGTGCGGTGGCATTGAATAATTTGGTGGGGATCGTTTTCGATAACGGATCATAACGCTTTTTCTTGTAGCCGCTTACCAAATCATAACCTTCCTCCTTTATCATGCGGAATAATTCGGGAATCTCGTCGGGGCTGTCTTGAAGGTCAGCGTCCATCGTGATCACTACGTCTCCCACACACTCTTTAAAACCATGATAAAGAGCGGGGCTTTTGCCGTAATTACGACGGAATTTGATGCCGTGAACTTCTGGATTTGACTGGGAGAGTTTTTCTATCACTTCCCATGACTTATCGGTTGAACCATCGTTCACAAATATAATCTCATAACTGAAATTATGAGCAGTCATCACGCGTTTTATCCACGCATGTAGCTCCGGAAGCGACTCTTCCTCGTTGTATAAGGGTACGATTACTGATATGTCCATTACATTCTCTCTTATTGCATTTATATAAAAAACAAGCAAATTTACGATTTTATTTCCACATATACAAATTTAGTGAAGATGAAATAATTACTTATCAATGTTTCCTGCTGGGGGAAGGCAATTCTGCATGAAAGTCTTTCATCTGATGGCAACAACTTTATTATCATCTTCTCGTCTTCTTTTCTTCTTAGTTGTCTTTTGGTTTAGATGAACTATGAACCTTTGATGAATTTTTGTTCACATAGTCTTTCCATGATTTGAAGTGGCTGTCACTCACAGGAACACCAAGCTGAAGAAAATGACAATAAGCTGCGCCTAGGGCATCGGTTGCGTCTAATTTTTGGTCCATGTCTGAGTCGGGGATATGCAACATACGTTGAAGCATACCGGCTACTTGCTCTTTGGATGCATTACCGTTGCCGGTTATTGCCATCTTGATTTTCTTTGGCTCATATTCAGAAATGGGGATGTCGCGGGTGATGGCGGCGGCGATGGCTACACCTTGGGCACGGCCCAATTTCAGCATGGATTGGACGTTCTTACCGTAAAAAGGAGCCTCAATTGAAAGTTCGTCAGGAAGATAGCTGTCTATCAATGCTATCATTTGTTTGTATATCTGACCCAACCGTAGGTATGGGTCTTTTATCTGATGTATATCAACTACACCCAAATCTACTAACTCTGCCTTGTTGCCTGTGGCTTTCAATACACCAAATCCCATGACTCGAGTTCCTGGGTCAATGCCTAAGATGATTCGTTCAATATGAGGGTGGGGGGAAGAAAACATTGACTTTTTTGTTTTTTAAGCAAATTTAGTCATTTTTTTTTATATTTCAATCCTTTTTTTTCATTTTATAGTTTACATTTGTAAAAATTTAAAAATGTACTTTACAAATTTGCATTTCTCAATTTTATTCCTTAATTTTGCAAATTGAATAACATTCATCAGTTTTTATTTTTTTTTGATTTTGTGCTAAATGGCTACTAATAAAACAAATACTAAAGCTAAAAATAATTCAGCCAAAAAGAAGGGGGGAAAAGCGAAACAGACACAACAGGATATTCCCAATAAAAAAATTATTGCGTTTTTCTCCGGAATTATCTTGCTTTTTATCGCTCTTTTCCTTTTGGTGGCGTTTATCTCTTTCTTGTTCTCTGGTACCGATGATTGCGGTAATGTCGGAAATGTGCCCGATAATTTTAATCGTAGGGCGCTTTTCTCTGATGATGTGACTGTAAATAATGCTTGCGGGAAATTAGGACTTATGGCGGCTGTATATGTCATGAATGGAGCATTCGGACTGGCTTCTTTTATCATTCCTGTCTTCCTCATCATGATTGCGCTGCATCTCATCGGGTCTTATAAATTTAATCTCTTTAAGGCTTTCATCATCTCTGCCGTAATGATGATATGGCTGAGTTTTGTGCTCGCTGTGTTCTCTCCTAACAGCAATTCTGCTGTCTTGTTTGGAGGAGAACATGGAAGATCACTCTTCCAGACGCTCGCCAATCATATCGGTAATGTCGGTGTTTATATTCTTATCATCATCACTATTATTCTTTTCCTTGTTTATTTCTGTAAAGGAACTATTGATTATGTCACAAAATTGCTGAGGCTTGAGAAAATAAACAAAATCAGGGAAATTACTACGAAATTGAAAAACAAAGTCAATGGAGGCGGACATAACAAGGATGAGGACGATGAACAGGAACAAACTCTGATAGAGGATTATAAAGACACTAAATCAAGTACGATTGAGTTCGACAAAAATGGGAATCTGATTGCCATTCAAGACGGTGACAATCAGTTTGGAAATAGCTTTTCTGATGATGAGAATGGAAGCTCTGTGGATGAAGAGGTTGATAATGACGAAGTTACTTTGCTGGATAATGTGAACGATAAAAACAATGAGGATAATGTTGATGACACAAAACAAGGGGATAATCCCGATTTTATTATTGACGATCCAACCAAAACTCCAGAAAGTGACGGGGAAATTGAGAGAGGTAGTATAAATACGCCCTACGACCCAAAACTTGACCTGGAATTTTATAAATATCCGCCACTGTCTTTGCTTAAAAATAGTGATGACTCCACCCCAAAAATCGACCTTAAAGAACAAAACGAAAACAAAGAGCGCATTATTCATGTGCTTAAAAGCTTTGGGGTGGAGATTAATTCTATTAAAGCGACTATCGGACCTACTATCACTCTTTATGAAATCACACCGGCGGAAGGAGTGAGAATCACCAAAATCAGAAATCTGGAGGACGATATCGCACTTAGTCTTGCAGCGGAAGGTATTCGTATCATTGCGCCTATTCCCGGAAAAGGAACGATTGGTATTGAGGTGCCTAACAAGAAAAAATGTATTGTCTCTATGGAAAGTGTGCTCAATAGCAAAACTTATCAGGAGAGCAATATGGAATTGCCATGTGCTTTGGGAAAGACCATCACCAATGAAGTTTTTATGGTCGATTTGGCTAAGGCACCACACATGCTCGTTGCTGGTGCTACTGGCATGGGTAAGTCTGTCGGATTGAATGCCATTGTCACTTCCCTGCTTTACAAAAAGCATCCTGCAGAACTCAAAATTGTCATGGTAGATCCCAAAAAAGTAGAGTTCAGTGTTTATGCACCTATTGCTAACCAGTTCCTCGCTAAACTTGAAGATGAAGAAGATGCTATCATCACAGATAACGACAGAGTCGTTAAAACTCTTAAAGCGCTTTGTAAACTTATGGACGACAGGTATCTGCTTCTCAAAAAAGCTCATGTCAGAAATATTAAGGAATACAATGAACTCTTTAAGGCAAGAAAACTTAATCCGCTTGAAGGACATAACTTTATGCCTTATTATGTCGTCATTATTGATGAGTTTGGAGACCTTATCATGACTGCTGGAAAAGAGGTAGAACTGCCTATCTGCCGTATTGCACAGCTTGCCAGAGCTATTGGCATCCACATGATTATTGCTACGCAAAGACCGGTAACCACTATCATCACGGGTACTATCAAGGCGAATTTCCCGGCGAGAATTGCTTTTAAGGTCACTTCGGGAATTGACTCTAAGATTATTCTCGACAGATCAGGGGCTAATCAGCTTATTGGAAAAGGTGATATGTTATATCTGGGAAATGCTGAACCGGTCAGAGTTCAATGTGCATTCGTGGATACACCAGAGGTGAAAAATATTTGTAAATTTATATCTGAACAGCAGCAATTCCCAGAAATGACTTTCCTCCCTGATCCACCATCTGAGGATGGAGACGGAGCAGCGGGAAAAGATGTCGACATGAATCATCTTGACTCAATGTTTGCAGAAGTGGCTAGAATGGTCGTCGGGACTGGCGCCGGTTCAACATCGGCCATCCAACGGAAATTCTCTATTGGATATAATAGGGCGGGAAGGCTTATGGACCAGCTGGAAAAGGCGGGTATTGTCGGACCACAGCAAGGGTCTAAACCTAGGGAAGTGCTCATTTCTGATTTGCTCACGCTCGATAGCATACTCATCTCGCTCGGCATTAACTCCTGATACAATTTTAATCTATTTGCTTTGTTTTTAGTCTAATTGTTATGAAGTGGCTATAATTTTACTTTTTTTCTTTAATTTATTGAAATCATAGATGTTAATAAGTGTTATATGAAAAAGATTATTCTTCTACTCTCATGCCTGCTCATTCCGGGAATGATGTTTGCCCAAGAGGCTGACAGAATCATGAAGGCGGCTTCAGCACAATTTAAAAAAAATAAAAGCGTTGAGTCTAACTATACGGTAACTTATACAGAAGGCGCAAAAAAAAGAAGTGCTACTGGAGGTATTATCATGCAGAAGAACAAATATGTCAATCTCATTGAGGGCACTAAGACATGGTACAACGGAAAGACGATGTGGACATACGTTAAAGAGAATGATGAAGTTACTGTCACTGAGCCTGAAGGCAACGAGATGATGACAAATAATCCCTATTATTTCATAAATTCTTATAGTAAGGAGTATAATGCCGCTCTTGTGAGTTCTGCAGGAAAGGTTTATGAATTAAAACTGACACCGAAAAAGGCTAACGAGGACGTAAAATATGTGACTTTGAAATTGCTGAAAACGTCTTATCAGCCCCTCTCCTTGAGTATTGTCATGAAGAATTCTCAGATGGATATTGTGCTTAACTCCTACAAGACAAATCATTCCTTCAAGAGCAGCTCATTTGCGTTCGATAAAAACAAATATCCTGATGCCGAAATCATCGACCTCAGATAATGCTCTCTTCGCATTTTTTCATTCTTCATTCTTTATTTTTCATTCTTCATTCTTCATTCTTCATTTTCATTATGGAACATCTAAAATGCTTGATAATCGGATCCGGTCCAGCGGGATATACGGCAGCTATTTATGCCAGTAGAGCGAATCTCAAACCTGTGTTATACGAAGGCATTCAGCCTGGAGGACAGCTTACTATTACGGATGCAGTGGAGAATTTTCCTGGACATCCTGAAGACATCTCCGGATTCGATCTCATGGAACTCATGAGACAGCAGGTGGAGAAATTCAATGTGGAGATTCGACCGAATGTGTGTGTCAGGACAGATTTATCTGCAAAACCATATAAGTTTGAGTTCGATGACGGTTCAATAGTAGAGGCTGATTCTGTAATTATTGCAACCGGCGCTTCTGCACGTTTCCTCGGACTTGACGACGAGAAAAAATATATGGGGCAGGGGGTAAGCGCTTGTGCTACATGCGATGGATTTTTTTATAGAAAAAAGACGGTGGCTGTTGTTGGTGGAGGTGACACGGCATGCGGAGAGGCTCTCTATCTTGCGGGATTAGCAAGTAAAGTCTATCTTATTGTGAGAAAGCCGTTCCTCAGGGCTTCTCAAATCTTGCAGCAGAGAGTTAATGAGAATCCCAAAATCGAAATACTTTTCCAGACTAACACTGAAGGACTTTATGGTGAGAATGGAGTTGAGGGGGCTCATCTCGTTTTCAGAAGAGGAGAAACGGATGAACGACACTATGATTTACCAATTGACGGTTTTTTCCTCGCTATTGGGCATAATCCCAATTCTGATATTTTCAAACCTTGGATCAAAACCGACGAACAAGGATTTATTATCACTGAGGGCAATTCTCCAAAAACGAATGTCCCGGGAGTTTTTGCAGCTGGAGATGTAGCGGATCCTGTATATCGGCAGGCGGTCGTCGCTGCCGGGGCAGGTTGTAAGGCGGCAATGGAGGCTGAGAAATATTTGATGAGCTTATGAATAAGTTTAAGGACATCTATAAATGGATTAGCAAGAATGAAAAACTTGCTGTGAAAAGACATCCTCTCGTTGAACAAAATAAGTTCATGAAGGTCTTTGTCTATATTTTTGCTGCTTTCTGGGCGGTATATCTCATGTTTTTCGGATTCGCAATTGGACAGATCAATAATCTGCATTACGAGATTTTTGATCTGCTCGACGGAGGCATGATCTTTTTCATGGCTTTTGATTTCTTTGTCAGACTCTCTTTCCAGGAAACACCAGTACAAAGGGTCAAGCCATATAAACTCATGCCAATCAAACAGAAAATGGCTATAGATGTCTTTCTTATCAGGGCGATGAAAAGTTCTTATAATCTATTCTGGCTCTTCTTCTGGATCCCGTTTTCTCTTTTTGCAGTTTTTCATTTTTATGGATTTGCTGGATTCATCGCTTTTAATCTAGGATGGGTACTTCTTTATAGTCTCAATGGGTTGTGGTTCCTCATTTGGAGAACAATTGCCAGAAACAATGCGTTTATTTATCTTATTCCTTTTGCTATTTATGGATTTCTGGCATATTCTGGGATTTTTGCAGAATGGGGTAATGAATGGCTTTTTAAACCCTGTATGGCTCTCGGAAGGGCGTTCTGCGAGATTAATCCGCTTGCGTTTCTTTCTATTCTTTTAATGATGGCTATTCTCTTCTGGGTTTGCAGAAATATTCAGAGCAAATGTGTATATGATGAAATATCTAATTCCGACAAGTTGATTTCTGTCAAGAAGAATGAGATGAAATGGCTCGACAGATTCGGTATTATAGGAGAATATCTCAAACTCGAAATAAAATCAACTAAAAGGAACAAGGTCGTCAAGAAATCATTCCTCATTGGAATGGCGTGTGTCCTCCTTTTTTCTATTCTTTTTGCTTTTACTGACGTTTACGATAACTCACTCTTTATGGAGTGCTTCATCTGCGTGTATTGCTTTGCATGTCTCGGAACCATCACACTTACTAATATCATGTGTCCGGAAGGTAACTATATTGATTTTCTGATGGCGAGAAAGGAGTCCGTATTTTTTCTGCTCAAAGCAAAATACTATTATAATTGTGTTTTGTTGCTAATTCCTTTTCTCTTCTCTATTATGCCGGTCATTAAGGAGAAATTTCTGATGCTTGAGATTCTCGGATGTATGTTTTTTGTCTCAGGATGTGTCTTCCCGTTCCTCTTTCAGCAGGCAGTATATAATAAGCAGACTATGCCACTCAATGTGCAGATGATTTCAAAAGGAAAGAACTCTAAAACTCAGGCCATTGTCTCTATGGTTGCCCTTTTCGTTCCGATGATTATCATGTCTGTAATGCTGCATCTGCTCGATAGGCAGACTGCGTCTGTCATTATGTTGTGCCTTGGTCTTGCTGGCACACTTTTCTCTGATATATGGATAAAAAACATATACAAGCGTTTTATGAAAAGAAGATATGTCAACATGGAGGGATTCCGCGACACTAGAAAATGATCTGCGGTTGCAATCACTAACTGAGCCACTGCAATTCGTCATCTGTGTTTATTTCATATAGCTTATCGTTGGGACTTACTTTTTGTATGTCCCTTTATTTTTTTTCTGTTTGTTGTTTTTTATCCCTTTTTTTTGTAACTTTGCAAAAATAATACTAACCCTTTTCCCGATTAACTAACTTGACTAATAATGAAAAAAATCTTAACCTCTTTCATTTTGGTGTTGGCGTTTTTTTTTGCTCCTTTGAATGATATTGGTGCAGTTAACTCTGTCTTGCAGGATGGGGTGGATGGATGGAACCAGCTGACTGCCATTCCCAATGACCCTTCTCTTTATTATTTCGCATTCCTCGATAAATATAACGACTTGATGCTGGAGCTCAGAAAAGGGAATAATAATCCGAATAACGCTTTGTTCTATATGCAAAGTAAAAACCCGCTTCTCTACCGCTCTTTCCTTTGGACTCTTGAACCGAATTCTGGCAATTATCAGGGAATGTATTCTATGAGAAATGTGGAATATCCACAACTCTTGATGCAGACAGAATGGGGGAAAGCCTATCTGTTTGATACAAACGACCAACCTAATCCTTGTGAATGGACTGCAGTCAACATGAGGTATAACAACGATGGCGATTATTGGACATTTGAAAACGGAAAATACCCGGAAAGCTGTACTGATGAATACAAAGGATATTTAGGCTCATGGGAAGGAATCAACTATCAGAGTTTGACAAGCGGTAAGGAGTTGGCTGGTAATAAACTTGGAGATCAAGTGGGCAGGTTTCTTATTTATGCCATCCTCAAATCTGATGCACAGACTTTTGTCAATAATTTGGCTGATAACGCTTCTGAACAGAATCCTGCTGACCTTTCTTTATACATCATCAATCGTGATTCCCATTTTAATGGGCTGTATGGGTGGACTACCTCAGGATGGGTTGGAAGAAACATGGGGAACTCTTATGACGGGGGAAGTGGTTTCTTCGAACCATCTGATTGGAACGCTGGTGGTTTCACATGCACTATGACACAGGCTGTCTCTGGAATTCCCAATGGCAGATATCAGCTTAAGGCGGCTGCACAGGCCAGCACAGGATGTACGCTTGTGCTAAAGGCCAGTGATGGGGATAATGCTGCTTCCGTCACGTTGCAGTCTAAGGGAGACGCGGGGTCTTCTTTTGCACCATCTGGTGGATGGGAATGGATTAATACAGGGATTTTTACCGTCTCATCTCATTCTTTCAACATCAATGTCACTACTACAGCATCTGCTGAGCATAATTGGGGAAATATTGACGGATTCAGACTTTTATATCTTGGACCTATCAATTCAGCGGATATTCATCCTGGAGATGATGTTACTGATTTGTACATTGTAAACCCGGGATTTGAGGTTGATAATCGCGTGGTTAATGTAAATAACGGGGAGACTATTACAGGATGGACGGTGAATAAAGCAAATGATACTGGTGTGTTTAGTCCTAACGACGGAAATCACACTACTGTTGGATTCTCTGGCAGTTATATCTTTAATCATTGGTACACCGGAACACCTATAACTCAAAATATCGGTGTGCTTCCCCAAGGTGTCTATCAACTCTCTGTGGATGTGGCTACAGGAAATGCACCTGGTGAGATGGGAACCGTTTATCTTAATGCCAATGAGGCTGTCAGCACCGGATATGCATCTTCCAATAACAGAATCATGGGAAGGGAATACCTTGTCTTTGCATCCGATGGCATTACGGAAACAACTATCGGACTTAGGGGAGGACAGTCGGCCACGGTCAGCAGCAATGGAGCTGTAATCAAGGGGGATTGGAATGAGAATGGCTATTGGTGGTTCAAAGCGGATAATTTCCATCTTGTTTTTCTAGGAAAGTCACAAGAGGATATTTCAACTCATCTAGCTACCATTGCAACGGCTAATGCTCCTTTTGACGACGTGACTGATGTCACAGATTACACGCAAAACTATAATGTATTTGCTGCTCTTACAGGGGCTAATTCTTTAGCTGAACTGACTGAGGCAGTCAATTTTATCACGAATGAGTATGACGACTACCTTTGGAATAACGCTTCAGTTGAACATCCCGTTGACGTCACTCAGACGGTGATTAAGGGGGCGGAGTGTACTTCAAATGAGTATTGGCCGGGTTCGGGAAGAACCACGGGGACGGGAAACTATTATGACGGTTCTCAAAGAACGTATTTCACACAAAACCACGAGAGCGGACCAGCTCGTGCCCAAGATGTGAATGTCTTTTATGAGGGGGCATATTTGTTAAGAACTGTAGTGAGACCTTTGGCAGATGCATCTTATGCTACCATTTCATTTGGGGAACTTTCTACAACAACCAAAGGAATACCTTCTGGAGTGAATGATATAGGCAACGGATGGACTTATAATGATATCTATTATGGACAGAGCCAAATCAATCAGTCTAAAACGATTTCAATAAATCTCTCTAATATCAATGTGGGTAGAGAGGCCGACTGCGGAGAAATGCACCTCTATTACATAGGAAGAAACACCGATTTCGTTTATGATGGCATTCACAAATTTGTGGGTATGTATGACACTGCACCCATGATTGAACTGACGGATGAGAAGCCGGTGGCTGATATCAGAGGGGCTGATATGAGTGGTGCCAAAGTGCTGTTTACTAATCCGAATGGCATTGTGTTTGCTAAAGCTGAGGCTCAACTGCAGTCAATTGAGAAGAATATAGTCATTGGAACACTTTGCAACAGCTTGCAGTTGGAAAGTGCACATCCCTTTATTAACCCTTACGAATTTACTGCATCTGAGGCTGTCTATAATCTGACTGAAAACTATCTGGCGGGAGGACAATTTGCCACTTTGACGATTCCATTCAATGCATCCTCTCTACCAGGTGAGGTTTTCATGCTCGATAAACCGGTGAACTTAGTGGACGGCAATGTCTATGGAACGAGCATTAGTGAGATTTTAGCTAATAAGCCTGTGCTTGTCAAGGCGGCGGGTAATTATTCTGCTCAGAATGTGACGGTTACTGATGTTCAACTAGGACAAACTTTCGAAAACGGACTCCTTGTCGGTACTTACACGCCAACATCTGCGCCTGTGGGTGCGTATGTCCTACAAAACCATACGGCTGGAGAAGGGGCCAGATTCTACATCGTTGCAAACTCGATTCCTAATGTCGGACCATTCAGGGCCTATATCAAACCTCAGGACAGTTTTGTGAAGTCTATTAGGGTTAATTTCGATCTGACTGACTCTATTCGCAATTTTGAGAATGATGAGTTGAATACTTCTGACAAGGCTGAATTGTACTCAATTAGCGGAACAAAACTGACAAAAATCCAGAAAGGGATGAATATCCTGCGTTTCAGTGATGGCACGGTGAAAATGGTTTATGTTAAATAATTCTTTAAGTGCTGAATATGAAAAAGTATTATATTAAACCGGTTTCCGCTGTCTCAGAACCAAATCTTTACGTTCCTTTTTGTGGCGTAGTCGCATCCGTCAAAGATGACTCTATTGTCGATGAGGGCACGGAAGACCTCATAAAAAGCAGAGACGAAGAAAGTCTAACGAACGAAGATACCGCATGGGGAAATCTTTGGTGATTATACGTTTTGTTTTATCAATTAATTTTTATTGAAAAATGAGAAGTCTTAAATATTTCTTAATGGTTTTTTCCACGCTCATCTTGTTGAACGCTTGCAAAAGTGAGGATAATTACAACTATGGCTCCGATAATAAGTCAAATCATGATGAAATGAATTTTTTCAGGGGAAGGATCAACGGACAGATGGACATCCTTCCAGAAGAAAATCTCGGTGAAGATGCTGGGCCAGAGACAAGAGCCACGATGGCTGACGGAAAAATAACTGCTTGGCATACGTCGGATAAAATTAGTATCAGCGACGGGGTGCTCAATTTCACTTATCAACCTTCTTCATCCAATATCAATGGGGCAAGTTGCGGGTTTGAACCAAAAAGTGGAACGAACGCTTTCACGACTGATGGCGACGGACAGGATGCTACTTACTACGCGTTTTATCCGGCTGAAGCAGTGTTGGGATGGAATGGACCAAACCTGACTACCATGATTTATACAGAACAGAAATATTCCGAAAACATCGATAATAGCGGTATTATGGGACCATATATGGCTGCTGTCGCTACAACTACTGACGGCGGAACTAATGCGGTATTCTCTTTTGGACATATCTGCTCTGTCGTTGATGTCGATCTGTCTGGATTCGATAAAGGTGTCGTGGATGCTGTGGCGATTTATTCTAATTCTCAAGTAAGTATTGCAGGAAGAATGAAATTCAACACGCAGGAGAAATCAGCGGTTATCAGCAATAATGATGCGACTGACTACAGTTTTTCAACACAAAGCGAATTGATTCGGGTCAGTGAAATTAATCAGCAGAATCCAATCGTCAGATTCTTTGTGCTTCCTGTGGCACAACAGAAAGGATTCACAATCACAGTCAAAACTAAAAATGGCGAATATTTCACGAAATCTTCTTCTTCTCCTGTCGGAACTACTGCGTCTGATGATGAATACCTTGCTTCTCTAACGGGTGTCACATCTGCCACAATTTGCAAACCGTATTATAAGAAATATAATTTCGGATCTTCTGAGAATGCAAGAACCCAGAACTGGATGGCGATGATTCCGGGAAATGTCAAGTTTAATTTCCTCTCTGTTCCTGGAACACACGATGCTGCAACAAGCACTTGTTCATCAATGACTCAATATACCGTATGCCAGGATTTCACAATTGAGGAGCAACTGCAAAAAGGGTGTAGGGCGTTCGACTTACGGCCACATACTTCTAAAAACACGAATGGAGACCCCATAATCACTCACAGTAGTTATGAGTCAGAAGTCTCTTTCGGAAATGCTCTTGGTAAAATCTCTGAATTTCTCGACAATAATCCGACGGAAACAGTATTTGTGCTTGTTCATGAGGAAGATGCAAGCAGTCATTCAGCTACGTGGGCCGACAGGGTTTGGAATGTGCTGAATAACTATAACTCATACGTGGCTGCATACGGATGGAGAGGAAACCTCAATCCGTGCAGAGGGAAAATGGTGGTCATTTTCCGTGATAATTATACAGATGGAACGAATCATGCTGACCTCAAAGCTGGTAAGGTGGGATGGGGAAGTTCCTTCAATGCGAAAAGCATTTTGTTTGGCAATAATAGCGCATCTTCCGATGCTTATCAGCTCTTCTATCAGGATGAGTATGAGTATTCTTCTTCTTCATATGCTTCTGATAAACTGTCTAATATGGAGAAAATGCTCACGAATTACATTGCTCCTAATGAGACCAACATCAACAACACTTACGTCAACAACGCGAATGCTGTGTATTCAGGTTTGTTTGGGTTACCACAGGAAGCCATCACAAATATTGCCAAAAAGGTGAATAATGCAGTCCTGAATTCTAATGTCTTCACTACACATAAAGGTAGGTTTGGTATTATGATGGTCGATTTCTTGTTTTCATCCGATTATTACGGAGACAAGATGTTCTCTCTCATTCATGAGCAGAACTTTAATTATGTGTATAAAGACCGGTCAAGATGCCAATTGTCAGAAGATACTGGTGACGACACTGACGCCGACATCTCATCCGATGAGTATGCCGACGATTCTCAGGTCTATTCAAAACAAAGATGATTGTACATTTTAAATTCTTGGTTTTTGCTCTTCCGATTCAAAATAAAGTTCATGAAATAAATCGTAAATCTGTAAAATTCATGAGATGGATTTTTTGTGTGCTTCTGTCGCTATGTGTCTTTTCCACTTGTGTGGCACAGGATGATTCACCGAATACCTTGGTTCTGAATCAACTTAATGGGGAAAGGGTGGAAATTGATGTCAATGACATCGATTCCATCACTGTTTCTGGGACTGGGGCAGACCGTATGATGAATATGAGGATGAAGAACCATTCTCTTAGAACTTACGTGGTAGATGAGCTGGATTTCATGAGATTTGAATATGTTAAACCAGAATTACATCAGGCAGTTGATCTCGGGCTTTCGGTCATGTGGGCTACTTGTAATTTGGGAGCTGAGGCTCCTGAAGAATATGGGCTGCTCTTTTCTTGGGGCGAGATAAGGCGTAAATGGAATTATACCGAGGATAAATACAATTACTTCAAAAACGAACAATATGTTTTTATCGGTGATGATATTGCAGGAACCAAATATGATGCCGCGACTGCAAATTGGGGCATTGAATGGAGAATGCCAACAATCGAGGAAGTCAATGAACTTTTGAATCGATGTGATTGGACTCCTGATACAGTGAATCTCATCCCAGGGTATCGTGTCACAGGATATAACAATAATTCCATCTTCTTGCCCGCGGCAGGATATCAGAATGACAGGAAACGGCATGAGGAAGGAGAGCAGGGGTTTTATTGGACTTCAACACTCAATCCGGATTTGACTTCGGCTGCCTATAATCTTAATTTTAAAGGATATGCGCAGCAGTGGTCGGCATCAAGAGCATACGGTTTCTCTATCAGGCCCGTACGGCAGTAGTTCGGATCCTTTTTGAAGGGGGCATAAACAGAATTGTCTCCCAAATTCACCCTCAAGCAGGAAAAATAACCGTAAAAGTTAAAGTTGAGACTCCCCATGAGGTGTATAAGTTATAAAGTAAGGAACCTTCTAATAAAACAAACTATCTAAAAACTATATTCATACAATGCAACTTGAAATATCACAATTAAAAAAATCTTTCGGAGAGAAAGTCGCGGTTGATGTGCAGTCCTACAATGTAGGTGATGGCGAAATAATCGGTCTGGTCGGTAATAACGGAGCAGGAAAAACTACCCTTTTCCGATTGATTCTCGATTTGCTTAAACCCGACAGAGGTCATGCTGCTATCAATGGGGTTGTCACGTCGCAGTCTGAAGATTGGAAGGCTGTCACAGGGGGATTCATCGACGAAGGATTCCTCATCGATTTTCTGACACCTGACGAGTATTTTGATTTCATCTGTAAAATCCATGCTATCAACAAGGATGAATATGAGCTGAGAATCAAAAAGTATGAGCATATCATGAACGGAGAGATAGTCGGAGTAGATAAACTCATAAGAAACCTCTCTGCAGGAAATAAGCAGAAAGTGGGAATCATAGGGGCAATGCTCCATAACCCACAGTTACTAATCCTTGATGAACCGTTCAATTTCCTTGACCCCAGCAGCCAGTTGGCAATGAAGAAGGTGCTTGAGGAGTTCTCCAAGGAATTAGGGGCTACGGTCATTGTGTCAAGTCATAACCTGACCCATACATTCGATCTCTGTACCAGAATTACACTCCTTGAAGAAGGAAAAATCATAAAGGACGGTAGAAAGGGGGATGATTCAGTGTTTGAGGAAATTGAACAGTATTTCATCCATAAAGCATGATGCTATTGAGATTCTTGTCGGTACGTTTGGGGATAGTCTTTGTCCTTTTATTATTAGGGAAAGGGCTTGTCTCTTGTGGCTCTCCACGGCTTATGATTTCACAGAATAACTTGCCGGATAAGATGCCCGACAGGATGTCTTTTCAGTATGCACCTTATCCTCAACAACCGTATATGATGTTCGAGCCTTTACACACTTATGGCAACCATGGCGGAATGATTATGTCAACTCCAACATATTTAGAGGAGAGACTTGGATTTCCAATAGATGGTGACGATGATTTAGCTCTTTTGAATGAAGTGGCATCATGGGTAGGGGTTCCTTATCGCCATGCTCATCACGACAAAAGCGGAACTGATTGCTCAGGATTGTCATACGCAATATTTAAGAATCTCTATAACAAGAATCTGGATAGAACAAGCGACGGGCAGTTCTATAAGAACTGCACAAAAGTAACTAAAAGTAAGATGCGACAAGGAGACCTCGTCTTTTTTGCCATTAATAACAGCAACTTAATCAGCCATGTGGGTATATATCTCAAATACGGCAAGTTTATCCATGCAAGCTCCGTAAGAGGAGTGGTTATAAGTAGCCTGGAAGATGATTATTACAAAAAATATTTCTTTGCGGCTGGCAGGGTAAAATAATTCTTGTCCAGATTTAATTGTATAAGAGTTAAATACTCAAATATATAGTAAATAGTGATTCTTTAAATAGTAAATTATATTGTCTTCATTTTTCTGATTTCTACAATAATATATAAATGCTTTTTTCGTTATATTAATAAATCTTAAAACCACCTGACTATCTTTATGGAACATCCAGAGAACAGCAGCGAGTTTGCAGGGCTTACGGTCAATTCGGGAGTTGAACAGCCGGCTATTGTCAATCCGTATCTCAGACAGATGAGAAAAAAACGACAGAAATTTCTCAATGCTTCTGAGTATGTACAGGGTATTCTCAAGGGGGACGTGTCTGTGTTAAGTCAGGCTGTCACACTTGTCGAGAGCGTATTGCCGGAGCATCAGGCTATCGCACAGGAGGTCATCGAGAAATGTCTTCCCTTTGCAGGCAATTCAGTCAGAGTGGGAATTAGTGGAGTACCCGGAGCAGGAAAAAGTACATCTATTGATACTTTGGGTATCCATCTGCTTGAAAATTACGGTGGTAAACTTGCTGTCCTTGCCATTGACCCAAGCTCCGAAAAAACCAAAGGGAGCATTCTGGGAGATAAAACACGTATGGAAAAGCTTTCTGTACACCCCAAGTCGTTCATCCGCCCTTCACCTACTGCCGGATCGCTGGGTGGCGTGGCTCGTAAAACAAGGGAAACCATTATTCTCTGTGAAGCGGCAGGATATAATAACATCTTTGTGGAAACCGTCGGAGTTGGACAGAGCGAGACTGCTTGTCACTCTATGGTGGATTTCTTCCTTCTTATTCAGCTGGCTGGAACTGGAGATGAACTTCAGGGAATTAAAAGGGGAATCATGGAAATCGCTGATGGAATTGTTATCAATAAAGCTGACGGTAACAACATTGACAAAGCAAATCTGGCTGCTACTCAGTTCAGAAATGCACTTCATCTCTTCCCTATGCCTGACAGTGGGGTGCTACCTCAGGTGCTTTGTTATTCTGGGTTTTATGAAATCGGAATTGACGAAGTGCTTGCCATGGTTTTCGATTATATTGACAAGGTGAAGAAAAACGGATATTTTCAGTACAGACGGAATCAACAGGCTAAATATTGGATGTATGAGAGTATTAACGAGCAGTTGAAAAACGGATTCTACCATAATGCAATGATTAAATCACTTATTCCACAGATGGAACAGGATGTGCTTGATGGAAAAATGACTTCTTTCATTGCTGCTCACCAGTTGTTGAATAAATATTATGATGAACTAAAAGACTAATGAAACGACTTTTTACTTTTATAGTGCTTTTGCTTGCTTTGATTGCTGTAAAAGCACAGACAGGTACAACGGCTTACGAGTTTATGAATATTCCGACATCTGCCCATGGGGCGGCCGTCGGAGGTAATGCTGTTGCACTCATTGAGGACGATATCACATTGATGTTCGACAACCCGGCTCTTATTTCAAATGTGTCGCACAATACAATCAACTTTGATTTTATGTCCTATATGAGTGGGTCTATGAAACTTTCTGCTGCTTTCTCACGTCAATGGGGACAACGTGGTAACTGGGCTGTCGGAGCACAGGTGCTTAATTATGGTGAAATGACAGAAACGAACGAACATTTTGAGGAACTCGGAAAGATTTCAGCCAACGATATCAATGTCCAGGGGGGGTACACTTATATGTTCACTGACCAACTCACTGGTGGTGTTCAGGGTAAAGTCCTGATGTCAAATTATGGCAGCTATTCTTCTATAGGTATCGCAGTCGATCTGGGTGTGAATTATTACGACGAGAAACATGGATTCTCTGCGGCTATGGTGGCGCAGAATCTCGGAGGACAGGTGGATGCTTTATATGAGAAAACTCAGAAGTTGCCTTTTAATCTTGTACTTGGTCTCAGCAAACAGATTGCTAAAGCACCGATACGGCTGAATTGCAGTCTCTCCGACCTCACTCACTGGAAAAAGTCTTATTATGCCTCTGATGGAAAGGAGTTAAGCAATGGCAAAAGATTCCTTAACCATCTGTCTATCGGTGCCGATGTCTTCCCCTCACAACAGACATGGATTGCTGTCGGATACAATTTCAGAAGAGGACATGAAATGAAAGTACAGGATAAAAGCCATCTCGCTGGTATTTCAGTCGGTGCAGGACTCTCACTCAAGAAATTCAAAGTAGGGGTCACTTGGGCTAAATATCATATAGCTTCATCTTCCCTGCTCATCAACGCCTCTTACGCACTATAATACCCCCATCTCTTTTATAAAGCATTGCATAAACAAATGCTGTTCTTAAAATAATCAGTCCTGAAGAGCTGTTAAGCTATTCAGGACTGATTAGTTTATTGGCTGGAAAAAAACTTTGAGCAATTTTGCTTATTCCGTTTTGTGATTTATTTACAAGATGACATAATCTTGATTCTTTAATTTGTAATAAGACAATGTGCCCTAATTATAAAATCCTAATTCTGAAATGTTTTTATAACGAAACCTCCTCCTGATGCCAAATGAAGCTTCATGAATTCAGAAACGTCCAGCCGTTTTTTTATAAATTTATAATCTGATGCGTTACGGTCGGCATTCACACCGTCTTTGTATATCACAGCCTCGACGGTTCCCGACAGACCAAGTTCTCTCAAATCTATCGTCAAATCGCGACTTGTCCAATTTGTCTGCCCCCCAATGTACCAGACATTGCCTTTCCTGCGGGCGGTTACGATAAATTCGCCAATTTTACCATTCAAAACACGGACTTCGTCGAAAATGGTGGGAATCTCTGCCACAAACTTCGTATATTCAGGTTCTGCCTCATAGCTCGTTGGGCTGTCGGCAAGCATCGTCAGAGGACTGTCGTGAATCACATACATGGCTAATTGATGACAACGCGTGCCCATCGTCAGCGGATTATAGTAAATCGGCTGGAAATCCTTGTTCGTAGCGTTGCGCATGCCGCCAGGCGTGAAATCTACAAAGCCACTCTGCATACGGATGAATGGGAATGTTACATCATATTGGGGCATGTCCTTCTCGTCGTGTTTGGTCCACTTGACTTCCTCCATACCGAAAACACTCTCAAAATTCAGGATGTTTGGATATGTGCGGTTGATGCCTGTTGGTTTATATATCCCGTGATAGTCTAATACAAGATGATATTGAGCGCATTTCTCAGCTATCCGGTAAATCATATCAACGCCCTCCTGATCGTCACGGTCGAGGAAATCGACCTTGAAACCGGCGATTCCCATTTCTGAATATTTCTTGCAAGCTGATTCCAAATCTTTGTCAAGCACATTGAATACAGTCCATAGGATGATCCTGACATTCTTTTCTTTACCGTAACGCACTAATTCGGGAAGATCTATGGCATCAATCGTTTTCAACATATCACCACTTTTCGGCTCATACCAGCCCTCGTCTAAGATGATATAATCAAGCCCGTAAGCCGACGCGAAGTCAATATAGTATTTGTAGGTGTCCATATTGATTCCTGCCTCGAAATCCACGCCTGTCAATCCCCAGTCATTCCACCAGTCCCATGCCACCTTGCCAGGCTTAATCCATGACGTGTCACTGATTCTGTTGGGTGAGGCAAGAGCATAAACCAGGTTGTTGACTGGCATTTCGGTGTCTTTACGGCTTATCGACAGTATGCGCCATGGAAAAGTGCGGTTGCCTTGGCTGACTGAAATATAGTCTGCTGTGGAGGTAACATATTTCTGCACTCTCCATGCATAATAATCGAATGTGCGGGGGTATTTTGAAAACCAACCGATGACAGTATTCCCGGAAGGACGCACAAACATACCGGGATAAGATTCCAGGTTGCTCTCCATCAGCGTCACTTTCAGTTCCGGACTTGTTTCGTCACCACAGGCTATCGTGATAGGCAGAAAACCCAGATTGTCTGTTGGCTGCTGGCTTAACCGCTCCACGTTATATGTTGCCTGAAATGCCATTGCCTCTGGTTTCTTTGCATTCGTGGAGTAGGGAATATAGCTCTGGTAATCTTCAGCAAAGGAATATGAAGCCAACTCGTCAGCCACTTGATATTGTTTCCCTTCCATGCCTGTCGTCTCAAATCGGTAGGCTGCACCGGCATTGAATACACGGAACTCAACACATAGGAAATCTGTCAGTTTGATTTTTGAGAAGTTGTAACTCACATCAAAACGTGGGACACGGTAAAAGGGAGACTCGACAGTCTCCGTTTTTGTCCCTTTATTTATTTGCTTGAATATCCGTTTAGAAGGCAGATTCTCTATTCCGCTTATGGTCATTCCAATCTTTGATCGTGTCATCACTTCCTTACCGTCAACTGTCACAGAAAAAGCCAGACCATCATCAGAACTGACTGTCAGCGCTATGCGCTTATCCGGCGAACTTAAAATCATAGGTTTAACTGCAGCGTTTACATGCGCAGTCTGCATGATAATACCCATGAATAGGGTAATAAATAAAGTGGATTTCATTGTTGTAATTTTAGGGCTTTATTAACTGATATGGAATCGGAAATAGATTCTTTTGCAAATGTAATCATAAATATGCGAATTTCAAAATTAATTTATTGTTTTTGGTATAAAAACTAAAAGCTGCAATTTCACAACGGAAATTGCAGCTTTCACAACAAATATGGTTACGTAATTCTAAAATTGAGGCGTCTGTCGTCACGACAAGTCCTATTGTGAGTAAAGATTATTATTTCACGATGCAAAGTTACAACCTTTTATATAAACTCACAATACCCTAAATTGGGTATTTTTCACCTCAATTATATCTCACATTGGGTATTTGTAATAAATATAATGTGTAATAATAACACTTCTTAGTGAAGTATAATTAATAACTTGACTCATGTTGCTGCTGTCTGAGATAAAATGATTATCGTCTTGTCTTCACGACTTCTTGTCTTCTTGAAAAACGAGGCAACTTATTTTTTCACTAATACTTAAAGTGGCTAACTCCGTGTGTGTACTTAAAAATAATAGAAAAACTAAATACTTATTTTTTCTTCAATCTTATCACACTGAACGAATAGGCTGGTGCGGTATATGTTGTGTTCTCAGTAACCGACAGATGGCTTAAGACTGGTTTGATGTCAGTGTCCGAAGGCTTTCCAGAAATAACACTTGTCTCTGCTTGTGACTGATAGTCTTTTGTTTCAAACTTTAAATCAACTGGCGTGTCGAATGGAGTTATATTCACTAGCTTAATTATCATGTCACCGCTTTTCTCATCAGTCACAACTGAACTGCGGACACGAAGACTGGCGGCTTCGTTGCTGACCTCCATTGTGTTACCGTTCCTTCCTTCAACTGTCGCTTTCACGGTCATGTCCCCATAAACATATCTGCTGCCGCTGTTGTTGCCGCAGAGTTGCTGAACATAATAGTTCACTGTAGGAAACACATCTGTGTTGTTGAAATAAATCAGGTCGGGATTCCATTGGGTATGACCGTGTTTGGCTAACAATGGTGCATAGCTCGACATTACGACCACATCACCGTTCCTCTCCAGATTCGTCACGTGGAGCGCCTCGGCTAAGGCGTTTTCAAGACGGTTGCCACGAGAGGCCCACTCCCCAAGATAAACTTTTGTACCCTCGCGGTCATAGATGTCATAGTAGTTCTGACTGTGGATATACCAGCCTGGATTCACGTAATAATGTTCATCCACGATGTCTATTTTTTCATCACGGGCCAGTTCCCAACCGTATTCATAGTCTGATCCCTCAAAGAAAGGACCGACTGTACCAACTACCTGAATATTCGGGTATTTTGCTTTGATTTTCTTGTTCAGGTAATTGAAACGCTCCACAAACACATCGCTGATTAAATCTTCATTACCCACTCCAAGATACTTCAGGTTGAAGGGTGCCGGATGACCAGCTTCCGCACGGAGCTTTGCATACTTAGATGTTTTAGGGTCACCATTTGCCCAGTCTATCAGGTTCATCAGCTCCTGGGCATAATCGTCCATCTCGCTCATGGGAAGACCGCCTTGCTGGCCATGTCCGCCACGTGATGAGTTCTGACAGCAAACTCCGGCTGGAAGAACGGGGAGGGGCTCGGCTCCTATATCCTCACAAAACTGGAAATACTCATAGAAACCTAATCCTTTTGACTGATGATAACCCCAGATATTTGATTGGCTCTTACGTTCCCAAATTGGACCAACAGTCTCTATCCAGCGGTACATGTTTTCAAGACCATTGCCATGGCTGACGCAACCGCCGGGAAAACGGATAAAACGGGGTTTGATATCCGCCAATATCTGGGCTAAATCAGCGCGAAGACCATTCTGACGGTTCTTGAAGGTCTTTTGGGGAAACAGACTGATAAAGTCAAGACCTATATTCCCTTCTCCTTTCAACGAAATTGTCAGGCTGGCTTTATCTGCGTCAGCAGTAGGGGTTAAAATGGAATTAAACTGCTTCCAACTCTCAGACGACACCTTGATGGTTGTGCTCGCTAATGTCTTGTCGCCGTCTTTCAGCATCACGGTTATCGTTTGCCTCTTTCCGTTCATCGACTTGGCAAAAAGGCTCATGTCGTATGTGTCACCCTTTTTCACTACGATGCCGTCAAAACCATTATTCGATAACGATGCCCCTTTCTCACTCTTCAATACAGCATAATGGCTGTTGTTGGCATGAATCGGGCTATCTGTGGATATCTCCCATGAAGCACCTTCGCCTTTAAATTCCCAAAAACTCTTAGCATTCCATTCTCCATGGTCAAGGTTGCTATATTCAAAATCACGGTTCTGTATCAGCTCAGCATAAAGTCCGCCATCTGCGGAATAATTAATGTCCTCAAAGAATATGCCGATGAGGTCTGTTGAGATGGGTTTACTTTCCCCTGTTAATGATAAACTGGCTTTCAATGACTTGACACCACGGAAACGACCGCCATCTTCACCGCAGTTTTCGTTATATAAGGTGTTACGTCGGGAGGCATCACTTACTTTGTAAACCAAGTCTTTAACCAAGGGATAGGGGACACGGTGAATCTCACCCGATTGCTTATTGCCAGAAACCATCACATCTGTATGTCGGTTGGTATGGTTATATTCCTCGGAACTGATGCGCTGAGGACTACTCCATTGACGAAAATCAAGGCTGCTGATTTCATAGTTGTTACCCGACTTTGTTTGATACCTTACTATATATTTGCCTGCTTGTTTCAACAGGCAGGGACAAAGGAAATTCTCATGGTTGTCGAGATATGGATAATCCTGCGGTTTCCATACCCAGAAATTGGCACTTTCTGTTGTAGCAAACTGTTGAACCTCATCATTCACGTTCCAAACGGCAAACCACTTACCGCCGTCATACAGTACTGATGGCGTAAACATCCGTTTGTTACTGCCCCAGGAACCGAAATCGCTCTTCACAAACGAGTGGTTCGGACCTATCGGTATCCATGTCTGTCGGTCAACACTATATGCCATCTTGATACCATCCGTCGATGCACCGGATGTATAGGTGAACACATACACGGAGTCTGGATGACTTTCTTCTCTATCATTGCGTGCCGATGCTGCTTGCTGCATACCAAAGCACAATACTGCTAATAAAATAATTCTCATCTGATTATGTTAGTTAGTTTGTTTTTAAATGTCTTCCTTTTATCTGTTCTTTGAAAAGTTGTCTCCTATGCTGCAACGGTTGCAGACTTTAAATAAACAATTGACTATGAACTGGAAACTGGAAAAAAATCCCCAGACAAGTTGACAATATGAATAATATTGTTTTTATGTCTGGGGCTGTTTGTGTTTGTGGACGAGGGGCGGTCATTCTTCTACCTTCACTATTCGGTTTGTTGCTGTATCGGGAAACACTACGGTCGGAGTAAATGTCTTGGCCTCCTCGAAATCCATGATGGCGTAGGAGATAATGATGATAACATCGCCAACCTGAACCTTACGGGCGGCTGCACCATTTAGACATACACAACCGCTGTCACGCTCGCCTTTGATGATATAGGTCTCAAAGCGCTCACCGTTATTATTGTCTACAATCTCAACTTTCTCACCGGCTATCAGATTAGCGGCTTCCATTAGCGACTCATCCAACGTGATACTGCCGATGTAGTTCAGGTTTGATTCGGTAACCTTCACGCAATGAAGTTTCGACTTCAATACTTCTACTTGCATATTGATTGATTTTTTGCGGATTTAACAACTGTCAGCCTTTGTATTTTACATTGTCAATCAGTCGTACGGGAATTTTGCCGCAGAACACAGTTATACAACCTACAATATAGTCTGAGTCTTCCCAATTGTCAACTGATAGCAGCGAATTACCGTCAACAATCTCATAATACTGTACATCAAGACCTTCTATGGAGTTAATTGTGTCGATTACCCAAGTCTTTGTCTCTGAAAGGGTGTGGCTCTTTGCGTAAGATTGACTGATAAACAATACCCTTGAGATATTTACGGCCAGTGTGCGCTCGTCGGGAGAGAGTAGGGTGTTGCGGCTGCTCAGAGCTAAACCGTCTTTTTCCCGGACTATAGGACAAGGACATATCTCCAACGGATATTTTTGGTCGGCTACCATCGCTTTGATGACTGCTATCTGCTGGAAGTCTTTCTCACCAAAATAAGCACGGTCGGGCTCTACCATCATGAACAGCTTGCTTACAATTTGGCATACGCCGTTGAAATGACCTGGACGATAACCCCCTTCCATCACTTCGTCGGTTGGTGGATAACTGAATGTCCGGGTGTCGGGTTCAGGATAAATCTCCTCTATTGTAGGAGCAAAGGCTATGTCTGCACCGATTTTTTCTAACAGTCTGCAGTCTGCATCAAGGGTCCTCGGATATTTGGCGAGGTCATTCTTGTCATTAAATTGGGTAGGATTCACAAAGATGCTAACAACTGTCACATCGTTGTCTTTTACACTACGTTTCACTAAAGAGGCGTGGCCGGCATGTAAGGCGCCCATTGTGGGTACAAGTCCCACTGTCTTTCCTTCCGAACGGAATGCTTGAAGGGCATTTCTTAAATCTTGTATTGTATGAACTGTCTTCATTTTATACCTGATTTTCAAATTTTCTGCAAATATACAAGATTTATGTGAATAATAAAAATAATTTAATGATTTTTGTCGTTGATGTCCGTTTATCACGATTTGAATAATATTTATTCTGTAATTCCTGTAAAGAAAAAAGGCTTCGATACAAAAGGCATATTGGGGGCTTTAGGTCATTTCAACATCTCAATAGGTGGAATAATCACTCTCAATCATGTTTTCAGTTTTTTAATGAATTTTGTTTGCAAATGAACATTCAAAATTTCCATTTATGACTATTTTTTTATTCAAAATCGAAATGAAGAAGGCTTTTTATTTATAATCTTTTGATTTTATTCTTCCTTTCACTAACTTTGCATGACAATTATAATTATACCATTATAACCAATGAAAGTAAGAAGAAATACAATTGTTTCTATATTTGCCATTTTGTTTTTCATTCTTTTGGCTGTTTTAACTTGCAGAGCATTTGGCAAAAGCAATAATCATGCCCAGAGTAGAAATGAAGTCGCTGAAACCCAGGATGATGCTCAGTCGATTAATCATTTTGAAAAGAATATTTTTAGCGAACATCGTAAACGTGGGAATCAGTATTCTCGCCATCATAAGAATAATGAAGAATATTATGAGGTTGATGAAGTCAACGACACTGTCAACGATATTGCCATAAAAGACGACATAGAAATTGACTCCTCGTTGCTTAATCTTCTCCCGGCTCCTATTACTGACAGACCTGAGCAGATTCTGGTTAGAAAGGCTTATTTCGCCTCATATAACAGAAACTGGAGAATACCAAATTGGGTGATGTGGAAATTAACTGCTGACCATACTGACGGTAATATGCCAAGAAGAAATAGTTTCCGAGAAGACACCGATGTGCCCGAACCACGGGCAACTCCTGCAGACTATAAAGGAAGCGGATGGTCGAGAGGACACATGTGTCCTTCGGGCGATAACAAATGGGATGCAAGGGCAAACCATGAGACTTTCCTTCTGTCAAATCTTTGTCCACAGGATGCCAACCTTAACAGTGGACTGTGGAATAGTATCGAGATGGACTGCAGAAAATGGGCGAAGAAATATGGTGAAGTGTTCATTATCTGTGGACCACTTCCGTTAAGGGCTGGTTATGAGACAATTGGAGAAAATAAAGTGGCAGTGCCAAAAGCATTTTTCAAAATTGTGCTTTGTCTCAACGACAAACCCAAAGCGTTTGGTTTTGTTGTTAAAAACAAGTCTGGGGAGAAAAAAAGTGACCTTTATTATAATAATGTCAGAGAGATAGAACGCCTAACGGACTTTGACTTCTTCCCTATGCTGCCAGACAGCATCGAAGATGATATCGAAACACATGCCGATATCAATGAATGGTAAACGATTGAACCCCGTATTGATAATATTATAAAAGCCGACTCCTAAGAGTCGGCTTTTATATTTTAGATTAGCGGTAATTCTTTTATTTATTCTGCATTACTCTTTCTCGTTACTGATTCTTCATATTTATTCTTAATTCTTCATTCTAAATTACTGTATTCCGTCTTCACGAAGTTTCTTCTGCCATTTCCATGCAGAAGCAAGCACGTCTTCTATTTTTGCCTCTGCTTTCCACCCTAACACTTCGTTTGCCTTATCTACATTGCCCCATACTTTTTCAATGTCGCCTTCGCGACGGGGAGCGTATGTCCAGTTCAGCTTCACACCTGTGGCTTTTTCAAAGCCTTCTACAACCTCAAGTGTGCTCAAACCACGACCAGTACCAATATTGAACACCTCAACCGGATCGGTGTCGGGATTCTCCAATATTCGTTCCATAGCTTTCACATGAGCCTTGGCTAAATCCACAACATAAATATAGTCACGGATGCAAGTGCCGTCGGGGGTGCCATAGTCGTTGCCGAATATCTTCAGCTGTTTGCGAATTCCTATTGCAGTCTGGGTTACGAATGGAATCAGGTTCATCGGAACACCATTGGGCAACTCACCGATGTATGCACTAGGATGGGCTCCTATCGGGTTGAAATAACGAAGAATTATCGACTTGATGGCGGCTCCGCTATGGATATAGTCCTGGATTATCTCCTCGTTGATTTGCTTTGTGTTGCCGTAAGGAGAAAGTGCCTTTTGAATCGGAGCTTTTTCAGTTACTGGAAGATTCTCCTCGGTGGGCTGACCATATACTGTGCACGAAGATGAGAAAATAATACCGTCAACACCGTATTTCGGCATCAGCTCCAAAAGGTTGATTAAAGAGTTTATGTTGTTGCGGTAGTAAAGCAGTGGCTTTTCAACCGACTCTCCTACGGCCTTGCTCGCAGCGAAATGAATGATACCCTTGATGCCTTCGTATTTCTGGAAAACGCCTTCCAGACCCTTCATGTCGCAGCAATCAACCTGCTCAAATGCGGGGCGGATGCCAGTGATTTTCTCTATGCCGTCAACAACTGAGGCACTGGAATTCGACAGATTATCTACGATTACAACATTATAACCAGCTTGCTGAAGCTCTACGGTGGTGTGAGAACCTATGAATCCGGTTCCACCTGTAACTAAAATTGTTTCTTTCATGTTCTTTTTGGTTTAGTTTAGGATTAATTAACGCAAATTTAAGCATAATTTTTATCTATAGAAAGATTGTTGGCGTTTTTTTTACGTTTTCTATGAAAAAACAATTAATTTTGCAAAAAATTGTGTGTTTAATAATGTGGATAGTTGCTTTATAATATAATGTGGAGGGGTTACTTTATATATGTCCATGACTAGTATCATTGAAATTACTGATCGTCCTCATGGCAACTTCTAATTGAGGAATAATTAATTGAAAAAACTGTTCTTTTAATGCGTCTTTACAAAGCATTTTTCTATTCTATGGTGATATCATTATTGGCTTTTTTTTCTGCTTGTGCCGATGATGGAAAACCTTCCTTGCATGGAGTCTTCGACCATGAGGATTCCATGGATGTCAACTACGACCTCAATAATATTCAGGCAGAAGGGGAACTTATCGTGCTGACGCTATACGGTCCAGACACTTATTTTGAGTTCAGGGGGGAGGACTTCGGAAATCAGTTCAAACTCGCGCAGAATTACGCCAAGGATATCGGTGCATCCGCCCGGGTCGATATTTGCCGCACACAGCATGAAATGCTAGAGAAACTTGCCAAAGGGGAAGGAGACCTTATTGCTTATGATATGCCGGTCGATTCTCTCAATAATGAAGTGATTTTCTGTGGACAGAAACAACTGAATGGATTTCTCGACTCCCTGGCTATTGTTGAACAGGATAAATCTATCAAAACGAACGGGAAAGTGGCATGGGTGGTCAGGAAATCCTCCCCCTTGCTGGCTCAGAGACTCAATAAGTGGATGGCTGACAATAAAGACCGGTTCTTCGACATGTCTCAACCACAAATAAAACAGTCTAATCAACGAAGAAGCACAGCATACGTGAGTAATGATTATTTCCCCGACATTCCCTATTTCAGCGATTATCCTGGTAATGGATACAACTCTTCACGGAGAAGTTCCTCTAATAACAGCTACAGCTATCCGCAAGCATACTCTAATAATAACTCCACATTCAGTAGTAAAGGGCTGATTTCGTATTACGACAATCTATTTATGCGTTATGCACCATCATCTGGTATGGACTGGAGGTTGCTTGCTGCAATCGCTTATAACGAATCTGCTTTCAATCCGAATGCCACATCGCCTATGGGGGCGATGGGACTGATGCAGCTTATGCCGTCAACTGCACGTCAATATGGAGCTTCTAATCCTTACGATCCCGAACAGTCGGTAAGGGCATCGGCTAAACTCATTGCTTCCCTTCTTGCACATTATGCGAATGTGCCGGATATCAGCGAGCGCATTAATTTCATGCTTGCTGCATATAATGCGGGGCCTGGGCATGTTGACGATGCCAGAAGGTTGGCGGAGAAAAGAGGAAAGGACAAAAACGTATGGAAAGATAATGTGGACGAATATGTGCTCTATATGTCCAATCCGGATTGTTATAACGACCCGGTTGTTCGACATGGCTATTTCCGTGGAGGTGAGACCTACAACTACGTCAACTACGTACGCTCCGATTGGGAACGATTCAAAAACAAATAATATAATAAGGTCATTCTTTACAACTTCTCGTCTGTGAGTTCCCAAAAGAACTTCTGGATATAATTGATTAATATGATTGTGCAGTCCGATTGTCTTTCATTAACAGAACTGATGTCTCGTCTTCTTGTATTCTCGCAATTTTGTCTTCATCAAATCTTCACCTCCTTTTTTAAAACTATTACTTTACAAGTATGCAAATCTTTAGATCCGAGCAGATAAAAGCCCTCGACGCTTACACCATCCAAAATGAACCGATATCCTCTATCGACCTCATGGAGAGGGCTGTACGTGAGTTTGTCTTGCAGTTAGAGTGTTCTTTTCTCTATAGATGCGATTGTCTGCAACATTTTGCCGTCATTGCCGGCCCCGGAAATAACGGAGGTGATGCACTTGGCATCGCAAGGCATTTGGTGAAATCCAATTATAAGGTTCACGCCTGGCTTTATCAATGTGGACACAGGCTGTCGCCAGATTGCACGACTAATATGGAGCGACTGAAAGAATTAGGTGATGACTTGCTTACAATTGTGAACGATACTTTTACACTGCCGGAAATACCGGAAGATTATATAATTATAGACGGATTGTTCGGAAATGGTCTTAACCGTCCGTTACAAAATGAATATGCCGAAGTTATCAAGCATATTAATAAACTCCCAAACGACGTAATTGCGATTGATATCCCTTCGGGATTGATGGCTGAGAATAATACTGAAAATATTAGAGAACATATCATCAGAGCCAAGGAGACATTTACATTCCAATATCCGAAACTGTCGTTTTTTTTCGCTGAGAATGCATCTTTCATCGGTAATTGGGATACTATTGATATCGGTCTGATGAGTAGCCCGGATATCAAATCCGATATGATTTTTGTACAGAATGAAGATGTATATCACAAATTAAAACATAGGTCAAAGTTTGCACATAAAGGTTCTGAAGGTCATGCGTTAATAGTGGCAGGAAAAACAGGAATGGCGGGGGCGGCTTTGCTTGCAGGTAAGGCCTGTATGAGGGCTGGGGCTGGCAAACTGACGATAAACACGCAGGAGGAAAACCGTATCATTATTCAATTGGGCTTTCCGGAGGCGATTTTGAATCTAAACTCGGAGTTGGACGGCATTTCCGCTGATTCTCTGAAAAAATTTCAGGCTGTCGCTGTCGGACCGGGTATTGGTACTTCAAAAGACACCGTCAAACAGTTTGATGAACTTTTATCCAACTACAACAGGCCAATGGTGATAGATGCTGATGCCATCAATATTTTGGCTGCTAATGGTTTCTTGGTAGAAAAAATACCTACTTTCTCTATCCTGACACCGCATAAATTAGAATTGAGAAGGCTCATTGGTGATACTCAAAACGATTATGAAGAGTTGACAAAAACAAAGGCTTTTGCAGAAAAAAATCAACTCTTTATCGTCATAAAAGGGGCATACTCAAAAATCGTCTTTCCCGATGGGGCTGTTTATGTCAATTCCACGGGTAATCCGGGTATGGCCACAGCCGGAAGTGGTGATGTGCTCACAGGTGTCATTTCGGGATTGCTCGCACAGGGGTATACTCCACAGGATGCCACACTCCTCGGAGTTTTCCTTCATGGAAAAGCTGGGGATTTGGCGGCTCAACAGCTTGGCCAGGAATCACTCATTGCCTCCGACATTATCCGTTTTCTACCGGATGCCTTCAAATATCTTAGGGAATCCTATCCCTTTTTACCTTTTTAAATTCTTTTTATTACTTCCGATATTTGAATTAAAAATCTACTCCAAACTGTGCTTTCTTTTTCTGAAACAGCACATTCAGTTGTTCTGCCAATTCACGAACCTCCTGACGTCGGTTGTCTTCCTCAACGAGTGTGTACAGTTTAGGAAGATTCTTAAAATATGAGATGCGAGGATCTAATATGTTCATGAAATCCTGCTTGCTCTGACATGATTCCAATCGTTTGGTCAGCTTGATGATATTCTGAACAATACCATTTGCGGGCATGAGATATGAACGTTTCTTGCTGTTATAATTATGCTGTATCTCATTCAGACGGGCATTAAGCTTTGATTTCTCCTCCGAGGTGGGGGCTTTCGAGATGGCGTCGTAAGTCTCTGACAGTCTCTGTTCATATTCCTCACGGTTCTCAAGCAGTTTCTCAGGAGAATTGATTTTGTCCATGTCCTTATTTAACTTCTCCATAGATGATACCATCTGAGCACCCTCGTCCGACAAATCTGACATGTCTGTCTCTGACGATGATGTTCCATCTTCACCATGTCCTCTTTCTTCATTACCACTAACTAACTCTGTCTCGTTTTCATCACTGGAAAACGCTGCAGAGTGTTCTTTTTTCTTCTCCGATGTACAACCATAAACTAATATGGCATTCACAAAGATCAATATAAGTGCTTTCTTCATTATTTTGCTTTAATGATAAATTTAAATTTGCAAATTTACAAAAATAATCTCAATTATTTTCTTTTTAAACAACTAAAAAAGTAATTACAGACTTAAAATCGTTTTGTGTTAATCATTTGTGGCATAATATACATGATGGCTCACTTTTTCTGTCTTTTTTATCGATTTTACTTATATATTCTCTCATTTTATCATATTTTTTTGTAAATTTGCAACAATTATTAATTATGCGATTATTATGACTACTTTTCTGATTGCATTTTTCATGCTGATTGTTGGGTATGCTCTTTATGGACTTTTTGTGGATAAAGTGTTCGGAGCGGATCCCGAAAGAAAAACGCCCTGTTACACTGCTCAGGACGGTGTTGACTATATTCCTATGCCTACTTGGAAAGTATATCTCATTCAGTTTTTGAATATTGCTGGTACAGGACCTATATTCGGGGCTATTCAAGGTATTCTTTTTGGACCGTCGGCATACCTTTGGATTGTACTTGGATGTATTTTCGGAGGTGCTGTACATGACTATATGTCAGGAATGATTTCCATCAGAAGAAACGGGGCAAGTCTTCCGGAAATCGTTGGAGCGGAACTGGGAAAGCCCGTGAAAATTATTAACCTCGTCTTATCGATGGTACTCATGATTCTTGTCGGGGCGGTCTTCGTGACTACACCGGCGGGACTGCTCACATACTTGACCCAAAGCTGGGGCGATAAATCAACTATCACGTTGTTCTGGACCTCCGTTATTTTCTTGTATTATCTGTTTGCCACACTTTTACCGATTGATAAGCTTATCGGAAAAATTTATCCTATTTTCGGAATCGCACTGCTTATCATGGCCGTAGGTGTGATGTATGGTATTTTCGCAAACGAAGGACAACTTCCTGAGATTACTGATGCTTTTACTAATCATCATCCGAGCGAGAATGCGCTGCCGATTTTCCCGGGACTTTGCATCACCATCGCCTGTGGCGCTGTCAGCGGATTTCATGCCACACAGTCACCTATGATGGCAAGGTGCCTAAAAAACGAGAAACTCGGACGACCTGTTTTCTATGGAGCGATGATCACAGAAGGACTGGTTGCTCTTATTTGGGCAGCTGCGGCTATCAAGTTTGCCGACAGCTTAAATACTGAAGGAGAAACTCCATACGATAAGCTACTTGCGGCGATGACTGACCCAGATACGGGAAAAATGAATCCGGCTATTATTGTAAATAAAATCAGTCATTCATGGCTTGGTGCCGTGGGAGCTGTACTTGCTATTCTTGGAGCAGTGGCTGCACCGATTACTTCTGGCGACACTGCTCTGCGAAGCGCAAGGCTGATTCTCGCTGATTTCCTTCATATTAAGCAGGATAAGCTTGTCAAGCGACTTATGCTTGCCGTACCTGTATTCGTCATCTCATTCATTCTGCTCAATATCGATTTCCAGATTCTTTGGAGATATTTTGCTTGGCTAAACCAGACACTGGCGGTCTTCACACTCTGGGCTGTTACAGTCTATTTTGCCAGAAGAAAAGGATTTGCTTTCCTTATCGGATTGGTTCCCGCTATGTGGATGACTGCCGTTTGTACAACCTATATTTTGATTGCTCCCGAGGGATTCTATCTCAATCCAACCATGGGTTATTATTTAGGTGTCGGTTTTGCTGTCCTAGCTCTCCTTCTTTTTGTATTTACTCGCAATAAGTTGATTTACAAAAAGATGTGATGAAACGTTTCCGAAAATCAATTATTTTACCTCTGTTGCTTTGCATCATGGGGATGGGATTCTATATTTATTATGGAGTCAGCTATAGGGCATGGACTGACAATCTGCCAAATATCATAATTTTCTTCTTCATCATCATTGCACTTGCTTGGGCATTAAGAAAAAAAGAAAAATACGAGGAAGAAAGAAAAAACAAAAAGTGATATTATTCTTCTACAGTTTTTTTCAACTGTTGAGTTTCTATTGCTTAACGCTCTTTTCCCTTTCACCATCGAAAGGGATTTTTCTTTTTCATAACATTTCATAAAAACGTCACTATTTTGTTTGGAACAATCAAAATTATTGATTATTTTTGCAAATAAATCTATTTTGCAATACAAATAACATTTAAATAGTCTTACACAATGAAAAAGTTTTTATCTTTGTTTTTCGGGGCGGTTCTCTTCGCCACTAATGCCTTTGCACAATTTGAACAAGGTACTAAGTTTGTAGGTGCATCACTGACTGGTGTCAACCTTTCTTATAGTAAACATGAGAAATTTGCACTTGGAGCTGAGGCGAAAGCGGGTTATTTCATTATGGATGATCTTATGCTGCAGGCTGAAGCCGGGATTGACGTGAAGTTCAAAGAGTGTCAGCAAATTTTCGTTGGTGCGAAAGGTAGATACTATGTGGCTGAAAACCTCTATCTTGGAGCGGGGGCTAAGTTGTTGCATGAATTCAAGAACCATAACGATTTCTTGATCTCACCAGAAGTAGGCTATACATATATGGTGAGCAGCACTTTCGCTATTGAACCCGCTTTCTATGTGGATATTAGCACCAGCAGTTTTTCTCGTTACACCAAAGTGGGACTTAAAATCGGAGTCGGTATCTTCTTTAAATAATGATGATTCTAAACAGGATTACCCGTTAATCTCCAAACTCCTTTATTCCGTTTTGAATATCAATACATTGTAGGGACTTACTTTATCTGTGTCTTTCATTAATATTTTGACAATTACCCTCTAACATCCATTTAAAACTAATGCGAACTAAAGTCGATTGCTTTATTTTATACACCGATACAAAGTCTGCTGAATTCTCCGTACGTCAATTTAGACAACAAAACGATGTTGGACATGTTTTCTTGATTACCAAGAATGCCAGATTACCACAAATCGAAGGATGCACCATAATTATTGTTGAGGACTTCAATGGTACCAATGTCCTTTTGGAAATAGCAAAGGCTGTTAAAGAAGATTTTTTTCTCTTTTACAACAAGGAAACACCTGTTCAGCTTGCTTACAACACCATAGGCCGAATGCTGGCTGTTGCTGATGCAACTGATGCAGATATGATTTATGCCGACCATTTTGCTCTTGAAAATGGTACAGTTGTTAAGGCGGAATGTATTGACTACCAGTATGGGGCAATAAGAAATGATTTCGACTTCGGTTCCTGTGTGCTCTATACTTCTGATGCACTTAGGCACTATGTGCAGATAAATGTCAAAAATAAATATAAATACGCTGCACTTTATGATTTCCGGTTATTCATTTCAAGGAGAAAAAACGATAATATCATTCATATTAAGGAAACACTTTACACTGAACATGAACTCGATCTGAGAACAAGTGGTGAAAAACAGTTTGATTATGTCAACCCGAACAATAGGGATGTGCAGATCGAAATGGAGAATGCTGCAACTTATCACCTGAAAAAAATAGGCGCTTTCATCAAGCTTTCGTCCGTTGCTGAAGTGAATGTGGAAGCTGGTGATTTCCCGGTTCAGGCATCAGTCATTATTCCTGTGAAAAACCGGAGGAAAACGATAAAGGATGCAGTACTCTCTGCTTTGTCACAGAAGGCTGATTTCGATTTCAATGTCATCGTCGTGGATAATCATTCTGACGACGGTACTACAGATATTCTGAGACAGATTACTAAACAAACTGACATGCTTATTCATCTTGTACCAGAAACACACGACCTTGGTATTGGCGGATGTTGGAGTCTTGCCGTTAACGACTGCAGATGTGGACGGTTTGCTGTTCAGCTAGACAGTGATGACCTCTATTCGGGGGAGGACACGTTGCAACGAATTGTGGACAAATTCCGTCAGGACCAGTGTGCTATGGTTATTGGAGCGTATCGGATGTGCGATTTCAATCTGAACACATTGCCGCCTGGTATTATCGACCATAGAGAATGGACCGATGCCAATGGAAGAAATAATGCGCTAAGAATCAACGGACTTGGAGCTCCAAGAGCTTTCTTTACACCAATTCTCCGTAAATATGGCATTCCTAACACTAGTTATGGAGAAGATTATGCTCTCGGACTTTGTTTCTCAAGACTGTTTAAAATCGGAAGAATTTACGATGAGCTGTACCTGTGCAGAAGGTGGGACGGAAATTCTGATGCTTCACTGTCGAGAGAACGGGTGAATGCTAACAACGCATACAAAGACGCACTTAGAACTATCGAGATAAAAGCGAGACAGAAACTTGGAAAATCTTTCCGTGAGGCGTATTCCGATGATGAGTTCCGACGTTTTTTCTATGAGCAGCTTAACGAATGGAAAGAGGCGGAAAGTCGATATCTGAATCTTAAACAGGTTGTTGTGAAAGAACTGTCAGACGATGAAATCAAAATTAATGTGCAGTTTAATCCAAATAGAATTACTTCAACTGCCGCCGACATCTCTAAACAGGCTCTAAAGGAAAGACCTTGCTTCCTCTGTCCCGAAAACAGACCAAAGCAGCAGAGAAGCCTTACGATTGTCAATAAATATGAATTGCTCATTAATCCGTTTCCCATTCTGCCCATTCATTTTACTGTTCCGCTAAAAAACCATTATCCACAGTCAATCGTCAATAATTATTTAGATATGATGGAGATTGCGGATCAGCTGCAGAAATTCTTTATTTTCTACAATGGACCCCGTTGTGGGGCTTCGGCACCCGACCACATGCACTTCCAGATTGGTGCAAGAGGCGTACTACCCTTGGAAAGAGATTGGGATAGGGTATACAAAATCAATAGATCCAGAATCTATCCAATTACGGATGAAGAGTTTATTGAGATTACTAAAATCGAACATACAGCCGACGACACAGGGATCTTCCTTGCAAGATATATATGTCCAGTTTTCATCATCGTCACCAGAACCACTAGAGCCAACGAGTTCCTTTTCAGAAAACTGTTTCTGGCTATGCCTGACGAGGACGTTCATAAGGAGCCGATGATGAATATTCTTGCATGGAATATGAAATCTAATTCCGATGGGAATAAGAGGATTGTCAGTGTGATTATTCCAAGAAAAAAACACCGGCCTGAATGCTATTTTAAACAAGGAGAAGAACAATGTCTGGTTAGTCCAGGCGCTCTCGACATGGGAGGGCTGATTATAACACCGCGGGAGGAGGACTTTCAGAAAATGGACTTCAAACTTGCTGCAGATATTATTCGTGAATGTGGAATATTGCCCGAAGACGAAATGGATATCATCAGAAAATTGAAGAATTTAGCTGAATAGGTTTTATAATGTCGTAGTTATTATGTCTTACAGACAAAAAATACAGACTAAGTAATAGTGAAAAAATAAGTTGGAAAAATTTATCTTAGTTTTTTGAGCTGTTTTTCAGTTGGTTAGAGGGGTGATGCGGGCATCATGACCGATTAACAGCTGGAAAAGAGCCAAAAGATAAGTTTAAATCTTGAATGATTGTCTGACATTAAATTTACTAAGTTATTTTTTTAATTATTGCTAAATATAAAGACTAAAAACTATCTATGAAAGAACCCAATGTGAGTGTTTGCATTCTCCAGGACTCTGAAATACTGTTTAACCTCAACGGAGAATTCTCTGCCAAAGGAAATATAGTTTCTGGTCAGCAGTCTGTCCAATGTGTAGATGGATGCATCAGCTGGAATGGGATACTTTACCAGGAACTCATTTTCCAGCCAATTAGTAAAATCAATTCTTTCGATATCTTTAATGTAAGAATCGGTATTAATTTCCATTGGGAAAGAAAACAGACGCAAACCTTCATGGGTTCAATCAAAATGATTGTGAACGACGGTAAGATTTGTGTCGTCAACCTCATTCATGTGGAGGATTATCTAATTTCGGTTATCTCATCTGAAATGAGTGCAAATGCCCCTTTGGAATTCCTGAAGGCTCATGCCGTCATTTCCAGAAGCTGGCTTCTGGCACAGATGGATAAAAGAAAAAAAATGAGAAAGAATCAGCAAAACAACTCTTTCTTCTCTTTTATTAGAAACGATGACTCCTTAATTAGGTGGTACGGACGACAAGACCATACGCTCTTTGATGTCTGTGCAGACGACCATTGCCAAAGATATCAAGGTATTTGCAAAAACAATAACGCTACTGTGAAACAGGCGATTCTGCAGACAAGAGGACAAATCATCACATATAAGGGAGCCATTTGTGATGCCAGATTCTCAAAATGTTGTGGAGGAATGATGGAGCAGTATCAGGCTTGTTGGGAGGATATAGATTATCCATATCTTGCTCCCGTCAGAGATTGGTTGCCAATGGATGATGACTCAGACTGTATAAATCTCACAGTGGAAGAAAATGCGGAAAAATGGATAGAGAATCAGCCTGAAGCTTTTTGCAATACAAACGACAAAAGAATTCTTTCTTTAGTTCTTAATTCATATGATCAGGAAACTGATGATTTCTACAGATGGAAGACTGAACTCACGCAAGAGAAAGCAAAACAATTGATAAATTCAAAAACAAAAATAGATTTCGGGGATATTATTGATCTTATCCCAATAAAAAGAGGAAAGTCTGCGCGTGTGATATTGCTTAAAATCGTTGGAACAAAACGGGCTTTTACTATTGGTAAGGAGCTGGAAATCAGAAGAGTTCTTTCTGATTCGCATCTCCTTTCATCGGCTTTCGTCGTGAAAAAAGTATTTGATGAGTCTGTTTCAGACGTCATACCCCAGAAATTTATACTCCTGGGTGCTGGATGGGGACATGGAGTTGGACTATGCCAAATCGGTGCAGCCGTAATGAGTGACAAAGGTTTTAATTACAGGCAGATTCTTGAGCATTATTATCCTAATGCTCTGATAACTAATATGTATGATTGAGTTTAAATGATGAAACGAAAAAATAGTCCTTGGCTTTGGATACCAACTCTTTTTGCTACTGAGGCTATTGTCTCAGCAACGATTATATATGTCGTTCTGCTGATGTTTATACAGTTGGGTACCTCATACGCCACCACTGCTGTTTTTGCAGCTGCTTTGATGCTCCCTTCTATAGGAAAGCTCTTCATCAAATGGAACGATAAATGGAATCCTTTCATCAAGACTATCCTCATCGTTATTCATGCGCTTCTTTTTATTGCTTTCGTAATCTCTGCATTCATCATTAACAGCAAATCGACTTCCGTGATTACTATTTTCGTGGCTACCTTCTGTATAGCGCTTATCAATGCTGTTAATGAAAAGGCCGTGGCGGTTTACTATAATCTCGTTACGAATAAGAAGGTGCAAAGTTTTATGGGTAACTATAGGTTTGTGGCAACTCAGATTTCATTTATTGTCACATACGGTGTGCTTATCATTTTTGTAGGACTTCATGAGATTTTCTTCCGGAACATCTGGCTGGCTTGGTCTATGGAATATTATTTTGTGGCTGGAGTCCTTCTCATCCTTTTGTTATTCAATGCTTTACTACTTCATGGGACAAATGAGTTAAATAATAACAGAATTCCTCATCGAAAATTCTCTCTAAATCATAAAATGATAAAGAAAAGAAATATTGCTTTTCTCGTTTTTACTGCATTGCTCCTGTTGCCACAGGCGCTTCTTTTCTGTACCAGGCTCTTTTTTCTTATGACTCCTGAGTCTAAAGGGGGATTAGGATGCACATTGCAGGACGTCGGGTTTATTCAGGGGACTATAGGAGTTATTGCTTTTATGGTTGGTACCTTTGTCGGACAACATCTGTTAAGGCAATATGGCAATAAGAAAATGTTCTGGGGGTTGATTCTTCCACTTCTCTTCTCACCACTTTTCTATTTTATAACAAAAACGTGCATTCCTAAACCTGCTTTTCTCGACATTTGTCTCATGACTGTTGGGTCACAGCTCTGTTTTGGATTCGGACTAAATATTTGCATTCTTTTAATCAAGAGAACTACTGATGTTTTCGACGACAACATACTTAGTCTCATTCACGTGCCTCTTGTTGTCATCACCATGGCTATTCCTATTGCGTTGTCTGGAGTGCTTCTTGAAAATGTCGGATTCAAAATGTTTTTTATGATTGTGCTGTTGTTGGCGGCTGTTTCTCTGGTCGTCATTCTTATCAGTAAAAAATTTATATATAGGCATATACTCAACGTCAGATAATCAGATCATAATAGAGTAGTGTGGTAGTGTTATTTAAACCACCTTTTATATAATTCCTTCTTTTCTAAACATCTTTTTTGTTAGCACAGACTATTTAAGTAAATATAAAAAATCAGAATCATCAAAGATGGAATGATTCTGATTAATTCAATAAAAAAACAGTTTACTTGTAACTATCTGGTAATTAATAAAATAGTACACCCGAAGAGAATCGAACTCTTATCGAAGGAACCGGAATCCTTTATTCTATCCATTGAACTACGGGTGCATATGGTTGATGCCATGGAATAATACATGTTTATGGCGTCAAGTTGTTCTTTTCTTTTTCAAGATGCAAATTTACAAAAATATTCTGAAACAAAAAATAATTCTTCAAAGATAATCATTTTTTAATTCATTCTTTTGATAAATTGTAAGAGAATAACTTCTTTTAGGCTCTTCTGTTATCGCTTTTAAGTGGCATGTTTCATTTTTAATATCATTTGATACATTGAAACCACTTTTTTATAATTCTCTTTAGTAACTTTGTACAAATATTCATTTTTCCTTTTTTTTATCCTATGAAATTTATTTATCCTTTCTTAAGCGGCTTGTTTGCTTGCCTGTGTTTTTGTTTCCCTTCGCTGATGTCAGCAAAAGAGGGGAATGTCCAAAATGTTTTTGCAAAACGATTAACATCACCGAATCACAAAATCTCTGTGCTTTACAATTACAATGCCTTTTCGCTTTGTTATAAAAAAAACAAAGCAATTGAACTTTCATTCAACAATTTTGACGGTCTCTTTGAAACTGCTCAATTCGTTTTTTTGAGAAAATTGAATGAGAATTATCGAATGAAAACAGGCAAAAGGGCTGTTTGCATGAATGAGGCGAACGAGTATAAAGCTCAGATTTCTGATAATGTGGCTGTTATTCTCAGAATCTACAATGATGGTATCGCGTTCAGATATGAGTATAATCATTTAAATAACGCAATGGCTCCACTTGAACCGACAGCATTTAAAATCAGGGAGGGTACGAAGAGATGGATGCAGCAGTGGACGGATTCTTATGAGGGTTTTTTCCCTATTTCTGATACATACAAACAAGCACCTGTTCCATCATTTAGCGGTTCTTCCAAATCAAAGGAAGGGTGGAATAATAGATGGGGATTCCCAGCTTTGATACAAACAGATGAAAATGTCTTCGCTCTCATAACGGAAGCTAATATAGAACGACATCAAAGTGCTGCATGCCTTTTTAATGAAGGAGAAATCTTCAGGGTGGTACCAGATAAGAATGAGAAGGCTGGAAACGGACCATGGCATTCTCCGTGGAGAGTTATTATTCTCGGTACTTTAGCCGATGTGGTAGAATCAACACTCGTTACTGATGTGAGCGAACCAGCAAAGAATCAAAACATAGACTGGATTCTGCCTGGAGTCGTCTCATGGGTTTATTGGGCATATAACCATGGAAGTAATGACATCAATATCATCAAACGCTATGTGGATATGGCGGAAAAGCTTAAATTACCTTACGTGCTCATCGATGCTGAATGGGATCAGATGAAGGAAGGATTCACGGTGGAAGATGCTGTCAGATATGCAAAAGAAAAAGGTGTCAAACCCATGATTTGGTATAATTCCAGTGTGGGATGGGTCGATGGAGCGCCAACACCAAAATTCAAGCTCAATAAGCCCGAAGACAGAGAAAAAGAATTTGCATGGTGTGAGAAAATTGGAGTGGCGGGTGTCAAAATCGATTTCTTCTCTGGGGATAACCAGATGAACATGGATTATTGTATCGACTTAATGGAGGATGCTGCAAAACATCATCTGTTAGTTAATTTCCATGGTGCCACAGTGCCTCGTGGTTGGCAAAGAACTTATCCAAACCTGATGTCAACCGAAGGCGTCTATGGAGCTGAATGGTACAATAATGTGCCGACTTTTACAAAAAAGGCGGCTGCTCACAATGCCACCCTTCCTTTTACAAGAAATGTCATCGGACCAATGGATTATACACCCTGCGCTTTCTCTGATTCGCAACATCCACATATAACATCTAAGGCGCATGAGCTTGCACTTACTGTCCTTTTCGAATCTGCTTTACAACATCTTGCAGACCGTCCGGAGAGCTTTTATCAGCAGCCTGTTGAAGTGCGGCAGTTTCTCGGGTACCTGCCCACGGCGTGGGACGACACAAAACTCATTAATGGATATCCGGGACAGTTTGTTACTATTGCAAGGAAATCTGCAGATAAGTGGTTTGTGGCAGGAATTAACGGAACTGATAGTCAGATGGACATTAAACTTGGCCTGAAAAAAATAGTCAAAGGTAAAAAGACGGTAAAATTGTTCCTTGATAATCCGGACAATAATGGACAATGGGTTATTAGGACAGTTGCACTAAAAGAATTACCATCTGCCATGAGTTGTGTCCCAAGAGGTGGATTCCTTTTGGTCATTTCTTGATTTATGTGTTTTATTCTAACTAAATTAATAATCATTATGAGACGAATCTTTTTTATTTGTGCATGCTTAATCACTCTTGGATTTGGCATGAATGTGAATGCACAGCCTCAGTGGGGGCAAATGCCTTCTACTAACCCTACGTTTAAAGACATCAATTATGCAGGAGATGGCTTGGAAGCACACAATCTTGATATCTATCTACCTGAAAACCAACAATCCCTGAGCAAAGTTGTTGTTATTATCTATGGAAGCGCATGGTTTGCCAACAATATGAAGGGCATGGCGTTTATGTCGCTCGGAAAACCTCTTCTTGATGCTGGTTTCGCTGTCGTCTCCATTAACCACAGATCTAGTGGAGACGCTAAGTTCCCGGCGCAGATACACGACGTGAAAGGAGCCGTTCGCTTTATCAGGGCGAATGCGGAGAAATATAAGCTCGATACTTCATTCATCGGAATAACTGGTTTCTCCAGTGGAGGCCACCTTTCATCACTCGCTGGTGTCACCAACAACATGAAGACCAGGACTGTCGGAAATACAACTGTTGATATAGAAGGCAATGTGGGAGGTAATCTGGAGCAGAGCAGTGCTGTAGATGCGGTTGTCGATTGGTTCGGACCTGTGGATATGGCAAGAATGAATAATTGTGAGACTACTAATGATGAGAAATCACCTGAAGCTGCATTGATTGGGGGTGCACCTGCTGATAATCCCGATTTAATCGCACTTATCAGCCCGATCACATATGTAAGCGAGAATACACCAGAATTTGTTGTCTTTCATGGTACAGCCGACAATGTGGTGCCACATTGCCAGAGCGTGTATTTCTCCGATGAGCTGAAAAAAGCAGGGAAACTGAATAAATTTGTGAGTGTACCTGACGGACAACATGGACCGGTTACTTTCAATGAGGAGACTTTTAAGGTGATGACGGATTTCTTCAAGCAGAAGGCGGCTCAAAGCGCACCCAAAGAACGTGTGCTTGAAGAGGGGGGTAATGGTCCTTTTAAAGCTATAATGAAAGAGGATCCGTCACTTTATGCGCATACGATCTTTGTACCACAGGATTTGAAACCATTCAATGAAAAGAATCAGCTCCCGGTGCTCGTTTGGGGAAATGGGGCTTGCAACAATTCACCGTTCGAACACGTGAATTTCCTTAATGAAATTGCATCTAATGGATATATTGTTGTGGCTACTGGATTTATTCCCATGGAGGGCAGACATTATAGAGGACCAATGTCAACTACGCAACAGCAGATTGAGGCGATGGACTGGGTGGAACAACAGAATCAAGATCCGAATTCTCCTTATTATCAAAAAATTGATCTCAAAAATATCTGTGTGGCTGGTATGTCATGTGGAGGATTGCAGACGTTGTTCAATTGTGCTGACCCGAGAATTAAGACGCTCATGATTTGTAACAGTGGATTGTTCAATCAGATGAATGCTAATCAAGCGGTAGGAGGAATGCCCATGCCGCCAAAATCAAAACTTAACGAAATTCATACACCGATTATGTATCTCCTTGGAGGAAAAACTGATATCGCATATGAAAACGGCATGGACGACTTTCATAGAATTAATCATGTTCCAGCATGTGCAGTCAATTTCCCTGTTGGTCACGGAGGTACTTATGGACTACCTCACGGTGGAGAGTTCTCAATTGTGGCTCTCGCTTGGCTCGACTGGCAGCTGAAAGGAAACAAGGAGGCTGCGAAGATGTTCAAAGGCAAAAAACCACTTATTCTCAACAGAAAAGATTGGACCATTGAGAAAAACAAGAAACTCAAGTAATGATAAACTGCATACTTGATTGATACACAATTAAAAAAGAGGATGACCTACACATCCTCTTTTTTATTTGTACGGACTTTTTTTATCTGTGTCCGCATCATTCATTATAGTGCTTTTACGGACTATATACTTGAAACTAAGAACAGAGTGCTTATCTTATAGACACTTTTTCACCTCCTACTACATAAATTCCGCGTGGCAGACCTTCAAGGGCGTTTCTGGAAGATACTTGCTTGCGCACAATCACACCATTTACGTCATAAACATCAACCGGACCGTTGGTTTTTGAACGTAATGTCTGAATGCCTGTGCTTACTTCGTCAAGGCTCTTAATGTGCTTTATTGTCAAGTTGGTTGCGCTGCCTGCCTGGCTTTCTAAAACAAAACCGCAACGGGTGGGAAGGAATGTCTTATCGCCTGTAGTACGAATCAGAACACTCTCCAATGGAGTTACATCTTGTTTTGCGGGGATTCCATAACGGCCTTCCTCCTCAATGCTCTCCCAACTGCTGCTGAAACGGACTGTGTTACCACGGTTGTCGTTCATGCGGATAGTCACCAAGTCTGTGTCTAAGGAGCTGGCATTTGTGCTGCGAACTCGCATCGTCTGGCTCGTAGGGGAATAAACAAGGTATGGAACGCCGGCCTCAATACCGTCATTGGTGCAGTCCATGAAATAAACAACTACGTCGCTGCCTTCCTGACCAACACCAACCATGCGCTCAATACGCAAATCTTTGGCTGCAACTTTCATCTGCTCGTTGTCCAAAGTCATTGGAAGGCAGAGTGTATTGTAGCCTGCAAGGAAATAGCGGTTAAGAACTGTTGTCTGATTTGCGTCTTTCAACGTGCTCAGGTCAAGGCGCTGAGTGCTTGTTGACAGACTTCTAACTTTGTTCTGGGCACTCATGCTGATGAATGTCCCGGCAATTAAAGCCATTGTAAGTAGAATTCTTTTCATAAATCTTGATTTTTATTAGGTTATTATATATGAATTAAATAGGATTAAAGAATGAATGAAGTGGGCCGATATCCTCCACCTCTGATTTTTTTTCAAAATTACAAAAAAAATAGATAATAACAAAATGAAGGGCTATTTTTACCCATTTTTAACATATTTATTCTTATTCTTAGCGTTTTTCTTTCTTTTATAATTTATTTTCACTATTTTTGTATATTCTTTTATATATTTGTGTTACATTAAATTGATATATCATCTTTAGAGTGATTAGTGTCCCCCCCCCTCGTGTAATCAGTGCTCCTCTGGGTGTAATCTGTGTTTATCATTCATGCAATTCGTGCCTAAATGTTAAAATTTACCGAATGACACTTTTTCTTGTGACGTACTTTGTCAAAACACTTAAAAAACGTGAAATTATTCGACTTTTTTTTGCCTCTTTCATCTTTATCACATAATTTTGCAAAGTAATTAAAATAATTTTGATATGGGAAAAGTTTTGATTATTGGAGCTGGTGGAGTGGCTACTGTGGCTGCTCATAAAGTCAATCAGAATCCGGAAGTTTTTTCTGAAATCATGATTGCAAGTCGGACTAAGGAAAAGTGCGACAAACTTGTCGAGGCTATCGGCAATCCTCACATTAAAACTGCTAAAGTGGATGCAGATAATGTTGATGAACTGGTTGCCCTTTTTGACTCTTTCAAGCCGGATATTGTTATGAACCTTGCATTGCCGTATCAGGACCTCACGATTATGGAGGCTTGTCTGAAAACAGGTGTCAGTTATCTCGACACGGCTAACTATGAACCACGCGATGAGGCTCATTTCGAATATAGCTGGCAATGGGCGTATAAGAAACGGTTTGAGGATGCTGGGATAACGGCTATTCTTGGATGTGGATTCGACCCCGGAGTGTCTGGCATTTACACGGCATATGCAGCTAAACATTATTTTGATGAGATTCATTATCTCGATATTGTCGATTGTAATGCCGGCAATCATCATAAGGCTTTTGCAACGAATTTCAATCCGGAAATCAACATCAGAGAAATCACTCAGAAAGGACTCTATTATGAAAACGGACAGTGGATCGAGACCGAACCGTTGGAGATTCACCAACCCATTACATATCCGAACATCGGACCAAAAGAGTCATATCTCTTACATCATGAGGAGCTTGAATCGCTCGTGAAGAACTATCCTACTCTTAAAAGAGCTCGTTTCTGGATGACTTTTGGACAGGAGTATCTCACTCATCTCAGAGTGATTCAGAACATTGGTATGGCGAGAATAGATGAGGTGGAATATAATGGTGTGAAGATTGTGCCGCTGCAGTTTCTGAAAGCTGTGCTGCCAAATCCTCAGGATCTGGGAAAGGACTATGAGGGGGAAACATCTATCGGATGCCGTATCAGAGGTGTAAAAGACGGGAAAGAACGAACCTATTACGTCTATAACAACTGCTCGCATCAGGCGGCTTATCTGGAGACAGGAATGCAAGGCGTCAGCTATACTACCGGAGTTCCGGCCATGATTGGAGCCATGATGTTCTTGAAGGGAATATGGAAAAAACCAGGAGTATGGAATGTTGAGGAATTCGACCCGGATCCGTTTATGCAACAGCTCAACATTCAAGGACTTCCATGGCACGAAGTCTTCGACCGGCCTCTTGAACTGTAATACTAAATTGAGATCCTGTTTTTCTGTATAATCCGGAATTTCCATGCAACAATAAAACCGTATAATCATATAACCATATATAAATAAAATGGCAGATCAGAATACTGAAAAAATGAAAGCATTGCAGGCTGCGATGCAAAAAATTGAAAAGAGCTTCGGACATGGCTCTATCATGAAAATGGCTGATGAGAACATCGACCAGGTCGAGGTCATTCCAACGGGATCAATCGGACTCAATGCTGCTCTCGGAGTTGGTGGATATCCTAAGGGACGTATCATCGAAATCTACGGGCCTGAGTCTTCGGGTAAGACAACTTTAGCTATTCATGCGATTGCAGAGGCACAAAAGCAGGGGGGGATTGCCGCTTTCATTGATGCGGAACATGCCTTCGACCGTTTCTATGCACAGAAACTGGGGGTTGATATGAACAACTTGTTGATTTCCCAACCCGACAATGGAGAACAGGCACTTGAAATTGCGGATCAACTCATTCGCTCTTCGGCTGTCGATATTATTGTCGTTGACTCTGTAGCTGCGCTTACACCTAAAGCGGAAATAGAAGGCGATATGGGCGAGAACAAGGTGGGGCTTCATGCACGTCTCATGAGCCAGGCTTTAAGAAAGCTTACTTCCAATATCAGTAAAACTAACACGACGTGTATTTTTATCAACCAGCTCAGGGAAAAGATCGGTGTCATGTTTGGAAATCCGGAGACTACCACTGGTGGAAATGCACTGAAGTTCTATGCGTCCGTTCGACTTGATATCCGAAGAGTTTCTAGCATTAAGGATGGTGATGAGGTTAAAGGTAATCAGGTCAGGGTGAAAGTCGTGAAGAATAAGGTCGCTCCTCCATTCAGAAAGGCTGAGTTCGACATTATGTTCGGGACTGGTATTTCTAAGGCTGGAGAAATTCTCGACCTGGGTGTGCAACTTACTATCATCAAGAAGTCTGGAAGTTGGTTCTCTTACGGCGACCAGAAACTTGCACAGGGTAGGGATGCAAGTAAAAAGCTTATTGAGGATAATCCTGAGTTGGCTGAGGAAATCGAAGCAAAAATCATGGCGCAGCTGACAGGTAAAAATCTTGACATTCTGGAAGATTCACAATTTGGGGATGAGGATTAATCCGATGATACCACGTTTGGCAATAATTACAGCTAATACACTTGAGGCTACAGGATTGAAGTCTATTATTGATGACATCATTCCTGTAGCCGATGTTGTGGTTTTCAATAATGTCACATTGTTTAAGGAAGAATTCGCCGTAACTCCCTTTTATCATTTTTTTGTCTCACCGGATATTATCATTGAGGATGCAGAATTTTTTCTTCAACATAGCAGACAGACCTTTGTGCTTTCTTCAAGACCACATACTGACCATATCTTAAATCATTTCCATTTAATTAACACAAACACTGACCAACATTCACTCATCAAAGAGTTATTGGTTCTGCATCAGACGGGACATTCGCATCATCGCCATCCGGATTTCGAAGAGAATAACAAAAATGTTGCTGATATACCTATATCAAATAGGGAGTCTGAGGTGCTTGCACTCGTCGCGAAAGGATTCATCAATAAAGAGATTGCTGATAAATTATGTATCTCTCTGCCAACAGTAGTGTCACATAGGAAAAACATCTGCGATAAACTCCACATCAAGTCAGTCTCTGCACTAACCATCTATGCTGTCACTCATGGAATCGTTTCTGTTGACGAAATTTAATTAAAAAAATTTCACGTCCGTTATTACCTGAGCTCCAACATGCTCATTCAGACGACGGACAATCTGATTACGACCAATACTAAGTTCCTGACGTAGAACAGATGAATTGATCTTTACCCAAAGGGTTTGGTTCTTGATGAATAATTCTCCAGTATAGGTGAGAATACCATTTCCCATCACCTCTCCCCATGATGATATCAAACGGTGTTGGTTAAGAGGAGTCTCTAAGCCTTCGTCTCGTAGATACTGACGGACTAAGTCGCCTATCGGTATAGCTTTTTTACGTTTCATGACGTTATTACACCTCCTTTCACATGAAATATTTTATAGCTTCCTTGTGTGTGGCTTAAGATACGGTCAAGATTCTCTCGGTTGGTGTCGGTGATGAATATCTGACCAAAATCCTCTTCTGATACCAGACCTACAATATTACTTACTCGATCACTGTCTAATTTGTCGAAAATATCGTCTAAGAGTAATAATGGTTTTGTATGACTGCCTGTCTCTTTTAAAAAATTAAATTGGGCTAGTTTCAAGCTTATTAGATAACTCTTGCTTTGACCTTGAGAACCTTCTTTCTTTAACGGATAACCGTTCAACATCATTTCTATGTCGTCCTTGTGGATGCCGTGGAGCGAATAACCAACAGCCAAGTCCTTGTGACGGTCGCGTTGAATCACGTCTAATAACCGACCACGCTCGCAATGACTGCTATAGCTGATGTTTATATGCTCTTTTCCTGATGAAATCCTTTCGTAATACGATTGAAAAACAGGGATGAACTCGTCAATGAAATTTCGACGGCTGCCATAGATAATCTCACCGCTTTCAGCCATAATCTGCTCGTACGCTTCCATTAAGTCCATAGAGAATCCGTTTTCTTCTTTCAGCAAGGCATTACGTTGTTGAAGTGCTTTGTTATAACGTTGCAGGGTCTGAAGATACGATGGATCATATTGAGATATTACAGTGTCTAAAAAGCGCCGGCGCTGGTCGCTGCCGCCAGATACCAAATCATGGTCGTTGGGAGAAACAAGGATTAGTGGTAGCAGACCGATATGTTCCGACATCCTCTTATACACTTTGTCACCACGACGGAATTGCTTTTTCTGGTGTAATTTCATTCCGCAGCTCACAACCTCATGAGCTCCATTCAGATTATATTCGCCTTTCAGCATAAGCAGCTCCTCGCCATGACGGATATTCAGAGAATCAACGACGTTTGTTGAGCTTTTAGTGAATGACAAAAAATAAATCGAATCCAACACATTCGTTTTCCCCTCACCGTTACTGCCAAGAAAACAGTTGATGCCCGGTGATAATGTGAGATCTGCCTGGCCGATATTTTTATAGTTTAGAATCGATAAATGCGAAAGATACATGAAATGATTTACTTGTTTTAGTTCTTTTTGATAGACTGAACTGAGATTAGGGCTATTGATAGATTTTATACCTTTTTATGGAATTTGATGCCTCTCTTTTGCTTTTTTTCTTCAAATTTACAAAAAAACTACCATTTCATTTCCGTATTTACAAAAAACTTTTTAAATTTGCATATAATTTAACAAATGCGGTAATAGCTCAGTTGGTAGAGCATCAGCTTCCCAAGCTGAGGGTCACGAGTTCGAGCCTCGCTTACCGCTCCTTCTGAAAACGACGGTAAACCCAAGATTATCAAATGGTTGCCGTCGTTTTTTTGTTTTGCCTTTACAACATGTAGTAATTTTTACCCAAACTGATACCAGACAGGCTGATTTGAGCACGGAGCTTTCGGAAATGGCGGTAATTTTCCCTCAGATATAGTTTTATAAGTATATACGATTTCTCCATTTGTTTTATACTTATAACTTTGCACCGCTAAAGAACTTACGGGGCAAGATCTATATTGATTGTTAAAGTATACAATTGCCTTATATTTAATCCGTATCCTTACTATTTTTTTCCGTATTCATCATCTTTATTCCATGACATTTTGTCATATACTGTGTCTCCTTCTATGTTTCGGAAAACATCTTCCGTTAGATGGTATTGCTTTTGCTTTTTTATTTGTCGGATATTTTATAAAGCTAGACAACCGTAAACACCATTGAGAATATCAATGAATATCTGAAACAACAATTTGACTCTCACAAACAATGATAACAATTGTTTGTCTTCTCGGCGGAATGTAATCATTCCTTTTGTTAGAAAAACATTCAACAGAGTAAAATCCAATTCTCTTTTTTTCGACTGGTTCACCATTAATCTGGAATCCTTGATTTAATCTGTCAATCCTTTTCTGAGAGAAACCAAATATCCATCTGGTTTTTTTATCAATGGATTATAGACTGCTGTTCGTGGATGGCGGTAGGTGACACCTGTGTCTCAGCAAAAACAAATCTGACAATAAAACATTAAAAACATTTATCTTGTAACTGAAAAGAATGAATTCGGAAATCTTGCTTAACAAATGGGGCCAAATGCTTATGGCGGGGAGTGACAGATCTCTGTACGGGACTGATAAGGACACGGACTTCCGTGATTTTCTGGAAAGTATTAAAAACTTCCATTTCCAGTGGCTGAGGGATGAAATAAAAAGGACATGTGATGACCCTGCGCGGTTTAACCCTGGTAAAATAACATCCAAAATTCCTTTAAATGTGCAATTAATCGCATTTATTGGATATTGATTGTATCTACAATTGGATTTTAATCATTATTGCCTATGTATAAAAATTCAGAAAAATGCGGCCCTGAAGCCAAAGAAATATGTCCGATGGTGCAACTGCTTATTGCAGCAGATGGACTGGTATATCAGGTTTTAGAAGAAAGGTGATTTTTAATGACAGCTATATTTGGTTTTACAATCATAGCAATAAAAAATACCACTATTATTTGACATTGGATTCCCGCATTTATAACAAAAGTATTGTTCTTTTTCCCAATGTCCCTTATCTTCTTGTACGAAATCTAATAATCTTTTAGAAATATCTCCTCCTGTTATATGTAAATTGCTTATTCGTCTTCTAAAATTCTCCGTTGAACAGCAGGCTCCACACTCAGGACATATATACTGTTCATTTGGACATTGCCTTGAATCTCGACTATCTATCGTTGCATTACATTTTTGCTTATTAAAACAGTGGTTTAGATAAACAATCTTTTTATAACCTTTACAATTTTCATCCGTACATTGAAATTGAGACACAGCACGAGATGCAAAATTAGAAATGTCAAATGGTTTCATTAATTTCTTACATTCACGACATTTCAAATGCTCATAAAATTTTGCAAAACTTTTCAAGTAAGCAGAAAGAATGATATAATGCCCAAATTTAGTGTCACTTCCAATTGCATTAGTGTAATCTGTTGGTATGTTAAGTATGCGCATAAAATCAAGTATGGTATATTTTTCCCATTCTGAATTAATCATATATCTTACGGGTATGCGAAAACATGGTTTGTTTGCACACCAATAGAATGAAATTCCATACTTGTAATCTAATTCTTTGGCTTCTCTACATTCACAAAAATAATCTTCATCATTTTCATTTTTAGTAAAATCTATAAAGTTATTTAATCTATTATATTTAAGATTAAAAGCTCGAGCTATTGCATACAAGTTCACTTTTTGTGATTTGTCAAAACAAAATGCAAATCCGTTCTGTATAGACATTTCTTTATATTCTGATTTTTTGTAAGAAATTCTTACTAATTCCTGAATATTTGAATAGTGCTTATTGTTATAATTTTGAAGGACACCATTTGCATCTATCATTTTGTTTGGAACTAGAATATATAATTTTTCTTCCTTGCCTTCTTTTATAATTCCATTAAAGAATTTGTTGCGTTTGTAATTTGAGTAGTCGTCCGTTAATTCTTTTACTTGCTCTCTTCCATAACATTGGGTCATCAGTTGACGAATACCTATCCATTCCGGATGATCATCACGTCCGTCTAAGAGTTGAAGCATAATATTATTATCAAGTGTTGCTTTTGAGTCTTTCTCTCGATGCTTTAAATAAGTAAAAGTAATTTCCAGAGGAAAACATATGGGATTTATTGCTGACGATATTTGATTATATAAGCTTTCTGCCGTAAATTGAATTTTTCCTTGTTCTTTCAACTGAAATAATTTTTTGATGCATCTAATTTGCAAATATGGTGGAAGTAAAGTAAACGTTTCCCTTAATCCATCTATTGTTATGAATGACTTGAAGTGTGTTGCCCAAAGTATTACGCATAGTTTTAAATTTTTGGTCTGAGAATTTGCAAGTTCTTGCAACTTTTTTGTAATGTTTAAATCCCAATTCCGAATAGTAATGTAATCATCTGTTTTAGGTTTGTTGATTGTTATGAGTTCAGAGAGAAATGTAGCAAGTGGAACACTTTCTGGAGTTAATTCCATCTGAACAAGACGTGAAGATATTATCGGAAATATATCTATTTTTGTATTTGTCAATATGTTTTCAAGATTTTTTTCTTTTAATACAGGACAATGATACCATCTTGAACTATCAGCTACTACACTATCTAGAGAAATGTTATTAATTATGTAAACAATTATATTTTGGGGCAGATCAGAAATGACTTCATTATCATATAAAATGAGCATTTCCTCGGCATTTTTTGAATTAATATATTCATTCCATGCATTTTTGACTTTATCGCTAGAATAATGAACATATGATTTAAGCTCTTTAAGAAATGCACAATTACCTCTTTGGATATAGATAACATCTATATGACCTTCGGTTTTTCCATTGAATCGAGATGATAGACTTCTGGAACTGATTAAGGAAAGTGCTTTCTTGACTATTATATCATTATATTCTTTTTTATTATAGAAAAATCCTTTTCCTTCTCTTATAAAATTATCTAAATCATCATATTGCCATTGTTCTACAATTTCTATAACTCGATTTAATGAATTCTCGATAGAAAGCCAACGGCTATTAGGTTTCGTGCATATTGACAAAGTTTGAATTGAATTTGATTGAAGCATTATTTGCTTTAACTCTTCTTTGATTTCTCGAATTTGATCTTCGTTGAATAATTGTGTTAGTTTTTGGAAATTATTAAAGAAATTCCTTTCTAAATAGTTTGGTTTTGATAAATAAGATGTCAAAGTCTCACAAAGGCTGGTTTTTATTAATGGTAAAAGCTTTATTATTAATTCTTTTATTTCTACGTCATCTACAATATATGCTTTTGATAATATTCTAATGGCGTGTTCGTATTTTTTTTCTATAATAATTCTATCTACAATCTTGATAACATTCTCTATCATCTCATTTTGGTACATTGTTTTGTCTTTATCCAGTGACTCAAAAGAATTAAATAGACTTTCTAACTTTTCGCTGTCTAAAGGTGCTGAAATAAAATTGTTAAGTGCAAGATTGAAATTGTTATGTCGAACGGCAGTTATGCATTTTTGTTTCTCATCTTCGTGTTTATTATCAGTTAAACTAAGATAAGAACGTAACGATTGAATTAGTTTTGCTTCTTCGCTTGCAAATAAACTATTAATTCTCAAACTTGATTTAGGCTCTAAATTACTAATATCAATTCCTGTGCAATTAGATATTTTTTCATATAATTCTGTTATTTTCAAATCTGCAAATGAAGCTATACGATTATTTGCTATTTTTACAATTTCTGGTGGCAAGAAATCAAATGTTGTTTTTAATTCTCTAATTTCTGCTAAAGAAGAATCTTCTTTTAAATATTCATTAATCCATCGTTGCAGAATCTCAGTATTATCAAAGTATTTGCATAAAGATGGGTATGTTCTTAGTATTTCAATACTTTCTTCTTCTGTGAATATTCCAATAAGTGATTCCCAAACGGCTTTCTCTTCTTTAAAATAATCTCGATCGAATATATAACATTCTTTAGAAAGTGCTTTTGTTTTATAATGTTCGACAAAAAATTTAAAATGTTGCGCAGTCTTTTGAGGTGAACGCTCTTTATCATTCATGATTATTGACTTTACTTTCTCAGCCTCTAAACTTCTTGGCTTGAAAGTATGATTATAAAGATTAATTTTTATATCATCTTTATATTCAATATATTCATGTTCTCCATAATAAGACAATGCGAGAGCAATATCTTCAGCTGAATGAGTAATACACCTAACATTAACTGCTCTTTTTTTTCCGTTGTCTTGTAATTCAACCTGAAATACAACTATATGGCCATTTTCTTTTGCTTTTTCTTCTATAAAACTGGCGGAATTTACATAAAAATCTTGTTTGTATCTAGATGTAGGCATATTGCAGTTGTTGGATGCAATAAAACCGAAATCTTTATTTTTATCAAAAAATTTGATTGCGCCAATAAAATATTTATCTTCTCCGTAAAGTAATTTCATGTTGAAAATATTTAAAACTTTTAAAATTTGATTGCATCTGGTATTTGTGTCAGCAATCATAATATACGAGACCAAGTCAATCGATAATTAAGTCTTCGATTGGATATGTTTCATCATAGATTTCAGATAAGAGACGTTCTTTGTATAGCGACTTCCCTTTGCAGGGTCGTTGATAGATGTTATCTTCGGCAGGTCATTTCTTACAGGATCAAAAACTAGATGTGACAAAAGTGAAATTGCATCTCTTGGGGTAAAGTGTTTTCCTGCCTCCTCATTGTTTCCCTCATTAAATTTACGAAGCAGCTCCTCAAACACAATACTCATCCCGTGATTTGTGAGCGGAAGCAGAGGCAATCTATAACTATATGTTGCTGGCTTATCTGTAAGATTTATACTTCTATCTTTAATACGTTTATTATGGAAAGAAATGGTCATTATTAGCATGTTCCTCGGCTTTTGCATAATATTCAAAGTTCTTAAGTACGTCTTTTACATTATCACCGAATCCTGATAGATACTTGTTGAAATTATCCAGGTTTATTATATTGTCATCGCTTGCATGAGACTTCAGACATGCTAGAGTCCATTTACTTGTATTGAAATATGATAGACCGGTAAAATCCTTGACAACTTCCTCGTCAATAAAATCCAATCCAGCTTCTTTTTGTTCTTTTATTTCCTATTCAACAGCATCTTTTGTCGGTTCCAGCATGCATCAAGACGGCGAAGAACAACCATTGGTAATATTACATCTCGATATTGTCCACGAAGAAATACATCACGCAAAACATCACCTGCAAAATTCCATATAAATGAAACTATTTGAATATATGATTTGTTCATAAAAAAACTTCCCAACAGTGGCTCGACGGGTGACCAAACCCTATTTACATTGAGAGGAGTTTCATATATCTTATATAGGCGTTGTTCAGTTGGTTTTGAATCGAGCTATGTGGATGTAGATGTCCACACATTTCTAATTTACAAAATTAGGCAATTTTATTGATAAATCAATAATTGAGTAATGGAAAAAGGTTAAATGGCATGGAAAATTTTTCAAATAAGGTGAAAAGTCTATTTTTGTCATTGGAATATGAAACAAAATAAATTTAGCTTATGAAAAATTTACTTTTAACTTTATTGTTTCTTTATTGTTACTCGGGGACAACAGACCTATAAGTCCCGAAACTGTCATCTGATACACAATACAAGAGTGATTATTGTTGTCTTGCTGTATTATAGTACCTTGTTCCCTCCTATAGGGGATTGTTGTGTTTTGTTGTGTTTTTATATAGGGTGGGGGTCAATTGGAAGAATCAACATCCCACCTTTATAATAAGATTTACCATTTAATAATAGCCTAAACCGCCACATTCAATACACAATTCCATGCTTGTTCCATAACAACAAATGTAGCGGCCTTCGCCTTGGCACTCTGGACATAAACGGCCTGTATTCCCCTTGCCCTTACATTGGGAACACATTTTAGCAGGCTTCAGTAATAAGGCGGGAATCCAGCCGTTCTCCCAAATCACAGACATGCTTGACGAGGACACTTTGATATAGCCGTTACGTCTGACACCCTCATTATAAACAAGCTCTCCATATCCCAGTTTGATTTTATCCTGCTCAGGAACAACAGCGCGTCCCCATCCTCTAATAACTTTGTAGTTCTTTGCAGGACCAGTTCGGACAGTAACGTTATTTCCATTGCAAACAAAATATTTCTGTGCACTAATGCTTGCTGCTGCAAACATAACAGCGAATAATAAAAGAAATCTTTTCATATTCATTTTCCTAAATTATAATATGTGGAGTTGATAGGTTAGTGTTTAGGGATGATTATTATCTTATAGAAACGCCTACAGACAGTAATCTGTGGCCGCTTTTGAGCTCTATGGAAATTCAATATTCAGCTGTTGGAAAAGGTGGAATGTTAATTTTGAGGTAACCGGCTTATAATGTCGTTGAATTTATCTTCCAATTCATTTAATAACTTTTTTGATTTAGAGTCATTACACTCCGACAGCAGTTCTTTCGCTTTTTTATAAGTATCATACCATTTCTTTAATAATTCCGAAGCTTTTTTTAAATTATCAATTAAACTGTATAGGTCTGGCTCATATGAGTGAATAAATAGTCGTTCGAAATGATGGCGGATTACCATGCTCAATTTTATGTCTTCCAATTCCTGAAAATATTTATATATAAGTGCAGACGGATAGTCTTCAACAATCTTCTGAGCCTTTATAAACATGGCTTTTACAATAGCGGAGGGTTCTGTATCATCGTTATGTCCCAGCCATATATTGTATGCTTCATTTCCATCCTCATCTACCATTGTAAAACTGATTGTTCTTTGGTAACTGCCATGAAGACATTGTGTATAACCATATACGGCATCTGTTATCTTCCATTTTTTTAAGGGTGAAGAACTGCTGTCTTCATTTTCTGCTATTATAATTTTCTTGAGATTTGAACCAACAGATTGAACAACATTACATACATAATTGTAATCGCTCAAATCAAAGTCATTGTCAACCTCCTCAATTTTTATGATTGGTCCGTTGAATTTCAAACCGAAAATCTTATCCATAATTTTTTGTGTTTAATTATTCATTTGTTTGTGAAATTATTATTCTTATAGAAATCTGCGTATTTCTTCACTATCTTGTAATAAATAGATATTACGTGCAAATACCTTGAACGTTTGTCCTTTGTAGTTGCGGAAAGTGCCGGTGATGGTATATGCTGTCCAAATCAATTTGAATGTACCAGTACATTTGCCATTTACATATTCTTTGAAAATCTCATATTTGCCTCTCTCACCGCAATATTCCAAATCAATCTCCTTTCCGATATCATCATATTCATAACTGTAAGCGTAAAATACATCCTGCTCTCCTTTAGCGTTCATGACGGCTAGTCTTCCCGTGTAGAATGTCACTTTCTTATTGCCGATGGTTCCAACGTATGTCTCCCCGGATGTGGTTCTGGTTTTCTTTAGAGGAATTTTGTTTGCTTCCGTATTTATTGTGGAGACCATCAACGCCATAACCATCATAACGTATATGAATACTCTTTTTTTCATCTCGTTTGCTTTTTAAAATTAAGTTAAAGACTTATATAGAATAATAATCTCAGATAATGTAAGTGGGTGAATGTCAAAAACTCTGTTTTTATCAGTTGTTTATCTTATCAATGTCAGCATCTCGTCAGGTCTTACTATTGCATGTGTATGGCCGGATCTCAACAACTCGGGTTTCTCTTCGGAAGCCACAAAGAGGGATTCCAACACACTATCGGACATTTTTCAGATAAAAATACAAGGTATAACCTACATGTCACAACGCATTTCTTTGATGGTCTTGAACAAAGTAACGGGCTATGAATAATTCAGGCTAGAGTGAGTGTTGATATCTCCTTCATAAAGAAATATACCCTTGTGTTCCGCATTTTCTTTCATGCTCCGTCAGAGATTCGTGATTTCAAAGACACGGGCGTCATTCTCTAAGATATGGCGCTGAATCTCATCCTTTAATTTCTGGAAGAACGGTTCTTCAGTCTGAAATTTGTCCAAGTATAACTGTGCGTTCTTCATGTCCCCGATCTCACGGTAGAACTCCGCAAGCATAAGTTCGTCCATGATACAGTTCTGAATCAGCCATGTCACGTTCTCAAGGAAGAGGTCTTTGTCAACCTGGGTCAGCTCCGGCTCATCGGACTCTTCATATCTGTACTGGTCGTTATAGGTGTGGAAAAGGAGGACCCTTACATTGGCTTCTTCGTCTTTATCAACGAACCCCTCTTCCTTCAGCTGATGAAATGCCTTGAGCATGTCCTCATATCCGAGAGTTCCCAGCTCTCCTCCCCATTTGCTATCCTCTATTATGTACTCCTGACGTGTTATGATGTAGAATTTTCCGCACTGCGGACATTTCTGCACATAGGAGACACTGGGGAGCATGGGAGCTTCTGTCTTGTTGTCAGACCACATTCTCTGGTCGATGGTGTTGCCAGAATGAAGTGTCAGCACTTCTTTCTCTGCCCTGCAGAAAGGGCATGTTAGGATTCTTGGGTGTCCTGGTAGCATAAGTTTTAGTTGTTTTTGGATTGTTAGTAAATAGGTTCTGTTTTTCCGCATGGTCGCGTTACTCCTTATTCTTGCAAAAAAAATGCCAGACTTTTTTTATGATAATATACGGAACAGAAGCGGGTCTAAGTCATTCTTTATAGGGTGGTTCTATAAATTAGCTTCAGACGATTTACAGTTTATTAGCGAGTAGATTTGTTCTTGCAGCCGCAGAAGCATAGCGAGCTATGGTTCAAGGCAAAAGGACAAAGATGCCGCTATGAAACGTAAAGCGTCGAAGTACAATAGAGCACCCATGAAATAATATAAACTAATTTATAGAAGTACCCTATATGGTCATATGCCTCCTGGCTGATTCGGTAAAAATATCAGTCCATGGCAATGTTTTCTTTCAGGAAGTGAGGTGTATTATATTTCTTGTAGAGACAACAGAACTTTGACGAGTCTTTACATCCTGATTTATAATACTTGCATAAGTTGCCGCAATAATAACCTCCTACGCCACCAACAACGATGATTCCATTTTTCATAATCACAGATATTAGAGAAAGAATAGTTACAAAAAAACAGCAGAAACCACCTAGTCATTGCAAAAAAATCCGTAACTTTGCTAATTCATTTACCGTATTTATTTTTGCATATTATTGTTTCTGATTTTATGCAAGTGCCATTTTAAGTGACATGATCGTATGCTTGAAAGCATGCGGTTTCATACTTGTCTACTGTAAAAAAACGAGCATAAAATATAATCACAAATTCTAAAAAAGTAATGAAAAAGAAGATTACCAACAACCGGGTGAGGATATGGATGTCCAGTGCCGTAATTATCCTTTGTCATGTTATTGCGCAGGCACAGGCTGTCATTGCATATCCTGATCCGTTTCTGACAGACGAGACCCGCCCCGACGGCATTTTATTTCTCCCCAAGCCACTTGAAGTGACCGACCCGGCATTCTGCAACGACTTCTACTACTATCAGTGGGGAAAACAGCAGAGAGACACTGCCTTTGGCGAACAAGCAAAAAAAGACGGCCCGATGGAGCTCTATGAAGCATTCTCTGAGGCTTTCGGCATGACCATACATCCAGGTCTGACTCCTGAGATTGATAATCTGGCTGGCGGTGCAGGCAGCGATGCACATGCAGCCAACAGGCGGGTGAAAAACTACTACCAACGGAAACGTCCGTTCGTTCAGTTTGCAGAGCATTCGCTCGTTCCAGAAACAGAAGAGGAAGAGGTAAAGGATTACAGTTACCCATCCGGCCATGCCACCCGTGGCTATGTCTATGCTATGACTCTTGCCCTGATAGAACCCGACTCCACCAATGTGCTGATGAAACGTGCATACGAATATGCCCTCGGACGGGTTGTTGCAGGCTACCATTACAAGAGCGACATAGACGCATCTGCCATTCTCGCAGTATCTGTCATGGGAGCTCTGGCAGGTAACGAGCGTTTCAGAAATCAACTTGAAAAGGCGAAGGCAGAATACGCTCAGCTGAAAAAAAAGAAAGAAGAAGCATTGAAACGCTAAATTGATGAACGCTCACAGATTACTCAAGAAAATCCACTATAGCTCATCTAATTTTTCTTTCTACAAAGAATTTACAAGACTATTTACGAATATATTTTCACGGACGAAGAAGAGAAAGAATTTACAGTGTTAACTAAAAATTAGCACCTAATTTGCAATTGCAAGTGTAATTATAGGCAACAAGGAACACAAACCGGCAATCATATACTCGATTACTTATTTGAGGTTAAATCCTATATAATTGCCTATAAATTCTTCCTTTTTAACGTTCATTTAATCAAAACCCATATATCTCAGCTAATTTCTTACCCAGTTGTTCGCCTCGGAGGTCACGGGCGATTACGGTGCCATCAGGATTGATTAACAATGATGCAGGAATGGCGTTGATGCCGTAAGTGGATGCAGCTATGGTCTGCCAGTATTTTAAGTCAGACAGATGAATCCAGTTCAGTTCATTTTCTTTTATGCACTCAACCCACTTGTCTTTGCTGCGGTCGAAAGAAAGTCCAACGACGTTGAAGCCTTTGCTCTTATACTTGTCATAGTTAGCTTTCACATTGGGCATCTCTGCCATACACGGACCACACCACGATGCCCAGAAGTCTATCAGTACATAATTTCCTTTGCCACAGTACTCACTCAGCTTGTGTGGTGTGCCGTTAACATCTGCCTCTTCGATGTCAATGAATTTCTGACCGATTATCGCATTTTTCTTTTTCTCTGCCTCCATGTATGATCTCAATGAGGCTGACATTGGATGATTATAATAAGGCTTGCTTTCATCTATCAAGGAGGAAAGCTCTTCATAACTAATCATACCTGCAGCATTGCTGGAGAAGTAGGCGGGAATAAGATTGTCACCATTTTCAGATATTACTTTGCGTGTTAATTTCCCTAACTCTTCTTGCAATACTTTCAGTTGAGGAGACAAAGCGTCAAACATAGCAGAAATCTCTGCATCTGTTTTGCCTTCCTGTTGGGCCTTGTATAATGGTGCTATGAGAGCATTGCCACGTTCGTTGATTACGTCAAACTCATGGTCGTAACCGCTAAGTTTTGTGTTTAATGCGGAGCCTTTGAGCGACAGGGTGTTTAAGTCTACTTCTATCGGAGTGCCATCGTTCAGAAATGGAGCAAAGCTATTCTTAGTGTTGCACCCGATGCCAAAGAAATGATCTTTGGCTTCTGTGCCGCTGATCTTAAACTGGCCATTAACAACTTGGGCACTGTCAATACGTGTGTCACGCAGACTAGGATCCAATATATATACCCATTTGGCATCAGAAGGACATGTGCCGCTGATTTCATACTTGATTTGGGTAACAGACGTGTCATGCTGTGCCATAGCTGGCGTCAGTGTCATCGCCATCGTAATCAAGAAAATAACTCTTTTCATATCTGAGAATTTATATTTTTGTTCATTTTTGATGTGCAAAACTACAATTTTTTATTGATTCTGCCAAAAAATTACTTTTTTATTTTTTTTATCGATAAGTTATTCTTATTTTTGAAGAAAAATACTAAGTATGAGAATGAGAGAATTTAAATCATTTTTATTGGCTGCATTAATCATGACGGCCAATGCTCACGCCCAGACCATTGGTCCGGGATTCGGCATCTCTGAGAACTTTAATGAAGGTTGGCTCTTTTCGTTGTCTGATAACAACAAGTACAAAGATATTGCTTATAACGATGCACAATGGAGAAAACTCAATCTCCCACACGACTGGTCAGTGGAGGGACAGCTGTCACAACAGAATGCCAGTTGTACCGGCTACCTCCCTGCTGGCATTGCATGGTATAGAAAACATTTCAATTATGTTCCAGACAACAATAATCCATTGTTGTTTATCTATTTTGAGGGTGTCTATAATCGAAGTGAGGTCTATCTTAACGGACATTTATTGGGAAAACGGCCCAACGGATATGTGTCTTTCCTCTATGAGATGACACCTTTTATTAAAAAAGGTAATAATCTCATTGCGGTCAGAGTGGATCACTCCAGAAATGCTGACTCAAGATGGTACACAGGTTCGGGGATCTACCGTGATGTATATCTTGTGAAAGCGTCAAAAACGCATCTTGCTCAATGGGGAACTACTTATCGTCTGGCTAACCTTAACAATGGAAATGCAGATATTGAAGTTGAGACTAATATTGAGCACGAGAAGAAAGAGAATAGAAAACTGTCTCTCACCATTATCGTGAAAGATAATAACGACAGTGTTGTCGCTCAGCAGACGGAAAAATTGAACGGCAATTCGCAATCCAAATTGGTTTCACATGTTGCTCTCAGCAATCCAATGCTTTGGAGTATAGACAACCCTTATCTTTACAAGTTAAACGTCCAACTGATGGCTGATGGTAAGCTTGTTGATTCCACAACCACAACCATGGGGTTGAGAACACTTGATTTTAATCCGAATACTGGCTTTGCCCTTAATGGCAAGAACATGAAGGTGAAAGGTGTGTGCTTACATCACGATGCTGGTGTCTTAGGGGCTGCTGTGCCCGAAGAAGTTTGGAGGCGCAGAGTCAGAGAACTGAAAATCATGGGAGCGAATGCTATACGTATGAGTCATAATATCCAAGCACCGATATTATACGACATTTGCGATGAACTTGGTGTGTTGGTCATGGATGAAGGATCCGACGAGTGGGAATTTCCTAAACGGAAATGGATAACCGGGTGGAACAACGGGCAGCCGGGATTCGAAGGTTCTTTTGACTTTTTTGAGGAATGGATTGACCGTGATGTCAGGGACATGGTTCTTCGTGACAGAAACCATCCTTGTGTCTTTCTTTGGAGTGTCGGAAATGAAGTTGATTATCCAAACGATCCATACTCGCATCCGATTCTTGACGGCACTACCATCAATCAACCGATGTTTGGTGGTTACAAAAAAGATGCACCGAATGCTGAACGTATCGGAATTATTGCTAAGCGATTGGCAGAGGTTATCAGAGCCAATGATAAGTCAAGACCAGTCACAGGGGCACTTGCCGGAGTCGTTATGAGCAACCAGACAATCTATCCCGAGGTTATCGATGTAGTAGGGTATAACTATACCGAGAACCGCTATAAAGAAGATCATCATACCTATCCAAACCGTATTCTTTATGGTAGTGAGACCAGCACGGACTATAACGCCTGGAAGGCGGTCCGTGACAACGATTTTATTTTCGGACAGTTCGTCTGGACGGGTACAGATTATCTTGGAGAGTCGGGTAGGTGGCCTTCGCGCGGACTTAACACTGGACTGCTGAACTTTGGCTCTTTCAAAAAACCGAGAGGGTGGTTCCGGCAGGCTATATGGACCGAACAACCCATGATTTATGCCGGCTCTTATCCTATGCGGACCGATAGAGAAGGAGGGAGAAGAAGAGGTCGAGGAAATTTCTTTTCCATCGATGCTTCGGATAACTGGAATTATAACGAATGGACAACTGTCAGAGTTGTGTGCTACACAAACCAGCCTAAAGCCAGGCTAATGTTGAATGATGTGCAAATTGATGATGTGAAGGCACTTAACGACACTATCGGGATGATTTACTGGGATATTCCGTTCCTGAAAGGAAAACTGACGGCTCAGGCTCTTGACAATAATGGCAACGTGACTGCTTCCTATATGCTGAAAACCGATAAGACACCCGTTGAATTACAGATAGAGGACCTCACGGATGAAGGACTGAAAGAAGGGCAGAGTCCGCAGGATGCTAGACTTTTGCAACTGCTAGTTAAAATTGTTGATGAAGACGGCGACATCGTCAAAAACGCTAATAATGAGATTGTGTGCGATATCGAAGGCGAAGCTATGCTCTTGGGCCTCGAAGCCTCAAATAACTCCGACATGTCCGATTACACCGATAATCGACACAACGCTTTCAGAGGTACGATTCTCG
>JAEEGL014268651.1_pt1 | contig 85667 bp, 72 predicted proteins | sample 9134231 | NCBI WGS metagenome assembly JAEEGL01 (sample SAMN16246548, study PRJNA631951) | gut metagenome | biome: gut microbiome; feature: rumen; material: fiber-attached | host: Bos | place: Iran: Karaj | collected 2018-10
CTTCCGCGTAAAACCGCGCCGAATGATTCATTTCCTTCCGGTGACAGAGTTCGTGGACCACGACGGAATCCAGCACTTCGGGCGGTGCCAGAACGAGCAGGCAGTTGAAACTTAAGTTTCCCTTTGAACTGCAGCTGCCCCAGCGGGTCTTCTGAAAGCGGAACGAGATCCGCCCGTACCGGACGCCGACCCGTTCCGCATAAAACGATACGCGCTCCGGGATCCGCTTCCGCGCCTCCCGGCCGATCTCTTTCAATTCTCTTTCGGTGAATTTGACTGCCGTTTCTTCGGCTTCCTTCGCCGCCGCATCCCGCAAAAGCTGCTTTTCGATCCAGCCGCGGTGCGTCCGGACGATCTCTTCGATCTCCGACTTCAATGCAAAGCGCGGCGCCCGGACGATGACCCGCCCATCCTTCACCTGGATGCCGACGGTCCTTCTCGAACTCCGGATGATCTCGTACGTCATTGCCGCCCCCCGTCAGAGTTCCTGCAGGAAGTCGTAGGCTTCCGGATCGGTCTCCTGCTCGTATGCCTCAAAACGGTGCATCAGGTTTTCCCTGTCGTGCGCATCGCTGGAAAGGAGCAGATAACCGCCTTTTTCGTGAATGTAGTCGCGGATCTCCTTCGAAGGATACGGCAAGGTGCGGTAGCCCCGCGACATCGCGCCGGTATTGATCTCGAAAGGCTTTCCGGATTTCAAAAGCCGGTCCGCCGCCTTCTGCCAGGCGGCCTTGTACCGGGGATCGTTCACATCGAAGAGTTCGCCGTTTTCATTGAACTTCGTGATGAGATCGAAGTGACCGATGATATCAGCATGCGTCTTTTTCAGCACTTTCGAGACGGTATCGTAGTATTTTTCCACGACGGAAAGCACGTCCCCGTTTGCGAAGCGGTTCGCCGTTTCGAGCAGCGCCTCTCCCGACTGGTCGACCGACCGGAGCTCCCCGTCATAGTCCAGCCAATGCACCGATCCGATCACGTAATCGAAGCCCTCGGCCGGAACGTCGCTGTAATAATCCATTTCAACGCCGCACAAGATCCAGATCTTCGGTCCGTACTGCTCTTTCAGCCGTTCCACCTCGGCCCGGAAGTTTTTCATTCCTTCCGGCGACGCGGTCCAGTCTTCATCCGAAAGATCGTGGGCATGGATGCAGAGCCCGATGCAGTCCATCTTAAGCTCGAGCGCTTTCTTTACCATTTCTTCCGGCGTATTTGCGCCGTGATCGAAGGCCGTATGCGTGTGCAGGTCGATCCCGGTCATGAGGTCATCTTCTCCTGTTTCACTTTGTGGTCGATGACGTGACGGCTCGCGAGTTCGCGGTGGATGTCCTCCAGCGAGATGCCCGCTTCCACCATCAGCACCATCACGTGATAGGCGAGGTCCGCGATCTCGTAGATCGTCTCTTTCTTATCCTGGTCCTTCGCGGCAATGATGACCTCGGTCGACTCCTCGCCGACCTTCTTCAGAATCTTGTCCAGCCCCTTCTCAAAAAGATAGGTCGTATAGGATCCCTCTTTCTTTTCGGTCTTCCGCCCCTCGATGAGCTTCATCAGGATCTCGTAGGAAAACTCCTTCAATTCCTCGCTTTCCCACATCGGATACTCGAAGCAGGTCTCGGTACCGAGGTGACAGGCCGGTCCTTCCGGCTCCACGAGGATGAGCAGCGTGTCCCGGTCGCAGTCTGCCTTGATCGACACGACGTGCTGGTAATTCCCGCTCGTCTCGCCTTTCAGCCAGAGTTCGTTCCGGGAACGGCTGAAGAAGCAGGTCAGTTCCTTCTCCATCGTGATCCGGAGGCTTGCCTCGTTCATATACGCCACCATCAGCACTTTTTTCGTGACCGCATCCTGCACCACTGCCGGGATCAGTCCGTTTTCGTCAAACTTCAGTTCATTGATTTCTATCATGTCGTACTCCTCACCTGCGCCTTCCCGGCCAATGAATCATATTTGGATTTATTATACCCCTCTTTGTCCTATTTGTCCACACCGAGCGTACGCCGTTCCCGCGGTTTTCCGCGATTTCCCGTGTTTTCCCGGTTTTCTTTCTGAAGTCTTTCCGAAATTGAAACTGAATTGAGGTTGACACGGTATAGTTCTCTCAGGCAGAAAAAGGGAGTTTGCCGAAAAGAAAATGAAAAGGAGGAAGTTATGTGTTATAATGGGTGTGCAGACACCCTGAAGATCGTTACAAACCGGAAGAAACACGGAAAGGAACCGAGATGAAACTCCTCATTGCAGAAGACGATCCTTCTCTTCTTCGCGCCCTCACAGCGCTGTTCCAAAGAGAAAAATACACCGTGGACGGGGTATCCGACGGGCCGAACGCCCTCGAATACCTGAAACTCTGCGCCTATGACGCCGCGGTACTGGACGTGATGATGCCGGGATTGTCCGGATTTGAAGTGCTCCGCGCGGCGAGAAAGGAAGGCATTGCGACCCCCGTTTTGTTCCTGACCGCCAAAAACGAAATCGAGGACCGGGTGACCGGGCTCGATCTCGGAGCGGAGGATTATCTCACAAAGCCTTTCGACGTGCGTGAACTTTTGGCCCGGGTGCGTGCCCTGACCCGGCGGGGCAATGATCAGACGAACGCCGCGGTTTCAGCGGGCAATACGAGTCTCGATACCGCCTCTTTCTCTTTGAAGGGACCGGGCGGTGAAGAAATCCTTCCGAATAAGGAATACCAATGCATGCTTTTCCTCTTGCAGAACGCGGGACAGGTGATCCCTGCGGAACGTTTTCTCGAACGGTTCTGGGAGGACGATGCCGCCGGCGGTGAAAACACGTTGTGGACCGTGATCTACAACCTGCGAAAGAAGCTTGAAAGTTTGAAATCCAATCTCAGCATCCGCACGCGGCGTGGACAGGGATATGTCCTGGAGGTTCAAAATGAAAAAGGACCGGATGAAGCGTAAACTTCAAAGGAACTTCGTCTTATTATCCGTTTTGTCGCTGTTTCTTTTGCTTGCGGCCGTATTTGCGTTTCAGGCGATCGTTTCGTGGAGGGACCAGACGGAGAAAGCCGATCTGATCATCAGCGGAATCATGGAAAAAGGCGATTCTTCCGCCAGGTATTTCCTGGTTTCCGGCGTGCCGGAGCGGAACGTGATGCGCGTGGAGAAGATCAACAATCTCTCCGTCACGAACGAAACCGCATTGAAACTCGCCGGATCGGTGACCGCCAAAAGAAAGGACTCCGGATTTCTCGCGGACTACCGGTACCGCGTCTTTCACAAAGACAATGCCGTCCGCATCCTGTTTCTGTCCCGTTCCGCCTCGCTGGAACTCTACCGCTCCTCTCTCCTGTCGCTTGGAATCGTCATGCTGGTCAGCCTTTTCGCGGCCGCCCTCATCCTCATCGCCGTCTCCGGGTGGGTGGTCAAGCCGCTGGCCGACAATCACCGGCGGCAGAAGGAATTCATCACCGGTGCGGGTCACGAACTGAAAACGCCGCTGACCGTGATGAAGACCGATGCGGAACTGCTGGAAACGGAAACGGGACCGAACGAATGGCTGAAAGATCTGAACGTTCAGATCGACCGCATGGCAGTCATGACCGAACGTCTGGTGACGCTCGCCCGTTCCGAAGAACTCCGCGAAGACGTCAAGAGTTCGTTTTCGCTTTCCGACGCCGTCAACGACCTGCTGGAATCCTACCGTCCCGTGTTCACCGGAAAAGACCGCACGTTGGAGACCGACGTGCAGGAAGGCGTTCTGCTCTTCGGCGACGAGCGCGGCATCCGCGAATTATTGGCGATCCTCTTTGACAATGCGGATAAATACTGCCCTGAGGGCGGAACGATCCGCCTTTCTCTATGCAAAAAGCACCGGGACGCCGTTATCTGCATGGCAAACACCGCCGCCGGTCCGGATCCGGAAGAGACCGCTCTTCTCACGGAACGCTTCGCCCGCGGCAAAAATGCAGGAACCAAAAAAGGCTTCGGCCTCGGACTCGCGATCGCGAACAGCGTAGCCAAAAACCACCACGGCACGCTTTCCGTCTCTGTCCCTGAGAAAAACCTCTTTTCCGTAGTCTGTACCCTTCGCTGATCTCATTTTCCTTTCGGCAAACTCCCTTTTCCAAAACAGCCCGAAAGGAAACGCTCATGAAACATCCGTTTACTCCGATCCTGATCGCCGCCCTCATTGCCATGGCGGTTTTGTCCTCCTGCGCCGGGCGTTCCTTGCCTTCCGGCAGTCAATCCTCTGCTGAAGTTCAAAACACGAGCGAAACGGAAGGCATTGCCGGAGTTCAAAGCACGGAAGAATGCATCGACGGGCAATGCGAGGTCCCGGAATACGACGACGGCGGAAAACAGGTCTACGCCATCGTTTCGCCCGTCGGATACCACGACGTGGAAAGCATTGCTCAGGCGCCCCGTCTTGATACGCTGTCAGGCAAGACCGTCGCCCTCGTCGGCGGCAGCTTCATGGCAAAAGAAACGCACGGAGAACTGATCCGCTGCCTGAAGGAGGATTACCCGGACATCCGGATCTATTCCTTCGCGGAAGTCGGTTCGGGCGGTCCGTACTCCGTCTTCGGACAAAGCGCTGCGACCGTAACGTTCCAGAACCGCCTGAAAGAACTCGGCGTGGACGCCGTGATTTCCGGCAACTGCGGCTGCGGGCTCTGCACCACGAAAGAAGCCGGCTCCTCCATTGCGGCCGAATACATCGGGATCCCGACGGTTACGGTCGGCGCTCCTTCCTTCATCAACGAGATCCATTCCACCGGCGTGAACCGGGGTGTGCCGGTGCTTCGCACGGCGGAATACCCCGGAGCCTTCGCTTCCCACTCTCTTGAAGAACTCATTCAGAACACCCGCGAAAAGGTCTATCCGGAGATCGTCCGGGCATTGACGGAAGAAATCACCGACGCCGAGATCGCGCTCTACGCCAACGAGGGCAAGCGGCCCTACGACGAGACCGTCTACTACGGCAATTTCGACGAGATCCAGGAATTCTGTCAGGTGAACGGCTGGACGGACGGTCTGCCCGTCGTTCCGCCGACGGACGAGGCGGTACGGGAGTATCTGCGGTTCACGCCCCTCGCTGCGGACGAAGTGCTGGGCACCTACGCGCTCGCCTACCGGGAGACCACCGTTTATACCGTGGCGGCCAACACCGTGATGGCGGGCGTTCCGAAGGAATTCATGCCGCTCTGCGTCGCATTCACTGAGTGTCTCGGAGATTCCGAATGGCGCCGTCCTTTGGCCTCCACGCACGGCTGGTCTCCCTACGCATGGCTGAACGGCCCGGTGGCCCGCCAGCTCGGCATTGACGCTTCCCAGGGCATGATCAGCGAAGATACGAACAAGGCGCTGGGGCGCTTCATTGACCTTGCCATGCTGAATCTCGGCGGCTATTACGTCAAGGAAAACCGCATGGGCACCTTCGGATATCTTTCCGCCTGGACCTTTGCGGAAGATGAAGAGGCTTGCCTGGCTGCGGGCTGGGATCCCTACCACGTGACGCTCGGCTACGGCCTCAACGACAATACGCTGACCGCGTCCTCCGCATTGCAGTGGGGAAACAACGTGACGCCCGCGACTGACGACCCGGAGGAGATCATGAAACTCCTCGCCTGGGACATTACGGAAAAGCAGCAGAACGGGCTCGGAAACACGAATCCACAGGTTTACCGCACGGTCTTCGTGACGGGGATCGTCGCGCGGGATCTCGCCAAGGGATACGCTTCCAAAAGCGCCCTGGAGGACGCCCTCATTGAAAACGCCCGGCGGCCGCTCTGGATGAGAACTTATGCAAATTACTGGGCCAATACCGGCAGCACGCAGTTTGACAAACGAACGCTCGAAGAACACTTTCAAATGCTGCTTGCAGACGGCGGAGAGCGCGCCGCGCTGACGGAAACGCCCGACTGGCTGAAAGGTCTGACGGACGACGAAATGATCTACACCATTGCCACGATGCTGAAAGGCCAGACGCCGATCCTGGTGACGGGTGACGACGACAGGAACAAGTTCCAGGTGATGCCGGGCGGCGGATACGCCACCGTGAAGATCCAACTGCCGGAAAACTGGGACGAACTCATTGCGCCGATGGGCTATGAGCCTCTGGAGCATTTCTATCTTCAGGCCAATGAGAAGACCTCGGCCGGCGGGAACGATTCCGCCGGCGCTTCGTACGCGCTTCCCGACGGACCCTACCGGCTGGTCGCCTCCGAAGAGTATCTGAACGATGCAGGGAGGATGTACCGCGCTTCCGACGGGATCCTTCAGTACCGCGCCACAGCGGCCGGAGAACTGAAAAGCGTGGAACTGTCCGCGCTCGGAATCCTTGGCTCCGTCCTCCGGGCCCTGCCAATAAACGCATCCGTGACGCTTTCCGGAAACAAGGTGACGGAGATCACTCTGCGTCCGGGTGCCAACGAGACCCGGGGTGACGCCTCGAAACTGACGAAGGAACTCTTAAACGGCGCGGACGTACGCGTTTCCGCCACCGTCAAACAAAGCAAGGCAGACGGCGGCGTCACCGCCACGGGATCCGTTCTGCTCCTTTCGTCTTCATTGACCGAATTCGCATTGGATATGGGCGGAACACCCGAGGTCCGGGACAATGCGACGCCGGGATTCCTGACGCTTTCGGGGAGCACGGTGACGTTGAACCCGAACGCTTCTCCCGGCAGCTCGGCGAAAATCATCGTCAAACTGTCAAACGGATCGTACCGCATGATGACCTTCGTAAAGACGGAAAACGGACAACTCCGCCTGACTTATACGCTTTCGAACTGAAAGGGGATCTCATGAAAAAACGAATGATCACGGGACTTTTGTTTCTGACCTTCCTCACGCTCTTTACCGTCTGTTCCTGCCATCAGACGGACGAACGCGCCGGTGCGGTAAACGTCGACGTTACCCGGGGAACGCTGGATTTTTCTTCCTTCACGGCGCCGGGACTGGAGGGCGGCGTTTATTCCGGAACGGTCTTTCAGGGACACCGGCTGACCATGATGAACGTCTGGGGCACTTATTGCAGTCCCTGTATTCGGGAAATGCCGGAACTGGAGCGGCTCTCCAAGGAATACGGGGAGGCATTCCGGCTGATCGGCGTCGTCATCGATGCGGCGGACCGGAACTTAAACGTCATTCCGGAAATCAAAGAGGAGGCGAAAAAAATCGCCTCCCAAACAGGTGCCACTTATCTCCAACTCCTTCCTTCCCGGAGTCTCAACGATCTTTTCCTTTCCGGCGTTCAGGCGACGCCAGTCACGGTCTTTCTGGATGAAAACGGCGTGATCCTCGGAGAACCGGTCTACGGGAATAAAGACTATGACGGATGGAAAAAGCTGATCGACGCATATCTTACTGCGCTGAACGTCCGCGAGTAACGGCAGGGATCGGTGTCATACGATCCTCGCCGGGATCCCGGCGTCCTTCATTGCCAGTTTCAAGTCTCTGATCTTCACTTCGCCGAAATGGAAGATCGAGGCCGCGAGCCCCGCGTCCACCTTCGGCAATGCCTTGAATAATGTGATGAAGTCTCCGATGCACCCGGCGCCGCCGGAGGCAATGACCGGCACGTCCACGACGTCTGAGACCGCCTGCAGCATTTCGAGGTCGAAGCCCTGCTTCACGCCGTCGGTGTCGATCGAATTTAAGACCACTTCGCCTGCACCGTTTTCCGTGCAGCGTTTGATCCATTCCACGCCTTCCATGCCGGTGTCCACTCTTCCGCCTTTCGCAAAGACGTGGAATACGCCGTCGACGCGCTTTACGTCGGCGGAAATGACGACGCATTGGCTGCCGTAGCGCTTCGCGGCTTCGGGAACGAGTTCGGGATTCCGGATCGCGCCGGAATTCACGCTGACCTTGTCCGCACCGGCCGAGAGCACCCGCTCAAAGTCCGCCAGGGTATTGATCCCGCCGCCGACGGTCAGCGGAATGAAGACGTGCTTCGCGGTCTCCTTCAGGATGTCCGTGAAGATCTCCCGCCCCTCCGCGGAAGCCGTGATGTCGTAAAAGACGAGCTCGTCTGCGCCGGCGTTCGTGTAATACTCGGCGAGCGAGACCGGCGAATCCACGTCCTTCAATCCTTCGAAATTCACACCCTTGACGACGCGTCCGTTCCGGACGTCGAGGCAGGGAATGATGCGCTTCGTGATCATTTCGCCTCTCCTTCCGCCGCTTCGCGCGCTTCTTCGATCGCTTCCTTAAGATCGATCGCGCCGGTATAATAGGCCTTGCCGATGATCGCGCCGCAGAGTCCGAGTTCTTTCAGGTTCCGGACGTCCTCCATCGAGGAAACGCCGCCGGAAGCCACGAGATCGACCGGAAATTCACGGACCAGCGACCGGTACAGACCGACGTTCGTCCCGCCCATCATTCCGTCTTTTGAGACGTCCGTGCAGATGACGGTTCTGACCCCGGCCTTCACCATGCGTTCAAAGAACGTAAAAGCGGTCAAATCAGAGTTTTCCGTCCATCCCCGGACAGATACGTATCCGTCCTTCAAATCGGCGCCAACGGCCGTTTTTTCACCGAATTCAGCCACCGCTTCTTTTAAGAATCCTTCGTCTTTCACGGCGGCCGTGCCGAGGATCACCCGGTCCATGCCCGCCGACAGGTATTTCTCCGCGGTCTCCATCGAACGGATGCCGCCGCCGATCTCGAGAAACGGCCGGCCCGTCACGCCGTCGAGGAAGAAGCTGTCCGCCGTATCGCGAAGTCTGAGGACCGTCTCCAGATTCGGCGTATCCCCGCTTTTCGCGCCTTCCAAGTCCACGAGATGCACGTGCGTCGCGCCTTTTTCCATGAAGTCGGCAAGGATCTCCTCGGGGTGTTCCGAATAGACGGTCATTTCGCGGTAATCGCCCTTCTTCAAGCGCACCGCCTTTCCCTCATATAAATCGATTGCAGGAAAAATGATCATATCTTCAGCTCCGCGAAATTCTTTAATATCCGGAGTCCCACGTTCCCGCTTTTCTCGGGGTGGAACTGGCAGCCGTACACGTTTCCTTTTTCCGCAGCCGCCGCAAGGTCCGCGCCGTATTCGGTCACGGCCGAAACGTCCGGCGCATCCATTGCCGCATAGGAATGCACGAAATAGACCGCGTCTTCCTCTGATAGTCCTCGGAATAATGCACTCTCTTTCGTGAATTTCAGCGTGTTCCAGCCGATTTGCGGGATTTTCAGATCCGCCGGGATCACGTCTTTGATCGGCCGCACCTCGCCTTTCAGAAGTCCGAGGCCTTCGTACACGCCGTCTTCAAAACTCCGTTCAAAGAGGAGCTGCATGCCGAGGCAGATGCCAAGTAACGGCTTTCCTTCCGCGGCGACCTCTTTGACGACCGTGAAGAGTCTGCTGTCCGTAAGCTTCTTCGCCGCGTCCCGGAACGCGCCGACACCGGGAAGGATCACTTTGTCCGCGGCACGGATGACTGCTTCCTCTCCCGTCACGACGGCTTCTTCCCCGATCGCCGCGAAAGAACTCTGTAAGGAAAACAAGTTTCCGACGCCGTAGTCGATGATTGCGATCACGAAAGCACTCCCTTCGTGGACGGCACTTCGTCCGCATGATCCGGATCGATGGCGACCGCGGCCTTCATCGTCCGTCCGAACGACTTGAACGCGCCTTCAATGAGGTGGTGCGAGTTCATGCCGGCCAGTTTCCGGATATGAAGCGTGCATTCCGCCTTCCTCGAAAACGCCGTGAAGAATTCCTCAACGAGTTCCGTGTCGAAGGTCCCGACCTTCTCCGTCAGGATGCCGAGCTGATATCCGAGATAGCTTCTTCCTGAGAGGTCCACGGCGGTCAGGATCAGAGCCTCGTCCATCGGAATGGTGCTTTCTCCGTAGCGGACGATGCCCTTCTTTTCGCCGAGCGCTTCCCTGAACGCTTCTCCGAGCGCAATGCCGACGTCCTCGACCGTGTGGTGGTCGTCGACTTCCGTGTCGCCGGCGCATTGCACGCATAAGTCAAACCGGCCGTGCTTTGCAAACAAAGTCAGCATGTGGTCGAGAAACCCCACGCCGGTATTCACTTCGGACGTGCCGCTTCCCTCCAGCGTAAGCTTGAGGCAGATGTCCGTTTCGTTCGTTTTTCGATTGATTTCAGCAGTTCTCATGAGCCTTCCCTCTCATTCTCCTTTGATCGTCCCGCTTGTCACCAGATTCCGGATGGCTTCCTTGAAGTCCCGGTATTTGCCCGGATAGGAATTGCTCCCGGAGGCGCTGATCTCCTCACCGTCGTGGATGACGCCTTTGAAGGAAAACATCGTGCCGTCCAGAACGTTCGGATTTGATTTCCGGAAGCCGTCCCAGGCGGAGATCCGGCAGTCGTTGAACAGTTTCAGCACTTCCTTCAGGAACTCCTCACCGCCCTCGACCCGTTTTTCGACGAACTCTTCTCTCGTCACGTCTTCCTGGAATTCCCAAGGACCGCTGTAATACGTGAAGGTCACGCCGGTCTCCGTCCGGACGAATTCCCACTCGTCCGTCCAGGCTGCCGTTCCGACTTCCCGTAACGTCACGACCTCAAACGACGTGATCTCCTTCGCCGGTTTGCAATTTGAAAAAAACGCGGAAATCGCGGTCAACAGTCCCATTGCCAGAATGCCTGCCTTTCTGAGTATCATCGTTATTTCCCCTGTAAAATCGATTTGATCTGTTCCAGCAGTACCTGCATCTGTTCTCTGGTGCCGATCGTGATCCTATTATACTGTGAAAGCCGTTCCGTGTCAAAGTGCCGGATGAGGATGCCGCGGTTTTTGAGTTCCCGGTAGAGGAAGCCGCCGTCCGCTTCGGGATGCCCCGCCAGAATGAAGTTCGACTTCGATTCCGTGACCGTGAAGCCGAGGTCTTTCAGCGCCTGTTTCGTGAGTTCCCGGATTTCAGCGATATACGCCGCGTTTTTCTTCATGTATTCCGGATCCGACAACGCGCCGATCCCCATGGCAAGCGTCACGCTGTTCACGTTGTACGGATTGATCGAGCAGCGGATCGTGTTCAAGTCCTGAATGAGGGCTTTATTCCCGATCGCGAAGCCGAGTCTCGCGCCGGCTAAGGATCTTGATTTCGAGAACGTCTGGATCACGAGCAGATTCTCATACTTCTTTACGAGCGGCAATGCGCTCTCGCCCCCGAAATCAACGTACGCCTCGTCGACGATGACGACGTTTCCGGGGTTCTGTTTCACGATCTCCCCGATCGCTTCCATCGGCAATGCAATGCCCGTCTGCGCGTTCGGGTTCGCGATGACGACCGGGCCCGGCGCGTTGAAATAGTCGGACGGCGTGATCTCGAATGCATCGTTCAGCGGGATCTCCCGGTACGGAATGCCGTTTAACCGGGCGAACACCGGATAAAAGCCGTAGGTCACGTCCGGGAAGGAAGCAGGACGGCCTTCGTCGGCAAAGGCCATGAACGCGAAGTTCAGCGCTTCGTCCGAGCCGTTCACCGCGAGCACTTCCTCAGGATCGAAGCCGTAGGTTTCAGCGATCGCCTCACGGAAATACTTGCAATCCGGATCCGAATACAGGTTCAGCCGGCCGAGCACTTCTTCCGCCTTTTCGAGCGCTTTCTTCGACGGCGGGAACGGCGATTCGTTCGTGTTCAGTTTGATGTACCGCCGGTCTCTCGGCTGTTCGCCCGGAACGTAGGGGGTCAGCGTGTCATATTTTTGGGAAAAGAACCTGCTCATGCTTCAGCCCTCCTTCCTGATCCGGACGAGCGCGCTTTCCGCGTGTCCGGTCAGACCTTCTTTTTTCGCAAACGCTGCGACGTCTTCTGCAACGTCCTGAAACGCTTCTTCCGTGAAATAGGTATACTGCGTTTTCTTGACGAAATCGTCGACGGAAAGCGGGCTGGAAAACCGCGCCGTTCCTCCGGTCGGCAGGGTATGGTTCGGTCCCGCAAGGTAATCTCCGAGGGCCTCCGGCGTGTTCCTGCCGAGGAACACCGAACCCGCATGACGGATCACGCCGAGATAGGAAAACGGCTCGTCGACCGCGACTTCCAGGTGCTCGGGCGCGATCTCGTTCGAAATCTCAAACGCCTGATCAAGCGTGTCCGCAACGATGATCTTTCCGTTCCGGTCGATCGATTCCCTCGCGATCTCTGCACGGAGCAGCTTCGGGATCTGCACTTCAAGTTCCGCCTGCACTTTCACGGCGAATTCCGCGGAATCGGTGACGAGCACCGCGCTCGCGAGTTTGTCGTGTTCCGCCTGCGACAGAAGGTCCGCCGCAATCACCTTCGGGTCGGAATTTCCGTCCGACACGATGAGGATCTCGCTCGGCCCGGCGATCATGTCGATCGAAACCTGTCCGAAGACCTGCTTCTTCGCCTCCGCGACGAAGGCATTGCCGGGGCCGACGATCTTATCGACCTTCGGGACCGATTCCGTGCCGTAGGCAAGCGCTGCGATCGCCTGGGCGCCGCCGACCTTGAAGATCCGGTCAATGCCCGCCGTTTCCGCGGCCGCGACGATCACCGGATTCACTTTCCCGTCCTTCATCGGCGGCGTCACCATCACGACTTCCTTTACGCCCGCGATCTTCGCCGGGATCGAGTCCATGAGGACCGTCGACGGATAGGCCGCCGTGCCGCCCGGGACGTAGAGTCCCGCCCGGTCGACGGGGATCATCTTCTGTCCCATCACGACGCCGCCTTCGTTTAAGATGAAGCCGCTCCGCTTCTGCTCCGCGTGGAACTTCCGGATGTTTTCCGCCGCGCGCTTCAATATCCGCAAGAACTCGGGATCGACCGCACGGAGCGCTTCCTCCCGCTCTTCCTTCGTCACTTCAAACGATTCCGGCCGGACGCCGTCGAACTTCTCCGTATATTCCCGGAGCGCTTTGTCGCCGTTTTTCCGGACGTTTTCAATGACGCCCGAGACGATCTCCGCCACGTTCACCTTCGGCTCCGTCCGTGCGAAGACCTCTTCTTTCGACACCTGATTGTAAGGATAGATCCGTATCATTTTCGCCTCTTTCACCGCGCTTTGCGGTTGCTCGCTTCACATCAGTCCGCGACCAGTTTTTTCAGTTCGTTCTTCAGACCGTCGATCGACTCCCGCTTGAAGCGGTACGACGATTCATTGGCAATGAGCCTCGCGCTGACCGGCACGATCTCCTCCAGTACGGCGAGATGGTTTTCCCGGAGCGTCGTTCCGGTCTCGACGATGTCCACGATGACGTCGGAGAGTCCGAGGATCGGCGCGAGTTCGATCGAGCCGTTCAAGTGGATCAGCTCGACTTCCCGCCCGATCGAATCGTAGTAATTCCGGGCAATGTTCGAGAATTTCGTCGCGACGCGGAGAGTCTTCCTGCCGTCGTCCCGGTACCCTTCCGGGCCGGCCACCGCCACGCGGCACGTTCCGGTTTTCAGGTCCAGAAGCTCATACACCGCCGGTTCGTATTCCAGAAGGATGTCCTTCCCGACAACGCCGACGTCCGCCGCGCCCCGCTCCACGTAGATCGCGACGTCCGAGGGTTTCACCCAGAAATAGCGGACGGAGGCTTCCGGATTCTCGAACACGAGTTTCCGGGTCGCTTCCTCGATCGCAGGACACGGGAACCCGGCCTTTTTAAACATTTCATATACTTTTTCGCCGAGCCGTCCTTTCGGCAGGGCCACGTTCAACCAGTCGCTCATCTTCATTTCCTTTCGCCGGAGGAGAGTTCCGAAAACGCTTTCTCCGCTTCGATTGCCACAGGATCCGCCTCCGGCTCTCCGATCCGCTCCAGCGTGTCCAGATACACCGCGAAACCGACGGCCTTCGACTTCCGTCCGAGTTTCTTCATGAGCCCGTCATACTGTCCGCCGGAGAGCACGCTTTCCGGCACGCCTTCGACGTATCCCTTGAACGTCACGCCGTTGTAGTACGAGGTATTGCCGATGACGGAGAAGTCGGCCTCGATGCTCGCCCGGTACGTTTCCGGCACGAGGGCCAGGATCCGTTTCAGCCGCGCAAGTTCCTTCGCGGCCGGCGTTCCTTCCGAGAGCGCTTCCAGTTCGTCCATGGCCTGAGTCAGCGTGCCGGGAAGCGAGATCATTGCCTTCAGCTTTTCCGTCGCCTCTTTCGGAAGACCCGCCTTTTCTCCGATCTCTTCGATGCCGTGGACGTTCTTCTCTCCGATGCATTTAAGCAGCGCCTTCCCGGTCTCCGGATCTTTGGTCGCGAACTGCACGAATCCCGACAGGACGTCGAGGTCGGACACGGAAAGCACGAACCGCCGCCCCTGGACCGCGACGCTTTTCACCGCAAGCGTCAGCACTTCGGCAATGCACTCCTCGTCCACCGCGCCGATGCACTCCAGCCCCGACTGCGGGATCTCGCGGAATTCTCCGCCGTTTTTCGACACGCGGTATACTTTCTCGTCATAGCAAAGCTTCAGGACGCCGTCTTCCGGGTCCCTGTGATTCTTGATGATCGACAAGGTAACGTCGGGTTTCAGCGCCTTCAGCTTGCCGGTGAGGTCCGTGAAGGTGATAAGGTTTTCCGACACCAGAAACTCCTTGTTTCTGGCATAAAGATCGTAATCTTCGAACTTGCTCATCCTGTAACGTTCGTATCCGAAGGAACGGTACAGGGAACGCAGCACGAAGGACAGTTTTTCCGTCACGTCCAGAATGGCCCAATCCGCTTTCACTTGGCTTCCTCCGTTTCCTGCAGGCGATCCAGCACGATCTTGTACCCGCCGCTTCCGTACTGGATGCAGCGGCTGACGCGGCTGATCGTCGCCGTACTGATCCCGACTTCTTTCGCAATGGTCTGGTAATTCACGCCGGCGTTCAGCATTTTCGCAGCTGAAAGCCGCTGCGACATATCAAGCACTTCCTTGATCGTGCAAACGTCTTCCAGGAATGCCGCGACCTCTTCTTCGGTCTGAAGCAATGCCAGCGCCTTATGCAATTCCTTTAACGATTCCGTTTCGTATTTCTGCATATTTTCCTCCCCGCCGGAGCGCAGATGAGCGCTCTGTCGTTTGTGCGCATTTTATCACTTTAGAGTGCTAAAGTCAAGAAGTTTTTTTCTTCCTCCCTTTAGGAATTATCCTTGACTTTTTCTGTCAAGAATAGTATGATTTGTATAACTAATCATACTTCCGGAGGTGTTGACATGGAATGCGACGGAAAATATGCGTGGACCGTTACGGTCGGCGAAAAGGGGCAGATCGTGATCCCGAAGCAGGCGCGGGACCTGTTCGGCATTCAGCCGGGTGACACGCTCGTACTGCTCGGAGATCTGGAAAAAGGCATTGCCATTCCGCCGAAGAGTGCCTTCGCGGATCTGATGGCCGGAATTTTCGGAGGAGAAACCAAATGACTGATTCGAAAGAAATGATCCTGGAAGTCCGGGATCTTTGCAAAGAATACCCTTCCTTCCGTTTGGAAAACGTCACCTTCTCCGTCCCGAAGGGCTCGATCACGGGCTTCATCGGACGGAACGGCGCCGGAAAAACGACGACGATCAAATCGGTCCTGAACCTCGTGCACAAGAAAAGCGGGGAGATCCGGTTTTTCGGTCTCGACCTCGACAGCCACGAGAAAGAGATCAAGGAACGGATCGGTTACGCCGGCGGCGCGATCGACTACTACAAAAAGAAAAGGATCCGGGACCTCATTGCCGTCACCAAACGGTTCTATGAACACTGGGACGACGAAGCGTGCCGGAAATTTATGAATGCGTTTGAACTCTCTGAAGAAAAAATGCCCTCGGAACTCTCCGAAGGCATGAAAGTAAAGCTGAATCTCGTTCTGGCGCTCTCCCACGGCGCGGAATTCCTCATTCTGGACGAGCCGACGAGCGGTCTCGATCCGATCTCCCGGGAAGAACTGCTGGACGTCTTCGAGGCGCTCCGGAAGACCGGCGTCTCGATCCTCTTCTCCACGCACATCACGTCGGACCTTGACAAATGCGCGGACCGGATCGTCTACATCAAGGAAGGCAGGATCCTCGCCTCAGACGCGATGGACCGCTACCTTTCGGACTGCAAAGCGGCCGGGTACGGCGAAACCCTGGAGGAGGTCATGCTCCATTTCGAAAAGAAGGAATTCTCCTTCGGCGCTCCGGAATCCACGGAGCAGCCGTTATGACGAAAGGCAGGTAAATCATGAGTAACTTGCTGCACAAAGAATTGAAACTCGCAGTCTCTCCGCTGTCGTGGTTTTTCCTGGCCGCTGCGGTGATGACGCTGATCCCGGGATACCCGATCTTACTCGGTTCCTTTTTCGTCTGCCTCGGCCTTTTCCAGACGTTCCAGACGTTCCGGGAAGCCAATGACATCCTGTATACGACCCTGCTTCCAATCAGAAAGAGAGACGCCGTCCGGGCGAAATTCCTGACCGTGCTCTTTTTTGAAGGACTTTCGTTCCTTTTCATGAGCGTATTCACGGTACTCAGGATGACCGTCCTGTCTTCGGCGTCCCCCTATGTCACGAACTTCCTGATGAATCCGAATCCGGTCTATCTGGCGTTCGTGCTGCTGGTTTTCCTTTCGTTCAACGTCGTCTTCGTCGGCGGCTTCTTTAAAACCGCTTACAAGATCGGAAAACCGTTCATTCTGTTCATCATCATTGCCATGCTGCTCGTCGCGGTTTCCGAAAGCCTGCATCACATTCCGGGACTGGAGTTTCTGCACACGCCCTCCGGCGAGAAACTCGGACTGCAGTTTGCCGTTCTCGGCGCAGCCGCGGTCCTGTTCATCGGAGGAACGTTCCTTTCGGAAAAGGCCTCGGAAAAGCGGTTCGAATCGATCGATCTTTAATCATCGACCCGGTTCCAATGCCATTGTCGGCAGATTCGGAATGGGATCTTATTTTGCTATTACACAGTATACGCGGCTTTCGTCAACCCACGTATTGCAAACGCCCGCTCCGTTTGATATAGTGTTACTGCGGCCGGAACGGCCGGAACGTTTCTTTCAGCGGAGTCATTATGGGCAAAAAATCCGTAAAACCGAACAAAAACATCTACCAGCTCTCGCGGGAGGCCGCAGGTCTTTCCAGAGAGGCGGCCGGCGAACTTCTGCCGTTCATGTCCCCGGACCGGGTCGAGCGGATCGAAAACGAGAAGTCATTGCCGGATCCGGAGGAAGTGCTGTCCATGGCGGAATGCTACCGGGACGCAGGGCTCGTCAACCGCTACTGCACGGAAGAATGTCCGATCGGGAAAAAGTACGTGCCGAAGGCGGACGAAAAGGAACTGCCGCTCATTGCCCTCGAGGTCGTCAATGCGGTGAACCGGCTCGAAAAGGAGAAGAACCGCCTGATCGAGATCGCGCTCGACAACCGCGTGAACGAAGACGAACAGCAGGATTTCGAACGGATCCTCGACGAACTGAACCAAATCTCAGAATCCGTACAGACCTTGAAACTCTGGATGGAACAAAAGAAACTGGAAGGGAAATAGACGTGTTGTTCGCGAGTGCTCCAGTATGTATGTCCTTTCGGGGACCGCTCGCGCTTAGATTCTCGCGTAGCGGATTCTAAGTTCAACTTCGCACGATGTGCTCGTTTCACTAAGAACCGACGCTGCGTAAGTCCCCTGCAGGACATCATACCTGTTCGCACACGCAGAACAACACGGTATACTTTCGTTTCGATATCAGGAGAACAATATGCTTCTGTATTTAATCAGACACGGAGATCCGAATTATCAATTAGACTGTTTGACTGATAGAGGGAAATTGCAGGCGGAGGCCGTCGCGAAACGGATGCAGGCGTCGAAGATCGACGTCGTGTATTCTTCGCCGATGGGACGGGCCAAGGAAACGGCAGCGCCGACCTGTGAATTATTAAATTTGCCGTGCCATATCGAGGAGTGGACACACGAGGTTCTTTCGGAGCGTCTGACGACCTATCCGGACGGCGTCAGGCGGTCCGTGACTCTGATCCAGAACACGCTGCTTCGCGAGAACGGGGAGATCGATCTTCCGTATGAGCGCACGTTTGAATCGAAGGCGCTCCGGGAAACGGAAATGGAATCGGCGTTCTCGTACATCCGGGACAACGGACGCGAGTTTTTGCGGAAGCTCGGCTATGAGGAAGAGAACGGCGTGTACCGGATCCTCAGAAAGAATGAAGACCGCGTCGCGCTGTTCACGCACGCAGTCTTCACCCGGACCTGGCTCTCCCACCTTCTGCACATCCCGCTTCACTTATTCTGGGGATCGTTCTCTCCGACGCACACCGGCGTGACCGTTCTGGACTTCAATAACAACGAGAACGGCATCACCGCGCCGAAGCTTCTTTGTTTTTCCGACATGTCGCACCTCTTCGCGGCAGGGCTGGACATGACACACGATAACCGCGTTGAAGATCTATGATCACTTTTCACAAAAAAGACTGCCGCACCCGGCAAAGGTACGGCAGTCTTTTTTGATTTATTTTTCTTACTTCTCTACCGGACCGTCTACGGTCTGTTCGGTCGGATATTCCGACTTCCCGGTGAATTTCCGCTTGATGATCTTGCCCATGCGCTTTAATGCGTAGGGTTTCACGCAGTCGAGCATTTCTTCGGCTTTGTGCATCTCCGCCGCTTCAGGAATGTCGCGGGTCAGATGGATCGCGTCGAACTCGCAGCGCGTCGTGCAGAGACCGCATCCGATGCACTGGTTGAGGTCGACGACCGTCGCGCCGCACTTTAAGCAGCGGTTCGCTTCGATCTTGACCTGCTCTTCCGTGAGCGGCAGGCGAAGATCGTCGAAGGTCTCGCGCGCATTGCCGGGCTTCATGCCGGGACGCTGCCGTTCGGCGTTGTCGAACGAATCGACCTTGACGTCGTCGCGATCGAGTTCAATGAAGTTGCGGAGGTCGCGGCCGATCGTCATCGACTGGCCGGGATGCACGAAACGGTTGATCGAGACCATGCCGAGTTTTCCTTCCGCGATCGCGTCGATCGCGAACCGCGCGCCGTGGTAAATGTCGCCGCCGACGAAGACGTCGGGCTCCGCCGTCTGGTAGGTCACCGGATCCGCAATGATCGTTCCGTTCTTCCGGACTTCGACCTTCGTATCCTTCAAAAGATCGCCGAGGACCGCGCTCTGGCCGATCGCCATCAGAACGTTTTCGCAAGGCACAATGATCGTCTCGTTCTCATCGTACTTCGGATTGAACTTTCCGTCCGCATCCTTCACGCTCACGCACTTCTTGAAGACGACGCCGGTCACCTTTCCGTTTTCGGAAAGCACTTCCTTCGGGCCCCAGCCGTTTAAGACTTCGATGCCTTCCGCGATGCACTCTTCGACTTCATCTTTCGCCGCCGGCATTTCCTCGCGGCTTTCGAGACAGAGCATCGTGACCTTTCCGGTCGTCGCCCGAAGCGCCGTTCTCGCAACGTCCGCGGCCACATTGCCGCCGCCGACCACGACGACGTCGCCGTTCAAGCGGATCGACTCGTCCTGATTGATGCGACGTAAGAAACTGACGCCGGACTCGACACCTTCGCTCTCCTCGCCCGGAACGCCCGCCATGCGGCCGCCCTGCAATCCGATCGCGATATAGAACGCTTTGTAACCCTGCTTCCGGAGTTCGTCGAGCGTCACGTCCTTTCCGACTTCCACACCGCACCGGATCTCAGCGCCCATCGATTCGATGATGCCGATCTCCTTCCGGATGACTTCCTTGTCGAGGCGGAACGACGGGATGCCGTTCATCAGCATGCCGCCCGGTACCTTTTCCTTCTCGAAAACAGTGACCGGATAGCCCTCGGTCCGAAGGTAATACGCGGCGGAAAGGCCCGCGGGACCCGCGCCGATGACCGCGATCTTCTTGTCCGTCCACTCCTTGCCGGCCCAGTTTTCCGTCGGCACCGTATAGGATTCCGGATTCTCCAGTTCCCATTTCGCCAGGAATTTCTTGATCTCGTCGATGGCCACCGGCTTGTCGATCGTGCCTCTCGTGCATCGATCTTCACAACGCTTGTTGCAGACCGCACCGCAAACCGCCGGGAACGGATTGTCCTGACGGATGAGCTTTACGGCTTCGGCGTAACGGCCCTCGGCCGCCATCCGGATATAGCCCTGAACGGCAATGTGCGCCGGGCAGGCCGTCTTACAGGGCGAGGTGCCGGTGTCGTAGCAGTTCAGTTTGTTCGTGTCGCGGTAATTCGGATCCCAGCGATCCTCGCCCCACTTGTGGTCGTCCGGCAGATCGCGCATCGGGTAAACGACCTTCGAGCCATCCGCCTTGCAGAGCTTCTGACCGAGTCTTGCGGCACCCGCCGGGCAGACTTCCACGCACTTGCCGCAGGCGACGCACTTCGAAGCGTCCACGTGGGCGCGATACGCGGACCGGGACATGTTCGGGGTATTGAATAGCTGCGAAGTCCGAAGACCGTAACAGCTTCCCGGCGAGCAGTTGCAGATGCCGACGATCCGCTCCGGACCGTCCAGGTTCGTGATCTGATGCACGTAGCCCTTTTCCTCACTCCGTTTCAGAAGTTCGAGCACTTCTTCCTTCGTCACGTACTTGGCATCCTTGCCGCTTTCCACCAGGAATTCGGCAATGTCCCCGACGCCGATGCACATATGGCCTTCAATGTCTCCGACGCCCTCGCCGCGGATCCGCTGTGCCTTCCGGCACGCGCAGACCATCGTGCAGAACTTGTCGTTCTTGTCCAGCCAATGTGAAAGATGCTCGACGGACACCGACTGCGCTTCCGCAGGGATCGCCTTTTCGACCGGAATGACGTGCATGCCGATGCCGGCGCCTCCCGGAGGCACCATTTTCGCAGCGAATTCAAGCGGCTCCTGAGGTGCCAGATTGAACATCGTCGCGACCGACGGGTCCTCGTCCGGAAGCGTCGGATGCTCGACCATGTACTCGCCGGAACCGACGACCCACTTCGGCACCCAATACTGGATGTGATTGTCCGGATTGTCACGGTTCTGCTCGAGGATGCCGATCCAGAGCAAATGATCGATGACCTTCTGCGTCTCTTCGATCGGCATGCCGTTCATTTCCGCGAGTTCGTTCGTCGTATAACCGACTCTCCGCTTCTTGAACGAAAGCATGAACTTCACTTCATCCTTCGTGAGCAGGCGGTCCAGGATCCAGAAATCCATATCGTTCTCATCAAAACCCGTCAGTTTCCGCGGAATATTGTCCGTGATCATTTTAGCGAGTTTTTTGACGAGTTTCGCCTTCTCCGGATCGCTGCAATGATGCTCTTTCCCGGGTTGGGAATAGTCATTCGCATTGACATGAATTTTGGGGTTAACGTATCTTGCCATTTCTTTTCCTCTCAATATCTAATTATCTCTCTTCCAAGGGAATCGTCACTTCTCCGTCCGGACCACATAAAACCACTTCAATGTCTTTGGGCAAATCCTGTCGACGTATCGTAATTGCAATCGGCCCTTCATTACAATAGAACGGAAAACCAGCCAAAGAATAATAAACTGTCACAAACAGTTTGTTCTCTTTTAATTCCACCGTGTGACGAACGTAACCTGTCGCAGAATTCCCTGAATTGATACGCCCATAAAGCTCCACAGTTGTTTGATCGATTCTTTTTGCCTCCATTTTTGAAAACACTCGAACCGGATACTGACTCCCATGCCATAAAACCAGCAAAATAATCAAAAAGGCCAGAATTATCACGACAATGATGACAATCAGCCATTTTAGAATCGATCTCATAGGCATTTTACTTTGATACTATAATCAGTAGTGGTAATAGACGCTGGGAATCGGCGTGCTATCTTCATTTTGCCACCTATCGTCTTGCGTCAGTGAAAATATTTTATCCCCATCCATCCCACATAAAACTACATTCAAGTCCTGTGGAAAGTTTTCTCCTCGGATGATTATCGTAACCGGTCCGTTCACGGGTCTGATCGGAAATACTCCAAAGGACTGGTATGGGGTCACATACAACTGCTGTCCCTTTATTTCTGCTGTATGCCGGACGTAGCCCAACATAGCGTTTGAGGAGAAGAGAAGCCCTTGTATTTCTATAACGTTCCGGCTTGATCTTGTCGCCTCTAAACGAGAAAACGCATGAACGGAATACTTCTGCCCCCTCCATGCAAGCCAAAGTGCAATCCCCCACAGAAGAAGGAGGATGACAAAAGCAATTGTACACCCTTTGACGAATTTTTTCATAATGGGCATTACCATTTGGGCAGGGTGGTTTACGCCCCCCTGCCCTGAACCATTACATAATGTTGACTTTGATGGTGAGGTCGCTCGTCGGATAGGTCACACAGGCGTGGAACCAGCCGAATTCCTTGTCCATCATACGGCGGCCGTCACCGAATGCGGGAACAAAAACGTTTCCTGATAACAGCTTAGATCTACAATATCCACATTCTCCGCAGCGGCAATGGGTATCGACCGGGATACCGGCACGCTCAAGCGCTACTGCGATCGGTTCATTGCCGGACGCGTCGATGACCGTCTCGTCGATGCCGCGGACGACCGTGATCTTGAAGGTCTTCGCTTCATTGCCGGCGGGCCAATTCGGAATCCTCGTGGAATCGACCGGCTGATTCAGGACGTCGTGACGGAAACGACGGCAGGTGATGCCCATTTCCTTCATGAAGCCGTCCACCATCGTGAACATGGCAAGCGGTCCGCAGAACATATAGGTCGGATCTTCGCCTGCATATTTTTCGATGAGCTCACGGGTCAGGAAGCCTTTTTCACCTTCCCACTCGTTGTCACCGGACAGGACGTTCACGATCTTCACGTTCGGGCAGTCCTTTTCAATCGCCGCAAGTTCCGCGCCGAGAATGATGTCGTTATGATGCACGGAACCGTAGAGGATCGTAAGATGCACGTCGGAGAGTTTTCCGTACGCGATCTCCCGGGCCAAGGAATGGAACGGCGTGATGCCGGATCCGCCCGCCATCGCAACGACGTTTTTCGAATCCCTGAGCGGCTCGTAGTAGAAGGTGCCGAACGGCATGTTGCCGGTGAGATGCGTGCCTTCCTTGACGTTCTCAAAGAACCAGTCGGGCACAAGATACGGACGGTTCCGGCGGATCGTTACTTCAAAGTAGCCGTCTTCACCGAGCGCATCACAGGGTGCCGAAGAAATCGTATAAGGACGCGTCAGGTTGCTGTCACCGATCTGAAGGCGGAAATTCACGTACTGTCCTGCCTGGAAGACCGGAATGTGGCCGTCCGCAGACTTCATACGGAACACTTTCGCCGTCGGAGAGGTATCGCGGACCGATTCCACGATGAATTCCATCTTTGCGGGATGCAGTTTATCCGCCAATTCGCGGATGGGGTCTTTCGGGTCCGGGACGTTCGAAGCATTGGCAAACGAGTTCTTCCGGGCTGCGGTCACACGGCTCGCGCCGCCGACGTCTTTCAAAAAGCCTTTGACTTTAATGCTCATTGCAACACCCCTTTCGCTTTCAGATCATCCAGGATGCCCTTGGCCGCGGCCCGTCCGTTCGTGATCTGCGGTCCCATGCCGTCACCGCTCATGCCGTGCGCGCCGGCGAATTCCAGACCTTGAATGAAATGGTCCTCGTGCTTCATGCCGAGTCTCGCCACCACGTGGTCGGAAACGGAATGACTGTAGCCGTAGATGCTGCCCTTCCATGCGCCGACGTAATGCGCGATCGTCATCGGCGTCTCAACTTCGATCTCCGTGATCTTGTCGCGGAAATCCTTCACGCCGGTGTGACGCAAATAAGTCTCGATCATGTCATTGGCAAGCCGCCGCTTGAAATCGTAATAGTCTTCTTCCTTCACGTTCGCGAAGGGGTCATTCAGCGGCAATGCCGTGATGGACAGCTGCGTGTAGCCCTTCGGGGTGCAGTCCGGATTTGCAATGTTCAGGCAGATCGTCGTGATGTAATTGAACGGCTTCTCGAGCTGCTGGTAGTTCTTCCAGATCTCGTTCGTATCCATCGTATCCCCGGAAAACGTCGAATAGTTCGTGATGCCGAGTTCTTCCGGCGTGCCTTCGAGGATCATGATGATGGAGACCGGACAGACGGACAGTGCCCGCCCGTTCACCATCTTCACGGCACCTTCCGGCACTTCGGAAAGCGGCTCGATCATCTGGGAATAGACCTTGTTCGGATAAGCCGCCGAAACGACGTAATCCGCGCCGATCTCGTAACCCGTCGCCGTGCGGACGCCGGTCACTTTCCCGTCCTTCACGAGGATCTTTTCGACTTCCTGCTTGAACTCGAACTGTGCGCCGTTTTCCTCGACCTTGTTCTCCATCTTGATGCTCATCTCGTGGCTGTAGCCGCGGCAGACGTAGCTTCCCGTGAAGTAGTCGGCCATCAGGAAGGCGTAGATCGTGAACGGCAGATCGTCCATGCGGTTGCCGACGTAGATCCAGTACGGCGTCAGGATCTCGACCGCCTTTTTCGGCAGATCGAACGTATTGATGACTTCCGTCGCGGAATAGCCGACGGTCTTCACGAAGTCCGGATGCTTTAAGAGCATCTGCACCTTGCTCATCGGCGTCACGGACAGCACGTTCATGCTGTCGTAGACCCTGCGGCAAAGTTTCAGAAGTTCGAACACCTTTTCAAAGGTGCCGGGCACCGCCGCGTCGACTTCCTTCGCGGCGCGCTCGTACCCGTCGTGCATCGTCACGTCGATCCCGGAATTCGGCAATACTGCGCGGTAGCACTCCGGCACCGGCAGCCAGTCAATGTCCACGCCCATCTCGTTGAAGAACGCTCCGACCTTGAGCGGCTGTTCCTTCGTGCCGATCGACATCATCTCGTGAAGCGTCGCCTCGATCTCGAACCCGTTTCGGACGAAGTCCGTCGCAAGACCGCCGGGCATGTTGTGCTTCTCGAGGATCAGGATGTCTTTCACACCCTTGGCCTGCAGCTGCAGGGCACACGCCATGCCCGCGAGACCGCCGCCGATGATCACGACCTCATAATGGTCCTTAAAAGGTTTCATAAAAAATCCTTTCTCTGTTTTCGTCCGATCATCAGAAGAATCTGTCGACCAGTTCGCGGCTGTATTCAGCGGTTTCGTCCATGTCGCCGAAACTCATGATCTCGCCCGCGTAGAAGGTGTCGTACTTGTCCTGCATCGCTTCGACCTTCTCGTACCAGCCATCGGCATAGTCCTTCGAGAAGACGTGCGGGAAGTAGTAGACAGACCATTCGTTGACGACGTTGGAAGCCGGGTTCTTCATGGTCTTCAGATCGTCGAGAACCATCTTCTTGCACTCGTCGTACGGAATCTCCGCCGTGTCTTTATGCTTACGAAGCGCATAGGTCGTGATGACCTGATCCTTCGTATCCTTCCAACGGCGATAGTACACCATCAGATGTCCGAGGCGCTCTTTCGTCATGTTGTCGAAGACGTAATAGCTGATCTCCGGATGGTCTTCCGGCTTCGTCTCGACGGCGAGCACGTCGTAGCGCTCGTAATCGATCTTGCTGAACAGTTCCTTCTCGTCCTCGCGGGCATCGAAGTAATCGACCATGCCGACCTGGCCGTCCGCGCGCTTGTTCGGGATGTAGAGAGGAGCGGTGACAATGATCTTGTCATATTCTTCAACCTGTCCGTTCACGGTGACGAAGACCTTGCCGTCTTTCCGCTCGACCTTTTCGATCTTGGAATTCAGGCGCGCCGGATGCTTCAGATGATCGTTCAGCTGTTCCCAGATGTACTGAGTGCCGTTCTTCCAGGTCCAGAGATTGACCTTCACGAAGTTCATCGTGGTCTGGAAGTCCAGATACTTCAGAACGTACGCGGCCGGAATCTCATCGAAATAGCCGTAACCGAAGGAGGTGTAGGGCCCGATCCAGACGTCCTGCGTAAGCTCGACGCCGTTTAATTTGCAGAACTCGCTGAACGGAAGGCAAAGATCCTTTAAGTTCGGGTTCTCGCCCTTGACCGGCTCTCTCTTCGCGTTCTGCTGGCTGTAGCCGTCGTAACGGCCTTCCGCGACGCCGCGGTGACCGTTGACGTCGTAGCCCTTGTACTTCGTCTCAAGCAGTTCGCCGAGTTTCTTGATCTGCTTCTTCATGCGCAGAAGACGCGGGATCTTCAGGATGTTCTTCTTCGGCTCGAACGGCTCAATGACGTCGCCCTTCGCATTCTTGTAGTTCCGGTTCAGCTTCGGTCCATCGTGCGTGATGCCGCAGAACTCTTCCACGTCGTGCACCGCATAGTACGAAGGCACGCCCATAATGGCGCCCATCTCATACCGGCGTCCGTTGTAAGTCGGGCTCCAGCACTTGCCGCCCACGCGGTCAAGGCGCTCTAAAATCGTGTAATTCTCGTAGCCCTTCTGCTCGAGATACATACCGGCCGAAAGCCCTGCCGGGCCGCCGCCGACGATACAAATGCGGATATTCTTATCCATGTTCTTTCCTCCTAAAGTGGATATTTGATACATATAGTAAGATTATACAATGAAACGCCGAAAATTGCACCTGTTTTTTTTCGGTTTTGACGAAAATCTCCGCCGCTTCTTCCTCCGAAATCCCGCTTTATTTTCCCGTCTTCCTGTGTTATAATCAAATCGTTCCATCAGCGCGTTCCGGACGGGAGGACTCCATGTGCTTTGAATCTTTCTTGGAAATGCTGTCATATCATACCGAAGTTTCGCCGGATCACCCGGCGCTCGTTTTCGATTCCAACGGCTCTAAGGCCGAATTATCGTTCAAAGAACTGCTTGATTCAGTGAAGAAACGTACCGAGGACTTCCGCGGAAGCCGCGCGGTCGCGTTTCTCATCGGCGAAAGCACGAAGGATACGGTCATTGACCTGTTTGCGGCGGTCAATGCCGGGGCCAGAGTCGTATTGCTCGACGAAAACATTCCGGAAGAAGTGCTCGGGCGGCTGATCCGGCTTTCGGAAGCCGACGAAGTCATCGGCGATCCGGAACTCACAGAGCTCGTCAGACCTTCGCTCGTGAAGCCGAGGGCGAACGGGCAGGGCGAAATGCTGTTCTTCACTTCCGGCACCACGAACCGTTCGAAGGCGGTCGTGCTGACGGAAAAGTCCCTGCTTCGAAGCGCCTGGAACGGCGGATCGCTTCTGCCGCTCTCCCCGGAAGACACGCTACTTCTCATGCTGCCGTTGAATCACGTCTTCGGTTTCGTCTGCGGACTGCTCTGGGGCATGACGGCCGGCGCAGCCGTTGCCGTCGGACGCGGCCCCCGGCATTACGGGGACGACTGCCTGTTCTTCCGCCCCACCGCACTTTCCCTCGTGCCGCTGCTTCTCGGCTTTTGCTTAAAGCATCAGGTATTCAATCCGGAACTCTCTCTGCTCCTCGTCGGTGCGGGAGATTGCCCGAAGGAACTCATCGCAGCCGCGAAGGCGACCGGCAGAAAACTCTCCTTCGGTTACGGCCTGACGGAAACCTCTTCGGGCGTGGCATTGTCCTTAGGAGACGATCCGTTCGCCATGACGATCTGCCCCGATTTCGACGTTACCATCGCAGAAGACGGTGAGATCCTGTTACAGTGTCCGAACACCGTGATGCAGGGCTATTTCAAGCGGCCGGAAGACACCGCGAACGCACTCCGGGACGGCGTGCTTTATACGGGCGACCTCGGAAGGATCGATGAAAACGGTCTTCTGCACGTCACCGGGCGGAAGAAGGAAATGATCGTATTGCCGGACGGAACGAAGATCTTCCTGCCGGAATACGAAGCGGCGCTCATCCGCGCGACCGGCGAACCGGACCTCGCGCTCATCTATGAGGACGGCCGGCTCTGCCTCGTCATTTCCGAAAAAGCCGGCAATGAAAAAGAGGTCCTGGAAAAGATCCGCCGCGTGACCGAGCAGTACCCGCGCGGACAGCAGATCCGGAAAATCGTGACCGTGTCGAAGCCGCTGCCGAGGACTGCCACGGGCAAACTGAAACGGTATGAGATCGCCGCCATCTGCACGGCGGAACAAGCATAAAAACAGTGGGAGAAAACCAATGACCAGAGAAGAACTTGCGAACGAAATCAGGGAAGTCATCTACGAGTGCGCCCCGGAGCTGGACGGCATGGAACTGAACGAAGACACCGTCATCAATACCGACGCGGCCATTGATTCCATGGGCTTCACGCTCGTGATCTGCCGGCTGGAAGCGAAGTATGACGTCCGGATCCCGAACCGCCAGTGGCAGAAGCTTCAGACGTTCGGCGACGTCGTGACTGCGATCGAAACGAGGATCCAATGAACCTGAAATCCGAAACATTCAAACTCCGGACCGCGCATTGCGACGTTTTCCGGAAACTCCGGCTGTCGGAACTGTTCACCCGGTTTCAGGAGATCGCGATCGCCGATACCGAGGAACACGACATGGGGCGGGACAAAACGCTGGACCGCGGTCTTTTGTGGGTCGTGACGGGATACCGCGTGGAGATCGGCCGGCTTCCCGAGTACGACGAGACCGTCACGCTGGAAACCTGGGCCGGGAAGACCATGCACGTCTTCTTTCCCCGTTATTTCCGGATGAAGGACGCCGCAGGGAACGTGATCCTGCAGGCCTCTTCGTTCTGGGTACTCATCGACGCATCGGTTCGGAAGGTGATCTTTCCGGAAGAAGCCGGCGTTTTTATGGAGGAAGTGAAGGTGGAGGATCCGCCGGCGTTCCCGAGACCGCCGAGGATCGGCGAAACTCCGGAGGAGGTCCCTTTCACGGTCACCTATTCCACCCTCGACCTGAACGGACACATGAACAATACGCGCTATTTCGACGCGGTCCAGGACGCGATCTATCCCTTGAAAAAAGCGGCGCCGCCACGTCTTATTCAGGTAGAATTCAAGAACGAGGCGCGCCCGGGCGAGACCTTCATGATCCGCTACGGCGAAAACGGGGATACCGTTTCCGTCACCGGCGAAGCGGACCGGACGATCTTCCGGATGAGCCTCACATATTAAAAAACGGAGCGTCTCCTTGAAACCTTATTACAGCAAAAAAAAGCAGTTTATCATTTCCTGCCTGCTCATCATTGCCGGGAATCTTCTGCTCGCCTTTCTCGTCGCGGCGTTCATCATTCCGCACGACATCGTCATGGGCGGCACGACCGGCATCGGCATTGCCCTGCACCGCGTCCTTCCGTGGCTTGACGTCTCGATCTTCGTGCTTGCGCTGAACGTCATTCTCCTGATCATCGGGCTCTTCATTCTCGGGAAGCACTTTTTCTTCACGACCGTGGCGAGTTCGATCCTTTATCCGGTCTTTCTCGGCTTCTTTCAGCGGATTCCCGGCATTGACAGTTTAACGGACAATGCTCTCCTCGCCTCCATCTTCGCCGGCGCACTGATGGGCATTGCGCTCGGCATGGTCATGCGGGCGGGATCGTCCACCGGCGGAATGGACGTCGTGGACCTCATCCTGCACAAATGGACGCATCTGCCCATCGCTCTTTTCGTTTATCTCGGAGACGCCGTGGTGATCGGGTTTCAGGCGTTTTCGCTTCCCTCGGAGAAGACGCTCCTCGGCATTCTGGTCCTCGTGCTCGAAACGATTCTGCTTGACCGGGCAATGATCCTCGGAAAGGCCCGCATCCAGCTCATGGTCATTTCCGACCGCTGCGACGAGATCCGGGAGGCGATCTTAAACCGCCTCAGCGCCGGCGCGACGCAGTTTTTCATTGAAACGGGAAGACTGAAAAAGCAGGAAAAAGCCGTGGTCAGCGTCATTTCCGAACGGAAAGTGTACGAAGCCACGGAGATCATACACGGCATTGATCCCGCCGCCTTCATCACGATCTCGAAGATCAATGAAGTGCGCGGGCGCGGATTCACGCTGGAACGGACGGTTCTGGAAGAAGTCGATGCGCCGGATTCAGAGGGTGAGCCGGTTGTCCCGGCCGATGGCGAGCGTCAGCAGATAGATGCGGGAAATCCCGGAAGCAAGTAAGACGCGCGTACAGGCATTGGCCGTACTGCCGGTCGTGTAAATGTCGTCCACCAGGATGACGGACTCATAGGTTTTGTGAGAAGAAGGAACGAAGAAGGCGGTTGCCAGATTGTTCCTTCTTTCCTGTTCGGTCAGGTTTTTCTGGGCCTCGGTCTTTTCGCTCCGGAAAAGATATCCCGGATCCACCGGAAGGGAAAGCGCTTTTCCGAGCCGGGAGGCGATCTCCTCCGCCTGATTGTAGCCGCGGCTTTTCAGTTTCGAAGGATGCACCGGGACCGGGATCAGGGCTTCGGCGCCCCAGAGCGCGACCTCGTCCCGGATGCGGTCTCCGAAATCTAGGCAGGGATAGTCGAGGATCTGCGGGTTTTCGTGGTACTTGACCTCCGAGAGCATCCGCCGGACGTATTTGGACGTGTACTCCGCATACGAAAGCCCTTTCACAAAAAGCGGCATCCGTTTTTCGCAATTTCCGCAATACTCAAACGACTCCTCCATGAGCGGTTTTCCGCATTTCATACAGGTCGGGGACGTCACGCGTCGGATCTTCTCTTTGCAGGGAGGACAGATGAGCGTCTTTCCCGGCGGCAACGCTTCTAAACAGACCGGGCAGCGCTTCGGATAGATGAGGTCAATGAAGCTCATGCGCGTTTATGATCATTTCCTTCAGTCCGGACAGCCGTTTCGAACGGTCATGGTTGTCGATCATCCGGCAGAACGTCTCGTACCGGCCGACGATCACGACGGCCAGCCGGGCGCGCGTCACGGCCGTATAGAGCAGGTTCCGGTTCATCAGCATGTCCGGTCCGGAATGTAACGGCAGAATGACCGCAGGATACTCCGAGCCCTGGGATTTGTGGATCGTCACCGCATAGGCAAGTTCCAGTTCGTCGCAGTCGGAATAGGGGTAACTGACCGTTTTTCCTTCTTCGAATTCCACGGTCAGCGTTTCGGAGAAGTAATTGATCCCCCGGATGAATCCGATGTCGCCGTTGAACACGCCGCTGCCGTTTTCCCCGGACTTCGTCGTCCAGGTGAGATCGTAATTATTCCGGATCTGCATGACCTTGTCGCCTTCCCGGAACGTCCTCTCCCCGAACTCCTTTTCCCTCTTATCCGCGGCCGGCGGATTGAAGGTCTCCTGCAAGACGCGGTTTAAGTTTTCCACGCCGAGCGGTCCTTTCTTCATCGGGCAGAGCACCTGCAGTTCTTCGGTTTTCGCATGCACGTGCTTCGGCAGTTTGTCGCGAAGCAGGGTCACCGTCGCGCCGACGATCTTGCCCGGAATGTCCCGTTCGACGAAGATGAAGTCGTCGGACTGCTCCAGTTTCACGTGCTCTCCCGCGTTGATCTTGTGGGCATTGACGATGATCCGGCTGTTTTCCGACTGCCGGAAGATCTTGTTCAGCCGCACGACCGGAAAGCAGTCCGAGTCAATGAGGTCGCGAAGGACGTTCCCCGGGCCGACCGACGGCAGCTGGTCCGCGTCGCCGACCAGAACGAGCCGCATGCCCGGCGTCAGGGCGCGGAGCAATGCGTTCATGAGAAACAGGTCCACCATGGACATCTCGTCGACGATGATGACGTCCGCATCGAGCGGGTTGCTCTCGTCACGCCGGAACGAGACGCGTTCCCCGTCTTCCGGGTTTCCCTCCGCTTCCAGCATGCGGTGCACGGTCATTGCCTCGTATCCCGTTGCCTCGGTCATCCGCTTCGCCGCACGCCCCGTCGGCGCCGCGAGCAGAAGATCCAGTCCCGAGTCAATGAAAAAGCGGATGAGCGTCCGGATCGTCGTGGTTTTTCCCGTACCGGGTCCGCCCGTGATCACCGTGACGCCGTTCGCGGCCGCGGTGAACACCGCTTCTTTCTGGAGATCGTCGAGAACGAACCGGTCTTTTTTCTCGATTTCGGAGAGCTGCCGGTACACGTCGTTCCGGTGTACGGTCTCGTCCGAAAGATTCATGTTTTTCAAGCGGAGCGCCGTATTCTGCTCGGTCACGAAGATCGAGGCAATGTACACGCGCTCTTCCAACCCGCTCCGGACGATCCGCACTTTCCGCTCGACCGCAAGGTCCTGCAAAAGATGATCGAAATCGGCGACCTGCACCGAAAGCAGGCCTTCCACGTTCGAGATCAGCACGTCCTTTAAAAGATAGGTGTTTCCGTTGTTCACCGTGTCCTGCAGAAGGAACAGCGCCGCCGCGCGGATCCGGTATTCCGAATCGGGCGAAACGTTCATTTTGAGCGCGATCTCGTCCGCGGTCCTGAAACCGATGCCCCGCACTTCTTCCGCGAGCCTGTATGGATTCTCCCGGAGAACAGCATACGTCTCCGTACCGAAGCGCTTGTAGATCTTTGCCGCCAGCGTCACGGTGATGCCGTACTGCTGCAGGAAAAGCATCGTATCTCTCGCTTCCCGCTTTTCGACGATCTGCGCGGCAATGTCCATCGCGGCCCGCTCGCTGATCCCCTTCACTTCCGAAAGGCGCTCCGGTTCTTCCTCGATGATGCGGAACGTGTCCTCGCCGAATTTCTCGACGATCCGGTGTGCTAACTTTTCCCCGATGCCGCGGATCGCGCCGGAGCCGAGATAGCGTTCGGTCGCGGCCTCGTCTTCCGGCGGAACGAACTCGTATTTTTCCACTTTGAACTGCGGTCCGTACGTCGGATGGATGACGGACTCGCCTTCGGCACGGATCGTTTCTCCGGCCGCGATTGAAAGAAATCTGCCGACTAAGCAGAACTCGTCCTCTCCGGACCGGACGACCAGTACCGTATAGCCCGTCTCTTCATTTCTGTAGGTGATCCGCTCGACGTATCCCGTAACAGTTTCCATAAACCACTCCAAAAACAGGAACAATGATCCTGAAACGCCGCAGGCGAATGTGTCCGCCACATCCGCCTGCGAAATGACAGCAACGATCCGCCGTCTTAGTTATTGTAGTCGTAATTGTGAATGAACTCGATGTATTTGCCCGTGCCGATCGCGACGCAGTTCATCGGATCCTCGGCGATCATCGTGGAGATCGACGTCCGCTCCTCGATGAGCTTGTCCATGCCGTTTAACAGCGCTCCGCCGCCGGTCAGAACGATGCCGCGGTCCGCAATGTCGGCGGCCAGTTCCGGGGGCGTCTTTTCCAGAACGGAATGCACCATGTCGACGATCTTGTTCGCCGATTCCTGCAGGGCTTCGAGCGTCTCGTCGGACGTTAAGGTCACGGTCTTCGGAAGACCGGTGACGAGGTTCCGTCCGCAGACCTCCAGCGTCAGTTCCTCATCCCGCTTGTACCAGGTGCCGATCTTGACCTTGATCTCTTCCGCCGTCGGCTCGCCGATCATCAGGTTGTGCTTTCTTCTCATGTATCTCACGATCGCGTCGTCGAAATCGTCTCCGGCCACCTTCAACGAATCCGAAACCACGGTGCCGCCGAGCGAGATCACGGCGATGTCCGTCGTGCCGCCGCCGATGTCGACGATCATGTTTCCGCAGGGCTTCGCAATGTCAATGCCCGCGCCGATGGCCGCCGCGACCGGTTCCTCAATGATGAACACTTCTCTCGCGCCTGCATTGATCGTCGCGTCTTCCACGGCCTTCCGCTCAACTTCCGTGATGTGCGAAGGCACGCAGACCGAGATCCGGGGACGCCTGAACGTCCGCTTGCCGAGCGCTTTCTGGATGAAATAGCGGATCATTTTTTCCGTGATCGTATAGTCGGAAATGACGCCGGCCCGAAGCGGACGCACCGCTTTGATGTTTCCCGGCGTTCTGCCGATCATCAGCCGTGCTTCCGCGCCGATGGCCTTGATCTCGTTCGTCGTCGTGTCGTACGCAACGACCGAGGGCTCCTTCAAGACCACGCCTCTCCCATTGATATATACCAGAATGCTCGCCGTACCGAGGTCGATGCCGATATCCGTTCCGCTGCCGAATAAACCCATGATGCTTACCTGCTTTCCAATCATTTCAGGAAAGGGATCCCTTCCCTGCCGTTTCCGTTTTCATTGCACTTCTGACGGGTGAGGATTCTCCCGCACGCTAGTAATAGAACAATAGAATAAATCAAACTTCCGCTTTTGTCAACCGCGAGGCCGAAAAAGACGCGACAAAAATAAAAAACTCTTTGACCGAAGGGGTTCTCCGTCGTATAATGAAATGTGGTATAGAATGGGCAAGAGCAGAGGTATCCGTATGCGACCGAAGATCAGCACACTTTCATCGCCCGTCCTGGCGGGCGTCGTACGCGAAAAAACAGCCGGAGCCGCGCGCGCGGAGATCCGGAACTGCCTGTATCACGGGGCCGGCATGATCGACCTTCATCTTTCCTGCCTGGAGACCCGGGACGGGGAAACCCTGAAGTCGATCATTTCTTCGACGTCGCTTCCAGTACTTGCCCTTCATTACAACAGCTCGTTTGAAGGAAAGCGGACGGAGGATCCCGAGGAGGAACGCACTGAGCTTCTCTTCCGCGCCGTTCTTTCCGGCGCCGCCGGCTTGGACATGCAGGGCTACACCTTCGACGCGAAATCGCGCACCGCATTTTTCGGGGAAGACCGCTATTCCTTCACGAAGGATCAGCCGAAAGAGGTCGTGACCGATCCGGCCGTCATTGAGCGCCAAGCGGAGTTCATTGAACGCGTCCACCGGGAAGGCGCGGAAGTCCTGCTTTCCTGTCATCCCGGCGTTTTTCTCGACCGTCATCAGGTCGTCGATCTCGCGCTGTTCCTGCTGAAAAGGAACCCGGACGTCATCAAGATCGTTTCGATCGCGAATGACGAAGAAGAACTGGCGGAGACCTTTGCGGGCATGATCGCATTGAAAAAAGAGCTTCCGGTCCCGGTATCCTTCCATGCGGCCGGAAAGGCCGGTGCGCTCAGCCGGATCGTCAATCCGATGCTCGGCGGACACATTCTCTTCGCCGTCGACCGCTACAAGGAAGGACACACCCTCGCGCAGCCGGAGCTTGCAACCGCGCACGAAGTCGTCGATGGGATCAGAAAGATCATAGAATAACAGACGTAAGGAGCATTGCAAATGGCTTGGCTTCAGGTCGCGGAAGGCGTGCTGATCCCGTTTCTCGGAACGAGTCTCGGGGCGGCCTGCGTCTTCTTCATGAGAAAAGAACTGAACGATAAGGTAAAGAAGATCCTGGCGGGATTCGCTGCGGGCATCATGGTTTCCGCCTCGTTTTTCAGTCTGATCCTGCCCGCCATCGAGCAGGCCGGGTATATGGGGAAACTCTCGTTTCTTCCGGCCGTCGTCGGCTTCATCATCGGCATGCTGTTCCTGCTCGTTCTGGACAAGGTCGTCCCGCACGTCCACCTGGACCACAGCGAGGAAGGCCTGAAGACCGGATTGAAAAAGACCACGAAGCTCATGCTCGCGGTCACGCTTCATAATCTGCCGGAAGGCATGGCCGCCGGAGCGGTTTTCGCGGGCTGGCTGTACGGCAATGAACAGATCTCGCTTGCGGGCGCGTTCGCGCTTTCGGTCGGGATCGCATTGCAGAACTTCCCGGAAGGCGCCATCGTGTCCATGCCGCTTCGGGCGGAAGGCATGCCGAAGGGCAAGACCTTCCTGTTCGGCGTGCTGTCCGGCATCGTTGAGCCGATCGGCGCATTGCTCACGATTTTCGCGGCGGCGGTTTTCCTGCCGGTACTGCCCTACCTGCTTGCGTTCGCGGCCGGCGCCATGTTCTACGTCGTGGTCGAGGAACTGGTCCCCGACATGAAGGAAGGTTCCCATTCGAATCTCGGAACCATCAGTTTTGCCATCGGCTTCGTGCTGATGATGATGCTTGACGTCGGCCTCGGCTGACCGGAGGAAGAAAGAATGATCTCGGTCAAAGATCTCTCGTTTTCATACGGAAAGAAAAGAATACTGAGCGGCCTTTCCTTCTCCGCGGGTCCCGGCGAATGCGTCGCGATCATCGGTTCGAACGGCAGCGGCAAATCGACGACGCTGTCGCTCATCACGGGCGCATTGAAGCCCGCGGCAGGCGAGATCGCCGTGACCGGAAAGATCGGGTTCATTCCCCAGGGGACGGCGCTCTTCGAGGACATGACCGTGGAAGACAATCTCCGCTTTTTCGCGGGACTCTTTCACGCGGAGGTCCCTTCGGTGCTGCCGTTCGATCTCAATAAGGACCGGAAAAAGCGCGTGTCGAAGCTTTCGGGCGGACGGAAAAAGCAGGTCAGCATTGCCGCGGCCCTGCTCGGCGACCCGGAAAACATTTTGCTCGACGAACCCGCCGCCGGTCTTGATCTTATCTATCAGCAGCAGCTCATTGACCTGCTCTTTCATCTGAAGGCAGCGGGCCGGACGATCCTCTACGTGGGACACAATCCCTTTGAATACGCGGCGGTGTTCGACCGTCTCGTCTTCCTCGGTAAAGACGGTCCCCGCTATTTTTCCCGGAACGACTTCGGCGGCAACGAGACCGACATCGGTCTCGTCGCAGGCCGGATCTCAGAATACTTTAAAAGCCATTACGACACCAAGGAATTCAAGGAAGGAGAAATTTCATGAACGATTTCGAAAATCAGGATTTGAACGTACAGCCTCCGGTGGAGCCGGTCGCGCCGCAGCCGGCGCCTCAGGTCGCGCCTCAGCCGGCACCGCAGGTCACGTACCAGCAGCCGGCAGCACCCCAGGGACAGCCGGTCTACTATCAGCAGCCTGCCGCGCCCCAGGGACAGCCCGCCGCGGATCAGCAGCAGCCGGTCTACTATCAGCAGCCGGTGCAGGAAGCGCCGAAGAAAAAGAAGAAGGGCGGAAAGGCCGTCCTTGTCATCCTGCTAATCCTCCTGCTCGCAGGGATCGCCGTCGGCGGCTACTTCCTCATCAAGAGCCTGCTGAATGCTCCTGCGAACAACGGCCGGATCCTGCAGGCCTATGCAAACACCACGAAGGCCATTCTGCCTTCCGGCATGAAGAATCTGGACCGGGAATTCTCCGCCGACTTAAGTTTGGACCTTTCCAAGATGCCGCTTGACACCGGCCTTTCGTTAAGCGGTACCGTGAACGGAACAGTCAATTACAAGAACCGGAAGGCTGCTGCGAACCTGAAAGCCAACGTTCTCGGCATGACCATGGACGCGCTTTCGCTCTTCCTGTCGGAAAACGACGTTTCGATCAAATCGGCCATGCTGATCGGCGACAGCGCGTACGGCCTGTCTCTCAAAGATGCGGAGCAGAACATTGCCAAGTCCGTTCTGCATCCGGACAGCGGATCCGAACTCGCATTGCCGAAAGAGACCTACGATCAGATCGTGGCGATCATTCCGGCCGTCAGAGAACTGCTGACGATCGACGTACGGAAGTTCGCTTCGGCCTTTGAGACCGAACTCTGGAATGAAGTCGACGCATTGAACGTCACGGAAAAGAGCGAAGCCGCGATCACGGTCCTCGAGAAAGAATACGACGTCAACGTCACGAAGATCACGCTGAACGGCGCTCAGCTGGCGGAACTTCTGGAAAAGCTGGAGGCCTGGCTGGAAAAAGATTCCGAAGGGGAGAAGGTCTTCAAACTTCTGGATCAGCTCATGGGCATTCAGGACGTCACGGACAGAGAAGGGTATCTCTCCAAGTTCCGCGAACTTCTGAATGACATGAAAGAAACCGGGGAAAACTTCACGCTGACCGTGACCGGTTCGATCGACAAGAGCACCGGGTACCTTGCGCGCCTGGAGTGCTCCTACAAGATGGAAAAGGACGAAGCGAAGGGAATCGAGGGAAGATCCGGTTCCTACAAGGCCGATACGCGGATCGAAGACGACTTTGTGAAGACGTACGTCGAAATGGATCAGGGAGAGGGCGCGGCCCTGCAATTCAGCACGGAGTGGAACAAAAAGACCGGCGAATTCGTCGGCAGGGTCTCCGGAGAGCAGGATCCGCTCATTACTGCGACGATCACCGCGGAGAATGACTCCGTCACGATCATCCCCGGAAAAGTCATTCTCCCGTCGTTCAATCTGCCGTCGGATCCCGATCTTTCGCTGGGCAACCTGAACGAAGTCGATTTGAGTTTCATCACGCTGAAGATCTCCGCCAAGGCGGAAGAACCTTCCGTTCCGGAGTACAAGGAACTCCTGACCATGAGTCAGGATGACCTCCAGAGTCTGCTCGAGACCATCCTGACGAGACTCCGCAGCTTCGGACTGGGCGGCGTTAACTATTAACTTTCAGGAGTAAGGAGTGAAAGGGCTCTTTTTAAGAGACGGTTTCCTTTTCGGGCGCGGGTTCCTGCCCGCGCTCGTTCTCGCTGCGCTGACCGGCCTTCTCTGCTTTCTGGCCGGCTACTCAGTCTCGAAAAGCGCCTCCTCGGAGACGGCGCCGGTTTCGGTCGCGCTCGTCAATGAAGACGACAGCATGACCGGGCTCATTGCCGTCAACGCCGTCAAGGAAGCGCCTTTCATCAAAGGACTGCTGGAGTTCGTCGACTGCGACTTGGAAACCGCAAAAGAAGCCCTGCAAAGAGGCCGCCTCGAAGCCGTGATCCACCTGCCGAAAGGCTACATTCAGAACATTTCCCACGGGATCCCCGGAAAAGGATACATCTATCTGTCCGGCAGCGCGGCCACCTCGGGCGAGATCATCCGCTCCATTGCTTCGTTCGGAGAGCTGATGCTCGTCGCCGGGCAGCAGGGCGTGTTCGTCGGAGAGGATCTGGTCCTCGCGCATGGTCTCAGCGAAGCCGTTCATGAAGACTATCTGACGAAGAGCAATTCCGCACTGTTGGAGCACGCGTTTTCGCTGTTTGACGGCGGCAGCATCGTGGAAGTAACGGATTACGCCGGCAGCGGGCTTCCGCTCCTGCAAAGTTACGCCGTGCTGTGGCTCGCGTTTTTCCTGCTCATTACCGGGCTGTTCTTCGGTCCCCTGTATACAACGGATCTCAAAAAAGGACTGCTCGTCCGGCTCTACAGCGGCGGGATCCGGCCCTTCGGTTTCCTTTCCGGAAAACTGTTCTACCCGTTCGTTTTCCGTCTTCTCGTGACGGTTCCCGTCCTCGTATTCCTGTTCTTCGTTTTCCCGCCTGCGATCCGCCCCGGCAATCTTTTGTTCGCACTGCTCGGGCTCATCATTGCCACGGTCTTCATCACTTCCGCTTCCGTGATCCTCTCGGAAAGGAAGGGCGCTCCGGCGCTCATTGCCGGCATCGCCGTGGTCTCGCTCCTGCTCTCGGGCGGGATCGTTCCGCGCGCGTTTCTTCCAGAAACCGTTACGAAGGTCGCGCGCTTTTTACCGGTCGGGGCCCTGTATCATTGCCTGTCGCCGCTCTTCGGCGGAACGACGGACGTTCCCGCGATCATCACCGGGGCCTTGGAAGCAGGGCTCCTGCTCTTCTTATCGCTGCTGTTTCTGAAGCAGTTTCCGGAAAGGGGTGAGACCGCATGAAGACCTTCCTCTTTTCCGTCAAACACATGCTGAGGACTCCGTTGTTCTTCGTCCTGACTGCGCTCGTGCTTCTGCTCCCGCCGCTATTGTATGCGGTCGGGAATCATTCTTCCATCCCGAAGACGGTCTACGTGCTGGAAGATCCTGAAGATCCGGAAAGCCAGCGGATGGCTTCGTACCTTGACCATGAAGGATTCGAACCGGTTTCAGACGAAGCAACGCTTCGAAAAGGGCTCTGCGACGGAACGATCGATTCCGGGATCCTGATCCCGGCGGATTTCTCCGAACGCCTGGAATCACATGACGTCGAGGGCATTCTCAGGGTGCTCTTCACACCGACCACGCTGCTTCCGAACATCAAAAAAGAAGAGATCACTGCGGCTCTCTTCTCTGTTTATGCTCCTTATCTTACGGGAAAAAGCCTGGAAGGCACGGGGATCACGCTGGAAGAAGTCCTGGACGAATACCACCGCCGTATGGGCGACTCTGCCACGCTCGTTTTCACCTTTGACATCATTGAGGAAAGCGGCGCTCCTGTGCAGGAAGCCGAAACCGGAAGGCGGTTCTTCCTCGGCGCACTGTCTTTGCTCTTGTTCCTCGCGCTTTATTTCGCCGTGGCGTCTCCGCTCTTCGACCGTTTCCGGTCAATTTCGGAGCGGATCGGCAGGAAAGCCGCTTTCTTCTCGATCCTGCTTCCGGGCTCGCTTCTTAGGGCATTCGTGCTCGCCCTGGCCGCATTCTTCGCTTCGCTCTTTGCGGGACAGGTAACGCTTCTGCCGGGCATCCTGCTCTTCATCGCGCTCGTCACGGTCGTGCACTATCTCCTGCTCGCCCTGCCGGGCGGGAACTGGAAGGACATTGCCGTCCTGTTCTTCGCGGCATTCAGCCTCGTGCTCTGCCCGATTTTCCTGGATCTCTCGCTCTTCTATCACCCGCTCCGTGTGATCCGCTTCTTCGTACCGCCGTACTGGCTCTGGTTCTTCGCCGGGGTATAATAAGAGCGCGGCCCTGCCGCGCCCTGTCTTTTTATCTCTTTTCTTCCGCTTCCCGCTTCAGCCTTCGTGCGGTCAGCACCGCTTCCGCCATCATGAAGTCGAACTGCGTCGTGACCTTGAAGTTTTCCTCGCTCCCCGGAACGATATGCACTTTTACGTCCGTAAACCGCTCCACAGCCGAAGCATCGTCGGTCAGCCCGGACAATGCCGCCTCTTTTTCCGCCTTTTTGTAAGCTTCCCGGATGAGTTCCGTCCGGAACGCCTGCGGCGTCTGCACCGCATAGCAGGTCCTCCTGTCCGGCGTCGCCGTGACGGTCCCGCCTTCCGAAGCCAGTTTCACCGTATCCTTCGACGGAACGGCGGCAATGACCGCCCCGCATTTTTTCACGCCTTCGATCACATTGCATACGATCTCTTCCGTCAGCATGCAGCGTGCACTGTCGTGGATCAGGACGTACTCGCACGAAAGACCGGTTTCCAGCGCCTCCAATCCCTTCATAGAGGAATCGTACCGCTCTTTCCCGCCGGCAATGACCTCGACTTCCGGCAGTCCCGCGTCGTCAAGGATCCGTTTCGCTTCGCCGATCGAGTTTTCTCCCGTTACGACGATCAGCCGGTCGACGTGCGGAAGCAGGGCGTCGACGCTGTAAAGAAACATCGGCGTCTCATCCACGGGAAGAAACTGCTTCGGCGTGTCGCCGCCGAACCTCGTTCCCTTTCCCGCCGCCAGAAGGAGCGCTCCGATTTTTGCTTTTTTTCCGCTCATTGCCAAACGCACCTCATCCTACGGTGAAGCCGAACAGCCCCGGGACGAAATAGGCCAGGGTATCCATGATGGCCGTCGCCATCAAGAGCCCCAGAAAGATCGCCAGCGAGGCTTTTTTAATGTCAAACTCATAGAGCGCGGCGATGAGCGAACCCATCCATGCGCCGGTGCCCGGGATCGGAATGCCGACGAACAACAGCAGAAACACGAAAAATCCGCGTTCCTTTCCCTTGGACTTTTTTTCCGCCCTGCGTTCCAGCCATTCCACGAATCTCACGCAAATGCGCTTCGCTTTCATGAATGCGAAGATTTTTTTGATGAACAGGAGGATGAACGGGATCGGAATGATGTTTCCGATGATCGAGAACAGATTGCCCTGCCAGAGCGGCAGGTTCAAAAGGCGCGCGACGATGATGCCGCCCCGGAGTTCCACGAGCGGAACCATCGAAACGAGCGACACGAAGATCTGTCTCGGGAGCCAGGTGCCGAGCCCGGCCTCATACCATTGTACCAACGCTTCCATATATTTCTCCGTACTGCGCGGCCCGCCGCGCCGTCAATGCTATCTCTCTCCGAGTTTCAACCCGGGCACGGCGTTTAAGTCCCAGCCGGACTTCGCGCCTTTCAGGTATTCGTAATACGCGGCCGCGCCGATCATGGCCGCATTGTCGGTGCAGAGCACCGGAGACGGCGCGTAGAACGAGACGCCGCACCGTTCACACATCGCTTTCAGGCTTTCCCGAAGCGCCGAATTCGATGCCACACCGCCCGCGACGGCAAGTTTCCGGTAACCGCTCTCCTTTAGGAACGCTTCCGTCCTTTCGGTCAGGACGTCCACCACGGCCTTCTGGAAGGAAGCCGCGAGATCCGCTTCGTTCACGGTCTCTCCGGTCATTTCCGCGTGGTTCAGATAGTTCAGCACCGCGCTTTTCAGCCCGGAAAAGCTGAAATCGTATGCCGCGCCGCCCACCTTCGCCTTCGGGAAGACGATCGCGTCCGGATTTCCTTCTTTCGCCTTCCTGTCCACCTTCGGACCGCCGGGATAGCCTAATCCGATCGCCCGCGCGACCTTATCGAACGCCTCTCCCGCCGCGTCGTCCCTGGTCTTTCCGATGATCCGGAAAACGCCGTAATCCGTGACTTCCACGAGATGCGTGTGCCCGCCGGAAACGACGAGCGACGCAAACGGCGGCTCGAGGTCCTTGTGCTCGATGAAATTCGCTGCGACGTGCCCTTCGATGTGATGCACGCCGACGAGCGGTTTCTTCGCCGCATAGGCGAGTCCCTTCGCCATCGAAACGCCGACGAGCAATGCCCCGACGAGCCCGGGACCGTAGGTCACCGCGACCGCGTCGATCTCCTCCATCGTGACGTTTGCGGCCTTCAGGGCCTCTTTCACGACCGGCACGATCTTCTCGACGTGCTTTCTCGAGGCGATCTCCGGCACGACGCCGCCGTACAGCGTATGCAGCGCGATCTGCGAAGAGATCACGTTCGAAAGGACGGTCCGGCCGTTTCTTACGACCGCGGCCGCCGTCTCGTCGCAGGAACTCTCAATTGCAAGGATCGTGATGTCTTTCATGCTTCGACTTCCGGCGCCTCCGGCGTCTCCTCAAATCTCAAAGTGGTGCTTTGCCCGTCCTTCGGCACGAGCGCCGCCGGGAAGATCTCCTTCAGCGACTCCTCGTATTCCTTCGGATGATTCATTGCCGGGCTGAAATGCGTGAGCCAGAGTTCCTTCACGCCGGCCTCCTTCGCGAGCCGGCAGGCATCCTGCATCAGCATGTGCTTCTTTTCCTGAAGGGCTCCGTCCTTTTCTTCCTCGCCGTACATGCCCTCGGCAATGAAGAGATCGGCCCCCGCCGCTTCTTCTGCGATCCTCGGGATCGGCCGGGTGTCGGTCACGTACGTCAGTTTCAGTCCTTTCCGCGGCGGTCCCATGACCAGATCGGGCGTATAGATCCGTCCGTCTTCACAAACGGTCTCCCCGTGCTGCAGGCGGTTCCAGAGTTTGATCGGGATCTCCGCCTCCTTCGCCCTTTCCGGGTCGAACGCCGGGAGCCGGTCCACCGTGACCGTATAGCCGTAGCAGGGGACCTTGTGATCCACCTTGAACGCGCGGATCTTATATCCGCCGAATTCATACTCGAAGCTGTCTCCGGTGAATTCGACGAATTTAATGGAAAACGGGAGTTCCGGCGCGACGACGCGAAGCATCGATACCACGCGCTCCAGCCCCTTCGGGCCGACGAGCGTGAGGGGTTCGGTCCGGTCCGCATTGCCCATCGTAAGCAAGAGACCGGGCAGACCGCTGATATGATCGCCGTGGTAATGCGTGAAGCAGATGACGTCGATCGGATTCGGCGAATACCCGCTTTTCCTGAGCGCCATCTGCGTGCCTTCGCCGCAGTCGATGACGAGCGCGGAGCCGTTCAGCCTGCAATATAAGGAAGTCAGATAGCGGTAAGGAAGCGGCATCATGCCGCCCGTCCCGAGTAAACAAAGATCTAACATACCAATCTCCGTTCGTATTTCATGAGGAGCGCATTCTCCCTCGGTGATTCATAATAATCCGGCCGGAGTCCGACGACCCGGAAGCCGATCCGTTCGTACAGCGTCCTCGCGGGCAGGTTCGAGACCCGGACTTCGAGAAAAAGATACCGGATCTTTTCCTCTTCCGCATAGTCGAGGACGGTCTGCATGAGTTTCAGGGCAATGCCCTGCCGCCTGAATTCCGGAAGCACCGCGAGCGTCGCAACGTCTCCTTCGTCCATGCATTTCATGATGCCGACGTATCCCGCCGGACCGGAGACCGTCTCTGCGACGAAAAAACGGTAGTTTTCGAGGCCGAAGCATTTTTCGACTTCTTCCTCGCTCCACGGCGAAGAAAAGCATTGACGCTCGATTTCAGCGATCACAGGGACGTCTTCTGCGGTCATCGGCCGGATCGTGTATTCCATGGCTCACTCCCCGATCTTCCGGTTCACGGGTTCGATGGACTCCGTCTCCGCCGGACGGATGGAAAGCCCTTCCTCGAGCCGCTCCCGTTCCGCCTGCGACATCCGAAGATATACCGGAGAAAACGCTTCCGGCGGCACCGCTTTTCCTTCCCGGAACAGCTTCATGCCGAGGGACGCGACGCTCCCCGCTTTCTGGAACCGCACCGCGGGACCGGCAATGACCGCCCCGGGCAGCAGCGCTTTCACCGCTTCTTCATGCACGCTCAGCCCATCGCCGAGGAAAAACGCCTCCCGGCCCGTTTCTTCGCTGCATTTCCGGACTTCGCGGACGTATTCCGTGAGCGGCAGTGCGACCGCCTTCATGAGCACCCGGAATTCTTCGCCGTAAAACCCGTAGATCCCGCCGTACACTTCGTTTCTCCGCGCATCCATGATGGGACAGAGAAGTTTGTCGGACGCCGGGAATCCGTAGGCCATTGCATCCAATGTCGGGACCGGAACGATCGGCTTATCCGCGCCGAAGGCAAGGCCCTTCACAAGCGAGGCGCCGATCCTGAGTCCCGTGAAACTGCCCGGACCTTCCGACACGGCGATCGCGTCGACTTCGGAAACGTCCGTTCCCGCAATCGAGAACAGACTGTCGATCATCGGCAGCAGGGTCTCCGAATGCGTTTTATGGAAATTGACCGTGAACTCCCCGATGAGGCCCTGTTCCGAGACGAGGGCGGCGGATGCGGTGAGCGACGCGCTTTCAATTCCGAGGATCATCAGCTTCCCGTCCTCCTTCGCCGTATTCTTCCGGCGTTTCCACCGTGATCTTCCGGTAGTCCGCGCCCTTTTCAAAATCCTTTTCGATCCGGATCATGATGCGGTCCTTCGGAAGAAATTCCTCCGCTTTTTCGGCCCATTCGACAAGCGTGACGCCTTCTCCGTACACGTATTCCTCGAAACCGATCTCAAAAAGTTCATCCGGGTCGTCGATCCGATATACGTCGAAATGGTACATCGGAAGCCGCCCGGATCCGTATTCCTGTATGATCGTGAACGTCGGGGAAACCACGTCTTCCGTGACGCCGAGTCCCGCGGCAAAGCCCTTGATGAAGACGGTCTTTCCGACGCCTAAATCTCCGTAGAACGCATACACCTCGCCCTGCTTCGCTGCATTGCCGAACGTCTTTCCGAGTTCAAACGTCTCTTCCGGCGAAAAAACCTCGTTCACCGTTTTCATAACTCTTTAAACCCCTTTCTCCGTTCCTTCGGCAATACCCGGACGATGAGTTCGTCCACGCGGTCGGGATTGCAGTCGAACGCGCTCCGCGGAATGATGTTTCCGTGCGCCGAATCCACGTACAGGAAATAATACTTCCCGAATTTCGCCACTTTCCTCACGTTCTGCCACTGCAGGACGGACGGATCCAAGCCGTCCTGCCAGACCGCGATGCCTTCCTCGCTGAACTCGTAATACGTATCGTTCGCGAAGACCGCGTTCTTGGCCTGCTGCGCCGCCTTGATGTAGAGCATGAGCGGCTGAAGGATGAAGTATACGCCGGCAATGAGAATGAGGAAAATGCCCGACTTGTTTCCGTTCACCAGATAGTAGATGCCTCCCGCGACGGATGCGAGCCCGACGAGCGCGTAGATGATCCCCGTCGGCCGCACGTACATGTGATAAAACAGGAAACTGAACAGTTCTTTTTTTGTAAGTCTTACCGTTGCCTTCATTGCGGTTTCTTCTCCTGGTGGATCCACTTAAGATAGGCGTTCATGAAATAATCCAGCCCGCCGTCCATGACCTGCTGCAGATTCGAGGTTTCCGCGTCCGTTCGGAGGTCCTTCACCATCGTGTACGGCTGGAAGACGTAGGAGCGGATCTGGGAACCCCAGCCGTTCTCCATGACTTCGCCGCGGATGCCCGAAAGATAGGCCTCGTTCTCCGCTTTCTTCATGAGATATAATTTCGCTTTCAGCATTTCCATGGCCTTGTCGAGGTTCTGGTAGTGCGAGCGCTCGTTCTGGCACGCCACGACGATGCCCGTCGGAAGGTGCGTGATCCGGACCGCGGAGGACGTCTTGTTGATGTGCTGTCCGCCCGCACCCGAGGCCCGGTAGACGTCGATCTTCAAGTCGTCGTCCTTGATGTCGATGTCGAGACTCTGCTCAATGACCGGCATCACGTCGCAGGACACAAAGGAGGTCATGCGCTTGCCGACCGCATTGAACGGCGAGATCCGGACCAGCCGGTGCACGCCGTGCTCGCTCTTCAAGTACCCGTAAGCGTTCAGGCCGGTGATCTGGATCGTCACGGACTTGATGCCCGCTTCGTCGCCGTCAAGGTAGTCCAGCACTTCGATCGTATAGCCCTTCTTTTCCGCCCAGCGGGTGTACATCCGGTAGAGCATTCCGGCCCAGTCGCAGGACTCCGTCCCGCCCGCGCCGGCATTGAGCCTTAAGATCGCGTCGTTCTGGTCGAACTCGTCCGAAAGCAGCGTCGTCGTCCGGAGTTCATCGTAACGTTCCTTGAACTCATTGAACTCCGCCTTGATCTCTTCGAGCATCGACGCGTCGTCCGCCTCCTCGCCCATCTCAATCAAGGTCTGGATGTCCTCGTACTGCTGCTCGATCCCGTCGTATTCCTTCACGGTATCCTGCAGGTTCTTCAGCTTTTTCGTGATCTCCGCGGATTTCGCCGCGTCGTTCCAGAAATTCGGATCCTCCATGTACATCGAAAGCTCCGAGATCTGCTCTTTTTTCGCGTCGAGATCCAGGGCGCTCTTCAATTCCTCAAGCGGCGCCTTATACTGCGACAATGAATATTTGAATTGTTCAAACTCGATCATGCTTTCATCCTTCCGTGGCACTGTTTGTACTTTTTCCCGCTGCCGCAGGGGCAGGGATCGTTCGGATACACCTTCGCGTCGGCGCGCTTCACGGGTTCCTTCGTCCGGGACTGGTCCTTGTTCGTGCCGGTGATCTTCGCGACCTGTTCGCGCTCCTCCGGCTGTTCGACTCTCGCGTGGTAGATCGAACGGACGGTGTCTTCGCGGATGCCGGCCATCATGGAATTGAACATGTCATAACCCGCGATCTTGTACTCAGTCAGCGGATCCTTGTTTCCGTAGGCCATGAGGCCGATGCCCTGGCGGAGCTGATCCATGTCGTCGATGTGATCCATCCAGCGGTGGTCGATCGCCTTTAAGAGCACGACGCGCTCCAGTTCCCGCATGCCTTCGATGTCCGGGAACTCCGCTTCCTTCGCTTCGTAAAGCTTCACGGCGCGTTCCTTGACGATATGTTTTAGGTTGTTCTTCGTGTAATCCTTCTTTGCGGTTTCTAAGGAAACCGTGACCTTTTCCATCGGAATGATCCGGATGAGCGCCTGGTTGAATTCCGAAAGATCCCACTCGGTCGCCGGCTGGTCGTCCGGAATGTAGGTGTCCACCAATGCATCCGAAACTTCGGTCACCATCTTCATGACGACGTCGCGCATCGATTCGCCGTCCAATACCTGGCGGCGTTCCTTGTAGATGATCTCGCGCTGCTCGTTGATGACTTCGTCAAATTTCAGCAGGTTTTCACGGATGCTGAAGTTGTTGCTCTCGATCTTCTTCTGCGCGCGCTCAATGGCGTTCGAAAGCATCTTGTGTTCGATCTGCTGACCGTCTTCCACGCCGAGCGTGTTGAAGACGCTCATCAGCCGGTCGGAACCGAAGAGGCGCATCAGGTCGTCTTCCAGCGAGATGTAGAACCGGGACTCGCCGGGATCGCCCTGCCGTCCGGAACGGCCGCGGAGCTGATTGTCGATACGCCGTGCTTCATGCCGCTCGGTGCCGATGATCTTTAAGCCGCCGGCCTTTCTTGCTTCGTCGTCCAGCTTGATGTCGGTACCACGGCCGGCCATGTTCGTCGCGATCGTGACGGATTTGAAGTGACCGGCGTCCGCGACGATCTCCGCTTCCATTTCATGGAACTTCGCGTTCAACACGTTGTGCGGGATGCCCGCCCGTTTCAAGAGCGACGAGACCAGTTCGGAGACCTCGATCGTGATCGTGCCGACCAGCACCGGCTGGCCTTTTTCATAGGCCCGCTTCACTTCCTCGACGACCGCCTGGTACTTTTCCTTTTTCGTCTTGTAGACCGCGTCGTTTAAGTCTTTCCGGATGACCGGAACGTTCGTCGGGATCTCGACGACGTCCATGCCGTAAATGTTCCGGAATTCCTGTTCCTCAGTGAGCGCCGTACCGGTCATGCCGCATTTCTTCGCAAACTTGTTGAAGAAGTTCTGGAAAGTGATCGTCGCGAGCGTCTTCGACTCGCGGTTCACCTTCACGTGCTCCTTCGCCTCGATCGCCTGATGCAGGCCGTCGGAGTAGCGTCTGCCCGGCATGATACGGCCGGTGAATTCGTCGACGATCAGGACTTCATTGTCCTTCACGACGTAATCCTGGTCGCGATGCATGAGGTAATTCGCGCGGAGCGCGAGCGTCATGTTGTGCTGCAGTTCCAGATTTTCCGCATCCGCGTAGTTCGTGACGTGGAAGAAGTTCTCGACCTTCTCGACGCCCTGCGCCGTCAGAATGACGTTCTTTTCTTTTTCATTGATCATGAAGTCGCCGGATTCTTCCTGCACCGTGCCCATCATGATGTCCATCTTCGAGGTTTCCTTCCGGTCCTCGCCGCGCTGCATCCGCTTCGCGAGCATGTCGCAGACTTCATAGAGCTGCGTGCTCTTTCCGGACTGACCGGAAATGATGAGCGGCGTCCGCGCTTCGTCGATGAGGATCGAGTCCACTTCGTCGATGATCGCGTAATTCAGTTCGCGGAGCACGAGCTGTTTTTCATAGATCACCATATTGTCACGCAGATAATCGAATCCGAGTTCATTGTTCGTGACGTAGGTGACGTCGCAGCGGTAGGCTTCCTGCCGTTCCTCCGGCTTCATGCTGTTTAAGACGCAGCCGACCGTCAGCCCTAAGAACCGGTGCATCTGACCCATCCAGTCCGCGTCACGCTTGGCCAGGTAATCGTTGACCGTGACGACGTGCACGCCCTTTCCCGTCAATGCATTCAGGTATGCGGGCAAAAGTGCCGTCTGCGTTTTGCCTTCACCGGTCTTCATCTCCGCGATGCGTCCCTGATGGAGCACCACGCCGCCGTACAGCTGGCATTCGAAATGTTCCTGATTGATGCAGCGTCTCGTCGCCTCGCGCATGACCGCATACGCTTCCGGCAATAACTCGTCAAGCGTCTCCCCGTCGCGGTAACGCTTTTTAAACTCTTCTGTCTTTGCCCTCAGGTCTTCATCGGAAAGCGCCATCATCTCCGGCCGAAGGGCAATGATCCGGTCGACCAGCGGCTTGATCCTCTTGATCTCCTTCTGACTGTGGGTGCCGAACATCTTCTCAAACAGTTTCATTAACGATCCTCCCGTGACGAACGAATAAAGAACAAACGCACTGAAAACAAGCGCGGGGCTTTCCGCGCATATTCATAGATAATAGGATTATAACATATAACGTGGTGGATTTCAACTGCAAGGATGAGGCAAAGCGCACCGCAAAAACGGTGCGCTTCCGCATCTCAGACAAGATCGTTCTCCCGGAATTGAAGGGAATAGAGTTCCGCGTAGGTCCCGCCGGCGTTCATCAGTTCCTCGTGCGTGCCGCGCTCCGTGATCTCGCCGCGGATCACGACCGCGATCTCGTCGGCGTTCCGGATCGTCGAGAGCCGGTGCGCCACGACGAGCGTCGTCCGCCCTTCGCAGAGTTCGTCGAGGGCCTGCTGGATCAGGATCTCGGTGGTATTATCGAGAGCGCTCGTCGCTTCATCAAGGATCAGAATCGCCGGATCCTTCAAAAACACGCGGGCAATGGAAAGACGCTGCTTCTGACCGCCCGAAAGCTTCACGCCGCGTTCTCCGATCTCCGTGTCGTACCCGTGCTCCAGGGACGCGATGTACTCGTGGATGTGCGCTTTTTTCGCGGCTTCGATCACTTCCTCCTCGGTCGCATCAAGGCGTCCGTAGAGGATGTTCTCGCGGATCGTACCGGAGAAGAGAAACACGTCCTGCTGCACGATGCCGATGTTCTTCCGGACGGAGTCGAGCGTCAGTTTCCGGAGATCTTTTCCGTCGATCAGGATCGAGCCGTTGCCCTCTTCGATCTCGTAAAAATGCGGGAGCAAATGGCAAAGCGTCGTCTTTCCGCCGCCGGACGGACCGACGAGCGCCAGTTTTTCGCCTTTCCGGATCTTCAGGTTCACGTGGTGCAGGACCTCGTCAGACGACGGATAGGAATAACTCACGTTCTTAAACTCGATCTCTCCTTCCACGTCCTTCAATTCTTCCGCATCAAACGCATCCTTTTCCGGTTCCTCGTCCATGATCTCGACGAACCGCTTGAACCCGCTGACGCCGTTCTGGTATTGCTCCATGAAATTGATGAGCGTCGTGATCGGACTGATGAACAGGTTCACCGACACGATGAACGTCGAATAATCGCCGAATGAGATCCGGCCCGCATAGAGAAAGAGTCCGCCGGCAATGAGCACGATGACGTTGAAGATGTCCGTGATGAAGCCGGTCGACGAGAAAAAGTGCGCCATGGCGCGGTACGCGCGCTTCGAGGAATCCACGAAGGCCCGGTCGCCGACCGCGAACTTTTCATTCTCCTTTTCCGCATTGGTGTATGCCTTGGTCACGCGGATGCCGGTAATGCTGCTTTCCACGGCGGCATTGATGATCGCATTGCTCTTTCTCCGGTCGTCGAAGGCGTGACGCATCTCTTTCCGGAAATGAATGGCCACGGTGAGCAGGATCGGGACGCAGGCGAACACGATGAGCGTCAGGATCCAGTCGATCGTCATAAGATAGGTGAACGACAGAATGATCATGACCAGACTGATCAGCAGGTTCTCCGGGCCGTGATGCGCCAGTTCGCAGACCTCGAACAGGTCGCTCGTGATCCTCGTCATGATCCGGCCGGTCTCGTGGTCGTCGTAAAAGCGGAACGGCAGTTTTTCGAGATGTGCGAACAGATCGCAGCGCATCTTCGACTGCATTTTGACGCCGATGACGTGTCCGTAATACTGGACAAAATAGCGAAGCAGAAGACGGATGACGTACAGCGCCAGTACGATGACGCCGGCGATCACGATCGTCGTATACATCCGGTTCGGGATGAAGTCGTTCAGCATCCGGTTCGTCACGACCGGATAAACCATTCCGATGACGGAGATGAGAAATGAGGCGCCGAGATCCAGCGCGAGCATCTTCTTATGCGGTTTGTAGTAGGATATGAATCTTTTTAACATCTTTTGTCCCCTTGTAAAGCAATGATTCCCGGGTTCAAAACCATGTTTTTCCCGCTTCTTACTCTCCTGCGGTGACGATTTCCGTGATCTCGCCGAGGATATAGCGGTTCGTCACCTTGGTCAGCATGGCCGCGAGGAAAGCTCCCTTCGAAAGACCTGCCGAAAGCGCGTCGCAGATCTCCTGTTTCACCTGATTTTCCGTCTGCCATTTCGGCAGTCTCGCCCCGATCTCCCGGCGCCAGTCTTCCTCGAAGAACGTGCCGGATCCGTCAATGACGATGTCGATCCCGGAAGTCACAGGCGCAGGCGGGATCCGGACCGACAGCTTCCCGCTCAGTTCATCGAACTCATACGAAGCCTTGCTTTCGATGCCGTCCGTGATCACCCTTACCTTCTTCGGTGCTGAGGTTCCGAAAAGCGTCACCCGGTACGCCCGCTTTTTCGGAAGGATCGAAAGATCGCCTTCCGCCGGGCGGATGCTGATCCGGGACTTCTTCCGCCATGAGAAGCGGTATTCCGTGACGCACTTTTTCAGACGCTTCAGGCTTTCATTGTCCTCGTACATCCGGAAGACGCCGTCTTTTCCGGCGAAAACGCGAAGTTCGAACGCTTTCGGCAATGCGGTCCCGAACCCTTCACACTCTTCCGAGAGCGGCACGATCGCGCCGGCCTTCGCAAGCACCGGATAGGCTTCCCGGCCCCTGTAAAGTTCCAGCTCTTTCTCTCCGCGATACCGTCTTCCGTCCGTGAAATCGAACCAGTCGCCTTCCGGGATCCATGCGGTGACGCGCCCCTTCATTGACTCCCGGTCCGAAGGCGTCGTGATCGGACAAACGAGAAGTTCCGATCCGAACAGATACTCGTTCCTGTACGTCCGGAAAAGGCTTGCATGGACTGCGGCTCCCGGTTTCCCGTACTCGTAATACAGAGGCCGGACGAGCGGGATCCCTTCCGCGTGGTTTCGGTAATTCATCGTATAGAGATACGGCACCAGACGGTGTCGTAACCGCAGCTGATCCGAAAGGATCTTCTCCGTTTCCGCGGGGAAATTCCAGGGTTCCTTCAAAAGGAACGTATTCTTCGCGCTGTGCAGTCGGAGGATCGGAGAAAACACGCCGTACTGCAGCCAGCGGATCTGGAGTTCATTGTCCCAGATGCCGCGCATGTGGCCGCCGATGTCGTGACTCCACCAGCCGAAGCCGACGTTGGAAGCCGTCGCCGTGAATTCAGGCTGAAAGTCCAGCGAAGCCCACGTCATGAACGTATCTCCGGAGAATCCGATCGGATACCGCTGAGAACCGGGTCCCGCATAGCGGGAAAAATTCAGAGGATACGTGCCTTTTTCCGCATTCTTCAGATAAAAGCAATGATTCAGAATGAAAAGCGGATCATAGCGAAGATCCGACGTACCGCCCGCCTGCTGCCAGTCCAGCCACCAGAAGTCCACGCCTTCTTTTTCGAGAGGTGCGAGCACATGATCCAGAAGTCCGCGAAGCGACTCGGGGTTTGCCGCGTCGAATTGGACCGTTTCCCCTTTTTCGGGATCCATGCCGAGGGCGGAAGCAAGAGCCGGATACCGGTCTTCGAACGCCCGGACGCCGTCCGCGGGATGCAGGTTCATTGTGACTTTCAGGCCCAACCGGTGCAGCGTCTTCAAAAAACGTTCCGGGTCCGGAAAAAAGTTCCGATTCCAGGAATAACCTGTCCAGCCGTTTCCGTACTCCGGATCGATGTCGACCGGATGCCAGTCCATGTCAATGACCGCGACGGACAGCGGGATCTTATGCGCTGCAAAGTTTTTCATCAGTTCCAGATAGCTGTTTTCCGTATACTTGTAGTACCGGCTCCACCAGTTTCCGAACGCATACCTCGGAAGCATCGGCGACGCGCCGGAAAGGCGGTAATACTCCTGTAATGCGCCGGTAAAATCCGAAAGATAACCGAAGAAATACAGGTCGGTCTCTTCGTGTGATCTCGGCTCGAACCAGCCGTCATCCGTCCAGAGAAGCGAGTCCGAATCCTCCACGACGGAGAAGCCGTGAATGCTCATCAATCCTTTTCCGAGCGGCACCCTTCCGTCCGCCACGTCAAGCGTTCTCGCGGTCCCTCCGAGATTCACGGACCGTCCGCCGAGCGTCAGCTCTTCCATGCCGTAATGCCAGCGGGCCGCTTTGTGCTTCTGACTTCGTTTGACGAGCACGGTCAGCCCGGTGCCGAACGGCTGTCCGTCGTATTCCAGAAGCAATGCTTCCGTTTCGATCCGGAGCATTCCGTTTTCCTCGGAAACCGAGAACTCCGGCACCGGAAACTTCCGGCAGACCGCAAATGCAGTCGCGCGGTCCTCGAACGCGTCGCTTTCACTGTATTCCATTCGAATGAGCCGCGGTGTCAGGACCGTAAACCGGTAGTTCTTCCCCTGAACCACGGAACGCGGATCGGCCTCCGGTCTGAGGTCGACTGAAGAAACATCAAAGTACATTTTCGTTCTCCTTTTCCGGCGCCTTTTTCTTGCGGAAGATGAAGAAGAGGATCAGTGCGAGGAGCAATGCGCCGCCTCCCACGGCGATCCAGACCCAGAACGGGATCCCGTCCGACGGATTTCTTCCGTCCTTGGAAGGTACGTTCTCCTCCGGTTCATTGGACCCCCTGAACCCTTCCGGATGCTTGCTCTCCGGATTTTCCACGTAGACCTCTCCGTTGGATCTTACGTTTCCTTCGTCGTCCACGAGGGAGAACGACATCCCGATGAGGTCGTCCTTCAGTCCGTCCTTCCAGATCCGGTCCAGATCGATGTCGTAATGGTACGTCTGATCCGTCAGTTCCCCGTTCTCTCCTTCCGCTCTCGTTAAGAGTTCCCGGGTCGGAAGCGAGAACGTCATGGTCTTTTCCCGGTCTCCGCTTCCGTACTTGAAGACCGCGAGGATCTTCGGCATCTGTTCTGACACGAGCGTATTGTTCGCGACGGAAACCCGTACGTAGTGTTTTCCGCCGATCAGCGTATTCTTCGCAGAGAGCGAAATATTGTCGGCTTTCATCTTCACGGCATTGACCACGTCGTCGAGATCGCCGTTGTATCTGTAGCTGTCCGCAACTTCGACGATAATCTCGTGTTCCTCGTTCAAAGCCCAGTCCGGATTCGGCCGGATGAGCACCCGGTCCACGCGCGAATCGCCCGTATACAGGTCTTTTCCCGTGTAGAACACTTCGCCGACGTCCTCTCCGGCGATCGTCTGATTCAGCCAGACGCCGTTCTCATCGTGGATGGTATAAGGCACCGGATTTTCTCTGCCGTAGCCGTAATTCCGCACCGTAATGAAGGTTTCAATGTAGGGCTGGCCTTCGATCACGAGATAGTCCGGAATCTTCACGTTCGTGACGAGAAGTCCCTTGTCCGCGTTCTGCTTCCACATCCGGAGCCGGCAGGCGTAAACGGAACCTTCGTCGGCGACCGGCGTGCTGTATGCGATCGTAAGACCGCTCGAAGCGCACTCGTCCGGGTTATATGCCGCCGTGAAGCAGGAGATCGGATCGCCGGCAGCGAATTTCAGCGACAGCGGGCCGTGCAGCGTGCAGGTCGATCCGCCGTCCTGAGCCGGATCCACGGTCAACGTATAGATCTGCGCCCTGTTCGAACTCTTCACCGCTTCGCTTTCCTCCATGTCGACGTCGTAATCTCCGACCACGCCGATGAGGTAGATCGCAGACTGGTTATTGTTCGTGATCAGGGTATAGCGGTTGTCCACGGACAGAACGCCGGAACCGTTCTCCGTCTTCTCGGCGACCCACTCGTAGTCTGATGGGTCATTGCCCTTCGCCTTCTTGTTCATCCAATAGACGCTGTCCCCGGCAATGAAGTAATTGCACCCGTTCAGGTACTGCCAGTTCGTGATGATCGTATCGTAGGAAACGGTGCCCTCCCGGATGTCGGCGGGATCGACCATGCCGTCGATGTCGATCCGGAAATTGCATTTCAGATCCTCGGAATAATAGCCGTTCGCACCGTAGCCGCGGACCACGAGCCATTTGTCGGAAGACCGTAAGGGATCCGCCATCCAGTAACTCGGCTCGTTCGGGGCAATGACGCCCGAGGAATGGACTTTATTTCTGCCGAGGTTTTTGTAACAGCGCTTTTCGGGGCTTCCGGCCTCGCAGTAGGAAACGTAATAATACGTGGCGGTCGTGATCATGCCCATGAGGCTGTTCAGCCGGGTGACGGGCGTGCCGTTGTCGTCCCGAAGTCCTGTCGCCGCATACGCGACGGAGCAGTAATCCGCCCGGCCTGCCGGCATCGGTGCGCTGTAGAGATACTGACCCTTCGAAGCGGTGTCGCTCGCGATCACGGAACTCGTCGTCCGCGTCTCGTCCAGATCCACGACGATGGCCGCGACGTCCGTGCTCTTCATCCGCTCGGCCTCATCCTTCAGCGTATTGTCGGCCAGGATCGCGCCGATGTAGACCTTATCGCAGTTTTCGGGGTCGTTTCCGTCGGTTTTGTTCGGCACGACGACGAATTCCGAAACGGAGCGGGTCTCTCCGTCCGGCAATGCCACCCGGTACAGCCCGGACATCAGGTTCCCGCTCTTCCGGTTCTGCAGCTGATAATAGATGTCCGTGCGGTTGCCGGTGGAAGCGAGACGGAACAAGGCCGTATAATTCTTCGTGGCAGCGAACTGCAACTGCGTGTCGGGGTAGGTGCTGGAGTCGATGCTGACCGTATCGGAACGGCCCTCCAGAAGCGGTTCCTCTTCCGCCGGCAGGAAATACGCGTCATGGTTTCCGCCGTCCTGACTAAGCTGCGGGATCAGCTGGTCCGCACACGCTTCCAGAGAAAGATCCGTGAAGGACAGTTCCGTATGGTCCGCCGAAAGCGCGTCCGTCTCGCCCCAGCTGTCGCTCAATCGCTTCTTACCGTTCAGGCAGTCGAACTTGATCGAGCCGCTGAAGAACAGCAGGTAATAATCGATCCTGAGTCCGTACAGCACGTCAATGAAGCTGTGCGGATCCCGGTCCAGGAGCGAGGCCTTGCCCTTTCCGAGCAGCGTCGCTACGTCGAAATTCACGTAGCCCACGGCCGCTGCGCCGAGGACTCCTTTCACGCCGACTCCGCCGAACACGCCGAAGTTGATCACGACTTCGATCCGGGCATTGACGTCAACGCCGTCGTCCGTCGCATATTTCCAGTTGTAATCTTTTTCGCGTCCTTTCGGAGGCGTATCCATGCAGAAATTCACGCTCAGTGAGGTGTTGAGCGCGATCCCGGCTTCCAGACCGATGTACACCGGCACGACGACCGGACCGGCGGGGATCAGGAAATACTCGGTGATGCCGGCCTGAAGCGAGCCGGAGAACATGAAGCCGCCGATGCCGTACCAGTCGTCCGTCGTTTCATTATATGCGGAACGCAGAAAGAGCGAAAAATTCAGGGAGAAGTCCAGCGTCTTATTCGTCAGGCACTTGACCTTGTCCTTGGAATTCAGCACTTCCTTGCCGCCCTTGACTTTCTCCGCATTCTCCCAGAAACTCCGCTCGAACACTTCCAGAGGATGACTCAGACTTTCGTACGATTTCGGATTCCATGACTTTTCGAACAGGGAACTGTACTTGGTCTGCACGTCCGGATCCAGTTTCGTCATATCGTACGAGGCCATGAAGATCATGCTGCCGTCCGGGAAGACGCCGAACGTGACCGGCACCTGCAGGATCTGTGCCGTGATGTTGATCCAGCCGGCCCCGCCCATCCTGTCGGACACATTGCCCGGCAAGGGTTTCGTGGTGATCGGAAGATCCGCGTTTCCGACGCCCGGATTCAGCACCGCTTTTTCCACGGTCAGGTGCGTCAGTTCAAACGCATCGTCTCCGTAGTGAATGCTGACGCTGTCGTTTGCTGCCAGAAGGCCGGCGTTCTCCTCAGCCCAGCGCTTCGGCGCCGTATAGATCCGGGTATTCGAATCATATTCGTAACTGTCCGCTCCGCTGATGCTGAGCACGCTTTTTTCCCGGTTTTCGGAGTAGATCTCGATGGATCCGGGGAACTCAGCATTGCCGTTTCTCGACACCAAAACCTTCAGCGTCAGGTCTTCCGTGTCCTTGCTCACGAGACTCAGCTTGGTTTCCTCGTTGACCATGTCCTTGCCGGACAGGTCCACGCCGCGGATGTAGAGTTCATTCTCCTCCGCTTCCTGAAGTATCATCGTGTAATGATCGCCGGAATGCATCAGTTTGTCGAGGATGGAGACGGCGCGGTAGCCTTCCGCCTGAATGTCCACGATCCCGTAAAAATCGTCCGGAAGCCCGTCGAAAACGGCAATGCCCGGCGTATTCTCTGCGGTGGCGACCACGCTCTTTGTGACGCGTTTCCCGTCATCGTCGATAAAAGACAAGGTCACGAGCGCATTCGGAATGCCCATGCCCTCTTCATCCTTCACGAACCAGCTCATCGCGTCCTTATCCACGACGAAGACCCAGCTGCTCGCGTTTGCATCGGTGCCGAGGACGCGGACCTTGTCTTCCTTGTTGCTGACAAGCCCGAGCGAAGCGCCCTGAAGCAGATTTCCGTTTTGGAGGTAGTTTTTCAGGCCGCCTCCGGAAAGGAAAGTCTCCACGTTCCCCAGCACCTTCGAGACATCGGCGTCGTCGACCGGTTCAAACCCGGCAATGCGGTCCACTTCCTCCGTGAACTGTTCCCGCGCCTCGTCTGAAATCAGGGACTCGATCTCGTCCGCACCTTCCGTATTCACGAAGCCGTGCACGTCGGATTCCGAATACCCCGACAGATTCGAAGAATCCGTGGAGTTGTAGATCATCGGACTTTCAGCCCCCGGAAGGTCCGCCGGCTCTGCGGGATCGTTGTCCGCAAGAGCGGTAATTGGGGTCAGGAGCATCATCCATGCCGCCAAAATGAAACAGGTGGTTTTTCTAAACAACTTCTTCATGATTCCTTTCCTTCCCGCTGTTTTCTTCAGGACAGTACAACTTTTTGTACCCGATCCCATGCCTGCCTTTCGCACCAGTACACCGTTCTTTCCTGTACGTCAAAGACCATGGAGACGACGGTCGGACACACGTTTTGCGCGACCGCCTTCAGCACGGTGAAACAATCCGGAACGTCAAAGTCCTCCGGTGCTTTTTCTAATAGTTCCTCCGCAGTATGGTACCGGTCCCGGCCCATCCACGGATGCGTTTCCGAGTCCTGTTTGAAAGGCGAGAAATTCGTCAGAATTTTGTACTCCGGTCGTTCATAATACAGGTTTCCCTGCCCCGGGATCACGTGCAGCACGTTTCCCGAAGCGTCGGACAATGCTCCCATGAAGGTCAGTCCCGGAACGCTGAAAACCGGCCGTTTTTCGACGATTTCGCGGATCTCCTGCAAGGTCTTTTTCTGCAGGAGCAGGTCGATGTCCAGCAGGATCACGTTTTCTCCGTCTCCCGTCGGATCGCTCCTCGAATCCACAGGCCAGCAGGTAGGCATCCCGACAAAATCGCCCCGCGAATTCGCGCCGAATAACGGCATCCAGCCCTCCTTCGCATCATTGACTTCGATGTAGACTCCGGCGTCATCGGTCCGGACCCGGTACTCCATGTTCAGAAGATCCAGGTTCCAGCCGACGATCGTTTTCTTTTTGTTGACGACAAGACTTGTACACATGACCAAAGTCCGCCTCTTCAGGCTTTATTTCTTCTTCGCGCGAATGATGAACACGGCAGCCGCAGCGACCGCAGCGACACCGACGCCGCCGAGTGCGATCCAGAGCCATGTGTGATCAGGCGCCGTTCCCGTCGTGTCAGTACCGGTCGTAATGACCACGTTCTGTTCGGCAGCCGGACCGGCGTTCTTCGCTTCAGGCTCTGCGCCGTCTAATTCTGCGCCGACTTCCGGAGCATCAATTTCTTCCACAAGTTCGTTCTCTTCTGCCGTATCCTCGGAGTCTTCGTCTTCGGGCTCCGCCACTGCTTTTTCATCCGTTGTATTCTCTTCCGGTTCTTCCGTGGCGGCTTCTTCCGCCGGTTCCGTCGATGCGGAAACCGTGGCTTCGGTCGTCACCGCTTCCACAGGAGCTATGGCTACGGGCGCTTCCGTCGTTATGACAGCCGGATCCGTCGGGGCAACGTAGTTCGGGTCGGCTTTCAAGCACCGCGTGCAGACGCCGTTCACAAAGTTATGGCCGAGTGGCGCAATGTTCGTGCTGCTCATGCAATGGCAGCGGGAGCATTCCACGCTGCGGGAACGCTGACCTTCGCAGCCGAAAATTGCATAGTCTTCTTCCTCATCGTATTCGCCGACGATCTTAAAATCGTGCTCCTGCTCCGACGACAGCGTCGCACCGCAGTCATAGCAGACCAGGCCGCAGCCGAACGAAAACTGCTGCCACTCCTGGTTCTGATGGGCGCAAGGCGTTTCCGACGGTTCATCCGATTCATCCGCAAAAGCGAAAACCGTCCCCATGCTCAAAACGAGCACAAGCGTGATGATGAATCCCAATGCTTTTTTCATTTTTTTATCCTCCTAAACAGCGGAAACCGCTGTTGATTTACGTGTTTTTTCCCGGCTCTTTTTTCTCAAAACCGGGGCTGCGGTCATCCGCAGCCCCTTGCTTGCTCACACTGCTTTACGGCTTACTCCCACTCGACCGGGAATTCAGATCCGTTTTCAAACCGCACCGTCCCGGCCCCTTTTTCGATCCCGGGAATCGTGAGAACGCCGTTTTCATAAGTGAAGGAAACGGCATTGCCATCCACCTCGACGACGGTCGGTTTTCCTGCGTCCCGCGGGTCGAGTTCAATGATCACGGCCTTTTCGGCCGTATCGTAACGGACAGCCGAAGGATCATTCAATACCGCGCCGTGACCGGAAAGAATCGCCTCGAGATTCCGGATCTCCATGACATTCAGACCTGCGGCCGCGAGGAAGGATCTTGCCTTGTCGGCATCCGTCTCGCCGGGCAGTTCCGCGAACGCTTTTAAGAGCAGCTCGTAGTCATAGCCCTCGGCCTCGGAGTCGTCATCGGCGTTCACATAGCGGCTTGCCGTGAGTTCGTATTCGATTGCCCGTTCCACGGCCGTTCTGCCCGCAAGGGCTTCGAGAATGAACGCAAAAGATCCTGTCCGGTCTGCGCCCGCCTTGCAATGAAAAATCACAGGATAGGCATCCGGCCGGGTCAGCAGCCGGAAAGACTTCACGGAACCTGCGGGATTCCGAATAAAATCGCCGTAATACTGGATCGGGTCGACGAGGATCGTCACCCGGTCTTCCGGGAGGAAGCTGCTCACAAACTCTTCTTCCGGATTCCGGAAATCGATCTCCGTCCGGATCCCAAGTTCATTCACGAGAACATCGACTGCATCCGTCCCGCCGCTCTCCAGCTTTCCGCTCCGGTAGAGAAGTCCCTGGGGAATCCCGTTTTCCGCATCACCGGACCAATTGCCGATGTCGCGGGCATTTTCGACGCCCGGGATCACGAGAAGCCGCGGACCTGATTTCGTTGAAAACGTCGAGACAGCGCTCTTCACAGCGGTCCCGTCAGCCGCTTCCGCACGAACGTACCAATAATAGGTCGCGCCGGTTTTGAAGTTTCCGATCCGCATGCTCCGGCGGCGCTCGGGGTCAATGCTGACGGTCCGCAAAGATGCAAACTCCGGGGTTTCCGAAAGAACGATCGCGTACTGATACGCTTTCGGATCCACGCCTTCCGCTTCCCGGATCTCGACCGCAAACTGTGTCGTTTCGGGCTCCGGCAAAGCACTTTTCATCTCTCTTTTCACGCTTTCGGAAAAATCGCCCGAAGCGTACTGCTCCGATGCAAGAGAAATATAGTCCCGAACCGTATCGGGAACGGTGTCGATCTCCCCTGCAGGGTCTGCTGCAATGAGCCAGGAGGCCTCTTTTTCTTCGCGTTTTTCCGTCTCTTCCGGCGATTCTGCGCTCTCCGTTCCGGGAGCGGCTTTACAAGCGCCGAAAACGACCGTTATGAGCAAAAGCAGTGCCAGAACAAGCAATGACCCGTTTTTCAATTTGCCTTCCCTTTTCATTCCATCAATCCTTCTGCTTTTTTCATTATGCCTCCGCATTACGTTTTTGCTTTTCGATCAGATTGAAAAGCTCGGTTTTGCTGTATCTGCCCGTATCGCAGACAAGCGCGTCCGTGGTCCATTCGATGAAATTGATTTCATGACAGGATTCAGAATCAATACTGCCGTTTAGGTCAAGCCATTGTCCTGCTTCGACGATCCTCATCGGGTCATTGAAATCGACGACAAGAACGGTGTACGGAGAACCCCAGACACAGCCCTCTACGGCCAACAGGTTGCTTTCCGGATCATAATGCGGAACAACCCAAATCACAGTCTCTTCAAATCGTTCTCTATCCGTCTCATAAGACTCCTGAGGTATATAGTGAACGCTCTGCATAGATGTCAGATCCAGCACACTATAGCCATAGAGATTCTCATAATACAGCAAATACGACTTGCCATTTGCGTGTTGGAGAATGGTTGCCTCTCGCGGACTGGCTCCAATAAACTTCCACTCAAAGACGAGTTCTTCTGAGTGGTACAGCCTGCAGACCTCACCGGTATTCAAATCCCGGTACGGTGTTCGTGTGGATTCATTCTCATCAACCGCGCTATAGCAACGGACAAGAAAATCATCACCTGGACAATACTCGTCAGAAGGTTTCGAGAAATCACATTGAGGAAACACTCGATCATCATATTCTTGAAGAAGCGTCATATGTTCGGTGGATCCGTAGTAATTCATGCCCGACTCCTTTATTGATCTGTACCCAACGTCATATTATATATTATCTTAACAAATTACCTCGGTTTTTTCAAGGAAAAACACCCTTTCTGCCTAGACAACAAGTGATTTCATTAGCATTTCCAATCGGCTTGTGATATTATTCTTTTTAGGATGCTCTTTTTTGGTAGGTGCGGCCAAACATCGCACCCTAAAAGATATGTTTGAATTGACCAACGATCAACGCAAATATTTTGCCATACCGCCTGTCGAGGATTCTTGGGAAAAGGTTGAAGTGACCCCGAGCCCCTACGACAGATATTATACGTACGCTTATCTTGACGGGCGGCAGGTGAGGAAGATGATACAAGTCTATGATGAACAGCCCGAACAGGGAATGGATTTGTATCGGGAATTCGCTATGGATGAATTACTGTCTGAAGACAAGGCAATGATCCTTCCAAAGACATCCAAGGGCAAGCCGCAAAAGTTTACCGCCGCCAATCTGGACAAGCGCACGAAAAAAGGAATGAGCATCATTTTCGGGCGCGGCTGCATCGACCTTTCAAATTACACAAGCGAAAAATCCTATTACGATTCATCGATTGAAGGAATACAAATCAAAACACTGCAGGAATTCGGCGAATGGGTCCGAAAATGGTGCGAGGAATCAACGGCAGGGGATATTGCCGACATTACCGCTTTTTCATTAGAGTCCAGAGAACACCAGAAATATCACGAAGGAGATTTCTTTCGGTTCCGAATCGGCAGACGATGGTTCGGCTACGGAAGGATCTTACTGGATTATTCAAAACTTAGAAAACAAAAGATTCCATTCTGGGACATTTTCATGGGACCGCCGCTTTGCGTTGCCGTGTATCGCATCGTTACGGAAAACCCGAATCTGACGCCGGCTGATCTTGAAGGGATCAAAATGCTACCTTCGCAGATGATCATGGACAATGTGTTTTATTACGGGGAGTGTCCAATCATCGGAAATGCGCCGATCTCTCCGGATGAAAACAACTATCCAATTCATTTCGGCAACACCATTTCCGCTTGGGATCGTGGCGTGCGATATCAATGCGGCAGGACCTATATTGCTATTGACGAAATTGATGATCCCTACAAGGGGTTTTATCGAAACGGGGGCATTGGCTGGACTTTTGATGTGAACCTACCGATCCTCAACGCATGCATTGCCAAGAACTCCAATGATCCATACTGGGAAATGAGACCGAAAGCTGCTACGCGGCAAGACTTAAGAAGTCCGGAAAACGCTGAAGTCCTTAGCGAGGTACGGCGTATGGTCGGCGTCTAATGTCCGCAATGTCTTAACACTCAAACCGCGCCTAAAAACGGGCTTTTTTGCTTCATTTTACACTGCAAATCCTTTTGCAAATCATTCCCACTCAATAGAACTTAACCAATTTCGTTTAGGAAATATGGTTCGTGTTGTCCCGATTGCCTTTGATGGTTTCACGGATTCTTATTACACTGCCTATTCTTGCTGCTGTTATCATTTTGTTATCAAAGTAATAACAGAAGAATGGATTTGGTATGGATCAAGATCATAGAGTTCTGTTTCAGTTCAACAGATCCATTCAAACTCCACATAATCGATCTCTGCATCCAAAATGATTTCGTCACCGGAAAACAGTTTTGTGATGATAGAACCGTATCCTACGTTGTGGTACAAGTATTCCAATCGGAATCTGCCTTCGGTCAATTTTGTAAGCAGGCTGTTTTCAATCGGCTTATAGTGACCGTTTGCCGAAAACAGCTTTGCCGAAAGCCGATTCGGTTTAACCCATTTGTAAATGGAGAAATCATTCGGATCATTCGGAAAATGATATCTGATGATTAACGATTTCGCATCCGGCTTATAGTATTGTATTGACTCATAACGAGAAATATCGTCTTCAAAAATGAACTCAATGCATTGATCTTTCACCCGGATTTTTTTAATGACGCAATCATGAGGCACGGGAATTGTCGGCAATGAGTCTCCGGTCAAGGAGTATGTTTCTTTCATATTATTTCATTTACCTCAGCCTTCTTTTGTCTTACATCTGTGGAAAACGATCCAACAGGCGCTCCGCGATTTGTTTACATTCTTCTTTCGTCTTCTGAAACACGTCTGTCCCAAATGATTTTGCAAAAACCGACCAAATCTCTTCGGCGATTTGTTTAGAATCATCCGACATCTCCAACGCAAGTTGGATTTGCTCTATTTCAGAATGATACTCTTCATCCGGCGCGGCCGGAAAGAGTCCAATAGGATCCCATTCATTTATGATTTCTGCGACAACAAGACGCTTTATGTCTTTCAGATTCTTTTTAAGCCAAGATTTGATCTCCTCGATGCTCGAACTGTGCAGACACCAGATGCAGTATCTTTTTCCATCCTTTGTAGTAACGATTACCCTGTTTGAAGTTCCCGACTGCCCGTGCTCGGCACGAACTCTGATGGAAAGGATGTGTTCTCTGTAAAACGCACTGCTTCCAGCCCAGATCAACCAATGATTGCTCAAATACAAAGTGGTTTCCAAATGTTCAACGCCGTCGTCTGTAAAAAGGATTCCGTACTGTTTTTCCTGTTCTTCGATCATTCTGCGAAAGCGAATGGTTGGAAACAGACTGATCAAAACACATAATAATGCAAGTCCAAAAGGAACAAAGGCAATGAACAGATCATAAGGCAATACATCATACACTAGACTCGTGATAAAGATGGGAATGAACACAATGATCGCACAGATTAATGCCAATACCGCATTCCTTTTCACATAGATTCGATTATATTTCGATATGGCATTCATTCGATTTTGCGCTAATGGATCACCGACTGCTCATTATGCAATGACTTTCCAAATACTTTTGCCAGTTTTGCGTATACCTTGTATCCCATGCCACGTGCGTGATACTTGAATAGGAAATCCGAACCGGCTCTTCCGAAAGAACCCCATCCGCATCGTAACTGTCAATCTGCACGTATCTCTTGCACGCTTTTCGAATCAACCCCAGATAAAATTCGCCGTTATACTCATCCTGAATGATGATCAGTTTGTTCAGCAATACCGGAGACTGGAAAATGGACTGCCAGGACGTGATATCCACCTGCGGATCGTGAATTTCTTGAACCAAACCATTCCAGACATTGATCCGCTCACAAAGGTCCTCTTTTATTTGGGCTTTCGTCAAATCAGAAATTTTTCGGATATGATACCCGTCGAGTTCAAAATCGTTTTCTTCCTGTCCCAAAACAAACCGTTCATTTACGGCATTCGGATAATAATACCAATAATCCTCGTCATACTTGAAATACATCCGCATGATCCTGGTCGTGCCGATGCTTGAAGAAATCAAGTTGATCATTTCCGCTTTTTTCAAAACATCCTGCCTTTGTAGGTTCGTTGATTTCCCTATTGCTTTGCTGATCCGTGCCGGTTTTTAATTCCATATTATTTTAGCAAATAACCACGGTGTTTTCAAGGAAAAACATCTCTTTCCGCCTTGGCAAGGAAGTGATTTTGCTTGCCTTTCCAACCAGTTGTGGTATAAATACTATTAAGAGATTTTTTTCATGTGTGGCAGAATCATCGTGCGGCAAAAGACTGTTGAAGGGGTGATAAAGTTGAAAAAACGCATCGACAAAACTGCTTGCTTTTTGGCATTACCCATTCTGTGGCTGGCAATTCTATCTGCCACCGCGCTCTCGGGCTGTCAAAAACAGCAATCATTCGACTGGGTTTACAAAACAGAATGCAGCGCCGTGGAACAAGTCGGTCAAGTTCCAGAGTCTTTCAAGGAAATCATTGAGAAAAATCAGTTTCATGATGCGTATGCATTTGGAGACAGATTGCTGGCTGTAGATACCCTTCTATCTGAAAATGATCAATCAGTCTATGTTCATGTCATCAAAATGATGGACTTATACGGAACAGAGCTTGCCAGATACGAGTGCTCGACCGGGAAAGCGTATAAGGTCACCGCGCTTTCTGCAACAAGCGACGGCGGTTTTATCTTTGTTCTGGGTTTTACGGAGTATTATGAGGTCGAAGAGGAACAATGGGCAAGCGAGCATGGTTTTGCGTCACGGGTGATCAAATGCGATAGACAAGGAAATCTTCAGTTTGACACTCCATTTGATCTCATCGAAGGGCGAGCGTTTGATTATTGTATCGAAAGAAGCGACGGCTTCTTCTTCTTCGGAACACGCGAAACTCCGGAAACCAAAGAATTAGGTGTCAGTTCGCCTTCCGATGTCTATCTGACGAAACTGGATCATTACGGAAACGTCTTGAAAAGTAAGACCATCGGCGGTTCGAGTTTTGACTGGCTGGACGCAGCAGAAAACCAGGGTGACAATTTCAAATTATCTGTCAGTGCTCAATCCCAAGATGGAGATTTTGCCGAATCGAATTCAATGTATCCCGTTGACTGGGTCGTCGTGGTAAACGAGGATTTTACGATTATAAAAAAAAGCATGGAGACCGGAAGAGATTACTTTGACAAAAAGATCGGAGAGACGGACGGAATCCCAATCTATATGAGCAGCTCCCTCCTGAATGGATTTGATGCAGGAAGGCCGAGTGCATATATCGATTATGGAAACTTTTACCTGATTGTTTCCGAAAACGCTACTGGAGTATATGAGAAAAAGCCACCGACAGTCAGCGCAATTTGGTATTATTGGGAAACCGTTTATTCAGCGTATGACAACAATGGAAAGTTGATTTTTCGAGCTTCTGTCGATTCCTCACCAGACTATGACAGTCTTGTCCTGCCTTATACGATCACTCCGGCAGATTCCTGACGGCGCAAAATAAAACCGTTGGATTCACAAAAGAATAATAACTAACAGATGGGGCTGCGGATAACCGCAGCCCCTGTGAACATTCAAGGTTAACAATTGCTTTTCATTCCCACTCGACTAAACTTAACTAATTTTGTTTAGGATGTGTGGTTCGTGCTGCCACTAATGCCCTTGATGACTTCACCTATTCTTATTACACTGCCTATTCTTGCTGCTGTTATCATTTTGTTATCAAAGTGATAACAAAAAGTTAATAGAATGACGAATGGGCGATTACTCGCTTTTGTCTCACTTTAACACTTCCCATTTGGGATCTTGTTTAGATCCCCTGCGCAGAATATACCCTTTCTCTCTCAAAGAATCCAAAGCCCTCTGAACCGTTCTGACCGTCTTTGAAATCTTGTCCGCAATATCGCCGCGTGAAGAATCCGGTCTCTGTTTTAAAATGGCTAGAACAGCCATTTCTGTCCCATTCAAAGTGACATCCAAAGTGACACTTGGAATGTCACTTTGAAACTGCGGCCTATACAAGATGAACTTGAAGCCAAGCTCATTACTCTCATAGGAAAAGCGGACCCCGGCATCCTTGCACAGGCTATTGATTCGCTTAAACCCGCTTCCGAACTGCTCAATCGACTTGTTAAGATAGAGGATTTTGGCAATTGTGGCATTTCGAATTACGGATTCATAATTTCCCTTCATATAGTCTTCCGGTTTGTGATTACTGGCATACTCGCCAGGACTATAGATAGTGATCATTCCGGGATGAATGCAGATCTCATGATTCGTGCGTCCGTTGTAAACCGCATGAGCAAAGCTGTTGGCTAAAACCTCTCTAATAACCGCCACGGGGATTTCCGGTATTTCTACCCTCTCCGTTCCAATAATCTCACTTCTCCACCGTATGTTTTTAAGTATGTATTCTTCAGCTGCTTCAAGCAGATTATGAATATTGTCTTCAAAAAGCCTCATATCGAGAAACGTGAGTTTTTCGTCCGTCGCAAATATGGCAGCTTTCATCGTGACGGGATGTGTACTTCCGAAAAGATACTCGCCCGCGTTGTTAAGATTGTCGCCATTGACCAGCCCATACCTTTTCAGAATGATCGAACAAGTATATCGCCCATCAGGTATTCTTCCGACGGAAACAGCCTTTTGCCAAAACGATTTCACTGCAGTCTTATCTATTTCTCTCGTTGATGCCGATGAGGGAGTTTTCTCCCATTTCTCACGATACTCATTCGAAACGAAGAAGTTTTTCAGTTCTTCTGGCGTTACTTCCCGATCTTCGTCGGCAGTACGAAGGTAATACCTCCCGGCAGCTGAATAAGGCGTATTACTCCCGTTAAACTCCACCTTGATCAAATGCTTCCCGTCCAGAATAACCTCTTCTATCGCAGGATAGACCTGAGGCCTTATGCTTTCATATACGGACCGAGAAACATCTCTGAGGGAAGACTCTGACACATCCTGCCCACAGACGTCTCCGTTCGGTTTCACTCCAAAATAAAGAGTCCCGATGCCATGCTTGTTCAGGATAGAGGAAATGGAAATCATCGCCTCTTTCATTTCACCGGTCGTCTTCTTGAATTCAAGTGTCTCGGTTTCTTTCCCTAAGTTCATTCTTGTCCCCTCATTGTTCGAAGTGACATTAGTATACCACATAGTGACAAAAATGTCACTACTCTTAAAATATCTCTTATTAAGATCTTGCTAATTATAGGCCGTAATCAAATAAAAGCCTACGAATGGTATAATTGTTTCGTCAGGGCCAATCTTGTCAAGGTTTTACAAAGGATCAGTAGAAAACATCGCACATCATTGCCATTATAAGTTCCTCACGATCTTATGTGTCTCCCGGATCCGGTCCAGTTCGTTTTGAACTCTCTCGTCCTGGTCTCCATCGAGCGCTAGGAGAAGTGAGATCTCGTCCACACGGTCCGAGTCAGAAAGAAGCTTCGGATCATATCGTTCCATCTTTGCGTGCATTGTGCCACTGCAAATGGAACAAGTCAACTATTTTTGAAACAATACGGTTTTACGTAGTTCTGATTCGAGGGGTTTGGGGTCGTCCCCAAAAACCTGCGCGAGGGGACCAGGGGTTCCCTTGGGCGATGCTTGCAATCCCCCTGACGGAGCTGTTTTAAGGATCGTTATACCGACAAATAAGTTGAATCAATTTCCGGAAAACGGTCCGCTTACACGGGCTTTTTCGCAAAAGAAATCGGTATGACTTTTCAAAATAGTATACTTGTACAAACGATTCTTGTGCGGCTTTTCGATATAATCAATTCACTTTGATCCGTATAATCAATGCTACAGATCGCCATCATTGAACGTACAATAATCCCTTTCGTATGGCGAAAACGTTTTCTAAAAGGAGACGTAATGACTTTTTTCGAGATCAGCAAATGTATATTTGTCTCCTCACCCTGTATAGTATATTTCGTTATCCACTAATACTTTTCCGTACCAGTCCACTACCAAGTCGGATGTTTCTTAATACTGTCATCATTTAAAATCATTAAAAGTATTCTGCCCCGCCTTGACATGAAGCGTTTTATCGTTCACCACAAGGCTGTACTCCCTGCTCGAATTGACCGAAATCGTATTGCCCTCGGCGACAATATCCGTCAAGATGTCACCAAACCTCAGATTTTTAATTCCGATTTGTCCCTGAACGTTACCCGGTTTGTTCCATTTAATAACCTTTTCAAAGGCATTGACTTCATAGAAACCTAAAACAAATTCGATATAAACGGAGATGGGTCCCAGGGCCGACCAGCCGCAAAAATCCTTCCGCACAATTGATTTTCCATTCGATTGGGTCGCCGGTTTCGCCTCTGAAGGCGAATAGCATTCCCAGATCGTATGCGGTTCGAATCCCTCGTAAGTATTCATCATTTGCGTTAGAATACTGCAAGCTGCTCGGCGGGCTTCATTGAAATAGCCATAACGGATCAGCCCTTTCAGCGCCATGTAGGCGGTTGGAATCCACAATGAACCTCTCCAATACTTTCCGGAATCATCGAAGTCTGCATCCGCCCTGGCAAGTGAAACCAACGGCACTTCTCCGCCAAAAGCAACCGGATCAAGAATCGATTTTGCCAGATGACCGGCCTGCTTTGCATCGGCGATTCCCGCCGTCAACGGCCAAAACGATGCAATTGTCTTCACTTTATAAAACTTGAAAGACCCGTCTTCGATATCATAATAGAAGCCATCTTCCCGGTCCCAATAATACTCATTGACGATCTTTTTCTTTTCACAATAACGACGTTTCCATTCAGTTGAGTTTTCTGAATCCCCTATGATCATGAACAACTCTGAAATGCACCTTGCGGAAAGAGTTTGCTCACAGATCGCATCGATCCACAACATGTCCGGATTGTTCGGACGCTCTTTCTTGGCACGGTCTCCCTTTCGTCCCCTTGGGGTATTGTCCATGCCGGATCTTCCGCCCTCCCATTTATAGCCGAACTCACACTTTGCCCAGCATGTCGGAACAGAAACACCGTTGACCGGAAGCGGCGCCGATAATCCTTCGAGCCATTCATAGTGTTTTTGAAGATATTGTTTTTCATACAACAGAGAATGAAGATATTCTTTATCCCCGTGGAATAATGCATTCTCATACTCCGCCCAGGCAAAAAGCGGCGGATTGTCAGCAATGTTAATCTGAATCGGGAACGGCACACCGGGAATCGCGCCGGTCCACTTCGGTTCATTTTCAGAAGGAATTACGGAAGGCAAAACGCGTCTGTCATATAGGACTTCGTAAAAATTCCGGAGTGTTTCTTTCCCCGGAAAAACGTCTTGGGCATATTTGCAGAACAAGGACATGAAGCAACTGTCCCAGATCCAGATCTGAGTATCGCAGAAGCCCTCATCCATATAGGGCGTTTGCGGCATGCCGTCGATCGCTTTCACATGCGCATATGCCAGTTCCCATGCCTTATCGTATAGCATGGTATATTCTTCGTTTTGCAAGAATACGGGGCGCGGAATAAAAGCGCGCCAATTCTCAGCATTGAAGTCGCCCTTCATCTCATACAACTCATTACCTCATTAAAACTCGGAATGGACGGCTGTGCGCCTTTTCTGGTACAGGCAATGCTCGCCGCCCTGCTACCGAACACCGATGCCGTTTCAATCAAATCCCCTGCCGATAACCGCGCAACCAGCCCTCCGCAGAGCGTATCACCCGCCGCAGTCGTATCAACGACCGGAACTTTCATGCAGGGATAGGTTTCTTCGCCGTCCCTGGTGACGATTTTGAACCCTTTTCCGCCCAGAGTCACGAGCAGTGTGTCTGAAAACGACAGCAAGTGTTCTTCTCCTCCCAAAAGGTCCGCTTCGGTCTCGTTCGGCGTGATGAGGTCGCAGTATTGCAGATACGGAAGGATCTCCGCATTTGCCGGCGCAGGATTCAACACCACGAAAAGCCCCTTCTCCTTTGCCTTCTTTAGCCCATAACCGATGACTTCGATCGGATTTTCCAGTTGCGTAAGATAGACGTCTCCTTTTTCGGCCTTTTCTAACATCCTGTCGATATCTTCCGTTGTCAGGCAGGCATTGGCGCCTTTATCCAGAATGATCCGATTGTCACCGTTTTCAATCACAATCACAGCAATGCCCGTCGGAATGCCCGGAACGACCCGCACGGACGAGACGTCGATTCCTTCCTCTTCAAGCGACCTTACAGCCGAAGTGCCGAAATCGTCATCGCCCACGCACCCGCACATGAACACAGTACCGCCGAGTCTTGCGGCGGCTACCGCCTGATTGGCGCCTTTGCCGCCGTGCGCGGTGAAAAAGCCGCTGCCCGTCAGCGTTTCTCCTGCTTTCGGCATGTACGGCGTTGAAATGACGAGATCCGTATTAATGCTTCCGACAACAAACACATTCTTCATATTATTATTCCTTGGGCCGGATACGGAGAAGGTAAGCATTGTAATTCTCCACATCCAGATACGCCGAAAACTCATTGGAAGTAAACCTCTCTTCCCGCATGAGTTTCAGATCCTTTCCCTCGTCCAAAAGATAATATTCGACAATGACAGGTCCCTGAGAGCATGCATTTTTAACCGTAACCTTCAAAGACTTTGCGCTTTCTTGCTCATTCTTGTCATAATAAGTCAGGAGAATCGCATGCTCTTTCCCATCGGTAGCGGCAGCGGCGTAAACATTGCCGCAGTCCAGAACCGGCTTCACATATCCCCCGAGTTCTCTCAGTTCAGAAAAAGCTTTGAGTACATAATAAGTCTTTAACCTTTCGTCGCCGCTGAGCCCGAAAATGCCGTTGAACTTACAAGGCCGCGCGTCGTAATACATCAGCATGTCCAGCGAAGACGCCTGACCGACACACATTGCCCCAAGGACAAAAGAGGCGCCCTTCAGTCCCATGATCGTCCGAATGGATTGCTGATAAAGTTCGCCTGTCCAGCCACCGACGTAATTCCATTCGTCCAGCACGGTTTCGGTATCCGTGTATCCGTTTTCATCCAGAAGCGCTCTGAACTTTTCTATGATTTCGGCGAGATAATCCACATCGTCGGCATAACAATGGAAAGAAAAGAAATCAAGGGGAATGCCGTTCTTTCTGGCATACGGCAAAAACTCCTGAGAGAACCCGCTGTTGTAATAGCAGATGGCAGGACCGCCGATTTTCAACTCAGGGAATCTTCCCTTCAGGTATTTCGCCGCTGTTTGATAGAACTCCATGAACTGCTCTTCTGTTCCCTGCCAGCACGGGTTACTGCCGTCCGGATTCACGCAATCCGGCTCATTCCAAATCTCCCAATAACGGATCCCCATATGAAAGCCGTTTGCCCATCCTTCGTTGTAATGCAGAATGATATGTTCGCAAATCTTCGCCCACTTCAAAAAATCCGACGGAGGATAGGTTCCGCATTTTTTCTTGTGTTCGATCGTTGCTCCCAATCGATAGAACACCTCCGTACCGGCCGCCTGAATGGTTTTGAGGTATTCATCGGTCGGCTCAAACTCGTATGACTTTTCGTCGTTCTCATCGGCAGAGAAATCACGGAATATCCGGTGGACATCCACGGACCATTCGCCGCCGTAGTCCGCAAAGAAGGCCGCGTCATGCAGGCGCGCGAAAGGAATGTGTAATTCTTTATAATCACTGAAATTGCCGGTTTTCCGGACTTCCGAACCATAAGGGCCGTTATTCACAGCGTTCATGGGTTTGATGGCCCCGGAAACCTGATTGAAGTCAACCGTCATTTTTCCAATGCTGCTCATTTGATCCTCCTCAAAACCTTAAATCCGAACCGGCAGAGTTCGACAGAACTCACCCGCTCACCCGTCAGCAAATCCTCGTAAAGCCCGTTCAGGACAATATCCTCCGCTTTTTCGTTCGAGTAGTTTTCAATAAAGAGATACTCTTTTTCGCCGTCCGTCCTTACTTGGGCGGATACTCCTTCCCGGCCGGACGCGATGCAGGATTTCACATTCAGTTCTTTTAAAATTCGTCCGATCGCAAAATTCTTAAATTCGCCCGTGTCGCGGAACGCCTGATAATAGGCCTTTCCTTTGCCGTACTCATTCACGGTAAAGCAAGGAGTTCCCCGGTAAAAATCCGTTTGATAAGTTGCGCGCGCCTTGGCGGTCCGAAGATGGATGATCTCGCAATACTCTTTTGCCGTAAAGGACTTTCCGCCGAACTCGATCTCCTGTTCTTCTTCCGGAAGAAGCGAATCGATCTCCTCGTTCCAGATACCGAACACGTCTTTTAACTGCCCTGCAGGGAACCCGCCGAGATGCGCAAGGGCGTTTTCATCCGCATAGCCGAGCATATAAGTTGCATAAATCGTACCGCCGTTCTTCACATACTCCGCGATCTTCTCTTCCAATTTCTTGCTGACTATATACTGCATCGGCATGATGATCAGCTTGTACTTTGAAAAATCCGAATTACTGTTGACGATATCGGCAGGAATGGAGTTTTTCCAGAGAACTCCGTAGTACTGGACGTCCTCGCGGTAATATCCGGTATGTCTGGGCGAAAAAGCATAAACGATATCCAGCGCCCACAGATTTTCTGCATCGTAAAAAAGAGCGGTTTCCGCTTCCGCGGTACACCCGCAGACCTCGTCAATCTTTTTTAACGTCTGCCCGGTGGCGGAAACTTCCCGAAAGATCCTTGTATTTTCACTTCCTTCATGATCGACGATCGCACCATGGTACTGCTCATTCGCGCCGCGGGATTTCCGAAACTGAAAATACCCCACGCTGTCGCTTCCGTGTGCCACGGCGGAAATGCCGGCAAGCGTAAGGATTCCCGGCCTCTGAAGTTTGTTCTGCGGCATCCAGCTGACCAAGCCCGGGGCGCTTTCCATCAGCATAAACGGCCTGTTCTTGAGTGAACGGACATAATCATACTGCCACGCCGAATCGATCGCCTCACCGACCTCGCTCGGTCTTCCCCAGTTCGGATAAATGTCGATGGATGCAAAATCCAGAATCTTTGCAAATTCAAAGAGATCGTAATCCCGCTGCGGCATCAGGTTGGTGGTGACAACGGCATCCGGATCAATGCTTTTAATGATATCCGACTGGAATTTCAGATAATCAATGATTGAAAGGTCCGTAAACCGTTTCCAGTCGAGATAAAGCGCATCGTATGCAGTTCCACCATGCGGTGGCTCAATCTCCTCAAAAGAACCGACCTCACCGGACGACCACTTGGCCCAATACGTCCTGTTCAGGTTTTCAACCGTCCGATATTTCTCCTTGAGGAATTCCCGGAACCTCTTTCTGCAGTTTTCACAGAAGCATTGTCCATAGATCTCGTTATCAAGATGCCAGGCAAGGACCGCCGGATCCTTTGCATATCGCTCTGCCAGTTTCCGAACGATGATTCCGACTTTTTCCCGGTATTTCGGGGAAGTAAAACAGGTTTTTCCGCGAACGGACCCCAGACTTAAGGCAGGAGGATTTCCGTCCTTCGTAATACGCAGGATCTCCGGATACTTTTTCGCCATCCAATGCGGCGGCGCCACGGTCGGTGTGGCGAGAACGACATGCCCGCCGGCTTTTCCGATCCTTTCAATGATTTCATCCAAAAATGCAAAATCGAACTGCCCTTCTCTGGGTTCCAATGTCGACCACGAAAACACGCCGACCGTCATCTCATTGCAGTTCGCCGCCTTCATGAGACGCATGTCCTCATCCCAGATCTCCTTGGTATCGATCCATTGTTCCGGGTTATAGTCCCCGCCGTGCAGAAGATGAGGGAATGCTTTATTCAGATAAGTTTTTTTCATAACAACCTCTTCACTTTTTCAATGAAAGCGGTATGCCACTCGGCACTGTGCGGATAATCGGTAAATCCGTCTACTCGTTCATTTTTTAATAACTCTGTCACACGTTCCCGGCCGATTATCTTTTCCAGCGAATACAAAAGATCGTAGTCTTCAAAACAGAGCGCCATCATTTCGGACCGCATGGACCGGTTCACGCCGTGTTCAGCGGGATAGACGATGAATCCATCTCCCGGCGGAAACGCTCCGCCTGCATTCGAATCCGAATAAGGATCGATCGGACGATAGGAAAGACCGCTGTTCCAGAAATTAAAGCCCCAGTGCAGAAAGCCCTGAACGCCGGAAAGATACAATTGAAGCCCGAACACGCGCAGCCTCTGCAGCGGGAAATTCAAAAACCGGTTGCTGTAATAGTCTCCTGCGGGCTCACAGCAGTAATAGACGAGCATATCTTTCACGCGTTCCCTCAGAAACGCCTCTGCATGCGGCGTCTCCGGCACCGGAATGTCAACCAATCCCTGCCTGTAAAACTCGATGTTGCTCAAGGCATCGATCGTGGGCAAGTCGCCCAAATGACGCTTCACCGCACTTCTCAAGGCCTTGTATCGTTCCAGATGTTTTTGATCCGGTTCATCGGTCAGGTGGAAGCAGCACAGGTCCGCTATTCCTTCGGTCCGGATAAATCCGGCAAGTTCCGGAAGAAAGGCATCCAGGAACTCAATATATTCCCCACTGAGAGAGTCGTTTTCCCAACCGAAAATCCTTTTCTTTTCACGATTGACTGTTGCAATGATTTTGGGGCAATGCTCGCCACCCCATTGCGTAAAAAGATGGGAAAACTCAATGTATTGAATCCCCCGGCTTAACACAAACTCTAAAAACCTTTTCAGTTCCGAAAAGTCGAAGGAGTACTTCCCGTTTTCAACGGAAACACCGACAAGTTGCGTTGTCATGCGCTCTCCGCCGACAGCGGTATCGAGCGGAGGCGTAAAAATCGGGGTTAAAAGCATGTTGAAGCCTGATTGGGTATAAATCCTCAGGAACTCCTCAAAAACCCCGTAAAACCCCTCGGAAAACGCTTCTACGCCGTGTTCACGGCAGATGCAGTCATAATGCATCCAGTTGGTCTTTTTGATTTCAGCATGAGTGAATCTTTCGGGCAGCACTTCGAGATCATATCCGGTCTCGCCCAGCCGATTGCCTTCAGCATCACATACGGAAAAAGTGATCCGGTGATTGCCGACGGGCAGTTCCCCGTTCGGTTCAACCCGAACCCAGAGGCATCTGTTTCCGTTCGGCGGCAGAATCAGGTCACCGGTTTTCAATGGCCGGATCACATCGGGATACGATCCCGCGCCTCCAAGCACATAGTCGTCGGTCTTGCCGATTAAAATGTTTTCAGCCGGAACGGAATCGATCACTCCGAGGGAAACGAAAGGCTTCAGATCCCCCCAAACCTCCACCTGCAGGCCGTAAAGCGCCCAAGACTGCAGGGAGCGGATCACCAGTTGAAACCGATGGCATTGGTTTCTCAGTGTGACACCCGAGGTCTCGATGCCCGTGATCACACTGTCCGCCCTGAGTTTCTCCATACAGCTTACGGTCGTTATTTGTATGTTCAGATCGGATTTCTTCATGCTTTCATTCTACCCCTGCATTCTCCGAAAAGCAAGAAACTGCTGAAAAAACACAAAGGGAAGCGGCAAAACGAATTCCCGAAATGATGATCTGAAATCCGTTTTTGCCGCTCCCGCTATGGGCCTAACAGTCCCTGTACATTTTTAATTCGGCGTCCATGTATCGCCCCAACTGTCGTTCCAGTTCAACTCCACATCGTCGTTGCAGTAGAAAATCACATTGGTAAAACTGCATTTGTTCAAGTTGCCTCCGAGACCGATCCTGAAGTTCCCTGTAAAGTGCAGATTAAACGACTTGCTCGCCGGATCACTGTTCGGAACGGTGTCGGATACCAATGCATTGATCTCCGCCAGAGAGTAACTCCGCGTTAAAACCTGGGAGCCATTCCGGTTGGACACCTTGATCGTAATCATGCTATTTGATGCGGAGGTGCCTGCCGTATAGGAGACCTTGAGATCAATGGCGCCTTCATTGTCAAACAGCCAGCCGACATACTTGTACTTATAGGGATCCCGGGCATAATCCTTGCAGAAGAATATGTTCCCCTCCTTCTCCACGCCAATGAGCAGTCTGCTCAAATACCCGTCGCCTTCTCGCTGATACAATGTGATGCCGCCGCAGAACTGGTCTGTACCCGACACTCTCGTTATTGTCGTCGAAACGGTGAAACTCTTTCCGGAGTTTTCCCAAAGTCTTGCAGAACCATAACCATCGGTGGCGTATTCGGTCTTTTCGTAATCGTTATAGAAAAGTCCACCCTCGTCGGTGATACTCACCGTTGCCTTGACTCCTCCGAAAGAGAGCACGCCGCCAGATACGGATATCGGTTGCACGAAAACCCTTCTCTTAGCCAGGTAATCATCAGTTCCGATGTCATCTGTTCCTACCACACCGTGATAGGAAGTCCAATAACTGCCGTCGGCATTTTTGAAAACATGATTGTGTCCCGTGCAGTAGACATTATTCGATGTAGAGCGCCATATGGCCGTTCCGCCTTGCGTCCAGTTGCTGGAAGACATAGGATCCTTATTGGAACATTTATAATAATCCACATGATAATCTTTTGATTCCGTCAAACTGCCGGCGAAATTACCTACTGAATACATAAGATATAAATCGTCTCCGTCGATAAGCGTACAGGGACCCTCTTCGAGTTTTGAATTCTTACTGATATTCACTGCATCGTTGTTGACAGATGTAGGACTGTTCATCGTACAGATGAAAATTCTGGGAGAACTGGTCTCCGAATTGACAGTTCTGCCGCTGAAAGTGTAATACAACTGATTTTTGTAATAGAAGGCGTGACCGTCGATAGCATATTTACCTGAGACAACGCTCGGTTCTAACTTAACGGGTGTTTTCCACGAACCCGAAGGGTCTTGCGAATTACACTCCAAAACAAACATCCTTTCGGACATAGTCCCGCCGTCGGAACTTGCCGAGCAACCAGAAACATAAATATACCAATTACCATTCAAGTATTCGAGTTCGGGCGCCCAGATCTTTTTTGCCAAAGCGCTGTTATAGTTCGCCGAACTTGTATTCGTCGGATCGTAAATGGTCGTGAAATTTGTCCCATCACCCCAACCATTGTCTCCGCCTTCGAGAAGTTCTTCAAGACTTCTCGACTTACGAACCAAAATCTTGTTAGATGAATCGACGGTAACGTAATAATAGAACCCGTTCCTGTATGTTACCGAAGGATCGGCGCCGTAGATGTTTTCTTTATTGTATAAAGTAGTCGTGTGGCTGACGCGCTCCTGATAATAAGCCTTATACTGAACGGCTTTCTTAACCGTCGTATCTTCGGCAACTTTATTGATAAGACCGCTCGACCAGACGGGAGTAGACGTGCCGCCCACTCTTTTTTGCCAACCCAAGAAGGTTCTGCCGTCAACGACACCAGGATCTGACGGAAAATCAAAATTGCTGCCAAAAGTTTTGGTCTGCGTATCGTATTCATTTCCGTATTCATCCAAAAACTCTACATTGTAACTCAGGAGATACGCGCCCAGTTTTGCCGCCTGTTCAGCGGTCGTCCCGAAAGCATTGGAACCGTTGTAATCATTGGTGATTGCGAGCGCAATGTCCGACATGGACATTTGAACCGAGTCACTGTGATTCACCGTGGACGAATTTCCGTCATTGTTCCAGTCGATGTAGGCAATGGCTGTGATGGGACGGTTGTAACTTGCCTCCGGAAATCCGTGCAGATAAACGATCCCTTCGGCGTAACTGCTCTTGACTGTCCATTGGTTCACACCCGTTGCCCCGTTGTACAGAATGCCGTACCTAGCCTTGCTCGCAGCTGCAGTCCATAGATTCAGTTCCGCCCCATTCACCATATCGGAAGGCGTGATCAGAATACCCGCCACTGCATTGTCATCGGCGATCAGGGTATTGTATGTCGTGAGATCCAGTTTTACGCCAAACCGGATTCCGTCGTCTCCGGCCGCGTTACTGTAGCGAATCGACATGCCGAGCATTTCGAATGCAGATGGCGTTACAGCATAAGCCTTTTCGGTCAGATTCGTGAATAAGGCAACCACGAAAACAAGCGAACAAAACGCAATAATCGCCATTACTGCTGTTAATCTGGTTTTAAATGATCTTTTCATTTTTTATACCTGCCGTTTATTATTGATAAAAACGGAAATAGCTTACTTTATGATCCTTGTAAACAATTAAGAATCGGTTTTAATGAACGGTGTGTAATCGTCGTCGTTCGGGTCGGGAACAAACCTGTTGATCTCTTCCGGATCGGTCGAATAAACGACATCTGAGAATTTTGCCGAACCGTCAAACACCGCGCCGCCGAACTTAATCGCAGCGGAAGAAGCACCATCTCCAAGCATAGTACCGAGAAAACTCCAGTTTCCACCCCAACTCGGAGTAAGCGTGCCTGCCGTTTCCATGACCTTAACGCCGTCGATGAACATATAGTAAGTTCCGTTTTTATAAACGAATGTAAGCGTATTATCACCATAGGTCAAGCCGAGATCAGAGCAGTTGATAATGCCTTCACCGGTCCACCCCCAACCGTCGCCGGCTTCCCGATAGACCTTCAGTTTTTTACTCTCCGACCACTGGAAAAGAACGTGATACCTATTAACGGGAGCAGAAGGTCCGTCGAAAGTACCTACGGCAAAGCCGACACTGTTGGAATCAACGCTCGTTACATTTACGGAAACAACAAAGTTCTGCCCCTGTGAAAACTCAACCCCGTCAAAAAGCATGGCGGCGGGTTTGTTCGTATTCACTTTTATGGTTTTGCCGGTCGCCGTGCCGTTGGGATAAATACCCGTACCGGAACTGAAAACGGGGGCTGCGGTGAAAGCCAAATAATCGCTGATCACGCTTTCATCGGTCGTCAAAACGAAATCTCCGAAAACAGCCGAGCCGGACAAAGTGGTAAGTCCCATTTTCAGCTTGCCTTCGCTGCCGATAACGCTCTTTATCGTTGCCGAAGACCCCGAAAACGCCTGATCTTCGCTTATTTCAAGAACTCTCTTGTTATTGATCAATAAATAGTATTTATTTCCTTTGTAAACGAGAACGAGTCTTGCCGGGCCGAATTCCATATCGCAAGGATAAGAATTGTCGCCTACACTTATCGACCCGTAAGGATCGTGTCTCCATATACAGATATCTTTTAAAGAACCTTGATTTCGCCAATCGAACATCACATGTTTTGCGTTGTCGTTCCCTAACGATCCGACGACGAAACCTACGTTTTCCGCATTGAGATCATCGAGAAAAACGGATAGCATAAAACTATCGCCAGCATCGACTTCCGCCCCGTCGAGCACAAACGCACCGACAGTACCAGGCGAATCAATTCTGTAATCGCCTTCACGACTCTTAATTACGCCGTCGTAAAGCGATAACGCGCCGTTTTCGGCAGAAAATCCCGAATACTCGTAGGAATAACCGTCAATAAGGATGGATTTTATCCTATGTATCGTGCTTTTAGATACGTTAACGGTGTTAACGAGATAATCTTCTATCTTTTCGGACAAAGTATCGCCGATCTGCCCATCGAGCATATTGACGTAAAGATTTGCAATACTGCTAACGGATCTCGACTCTTCTATATGGCCGAAGTTGGAAAAAAGATAATCCCTTAAAAGCGTTTCTTTCGGAACGCCGAGAAGCCCGTTCAGAAGATAGGAAATAAAGCCCGTTCTGTCTGTGCCAATGGTGCAATGGTAGATGATCGGATAATTGCTCCTGTCCGAAAGATATTCAAACGCCTTCTTTATCGAAGGATAGTTTTCGCTGCTGTTCAAGCCCGAAGAGAAGCCCATAGGACATTGATAGTAATTGATATCGTCACCGATCACGCTCGTATCAGTGAGTCCGCCAACCTCGTTCATCTTTTTTTCAACATCCCAATAATCGGTCGAACGCAGATCGATTTCCGTCTTTATACCGAGAGATCGCATCGTTTCGATGCCTTTTTCCGTGATGATGGGATAAACGTTATTCGTGTCCGAATTATTCAGCCTTGCGCACCTGTAAATAAGCCCTTGCCTGATCGTTCCGTCCGCCACGGTATAACCGCCGAGATCACGCATATTCGTGATGCCGTCACAATCGATAAAGCGTGGCAGTCCTGCGTCAGTCGTAAACGACTGCACTCCACTCGAAAAGGTTTTACCGCTGTATTCGCCTTTTAGTTTATAATAATATGTCGTGCCTGTTTTCAGATTATAGATTTCGGTTTCTTCGCCGACCACATCTATCGTCTGAAATTCAGTGAAGTTTAAATCTTCGCTTAAAAGAATCACTCTGTCGTGAAGGTTTTCCGACGAAGGCGAATTTATGATTACAGGCAAGGGTTTGCTCTGTTCACTCGTTCCGTTTGCGTATGTGGCTACGGAATCATAGGAGTCTGCAAGATACGCAAGCTGCTGATTTGTATGAATTACGGCGTTTTCGGATGATCGGAAAACCACACTTTCGACCGACGCCTTATAAAGCATGTCCCTTTTGACGGCACGATCCTCTTGGCTGATTTCGATCGTCGTGTCCGACCAAACGGGCGAATTCTTCGTGCTTAAATTTTTGAGCCACCCGAAAAAGATACTGTCGCTCGAGACAGAATAATCATTCGGGAAAGAGAATTCTTCGCCGAATTTAAACTTTTGAGTACCTACGATCAGATTATTGTTTTCATCTAAAAAATCGACCGAGTATTCAAGAAGATAATTGTCGAGTTTTGCTGCCTGCACCGAAGTAGTGCCAAAAGCATTGGAACAGTTGTAATCATTGGTGATTGCGAGCGCAATGTCCGCCATGGACTTTTGAACCGAATCACTGTGATTCACCGTGGACGGATTGCCGTCATTGTTCCAGTCGATATAGGCAACGGCGGTGATGGGTCGGTTGTAACTTGCCTCCGGGAATCCGTGAAGATAGACGATCCCTTCGGCGTAACTGTTCTTGACTGTCCATTGGTTCTCACCTGTTGCACCGTTGTACAGAATGCCATACCGCGCCTTGCTTGTGGCTGCCGTCCATAAATCTAACCCCGAACCGCTGATCATATCGGAAGGTGTGATCAGGATACCTGCCACTGCATTGTTATCTGCGATCAGGGTATTATAGGTCGTGAGATCCAGCTTCACGCCGAACCGGATCCCGTCGTCTCCGGCCGCGTCACTGTAACGGATGGACATACCGAGCATTTCAAAAGCAGAAGGCTCGGAAGCTTTCACCTTGACCTCATGACCGTTCAGAAGCAGCGCCCCGAAAACAAGGGAACAACTGATGAGCAGCGCCATCGTTGCGGCCATTTTGTTTTTGAATGATTTTTCCATGTTTCACCTTCCGCGTTGAATACCGGTCAAGCATATTTGCTTTTCCTGACAAAGAAAACGGTGCGGAGGAGAGGGCCCGGATCCCGTTAGAGAATCCGTCTGCCCTGCTCCTCACCGTTTCATTACGTTGTCGCGTCCTGAGACGCTTTCATCCGGATAACTCTTAGTTCACCGGATAATTGGCATTGATGAAGTCTGCATCCGTCGAATAGCCCCACGCCGTGCAGTTCATGTTGCCGTTGAAGAACGAAAGACCGATCTTCTTGGTATCATCCGTACCAACTGCATTCTTCGGCACCATGCCCCAGCCGGTATTGGCGGTTTCATCGATCTTCGCCTTTTGGACGCCGTTGAAGAACATATAGTAATACCCGTTCTTATAAACCATGGCAATTTTGACATTGGAATTCTTATTGCCGTAACCCGGCGTCCACTTGTTGTCTTCATGACCGGTCCAACTGGTCTCTCTCCAAAGATAAATGTCGTTTGCTCTCCACTGGAACAACAGATGCTTACTGGTCGATGTATTCGTGCCGACCACAAATCCAATCTGATCTGCAAAACCACTGTTGACGTCCGCATAGATCACAAAATTCTGATTCTGTGCCAGTTCCACGTCTGTGAAAAACGCCGTTACGTTTTTATTCGTATTGATGCCCATGGTGGCAGAAGTGCTTGTTACGTTGAAAGTTGTCGGCGTCTGGTTGATTCTGCTGTCCATCGCAGGATTCTTGTGTTCTTTCAGATAACCCGCAATGACGTCTTCATCCGTCGAGTAAACATAATCCGTGAATGTCGCCGTACCGCCATACACACAGACACCGATCTTCGTCGGCACCGAAGCGTCTTCGCAATAGGCCTTCGCAAAGTTGAAGTTTCCGCCCCAATCGATCGGCAACGTCTCATAACCGTCAACCGTGACTGATTTCATGACTTCCACGCCGTCAACCTGCATGTAATACTTTCCGCCGCAATGGATCAAAGTGATCGTCGAAGCACCGTAAGCGGAGATCGTTCCGGATTTGTCGATATGGCATTCGCCATCCCATCCCCAATCACTTCCGTTCCCCTGACGGTCGCAAACAAACTTCCTCTGGTTCGTCCAGCGGAACAACACGTGATAGCGATTCGGCGGTGTCGACGTACCGTCAAACTTACCGATAATAAAGCCGTACTCTGTGGCTGTTAAGTCGGTGCTTTCCGCTCTGACCGAAACCACGTAATTCTGTGTCTTTGCAAACTCCGCATTGGGCAAAAGCGCCGCTGCGACTTTGTCTGCCGGAGCGGAAAGGGTGCTACCCGTTACGGTTCCGCCCGCTTTGTCGTAGATGTTTGTACCAAGCGAAAGAGTATCCGGCACGTATTGGCTGATTACTGCCGCATCAGTTGAATAACCCCAGTCTGTACACACCATACTGCCGTTGAAGAAAGAAAGACCGATTTTCTTGGTATCATCCGTACCAACTGCATTCTTCGGCACCATACCCCAGCCGGTGTTGGCAGTTTCATCAATCGTGGCTTTTTTGGCGCCGTTCAGGAACATGTAATAGAATCCATCCTTATACACCATCGCAATGCTGACGTTGGAGTTTTTGTTCCCATAACCCGGCGTCCACTTGTTGTCGTCATGACCGGTCCAACTGATATCTCTCCAAAGATAAATGTCGTTTGCTCTCCACTGGAACAGCAGATGCTTATTGGTCGCTGTATTCGTGCCTGCGACAAAACCGATCTGATCTGCAAAACCGCTGTTGACGTCCGCATAGATCACATAATTCTGATTCTGTGCCAGTTCCACGTCCGTGAAAAACGCCGTTACGTTTTTATTCGTGTTGATGCTCATCGTAGCAGCAGTGTTTGTCACGGTGAACGTCGTCGGCGTCTGGTTGATTCTGCAATCCATGGCGGGTTTTTCAAAGGTCGAACCGGAAGTTGCGAATCCCGGTTTGAATGTCGTTGCATACTTGACTAACTTTGCATTCGCCGCGGTAAAATCCGTCGCGGTAGTTGCATAAGTATCTCCGCCGTTCTTCTTATACCAGCCATTGAAAGTATAGCCCGTTCTCTGAACAGGATCGGAAGCCACCGTGAGTTCCGCACCGAATTTCACGTTCTGGGTGCTGGCAACATTGCCATAGGCATCCAGGAAATCAACGGTATAACTCAAAAGATAGTCATCCAGTTTCGTTGCCTGCGCCGCAGTGGTGCCGTAAGTATTCGAGCCCTGATAATCGTTCACTACTACAAGAGCGACATCTGCCATCGAAACCGCAACCGAATCGCTATAGTTGGCATCGGAACCATCGCCGTCCCAATCGATATAGGCAATGGCAGTGATAGGCCGGTTGTAGCTGGCTTCGGGGAACCCATGGAGATAGACGATGCCTGTGGCATAATCATCTCCGACAGTCCAGTAGTTCGCTCCGGTGGCACCATTAAACAATACGCCGTTACTTGCTTTGTTTGCAGTAGCATTCGCCAAAGAGAGCGGGGCTGCAGAAATCTGGTCGGTAGGGGTGACCAGTATTCCCGCAACCGCATTGTTATCCGCGATCAGCGTATTATACGTCGCTTTGTCGAGTTTGACACCGAACCGGATGCCATCTTCACCTGCGGCAGAATCGTAGCGGATAGACATGCCGAGCATCTCAAATGTCGTGGGCGAAGTCGCGTTGACTTTAGTCATCGCCCCGATCATCAAAGCCAACCCAAGCACGAATGATAATATCGCCACAGGCATTATCAAACTTGTTTTGATTCTGAATGATTTTTCCATCTCACACCTCTTTACCTTAGTTCTGATAGGGGTTCCAGTCGTTGCCCCATTCACTGTTCCATTCCACCCCGACGCCGCTTGCCGTAATAATGTCGGTTTGTTCTATTATTACGACTTCGATCGTAGGTTTTTCATACACCTCTTTCATTTTTTCCTCCTTCACTCATCAATTAATAATTTTTTTAACCATGGGGTATAACTATCCGTAATAATATCGTCCTGTTCAGTTATCACGACTTCGATTTGAACTGGTAAACTAAAATTGGACACGCAGGGGGTGGTTTTTGTACAGCCATTGTGCCATAATGGACACGCACCGTTTCGATGCTGTACACCGTCCACTCCTCAACGGACAGGAGGTTTACCATGAAGTACACAAAACAAC
>JAEEGL012088390.1_pt1 | contig 85625 bp, 70 predicted proteins | sample 9134231 | NCBI WGS metagenome assembly JAEEGL01 (sample SAMN16246548, study PRJNA631951) | gut metagenome | biome: gut microbiome; feature: rumen; material: fiber-attached | host: Bos | place: Iran: Karaj | collected 2018-10
AACGACCCTGTGTTGAGTCATACTTCAGAAGGTGAGCAAGCATCTCAGGGCTTGTAAGATCGTTGATTGCTACGATCTCAAATCCCTCTGCACCAAACATCTGTCTGAATGCAAGACGACCGATACGACCAAAACCGTTAATTGCTACTTTTACTGCCATTTTTATTTCCTCCTAAAAATGTGAAATTTATTTGTTCTGACTTCCCAAAAACGCCGCAGTTATGTCAACTGCGCCATTCTCAGGCTTCGTCAAAATTTTATCAGCGACACTATTCTACTTGAATCCACGTAAAATTACAAGATGTAATTACATAAATTCCCGAGATTTTGTGTATTCCATAAAAAAATGAGGGAGACTGACTTAGTCTCCCTCGTAATATAACCTATCGGCATCACAGCGATGCTTCAGCGGCATCGATGGAATCGTATCCATATAGTTTCGCAGTATTGGATATTATGTTGTAGGCCAGATTCTCGCCCTTTTTAGCAAGCTCCGCTATGAACATGCCATATAGCGAAAGTGTCCGCTCCGAATATGTCCCCAGTTCTCCGCGAAGATATGTCTCGTAAGAGGTATCCCAAGGCTTATCGTCTGCGGTTCTAAGAGTTCTGGCATTGTCCGCAAGCTTTGGATACTTGGCCACAACATCCTCCATCATAGCGACCTGTATCGCAACGATCTGTTCTATAATTGCATCCTGCTCCTTGGTATGAGGCGGAAGCTTATCTTCTATCTTGGCATACTCTTCGGGAGATGTAGACTTCTCCATACGGCCGTACTTCTCGGTGATGAGATTCCACCCGCGCGCATTGGCTTCTTCAAAGTCCGCGGTAAAGCTTAATAGCATCGTCTCATTCCATTCCAGGTACTGACTCTTACGCATGATATGGAATACCGGCCAATTGTTCTGGCAGTCCGCTCTTCCACCCTCATTCTGCACTTTATCAAATGCTTCCCATTCAAGTTTTATGATCCTCTCAACAAGTTCTGCCTTGTCAGGCACATGATCCACCTCAGGGCCATTTTCTTTCTGCTGCATATTATAATCTCCGCTAAACATTTTTCTGCCAACTGCTTCCAGATACCAGTTATCTTCATCCTCAGGCAAGGCACCGATCTCCTTGAGTGCCTCCAGTATGATCTGCGCAGCGATCTCTATGGTGCCGGTTATCCTTGCAAAGGGATCCGCCTCTGAGTCTGCTTCTGCCTTAACATCTATAGAATGCTCGGCCGATGCCTTGTACATGTCCTCATTATATATATCCGCAAGTGCCCTCATGATATCCACAATCTCAGGATGTATGGCAAGATCACCCGCCGCCCTTATAAGCCACTTATCATATGGAGCATACGTCCTGTTGATAAGGAAAAGGGTATGCAACATATTCTTCATATAATCCGACAGATACATATGCGCCGTTGCAAGGTCACCGCGCTTAAGAGTACGTGGCAGATTATACTGACCTGTCTGTCCGGTAAGAACAAGACTCACTCCGAGTTTTTGACGCCATGTCATTTCATCATAATACTGTGCAGCCTTATCCCTGACAGATGTTATGACACCTGTGTCATCTTTCCATATCTGTCCGTTGATCATCTTCGCATGTTCAGTCTCATATGAGGGATCATATGCGATATCTTCTATACAGATCACTCCTACACGGCTGCTTCCCTGTGCAGTAACAGTTCTCTTATATCCCATATATTCATCAGGCAGCGAATCATATGCTTTCTGAAGGTCTGCGCCTATCTTATCATATACTTCACGTGAGACAAGCATCATAAAACCCGGACCCCAGTCGTGGTCTCTTGATATCTCATCATCGAATCCGAAACAGTCAGAGCCGTCTCCGAACAATCCCACTGCGATCAGATCCTCATAAGCGCCAAACTTATCATGTATCATCGGCGCACCATATCGCTCATAATATGATCTGCATATATCAAGACCTTTGACCTCACTGCCTGTCATAGTCGCGATCTCAGAGTTATCCTCCGCAGCTGACGATCCCTCTGCTGCTTTAACAGTCTCCGCCTTACCCGTATTCGAGTCGCTACCTGTTTTCACCATGGAACGGGCTTCTGCAGCAGCCGATTCAAGCAAGCGCACATTGTCATTATCTCCCATGATGCGACGTACCATTGCCGCCGCCTTGTCATACCACTCGGCCGCCTTCTCATATTCGCCTTCCGCATAAGCGATGGCACCGCACACTGCACAGGCGCCACTGTAATGATAGTCTGTATTGCCGCCCTTTTCGAATATCTTAAGAGCAGGCTCAATATTGGCCTTGGCCTCTTCAGTCTGTCCAAGTGATGCAAAGGACTGAGCGATATTGACATAGGTAGTCGCCACTTCCATCTCACGCCCCGGGATTTCCTTCACTATATACAGGGCATCCTGCAACGCCCCTATCGCAGCAAGATTATCACCCATCTCCTGATAAAGCAGGGATTTGTTGTTATAAAGTCCGGCCCAGAGATAATCGCCGTCTGCAAGCAGTCTGTGATAGACCTCCTCACACTGCTTAAATTCCGACAGCGAATCCTCATATGCGCCTGCTGCCCTGTCAAAATTGGCAATATTAAGAAGCGATGTCGCATAGTTCATCGTGCCCTTCTGCCCGTAGCGATCAAGCGCGCCAAGAAGCTCTGTCTTGACCTCCCGTCCTTTGTCAAACTGCGTGCTGTCCCGAAAGAACCCTATAAGCTCATTAAGGAGAGGGACGTATATCTCAAATACATCCTTCTCCTTAGCCTCTGCGATCTTATCTCTTAAGTATCCCTCTATCTCCGGATACTTAAGTGCATCCAATTCCTCATATATTTTATTGATATCCATTAAGATCCCTCACGATAACTTCTTATACTCCGCAATACGGTTCTCGATTATGCTGTAGTACTTAAATCCACATTCCTTAAGCGCTTCCTCCGCTTTATCAAAATCCGAACCTATCCCTGCCGGAGAATGAGCATCCGAACCGATCGTGATGATCTCACCGCCAAGTTCTTTATATCTCCTTAGCACATCAAGTGTAGGGTGGAATGAACGCAATCCCTTACGCAATCCGGCGGTATTGATCTCGATTCCTTTTTCATGTTCTATAACGAACTTAAGTATCTTGTCTATCGTATCTTTATACTGCTCATATCTGTAATCATTGTCCTTGTTCGGACCGTACCTGACTATATAATCAAGGTGTCCCAGTATGTCAAAATTCTCGAACTTAGTGATATTTTCATATATCTGCTCAAAATAGCGTCCATATGCCTCTTGCTCACTCTTACCCTCATAATACTTTGGATAATATGGATCCATACCGTCCACGACATGAATACTTGCAATTATCATGTCGAATTCGTGACTCTTGGCATAGATGGCATTGGCCCTTACTTCAGAGAGCTGCATACCGATCTCCACACCAAAACATACTCTTATCTTATCCTCATACTTGGCCCTTAATGTAAGAAGTTCATACAGATATGCATCAGTATTAAGATCAAACGCTCCCGGTTGTAAGTCTTCTGCTGCCTGCTCATACGGATATCCTATATCCATATGCTCCGTAAAGCATATATGCTTCATGCCTTTATCGATCGCTGCAAGCACCATGTTCTCCATGGTATCCTTGCCGTCTCCCGAATATGTACTGTGCATGTGCTGGTCACTGTATATTGCCATTTACTTTCCCTTTCTTCTTCTTTCGATATACCGCAACGGACACGATGATAACAATGAGCACTGCTGCCGCAGCAGCTGCCACTATATATATCCATTCCGGAATCGATTGTTCCACTATAAGCAGTTCGACAGTGTTACCCTTAACCGCAAATAGCTTATACATTCCCATATCATCTGCAGATACTTTATCAAAATTCTGTCCGTCACCTGCATATATCTCGTATCGCTTAAGAGCGGCAGGCACCTGTATCCTGATCGTATGAGTATCGGCTCCGTCATCCGGGATCTCTATCTTCCAGTGCTCATACGCTCCCGGATATTCAGTGTCAAATTCGGCCTCAAGTGTCTGATCATCTCTGAATGCTCCGTCTGCCAGTATGGCCGACTGACCGTTCTCTCGTAACTCTCTGCCCGCTATCGTGGTATAATATCCTGTCTGCTTACCTTCTATCTCAATATCACTTCGGATATCATCTACAGTATCCGTCTCCCATTTGACATAGCAGCCGTCCTTAACTTCAGGCACGGGATATTCATCATATCCTATGCTGCCTCCGTACTGTACATATGCACGGCCTGCTTCCTTCTCATCTTCCGTCAAAAATGTGACGACTAACTTGCCGAATTCATCAGGAACTCCATCCATTGCCACAAGTTCATCATAGGCAACAGGCTTTGCCATAGCCTCATAGCTTGCCCTGTCTATACCTCCGAGACTCTCGCTGTAAAAGAAGTTATCATGTATATTATACTCATCACTTACTTCTCCCGCAACAGCCCCTGCATATTCCTTGCTTCCACTTATGGAAGACATACTGCAGCAATCCGACATGTTGTGTGCATATCCTGCTATACCGCCTATGTATTTTTCACCCGATAAGATACATTTACTGTAGCTTTCTCTTATATCTGACAGACTGCTTCCGGCGATCCCGCCCACATAGTCACCGGATGCGCTCTTTACTCTTCCGTAATTCTCGCACCCGAGTATGATGCCCATCTCCTGCAGGCCGGTCATTCCGCCGGCATAGCTCTTTCCACCCATGATCCTGCCGTTATTGACATCATTCCTTAAGATACACATGGTCTTGTATACCGAGCCGGCCTTGGAATCACTTATTCCCGTGCGATCGCTTTCTAAATCAAAATCGTATTCTATCGCCATGGTACCGCATATTCCGGCAGTATCTATATCTCCTTCTATCCTTCCGTTATTGGTGCAGTCGGCGATAACCCCGTCCTTTGATACTTCCGCTACCGAGATTGATTCATCTTCATATATATCCGATACATCTGCATCCAATGCTCCGTCAAGTGCATCCGTAAATAACAGCATAACGGTATTAAAGCTGTCATTGACTTTTTTCATATCCTCAGTCAGTACGTCCGAAGAAGTATTCATTTCTCCGTTCAACTGGCCCATATTGTCTGATACACCCTGCAAGGCGGCAATAAAAGCATTGGTCTTATTCCTGTATTCATCTCAAAGAGAAGGCAGAGTGATATCATCTCTTCCGCTTAAGTTGGAAGCGATCCCCTTTAGCGAATTTGACGCGGACGCAAGTTCACCCGACGCAGCAGATAAAGAATTCATTGCTGCCTTGGTGGAATCGGTGGCATCGTTTGTCATCTCCTTTTCATGAGCCGCAACGATCTGCGTTATTATCTTGGCATCGTTTTCTATATCAACCGCATAGGTTGGATATCTTGTATTGGCATATGCAGTAGCCGAATTGCCCGCACTGTCCGTAGCATCAGCCACAAGTGCCGTTTCATATGCTCCCTGTCCTTCAGAACCTGCCATAGGGAAATCAGAGCCATCCCCATGTCTGACATAGCTTATATCATTACTGTACGCTGTATAATCCACTGAGTTCGGCCATGTATTAGTATCCGCATCATCATATATCTTATTGCCGTTAGCATCATATGCGATGATATCCATGGCACTTAAGCCTACCGAAGCGTCATAATAAGATCTACCCGTATCTCTTCTGTATGCATCCAGGTATCTGTAATAATACCTTGAATATACCTCTTTGTAGTAACCGTTGTATTTTTCCGAATTATCCTTGATCCTCTGCTTTGCGGCATCGTATCTGCTCTTTTCTTCTTCTGACATGTAATTGTAGATATTGGCAGCATCAGCCGCATCGGAAAGAGATGAAGCCGCATTGCTCACATCCGTCGCCGCATTTTTGCTCTGCTCTATTGCGCCGTCCTTTTTTCCTGCTTCATCTACGGCATAATCCAGGCGATCCATCACATCACCGGCTGCACCTGTAAGTCCGTTGGCCCAGTTGATTGTCTGTCCCGCCAGATAATTCATGCTGCTTAATGCATCATCCGTGAACTTCTGTACAAGATTTAACCTGTCTGTTATGACATCAGACTGGTCAGCAGAATCTGACAGCGTATCATCTATCAGATCGTGAAGTTCATTGATATTGTCGGTAAGTTTTGCGACTATATCTTCCGTCAGATCAAAAGATATATATGGCTCAGCCTGACCGGCTATACCCGCTACATCCTTACGGCCAAGCACTGTGGCTTTGTTGGTACACCCATGAACAAATCCACTCTGTCTGCCGACTATTCCGCCCACATTGTATCCCACGTGTTCATAGCCTATATTGCCATTATTATCGCAGAATTCTATTACACCTGAAGAAAAGCCCGCGATTCCTCCACAGTCTATGGTACTGTTGGCAGCATTTATCTCCTTGGTTTCCTTGCTCTCTCCTTTGATATCCAGAATGCCGCTTAAATATTTGTCTACATTGATATCCTCAAAGCTCACGGCCCTGTCTTCATTGGTGGTATTGATCTTGGCCTCATTGCCGCATCTGTATATGCCACCGGCATTGGCTCCGGCGATCCCGCCGGTATAGTGCTGCCCGGTTATAACACCGTATGAAGTACAATCGGCAATGATACCGGTAGCCTCGTTATAACCGGTGATGCCTCCTATATAATCACTGCCTTTAACTATGCCTATATACTTACAATTCTGTATCGTGCCATAATTGTCACCGACTATTCCGCCCAATACCATCTGCTTGTCATTGGGAGAGATATTGCCGCCTACCGTAAGGTTTTTGACAACCGCATCAGAAGATGTCCTGCTTATGAATCCTCCGAAGCTCACCCCTTCTTTGAATATGACTCCGTCGATCTTATGGCCGCATCCGTCAAAGATGCCCGTAAATACCGGTATTGGCTCATACCCGGTTCCGGCTAACATGATATCATCACAAAGCACCACATACTTATCGGATGAATAGCTATCCAGACGACAGTCCTCAGCAAGCTTTATCATATCCTCTGCCGTATGTATCTCTATTCTGGTATAAGCCGATGCTTCTGTTTCTTCTGTATCCTCCGTAACTTCCTTTTGCCCTGACAGAGTCACCGCAGCATATACATTTACGGAAGGAGAAAAAAGCATCACTGTCATAACGATTCCAAGTATTCCCGAAATAATACGGATAAGCGTCTTATTCATTCTCAGACACCTCCTTACCTATCTCTGCTTCATCAGTAATCTCTCTTACTTCGCCGCGCTCTATATATGCAGAGATCTCTCCTCTTACTATTCCCTTCATATAACCGGTAAATACTCCGTCTATACGGCCTCTGACAAGTCCGTCGACTGCATTTATTCCCGCAAGTTCTCTCTGTCTTATCGGCATGTTCATGACAAATGCCGTACGGGCGATCACTTTGTCTCCGACGATCAGTATCTGCGGCAATACAAACATCGTGATGAATATGGATATGATCGTTCCACGTCCGAGTGTCTGCCCGATATTATAGATAGCTACATCCGATGTAAGCATGCCTATGGTAATACCCGCAAATGCAAGCATGGGCCCCGACGTGATTATTGTAGGGAAAGACAGATTCATGGTATCTATGATAGCTTCTTTTCTGTCCATATATCCTCTCAGTTCCGTGTAGCGGCTTGCTATCACAATGGCATAATCGATGTTGGCGCCCATCTGGATTGAACTGACTATCAGATATCCCAAGAAGAATATATTCTGGTCCATCAGCGTCGAGAAAGAGAAATTGATCCATATACAGCCCTGGATGACCGCAATGAGCAATACCGGCATTCCGGCCGACTTGAATGTAAAAAGCAGCACTACCAATACCACCAGTATTGATACGATATTTACAACCTTATTATCTCTTGAGAAAGTATTGCGCAGATCATACTGGCTGACGCATTCTCCGCATAGAAGCACTTTCCCTTCGGGATAGAATCTTGCGCCCGCCTTATGCATCTCATCCAAGAACTCATATGTCTCCGGAGATTCTTCCGGAAGTGTCAGATACACAAGTATCCTTGAATAGTTATCACCGCGAAGCTGATTCTTTGCAAACATCATCTGTCTGTAAGCATCGTTAAGTGTTCTGGCTGTATCGCTGTCCAGTGTGACATATCCCTCATCAACCTCTTTTTTCACAAATAAGAACATATCTATGAGAGGTACTTTGTAGGATTTAAGTCCATTGACTACCTTGGCGTAATCCTCATCATTGATGGCATAGGCCGCATATATGAGTTCGGCCACCTCATAATCAAGGTCTATCAATTCCGAAAACTGTCTGGGCGTTAGCTTATCCGCAAGCATATACCCGTCTATGGCTTCTATATTGGCAAGTCCTTGGCAATGATCCACTTCGGGTCTGCTTTCAAGCTCCGTTATCAGTCTCTTTTCCGCATCATAATTACCGGCCGGCACCATCATCGCAACCAGGTTGGATGATCCGAAGTTTTCCTTTATCATCCTTTCCGCTACCTGAACATCATTTTCAATCGGTGGCGTCACTGTTGAATATCCGTACACATAATTACATTTATTGGATATGAAAAATGCAGCCACTATAACGACCAGGAAGACAGGTGGGACAAAGAGTCTGGTCTTATATGCAAATTTGCCTACAAAAGGGATTTGTGGGATAAAATTCTTATGCTTAGTCTTCTCCATAAGATCGGAAAAAAGCATGATCACACCGGGCATAAGCAAAAAAACTCCCACCAAAGACAAGAGTATGGCTTTTATAAGCACGATACCCATGTCAGGTCCCATCTTATACTGCATGAAAGTCATGGCTATCAGACCGCCTATGGTAGTAAGGGATGATCCTGATATCTCGGGGATCGCCTTGGACAAAGCGACGATCACAGCCTCTCTTGGCGGTTTGTCCGCATGTTCTTCTTTATATCTGTTTAGGAAAATGATGGCATAGTCGATGGACAGTGCCAATTGAAGTACTATGGTCACCGAATTGGATACGAAAGATATGGTACCGAATATAAAATTTGAGCCCATCTGCAAAAGAGCGGATGCGCCAAATGTAATGAGCAAAACGGGGATCTCCGCGTAAGCCTGCGTTGTAAGCAACAGCACCGACAATACAATCACTACGACTATCACAGAGATGACCTTCATCTCATCATTTATGAGTTCTGCCTGTATATCACCCAAAGTGGTGTTCAGATAATGATCATAGGGTTCTATGTATTCCTTAACGCTCTCAAGGCTGTCAAGACACCTGTCATCATCCTCGTCATATTCAAATGTTACATTGAACCTCCCCGAGCCATTATTGTAATATTCTGCGGTATTATCATAGGTAACGGAGAACACACCCTCGATATTCTCAATTTCATCTCTGATCTCCTCACCCTGCTCATATGATATATTGGCTATCATGATCTCACAGGAGCCGTAGGTGGTGAATTCCTCCTCCATAAGGTCAAGGCCCTGTCTGGTCTCAGTACTCTGAGGAAGATATGCCGCCATATCATTTTCCACGCCCACCCAGTTACGTGTTATAACAGAAAAAATCGCCAATATAGAGAATATGAGGAATAACAGATTCCTCTTATCCACTATAAAGGCGCATATCTTCATTATGACGCTGTCTTCCCTGTTTTCGTCTTTAATATCCTTTGCCATAATAACCTCCCGGCTAAACTCACTGTGTGAGGCACACGAGGCGAATATTCAATTCGTCGATGATGTCTGAATCGCAGTCTGTTATTTCTTCAGGACATTATTTTATGATCTTTGACAGATTATTCTGTAATGCCCTTGCTACTTCGGGTTTATTCATAGAATACACATGTATGTGGTTGACACCGTTGGCGATAAGATCAATGATCTGATCTGTTGCATAAGCTATTCCCGCCTGCTGCATCGCCTCCGGATAATTGCCGAATCTGTCTACCAGATTTCGGAATCTCTCAGGCATGTTGGTACCCGACATGCTTATTGCATTGGCAACCTGTGTTGCTCTTGTAATGGGCATGATACCCGGGATCACCGGAACATTTATGCCCTTATCTTTTACTCTGTATAAAAAATTGTAGAAAATGTTATTGTCAAAAAACATCTGGGTCGTAAGGAAATCACATCCGGCCTCAACCTTCTTTTTAAGATGATCTATATCTTCAGCCTTATTAATTGCATCCACATGTCCTTCCGGATAGCATGCTCCACCGATGCAGAATGTATCCTTACCGGCATAGTCTCTTATCTCAGTAATAAGTTCCGATGCATAATGATAGTCCTTAAACGGCTCACCTTCAAAGTCTTTGGGCTTGTCTCCGCGAAGCGCCAGAATATTCTCTATACCATTGGCCTTCATATCATCTATGGCCTTGTGTATGTCTTCCTTTGTTGCACCAACACATGTAAGATGCGCTATTGTAGACACATCGAATTTATCCTGTATATCCGAAGCGATCTTAAGAGTATTGCCTCTTGTACTTCCACCCGCTCCATATGTTACGCTCATGTAGCTCGGATTAAGTGCAGCCACTCCCATTGCTGCATTATATACATTCTCAAAATTGCCGTTCGTCTTGGGCGGAAATACCTCAAACGAAAGCGTAATCCTGTCATTTCTTAATAAATCTGATAATTTCATACTCACCTCATAAGTCATGAATCCCCTGTCAAGAAAAAACGGGCCGTATCAACTACGACCCGCTTGCTCGGAGTGACAAGATTCGAACTTGCGACCTCCGCCTCCCTAAGACGGCGCTCTAACCAAACTGAGCCACACCCCGTTTACTCTTTATCAATCCCTCATAAGCATCTGCTGCTTCTCATTCGGATTGACACCATCGACTATTGTATCAGAACTTAACCAACTAATCAAGCCCTAAATATACATCAATTTCATCCGCAAAAAAAGTATACTCTCCCATCCTGCCCTTGGCGTCATCCATGGCATTTTCATAATCACCGGCCTTATCAACTTCACCGGCTGCCCTGTATCCCTTATCGCAGAATGCCGCCTCGTAATAGTCCGCTATTGCATAAGGAACCATATACTCATCACATTCTTTTGAGTATATACCCAAAGCCTCATTGATATTCCTGTATTCCGACACAGCCTGGTATCCGCTGAAATTAACGCTTCTGAGCATCTCACCGGATGTATACTTATCATAATATGATCCTCCGGGAGTAGTACTGAAAATCAGCCCGACAACCATTACAAACAGTACCATGGACAGTATGACTATCAGAATATTTAAGACCACATATTTCTTCTCTTTACTTACCGACATGTGCATACCCCTCCTCAAGCATAACCTGTTTACGTGCCCTGCTTAAGGTTCTGAAGCTTTCCATGTCCTCTTCACTTAAGCCAAAATACCCGCGCACCAGTATCTCAGTGTGTGCTGTCAGATCATCAATATACGCATATACTTCGTTATTATAGTACTTTTTTATCTCATATTCAGATGTCGGTGAAGCATATCCGTACAATCTCTCAAGAAGTGTGGCGATCTGTTCTATAGCCTCCTCATCTTTCATAAACGAGTCCTCATCTAACAGATATGCCATGTATTCCGTAAAAGAATGGTATGCGGCAGATGCGTTGTATACCACATAATACTCATCAAGCTGTTCCGAGTAAGTAAGACGATTAACGCGCATATAGCTCTCAAGACTCAAATAGTCTCTGTCATCCATCATGGTCTCGATCTTTGCCCTGTACTGCCCAAGATGCCTTTTGACATCCCGTTCCTTCCTGGCCGTCTCCAATTCATACCTGTTAAAATATATAACAAAAGAGACAGCGACCAAAGCGACCAATATGGCCACAACCGTAAGGCGCACAATAAATGCGCTGAATCTTCTGCTGTTGGCCAACACCTCTTCTCTGGTGGAATTAAACGAGTTGTTATACTTATGCATATCTCTGATATGCTTTTTGGCAAATCTGTTCTCTTTTCCGCAATAAGGACAGATCTCTTCTTCTATACCGAGATTATTGCCGCAGTTTTCGCACTTCATACCGTCTCCCCCGTATCGAAACAGTTATCTGAACTGATCAATATATCTTTCGCTTATCTCCCCACACTTGTCATATGACAGATTTCCGTATTCGTTAAGCGCATCCTTAAGTATAACATCCAGTTCTTCATCTGAAAAACCGAGTCTGTCATGTATCATCTCCATCACATAATCCGCTGCAGGTATAAGTGCATCATGCTCATCACCGCTTAAAACATCGGATGAATCCTCTCGATTATATTCTACGTAAAAACGCAGGCAGTCATAGACGATACTCTGAGTCCTGAATCTCGTATAGCCGTATCCGTCAACTTCTCTGAACATATTCTTTATCGATATGTATTCATAATACAGACTGATAAAATCATAGTGTTCCCATTCATACAGATCATGACCTTCTGTATCTTCCGCATAGAATTCTTCTGCCAGCTTGTCATACTCGCCGGCTTCATACAAACTGTCAAAATATGCAAAGTGCTCCCGCTGCCAGGCCATCTCCTCTAATACATTATCATCAGAGCCATATATCCTGTCTCTTTCATAGCGCGCAAGAATATATATCCCTATCGATACTACCGTCATCACGGCAATGGTTATAAGGATCACCCTTACTGCCTTAATGTAGTTCTTATAATACCCTTCTTCTGCCTCTTCATCTACACGGTCAAGCTTCTTTCTCACATCTTCAAGCTCATCCATATACTGCTTTTCCGCACCTTCTTCGTTGATGTATCCGCATGCAGGGCACTTGGGGCTGAATCTTTCGATTTCAGCCCCGCAGTTAACACATCTGTACATATTTATTTTTCCGTCAGCAATCAGTGATGGAACAGTCTTACTCCGTTACATACCATGACCATACCGTAGTCATCAGCCGCATCTATCACTATATCATCTCTTACCGAACCACCCGGCTGTACCACATACTTCACACCGCTCTTGGCAGCTCTGTCAATATTGTCAGAGAACGGGAAGAACGCGTCAGATCCAAGCACTACATCCGTAGCCTTTGACAGCCATGCTTCCTTTTCTTCCTTGGTAAATACGGAAGGCTTCTTAGTAAAGAAACGTTCCCACTTACCGTCTGCAAGTACATCCATATAATCATTGCCGATATAATTGTCTATCGCATTGTCCCTGTCAGGTCTGCCTATATCCTCCTTAAAGGGAAGATCAAGTACCTTGGGACACTGACGAAGAAGCCAATTGTCAGCCTTGCTTCCTGCAAGTCTGGTACAATGCACTCTTGACTGCTGTCCTGCTCCTATTCCTATAGCCTGACCATCCTTAACGAAGCATACTGAATTGGACTGTGTATACTTTAGAGTTATGAGTGCGATCTTCATATCATCCTTCACACTCTGCGGAAGATCCTTATTCTTGGTAACAATGTTGGTAAGCAGACTGTCATCTATGGGAAGTTCATTGCGTCCCTGTTCAAATGTGATACCGAATACCTGCTTATGCTCGATCGGATCGGGCTTATATGAAGGATCGATCTGAATGATATTGTAGTTGCCCTTCTTCTTGGACTTTAGTATCTCAAGTGCCTTGTCCGTATATCCGGGAGCTATTATTCCGTCAGACACCTCTCTTTTGATCAGATTGGCCGTACATTCATCGCATTCATCTGAAAGAGCGATAAAATCACCGAAGCTGCTCATACGATCCGCGCCTCTTGCTCTTGCATATGCGCTTGCAAGTGGTGTGAGTTCTCCCAGATCATCCACCCAGTATATCTTCTTTAAAGTGTCGCTTAAGGGTCTGCCCACAGCGGCACCTGCCGGTGATACATGTTTAAATGACGTTGCAGCAGGAAGACCTGTTGCTTCCTTGAGTTCTCTTACAAGCTGCCATCCGTTGAAAGCATCAAGAAAATTGATATATCCCGGCTTTCCGTTAAGCACAGTGATGGGAAGTTCACTTCCATCCTCCATAAATATCTTTGATGGCTTCTGATTGGGATTGCAGCCGTACTTAAGTTCCAATTCTTTCATTAATCTCTCCTCCAAATTATGAAAAAGGCTTTACTTATTCTTATTGATTATCCTGGTCTCGTACTTGCCTGTAGCAATATCTATAAATCTCACAAACAGGCTGACCTTATTATCCTCATTGAGCGATCCCCACAGAGTATTCGTAAACTCATCGATATCTCCGTCTATCTCTATCCACTCCGGTTCTCCTTCAAAGCTCGGAAGAGGATTGCCATCAGTCATATATGTGTGAATGTATCTTCCTTCACCGGCTATCGGACTCTCATAGGCAAATGCATATCTGTTGCATGAAGCGGGATTGCCGTTATTGCTCTTAAGTATGCTCATCGCATAATTGAATTTACCGCTCTCTATATGAAGGATACCTGAGATTCTGGGAGTGTAATTGGGCTCATCGGGTTCAAACTCGCGGCATCTTAATGACTGTTCAAAAGTCATCTGCTTGTCCATTCCCTCATAGATCGTATCCGTCTGATCACCGTTGGTCACAATGGTCTTATTGCCAAGAACTCTGACAGGTGCATATATAATAAGCGAAGGATCACTAAGCTTGGCCGGATCAAAAGCTTCTGTCCTTATTCCGTCACCGTCCTCAACAAATATCCTGTTACGGCTGTTTACACTTCTGCCCATGATAAAGTATGCCGTCACGGCCTTACTTCCATCCTTTGATCTTCCGATCACGATTCCCCTTCCGGGATAAGTATTGTTCTTAAGCAAATCTCCGATCTTTTCCTTCTTCATTCCGGTATACTCCTTTTCTTACATCAGTTCCCGTTGCAAATCAATATACGCCATATAAAAAGCCGACAGTCTGAGCGTATATGCCCAGACGGTCGGCTAAAGGTCACACTGGATATACAGCACGTGGTAAACTCCACTTACGTCTCCTGTATGGATACGTATATCCGTCAGCTGTATATGCACATATTGTAACATCTATATATAGTTGTTGCAAGTAAAATCGCTCAAAATATTGTGTAAATACCTTGCTTAAGCTCTAAGGATCGTGCCTCCGCCCATCACCTCGTCACCGTCATATATAACAATTGCCTGACCGGGTGTGATGGCTCGCTGAGGTTCATCGAATATGAATACATATCTTCCGTCGCCCTGATTTTTAACAATACCGGGCTGCTCCGTCTGGCGATATCTTACCTTTGCCCTGTAATGGGTCCCGTCTGCAGGCGCTTCTCCCGAAATCCAATTGGCGTCGTCAAAGTACGCTTCCCTTGTAAAAAGATCTGAATCATCTCCAAGGATCACCCGGTTGCCTTCCACATCCAGCGAGACCACATAAAGAGGCCTGTCTGCGCTTATTCCAAGCCCCTTACGTTGCCCTAAAGTGTATTTTATTATACCTTTATGACGCCCCAAGACATTACCCTCCATATCCACGAAATCACCTTCGGGATAGTCCTTGCCGGTATAGTGTCTTATCACCTTTTCATAATCGCCGTCCGGAACAAAACATATGTCCTGACTGTCCGGCTTATCCTTATTGACAAAGCCCTCATCGGATGCGATCTTTCGCGTATCGGTCTTGACATATTCACCCAAAGGGAACTCTATGCATCCAAGCTGCTCCTGCGTGAGCATATACAGTACATAAGTCTGGTCTTTGGACGGATCTGCCGCTTTCATCAGCCTGTATCGACCGTTCTTATCCGTATCTATGCGCGCATAATGGCCGGTCACGACCTTGTCACAACCAAGTTCCTTGGCCTTTTTAAGCAATACATCAAACTTCAGATATCTGTTGCAGTTGATGCATGGATTGGGAGTGATACCATGTTCATAACAATCAATAAAGTCGTCTATGACTTCCGTGCGAAACTCTGCCTTATAATTCAGAGTATGAAAAGCCATCCCCAGTCTGCTTGCCACCGTCATCGCATCCGCTGCATCGGTCATGGAACAACAGGTACGGCTGCCGGCTGTCTCTGTAGTATAGCCGTCTTCTTCCCTGTCATATAAAAGCATGGTGGCACCTATGCAGTCATATCCTTTATCTTTCATGAGTTTCGCGGCTACTGACGAATCCACGCCTCCGCTCATAGCTATCAATGCCTTCATCTGTTATACTCCCATCTTCTTAACAGAAAAAGCGCCCACATATGTGGGCGCTGATAATCCAAATCGGTTCTGTCCGTCATGCTTACATGAAGATGCCCATGGCCTGCTTCTTCTTCTCGTCCTGCTGTCTCTTCTGCATCATGGTCTGATAATCCCGCAGCACCTGATTCTTCTTAAGCTGCATGCTCGCCTTGGCTACATCCGTATCGGCTATGCGGCTCTTGGCTGCCGTAGTATTCTCGGTAGATATCTGATTGGCTCTTAAGCTGTGCTCGATACCGTTGGTCTTGGCTCCGACATCACTCCTGGTGGAAGTGATCTGTCCTATCATGTCCGAAGGAGAACCTGTGGGATTATATCCCTTGAGTACATATGATTCATTGTACTTGGTCTGGTTCGTAATATCGCTCATACCCGCAGAATACTGGTCAATCTGATTCTGAATTGCAAGCTTGTCATCGGCCGACATCGTACCGTTCATCTGTCTGATGGACAGTTCGCTGATACTCTGTGCATAGTCGACCATGCCGCTTAGACCTGAATCCTTGATATTCTGATAAGCCTGATCCATGGCCGCATTCTGAGCAAGCTGCTCCTGCGTCCTGATCTGAGTCTCCATCTTCTGGGCTATCGCCATATCGGCAGCGCCGTCAGCTGCTTTCTGAAGCTTATTGCCACTTGCGATCTTGCCGTACAGAGACATATTGTAATTATCTTTATTACCTAATCCATTAATCCCTGCCATACGCGCACCTCCATGTGAAAAAGTACCGCCTATACACTTTCATTGTAAGTCTGTCCATTATGCGTGTCAAGCGTTTTCTACTCGGCAAAGAACGCATCTATTCCGTCTGCAATGCCTTGGGCAAGCTTATTCTGATAGTCATCCGTTGCCATCAGCTTATCCTCTGAAGGATTGGTCATATAGCCCATCTCCACTATGGTCACGGGAACTTCAGACCAGTTGATACCGCTCATCGTGTCAGTCTCCCACACTTTTTCCCGTCTGGCTCCGGTCGCGCTCACCATACTGTCGAGCACGCAGTCCGAAAGCTTCCTGCTGAGCGGATACATTGAGGAATTGTAAGGATTGGATGCAGTCTGACATATAGTCATGATCCCTGATACCGAAGCCGTCGCGCAGCCGTTGGCATGGATCCTTATAAATGCATCAGCGTGATTGTCATTGGCGATCGCAGCTCTCTCGGAATTGCTGATGTTCACATCATTGACAGTTCTGCACATGATCACGTCATATCCTCTTGATATCAGGACAGACCGGAGTTTAAGCGCCACTGACAGATTCAGTTCATATTCACTGAGCCCCGTAACCACCCCTTTTGTACCGGATGAGACCTTGGCTTTATACTGCGTGGCTCCCGGGCCTATAGGTTCGGTAGTCGGATCTCCCTTAAGCTGATGTCCCGCATCTATAACTATCAGGCCGGCCGAACCGTCTGTCCGTCCGTCCCGTGATAAAGCCGCCTCACTTATCTTCGCTGTCGTCAAAGCTGCTGCATCTGCCTTCGCACTCGCATATCCCTGTGCACCATAGGTCACACCCGGATTATGCTTGCATCCGCAAAAGACAAGCCACATTGTAAGTATCAGCAATATATTCAGTACTCTTCGCCTAAACCTGTCTATGTTCACTGATCATTTGCCTCCGAAACATCCGTCTCGTCTTCAGTAGCACCCATTTCCTGTAAAAAATTCTTACGCATCCTGCCCGTAACCCAGAATATCAGAGATACGCCTATTATCGCTTCATACAGAGATCCGTAGAATATCACTCTGTTCATCTCTGCTATCTGCGCATCATACCAGTCTGCAGAAAAATCAACCGCTATGATACCCGCAACATTCCCATCAGAATCAAACACCGGACTGTATGCACTGTAGAACCGTCCCCAGTCATCGGAATACGGAACCTTGTCTACAGCCGGCGTGCCGAGACTTGCTTCGTACAATGCATCCGTATAATGGACAGGCGTTCCGAATTCCCCCGGATCGGAAACAGCCGGATCTATGGTAAAAGTGAACTCCTTATTACCCATATCCCGGATTCCGTATATATACTTCAGATTGATATTGTCCTGAAATACCCGTAATGTATCTTCGAGCTGCATATACTCAGGCGTTCCCTTATCCTCTCTTTGAACATCTCTGAGTATATCGCCGTCCAACATGTCCGCTGCGGTATTGACTATATCCAGCATACGGTTGTCTATCTGCTCCATTATGGCTCTGCGCGAATTATCAAGCAGGACCTTACCCAGGATAATATTGGCCGCCAAAAGAATGAGCGAAACGATTATCGAAAGCTCCGCAGAGAAACTCAATCTCCTCTTTTTCACTTAATACCCCCTTTTATCACCTTGGCACGTTCCGTACAATTGACTTTAAGCTTTTCATGATTATCTCTTACATATTCTTCATTGCCTGCTTCAGCAGCCTCTTCGAGTGCCCTCGCCTCTTCAAAGATCGCCGTATCGCCTACGGTCCTTGCAACGCTCTTAAGCGCATGCACTTTTACACCGTACAGATCCAAATCGCCCTGTGCAAAAGCTTCATCGAGTTCGCCCAGCCTCTCTGCGGTTCCTTCGGCATATTCCATTATTATCTCACGATAGAAATCATCATCGCCTGCACAGTACTTAAGACCATCCTCAGGCACTATACCTATGTTTCTTAAAAATGCGTAGAAATCGCCGGAAGCATCATCATCCTGCATCCTGTTTTTCGGTTCCGAGGACAGCCCCTGTCCCGGTGCAAACTCCATTATCTCGGGAGTCTCACTTGATACAACGCTTTCTGCTGCAGGAACCGGCGTCGCAGTCGCTGTCGATGCTGGTTCTGTCGCTTTATCCGAAGAATCCGATCTGTTCTTAAACTGAACGAGATGACCGGGAAGATATTTTGCCAAAGCCTGCTCCAAAACTTTGACTTCCACAGGTTTGGACAGATAATCATCAAAGCCTGCTGCCAGGTAGGATTCCCTCGCTCCCACAACGGCATTGGCCGTAAGAGCGATGACGGTAGTATGTTCTCCGAGCAGTTTGTCTTCTCTTGCCTTCTGCAAGGTCTCAATACCATCCATGTGCGGCATCATATGATCGAGCAATACCACATCATATGTCTTCTTCTCAAGCATATCCAAAGCAGCCTGGCCCGAACCCGCAAGATCCGGAGTGATGCCGTTAAGCTTGAGCAGATTCTTAATAACCTTAAGGTTCATTTCATTATCATCCACTACAAGCAATGACGCCTCAGGTGCATACAGATACTTTTCTTCATCCTGATCACCGCCGATATCTCTGATACGTTCCTTATAATCTCCGATCGGTGTAGGATCTATGATCACCTGATCCACTTCAAAGGAGAATGTGGATCCCTCACCGTATTCACTCTCTACATCAAGCTTGGAGCCCATCATATCAAGGAGTTTTGTGACTATGGCCATACCAAGTCCCGTGCCCTCAATATTCCTGTTCTTACGCTCATCCAGACGTGCAAATGACTCAAAGAGTTTACCCATGTCCTCTTCTTTGATGCCTATACCGGTATCCTCCACACGTATGGCAAGAGAGTATGTATCTTTATCCTTTTCCTCGCCGCCTATATAGAGATCTACACGACCTTCTCTCGTGTATTTGACCGCATTGGTCAACAGATTGATTGCGACCTGTGTCACTCTCATGTCGTCTCCATGCATGGTCGAAGGAATATTCGGCGATACATGGGCTTCAAAAGTCAGTCCCTTATCTTTTGCACGGGCTGATACAGAATTGATCATATTGGTGATCATGGCTACCGTGTCATACTTAACAGGCAGGATCTCCATCTTGCCTTCTTCGATCTTGGAGAAATCAAGTATGGTATTGATCAGTCCTAACAGATTCCTTCCCGCAGACTGTATATTGATCGCATATTCTCTGATCGATGCGTCCTTGGATTCACGCAGTATCATCTCATTCATACCAAGAACTGCGTTGATGGGAGTACGTATCTCATGCGACATCTGAGCCAGGAACCTTGACTTTGCCTTACCTGCGGATACCGCCTCATTGGCTGCGGTGACAAGTTTTTCATTGGTCTCATCCTGCCAGCTTATGAACCTGTTGATGAGCAGGAATACTGCTATCATTGACACAAGTATCATAACAAGGAATATAAACAGAAGAATGACTACTGCTCCGTATATTGCCCAGAAATTCTGTACGACCACCACCGTGAATCCCGAAAGATTACTCTTTTGGGTACAGCATGATACATATTTTCCGTCATAATCGACCATAACGAACACATTGCTCTTATGAAGTGCATCCGCATACTCCGTATCCGCGATATTGACGCTGCCTTTATCACTCATCTCATGAGCTTTGTCGGGATGATTGATGATATTGCCGTCCTGGTCGACTAAGAATGCATACCCTTCCTTACCGTAGCTGTCATTAAGAATGTCTATGAGCTTATCCAGATAGCAGTCTATTGCAAATACTCCTATGAACTCACCGTTCTCGGTATAGAGAGCCTTTGAGAACGTGATACAGTACAACCCTGTCTGCGCATCAAAATACGGTGCCGATATATTGTATCCGTCCGCGGAATTCACCGTATCAATATACCATTGCCTCTCTTCCACCTTATAATCCTCATCCGGGATCCATCCCGTATTCTCTATCATGGGATGTTCGCTGTTCGGATTGGCTACATAGAACGATGAAATATCGCTGTAATTGGATCCGATATCATTAAGCCATTTTACGGCGCCATCATAATCATCAAGCACCTCCGGATTGTAAGCCAAAGTATCCGCTATTACCTTCATAACGCTCTGCTGTTCAAGCATCCACTGCGTCACTTCGTTATTGTAATTGTCAGCCTCTTTGCCTATAAGCGTGGAACCCCATCTGTATGCGCTTCCAAAGCTCATTGCAAAGCCTATTAAAAGCGCTGCCATGAGCACGCCTATTATTCCGTTACGTATGTATCTTGTGGATACGTTCTGTCCTTTTTCCTGTTCGATCTCTATACTGCCAAATTCCTCCATATTGCTTCGCAGTATATCCGAATAGAAGAAGAGATTGTCCATCATCTCCTTTAATCGCTTACTTGTATCCCTTACTTCCCTTAACTTGTCTTTAACATCAGGTCCACCGTCCTTTAGGGCATTGTCCGATATCTTGATGATATCATTGACGGGAGCCTTGAGTTCCTGCGACAGCCCGGCAATGAACTCCTCCGTAGCATTCAATGTCTCCTCTGACATCTCCTGATTATGCAGGCTGACCATATAGAACACGATAATAACAGCTACCATAAGAATATCTATCGAGCCTATAAGCATTATCTGCCTGTATGTATCTGCATACAGATTGTCCCCGGATACTATCAGGATAAGCAGCCATCCGTTGCTCATCTCCGAACTGAATACCGTCTTGTTCCTTCCTCCGATCTTGGTCTTAAAGCTCTTATGCTCATCAGACGCGGCAACACGTTCAAATATGTCCTCATATTCCGGCATGGCCAGTCTGAGTATCTGACCCTGTACATCAACGTCGGAACATCCGACCATCGTGCCGTTCTGCGTAACGATCATGGCCATCTGCCCTTCATCATCCGTACTCATGTCTTCAATGGATGCCTGCGGCTTCTTAAGCGAAAAATCCAACGCAGCTACGGTACTGCCGTCTGAAAGAACATATGAAAGCGTATAACAAAGATTCTTGGTATTGGCATCCACATAAGGCTCGGTAATAAATATCTGACCCGCATTCTCCACGGCACCTATATACCAGCTTCGCTCGGTAGCATGAAAGCCATCCGGAATATCAAACCCCGGAATAATAGTCCAGTCCCCTGATGCCGCATATACATTAAAGCAGTTACCCAAACTAGTCTGAATAAAGTATCTGCTCTCTTCTTCAATATATGTCGTGAGCTCCGCTTCAGACGCTTCGTCGTCTATAAGTCTCTCAAGCCCCATCGCATATCGCAACAGATCACTTTCTGCGGTTGAAATGGTCTCCTGAAGATCTCCCTTTATATTATCTAATTTGATCGATCCGATCTTGGCAGTCTGTTCGGTTCCGGAATTGAATATAACGCTTATGTTCATTCCTATGACCGCCACAAAAATAAGCACAATGGCCACTACAAAACTGCCGCTTATGCGTCCGCTCCTGCCGGTAGCGTCTCTTCTGCCGTCATCCTCAAGCAACATCATAAGTCCCAAATAGCTGACCGATACACAGAAAAGCTCTACCTTAAGCGAGAACAGGCCCTGAAGGATGATGCCCAATACGCCCACTAACATAAGTATCATTACCGCAATACGGTTCCTGCGCGTTATGCGACTTCTGTATTTAACAAAGAAAATGATCCCAAGCAGCAGATATATGGCAGAAATCGCATACAGCACCCACATATACGGGCCTCTTGTATAGAGCACTTCTTCATTGATGTAATATATAAAACGGGTAAACGGATTGATGAGTACAAGGAACTCCGCTATAAAGAACGGCAAAAGAAAAAGGAAAAAGAATCGCGGAGTCTTATTCTTTCCCGCGCCTGTCATATTGAGAATATACAGCACGAAAAGGACAGTCATGACTGTCTGCACAATAAAATATATCTCGTTTAAAAAATCGATCATCGTCGCGTTCTTGTAATGAATATAATATTCAAAGAACAGCGACACATCCGATGTGATCGCAGATAGGATAAGGGCAAAGAGTTGCATCAGGAATGAGAAGTGCATGTCCTTTAGCTTATTAACCCAGCCTTTGGGCATGGGCAGGTACATGCTCTTCCTGTTCTTCAGACTGTCTATCAAACAGAATACCGTTATGCATAATGCCGATATTTCCAGAATGACCTCATTCATGCAACTCTATTGTCCCCCCGTTATTGCAATGCTATAAAGCATACTGAGCCAGATCGGTCCTGATTGCGTTCGTATGCAGACAAATACGCCTCCCAACTATATATTTTATAAAATTTTAATAAGTCTTGCAATGCACTCGCAATGCGAAGTGAAACTAAATTGATCTATGGCAGTGACGCGGTCCACACGGTATCCGTGACTTAAAAACACTTCAAGATCTCTGGCCAGGCTTGTTGGCTTGCACGATATGTATATGAGCCTGTCAACGCCATAGTCTATTATCTTGCGTAAAGCCTTGGGATGTATGCCGTCACGCGGCGGATCCAATATGATAAAATCAGGTGCCTGAAGGCCCGGATCGGCGTCAATATCATCCAGTACCTTAAGCACATCCCCTGCTATAAATTCACAGTTATCAAGACCGTTGAGTTCGGCATTGCCGTGCGCCGCTTCCACAGCCTCTTCCACTATCTCCACGCCGATCACGCGCTTTGCCACGGGCGCCATCATCTGCGCTATCGTTCCTGTTCCGCTGTAGAGATCATATACCACGCTCTTACCCTGCCCGATGTCTCCGATATAATCTCTGGCCGTCTGATACAGAAGTTCTGCCCCTTTCGTATTCGTCTGGAAGAACGAAAACTCCGAAATATGAAACTCCATACCAAGCAGTTTTTCCGTAATATGATCATGCCCGTAGAGCACCTCACTGCGATCCGAACGCACAACATCCGCAAGCGAATCATTGTATGTATGGATCACGGATGCGATCCTGCCGCCAAGTCTGTCATCAAGACCAAGCAGCATATCCTTATATTCGTTCATATCATAGGAATCCTGCGTAGTTGTCACTATCGCGACCATGATCTCACCGGTATGGCAGGCCTTGCGCACCAACAAGTGTCTCAGATATCCTTCATGCCTCATGCGATGATAATAGTTAAGTCCCTTTTTCTGAAAAAAAGCGAGCGTCTCACGTAATATCACCCCATAGTCCCTGTCACATATGTAGCATTCATCCACGCCTGTTACATCATAAAAGCTCCCACGCTTATGCAGACCGAGTGCGAGCGGACCGTCCTTGTACTCATCACCGAATGTGTATTCCATCTTATTGCGATAGGCACTGTATGCGGGACTGCCAAGAATCCCTTCCCATCTTCCGTCATCTATGTCTTCAAGTCCCGGAACCTGCTTAAGTATCCTTAGCATCTGTTCGCCTTTAAGCTTTAACTGTTCATCATAAGACAGATTCATGTACGTACATCCACCGCATGAGCCGAAATGCGGACAGGGTGCCTGTATTTCATTAGAGGCCTTCTGTATTACCTCGATGAGCGACCCTTCTCCTCTGCCCCCGTGTACCTTTTTGACACGTACCTTCACTTTCTGACCGGGAAGAACATTCTTAACCGTAACGGTATTGTCCTCATCTATACGTACTATACCCTTGCCGGGATAATCGACTCTCTCGACTGTTCCGGTGACTGTCTCTCCTCTTTTCACACTATCCTCCGTTCACATGAAAAACCCTCCATTGAAACACTTATCAATGGAGGGCACTTAAGCATATACAATGTCGTTCAAACAAGGCTTCTATACCTGGCGGTCTGTATCCTCCGAGATCACAGTCTCTGTCTTTACAGGCTCGTCTTCCTTCTTCACTTCGTTCCCTATCGTAATGGGATCATCATCCTCATCCTCAAAGAACTCATCCAGGTCATCATCATCATCGCCGAAGTCACCTTCAAAATCATCGTCAAACTCGGGAGTGATGAATCTGTATATCGCATATATCGCTGCACCTATGGCAACTGCCACCAAAATGGCCGTAAGCACTATGGCGATTATGCTGATCTTCTTCTCTTCTTCCTTGGTCTTGATAATCCCTTTCATAAGACTAATAAGTTCATCTGCTCTATCCATAGTGATCTCCTTTAACAATCATGAAACTGTATATTGATTTTAGCACATGCCTTGCCATGTATCAAGGTGATTTTGCCCGCGACACATCCCTCTATATCTTCTTTAACTTGGCAAAAGCCGCATACATTATCTTCTGACCCACAGCATCAAATTCGACCGTGACCTTATAGTCACGCGCTTCCAAACTGATGGCCTTTACCGTACCTTCACCATACTTTTGATGAAGTACACGATCGCCTGTATCATATCCCGGCTTTACGGGACCTGTCTCGGCACTTGCTGCATGTCCCGAAGCCTTTATGGCGCGTGAGAGATATGGTTTTGTATCTTCCGGAGTGACCTTGGGTCGCACCGTAGCCCTGGGCTTTGAATAAGTCACCGTCGATTCAAATCCGCCGTAGGGTTTACTCTTAAAACTGCTTCTCTCATATGAATCTTCGTCATATCCGTTTAACATCTGACCGTCATACTGAAGCGTTCTGCCTCCCGAAGGCTTGTCATCGAGCAATTCCTGCGGTATCTCCTTTACGAATCTGCTCACCGAATTGTACTGCATCTCGCCTCTTATCATTCTCATCCTGGCATACAGTATCGTAAGTTCATCCTTGGCTCTGGTGATACCGACATATGCAAGTCTTCTTTCTTCTTCTATCGCCGTCGGATCCTCGTCATATATGGTCGCCATTCCGGGGAATACACCCTCTTCGGCTCCCGCTATATACACTCTCTTAAATTCCAGTCCCTTGGCTCCGTGCAGAGTCATGAGCAGAACTTTGTCATCCCCGTCATCCAGGCTGTCTATATCGGCCACCAGAGATACCTCCGACAGAAAATCAGACAGACTGCCTTCCGGCTGCTCCTCATCATACGCCGCCGCTTTGCTTATAAGTTCATTGATATTCTCGATCCTGTCCTGTGCATCATCCTCATCAGACTCCTCAAGTTCTTTTACGTAGCCTGTTGTCTCAATGATATTCTCTATCAAAAGCTTGATCCCGAACATCTCGTTCTCACTTCTGAATACTCTTATCATATTCACAAAAGAGATGAGTTTGGACGCCGTCTTGCCAAGCCCATGGATCTGTTCTGCCTCATTGAGTGCGGCAAAAAAGCTTATGCCCTTTGCCTGCGCATATTCCGACACTTTATTTACCGTTGTCTGGCCTATGCTTCTCTTTGGCACATTGATGATACGCTTAACCGCCAGATCATCCGCCGCGTTGTCTATAGTCTTAAGATAAGCAAGTATATCCTTTATCTCTTTTCTTGAATAGAAATTGACGCCGCCCACGATATTGTACGGCATACCTTCTCTCACAAAAGCCTCTTCAAGTACACGGGACTGCGCGTTGGTGCGATACAATATGGCATTATCACCGTACTTAACCTCTCCCTTTTTTACGGCCTTCGCTATATCATTCGCTATATACTGCGCTTCCTCATAGGCATTCTCAAGCTGTCTTAAATGTATTCTGTTACCTGCCCCCTTGTCAGTCCAAAGGCTCTTTGACTTACGGGCATTATTATTGGCGATGACCGCATTGGCAGCATCAAGTATATTCTGTGTGGAGCGGTAATTCTGCTCAAGTTTTACCACCTTCGCTTCCGGATATACCTTCTCATAATCGAGGATATTGCTGATATTGGCACCTCTGAACTTATAGATGCTCTGATCGTCGTCGCCTACCACGCATAGATTGCGATACTTGCCCGCAAGCAGACTCACCAGTTCAAATTGCGCAGTATTGGTATCCTGATACTCATCCACCATGATATATCTGAATCTCTCCTGGTAATTGTCAAGGACCTGCGGCGCCTTCTTAAAAAGTTCAACGGTTCTAACTATCAGATCGTCAAAGTCAAGCGCATTGGCCTTCTTTAACGAATCATCATACTCTTTATACAGACGTGCAAGCAGTTCCTGTCTGTAATCGCCGCTGCTGTTTTTTTCATATTCCTCGGGTGAGATAAGTTCATCCTTGGCGCTTGAGATGACATTTAAAACAGTCTTTTCCTTAAGATATTTGGGATCTATGTTGAGACGTTTGAATATCTCTTTCATGACAGACTTTGAATCATCCGTATCATATATCGTGAAATTACTGTCAAATCCAAGCAGATCTATGTGGCGTCTTAATATCCTCACACACATGGAGTGAAAAGTAGATACCCATATACTGTCGGCTCCCTGACCTATCAGGGCATCCACTCGGTTACGCATCTCTTCCGCAGCCTTGTTCGTAAATGTGATCGCAAGTATATTCCACGGATTAACGCCCTTATTGTCAATAAGGTATGCTATGCGATGCACAAGAACTCTTGTCTTGCCGCTGCCCGCACCTGCCAGTATGAGGAGCGGTCCGTCTGTTGCCGTAACCGCTTCTTTTTGTTTGGGATTAAGTGTATCCAAATAACCCATATCGATCTCCGTATACATACAAAGACCACCTGAAGGATCAAGTGGTCTTATTGGATTGCCTTGTATTATTGCACGTACTTCTTAACCCAGTTTGGTTCCGCAGTTAGAGCAGAAATTGGCTCCGCCTGTCGGTGTACCGCAATTGGGACAGAACTTGGCTCCTGCGGGTGCTGCAGCGCCTGCAGATGCTGCTCCGCCCATCATGTTCTGCGCCATCTGCTGGCCCATAGCCATTCCCATAGCCATACCGGCCATATCCGTAGCCATACCGCCACCGTTGCCGCCGTTAGCCATGGCATCTGCCATAGCCATCTGGGTATATTTGTTAGCATCCGTGACCATAGACTGTGCAGCAGCCTTCTCCTGCATTTTCTTGACTTCCTCGGGATATGAGAAACTCTCTATGGTGAATTCGGTAATGGATATACCGATCTTGGCCATATCCGTATCAAGATCCGATCTTACTCCTTCAGCAATATCACGCGCATTGATCTGAAGATTGAACATATCCTTACCTTCTCTAGCGATCCAGCTCATCAGAACCTGATCGAGATTGGCTATTATACGTTCCTTGACATCCTCAACGCTGTATGTGTTCTTAATGCCTGCAACCTTGTCGATGAGCACATCATGATCACCTATCTTACAGCTGAATGTACCGAAAGCTCTGATGGGCATGCCACCGGGAAGTCCAGGTGCCTGAAGATTGATGGCATTCTTGGTGCCCCATTTAACAGTATGCTCTCTTGTATTGATAAAGAGGACTTCTGCCTTGAAAGGGCTGTTAAAGCCGAACTTAAAGCTCTTCAAAGTAGTAAGGAAGGGGATGATCTCCGTCTCGATATCATACTCTCCGTCGTCCTCAAATACGCCCTCTATTGCTCCGTTATGTAAAAAGATCGCATCCTGGCCGGGACGGATGATGAGTTTGGAACCCTTCTTTATCTCAGTATTATCCCACTTCTTGAATAACACTCCTTCTTTGTCTTCATTCCATTCCACCACATTAAGTAACTGATTCTTGATAAATCCCATATGCTACCTCCTTACTTTTTGTCCTTATCACTCTTGGCATCACTCGTATATCCGAGTTTCTTGCTGTAACCGTCCACCATCTTCTCTATCAGAAGCTTCTTGATATATACATCAAGAACCAAAAGCGTGATAAAAGAAAACATGGTGAGTATCTCTTCGTCCTCTCCTTCAGCCTCGGGGAATATGCCTGACGCGGTCTTATAGGTCTCCAAAAGGTCCTCTTTTATCGAGTCCGTGAGATTTTCTGCCGTCGTGCGTACTGCCTCGTAGATGTCCTCCACATTGTACGGCTTGCTGTCCCTGTCTTCACCGAAATATCTCTCCTTGATCGGCTTAAGTGCAATGTCTATATCATTGATCGAGAGTATATTCTTAAAATAATAGATAAAGATGAGCACATACATATGCTCTCTTGAATACTTCTTCTTATCAGGCGGCGGAAGCAGATTGTTCTTCGCGTAGTTATTGATCATGGTCTTTGTTAAGACCTTATCCTCTCCCGGATTACGCGTGGTATTTTTAAGTCTGCTCTCCATAAAAGTGGTGACCTGATCCATGTACAGATCTATATTGGGAATATCCACCGCTTTAATATAATCAATCCTGTCCAGGCTGGCCATCAGGCTGCCTATAAGGTCATCAATATCCAGTGTCATATCTGAGTACTCCCTGCATTACTTGGTGATACCAAGCTTCTTAAATACTTTAAGATACCCTTCGCAACCATAGTTAAGAGATCTGTTCACCCTGCTGATCGTTGCCGTACTGGCTCCTGTTTTGTCGGCGATCTCCAGATATGTCTTCTTCTCAGTAAGCATCGTCGCCACCTCATATCTCTGAGAAAGCGACAGGATCTCATTGACAGTGCACAGATCCTCGAAGAAATCATAGAATTCTTCCTTGGTCTCCAAAGACATGATGGCATCAAACATATGATCAACCGCTTCCGTGCGTATCTTGTTATTCATGGGTTATAAACCTCCAAATCTTATGCGTTATCCTCTGCCTTGCTGTCTTCCTTTGGTGCATCCGCTTTATCTTCCGCTTCTGCAGCAGTTTTTTCCTCAGTCTTATTTTCCGCAGTCTCTGCTGTATCGGATGTCATATTGACATTACCCTGAATAACAGCCGTTTCATCCATGGCCAAAAGTTTGGTGGAAATATTGCCAAGCAACTTGCCGTTGGCTTCTATCTCTATCTTGTTGCCGATCTCCACATCACCGAGGATCTTACCGGCAAGATTAAGATTGGTCGCTGTTACATCACCGTTGACCACACCCTGTGTAGCAATAATCAGATCTCCCTTGGTCTGAATACCTCCGTCAACCTGTCCGTCTACCCTGATCACGGCCGAATCCGATACTATATCTCCCTTGATAACTGTGCCTTCGCCAATAACCGTATTCTCTCCGGTCGCGACATTGCCTCTGTTCCTCTTTCCCATATTCAAATATCCTCCTGTAAATCAACACAACCGGCTCACCGGTCAACCCTCTATCTTCAACATCTCCGTAGGTTCAATATATTTCCCTTCATTGGTGATCTGGTACGCCACTCTGCATGCGCCGTCATCACCCGTTTCAAGTTCATACAGCAGTCCGCCTCTTGGGATCTCATCTCCCTGTTTGACCTTGGGTTCGCTACCGGCCCTGTAGATCGTCACATAGCCGTTGCCGTGGTCGATCCTGACCTCCCAGCCATATACCGGCTCTTCTTTGATCATGGATACTGTTCCGTCTCCGGACGCCACCACATATGTTCCTGCCGAAGTCGTGAACTCGATCATGGGTACATTGACCATCTCACCGTCAACCTTGACATCCTCATATCTCTCGGACAAATCTGCCGTTCCGGATAAAGGATATCCGGTAGGAAGACTCTTTTCCTCTATCTGCGCCACCACTTCCGTCTTCTGATTGACAGTCTCACTTAATATGGATATCTTCTCATTCAGATAGTCATTCTGCGCAGTGAGTTCTTCGTTGCGTTCCTGCTCCTCTGCCAGGGACTGCTTGAGCGCTTCAACCTTTGTAGCCGTGACTGCTCCCGTATAATTGGCATATGCTACAAATCCCACTATCACCAGTACAAGGACTGCTGAAAAAATCTCGAAGAAACGCAGCATCCAATGAGTGTATCTTCTTGATCTTACCTTTGTCTTGGGATCGTTGGATATTGTAATGGCATAATAATATGATGCCCTTCGCTTCTTTTTTTTCTCGTTCTTTTCTCCGGTCAAGCTAGGTATATCCCCCAATCTTAATAGAGCGCGTTAAAGTTTTACACTTTACTATCTTAAAAACCTGTAAAAGACATAATATCAGAAATTGGTAAAAATATCAAATAATTCGTTTTTTTACTGTACTTTTTCTATGCAATATGCTATTCTATCAATGTTGTACACTAACAACTTTTTAGTTTTCTTGGAGGTTTTTTGTAATGAACAAAGGTACAGTAAAGTGGTTCAACAACCAGAAGGGTTACGGATTTATCAGCGACGAGTCAGGCAATGATGTATTCGTACACTACTCAGGACTTAATATGGAAGGCTTCAAGTCTTTAGACGAAGGTGCTGCTGTTGAGTTCGAAGTGGTTAACGGAGAAAAGGGCCCTCAGGCAGTTAATGTAACCAAGCTTTGATCTTTTCCTGATCTTAGCATCTAATCTTAAGACGATGTGCCTGTTATATATATGTATGATCATACAGATGTTAAGCAGCAGTAAGTTTTTTGATTGAAATAAGGATCATTCCCACGGGAATGATCCTTTATTATTTTGCTTATACCGTACCGTGACCTGACTACTGTCTCATCTGCCAATCCCGGCAACATATGCGATCACATCATCCATGGACAGTGAGCCTCCGAATACATCAAGTGCACTTCCTATCGTAAAATCGATCCTGCCCTGTGCAAATGTATATATTCTGTCTATGTCTTCCATATTCCTCACTCCGCCGGCATATGTGATCTTATGATCCCCCGCCGGTCCCGACAGCAACTCAAGCAGTCTTTCATCTATTCCCTGCTTAAGTCCCTCCACATCTACACCATGTATCAGAAACTCATCACAATATGCACCAAGCTCATCAAATGTCCTCTCGCACACCTCAACCTCAGTAAACTTCTGCCACCTGTCCGTAACAACATAATATCGACCGTTATTGTATCTGCAGCTTAAGTCTATAACAACTTTATCCCTTCCGACAGATTCTGTCAGCTTTTTTAATTTATTAAATTCTAATTTAACATCATCAAATATATACGAAGTCACTATCACATGGCTTGCACCCGCATCTATAAACTCAGGCGCACTCTCACAAGTGATACCGCCTCCGACCTGCATCCCCTGCGGATAGGCCCTAAGCCCTCTGATGGCTTCGTTTTTGGAATCATCGTATTCCTTTGTGCCTGCCTTATTGAGCATGATGATATGTCCGCCAAAGAGACCTCTGTTCCTGTACATCCCGGCGTAAAAGTCGGCACCTTTATCGGATACATAGTTCTCCTTGGTACTCTCATTGCCGTCCGACAGACTTCCACCCACGATCTGCTTCACTTTTCCGTTATGAATATCTATACACGGTCTGAATCTCATGATCATCTCCCATAATCAGCTTTCAAAAAGGGCGAGCAATGCTCGCCCTAAAAAAATCTGTTTAATACTCTGACTAAAGAATACCGTATTCCTTCATGGCCTGTGCCAGCTTTTCGGCATGTTCCGGTTCCATCTCGGTAAGAGGTCTGCGAAGAGGACCAACACCCTTGCCCATAAGGTTCATGGCTTTCTTGACAGGTATGGGATTGACCTCTGAGAACAGAGCATTGATAAGAGGAACCGCTCTTAACTGCTCACTGACAGCCTCCTTGACCTTGCCATCAAAATACAGCTGACAGATATTATGTGTCTGTGCCGGAGCTACTATTGCCAGCACTGAGATAACGCCCTTGCCACCAAGTGCAAGTATGGGTGTGATGAGCGCATCCTCACCGGAATACAGATCCACGCATCCGTCTGCCATAGCCATCATCGTAGCTACCTGAGCAAGATTGCCCGTAGCATCCTTGACTCCCACGATATTGGGAACTTCCTTACATATCTTGACTACAGTCTCAGGAAGCATCGTGCATCCTGTCCTGCCGGGTATATTGTATAAAAGGATCGGAAGCTTAACGCTGTCCGCAACCATCTTGAAGTGCTCATAGAGCCCCTTCTGTGTAGCTTTATTATAATATGGAGTAACTACCAAAAGTCCGTCTACGCCGATCTTCTCAGCCTCTGTAGAAAGATATATGGCAGTCTCGGTGCAATTGGATCCCGTACCTGCTATTACGGGAACACGATGATCAACATACTCAACACAGGCTCTGATCACATCCAAATGCTCCTCATGTGAAAGAGTGGCTGCCTCACCGGTAGTACCGCATACTATGATGGCATCCGTTCCGCCTGCTATCTGCTCATCTATGATCTCTTTAAACTTCTCGTAATTGACTGCTCCGTTATCATGAAAAGGGGTAATGATCGCAACACCTGATCCCTCAAAAATAGCCATATTATATATTCCTCCGTATTTCTTCTCTCGTTCATGAAAATACTATCAAATAAAAATTATCACCCGTATAGCCTGATGTCAACCGAAATCTGTGTTACAGACAAAAATGATTGCACAGCCGCCTAAGGTGGTGTATACTAACGTAGTTTTATTGGGATCAGGGATAAGCAAAGATGCACCGAAATGGAGATCAATATGCTTCAGACAAGAGATGACATTAGAAATATCGCGATAATCGCGCATGTAGACCACGGCAAGACCACCCTCGTGGACGAGCTTTTAAAGCAATCCGGTGTGTTTAGAGAGAATCAGGAAGTGGCTGAGCGCGTAATGGACAGCAACGATATCGAGCGCGAGCGCGGAATCACTATCCTGTCCAAGAACACAGCCGTTACATATAAGAATACCAAGATCAACATCATTGACACTCCCGGACATGCCGACTTCGGTGGCGAAGTGGAGCGTGTTCTTAAGATGGTAAACGGCGTTGTGCTCGTTGTTGATGCTTTTGAAGGCACCATGCCCCAGACAAAGTTCGTACTTAAGAAGGCTCTGGAGCTTAAGCTTCCCGTAATAGTATGCATAAATAAGATAGACCGTCCGGAAGCAAGGCCGAAAGAGGTAGTGGATGAGGTCCTGGAACTCTTCATAGATCTTGACGCCGATGAAAAGCAGCTTGACTGTCCTTTTGTGTATGCATCTGCAAAGGCCGGAACGGCATCACTTGATCCGGATAAGGCCGGCACGGACATGGTTCCGCTTTTTGAAACGATAATAGACTATATCCCCGCCCCTGCCGGTGATCCCGAAGCAGGTACGCAGGTACTTATAAGTACGATAGACTACAACGAATACGTAGGCAGGATCGGAATCGGCAAGGTGGACAACGGCACGATCGCTGTCAATAAAGAAGTGGTGATCGTCAACCACCACGAACCTGATCTGTGCAAGAAGGTAAAAATATCCAAGCTCTACGAGTTTGACGGGCTGAAGCGTGTTGAAGTCGCCGAAGCAGGCATCGGATCGATAGTTGCCATATCGGGTATAACCGATATCAAGATCGGTGATACTCTCTGCTCTGTGGATGATCCGAAACCCATCCCCTTCCAGAAGATAACAGAGCCTACCATCGCCATGAACTTCATGGTCAACGACTCTCCTTTGGCGGGGCTTGAGGGTAAGTTCGTAACCAGCCGTCACTTAAGAGACCGGCTTTTCAAGGAACTTAACACGGATGTCTCTTTAAGAGTCGAAGAGACTGAATCAACCGATGTATTCAAAGTATCAGGCCGCGGAGAGTTGCACCTTTCCGTACTTATAGAGAATATGCGCCGTGAAGGCTATGAATTCGCTGTAAGCAAGGCCGAAGTCTTATACAAGACGGACGAAAGAGGCCACAAGTTAGAACCCATGGAGATCGCATATGTGGACGTACCGGAGGAATTCTCAGGTGCTGTCATCCAGAAGCTTTCTTCGAGAAAAGGCGAACTTCAGGGAATGGCGTCCATTAACGGCGGCTACACAAGATTGGAATTTGAGATACCCTCAAGAGGACTGATAGGCTACAGAGGCGAATTCATGACCGATACCAAAGGTAACGGCATACTCAATACCACTTTCGACGGCTACGGTCCATACAAGGGAGACATGATGTACCGTAAACAGGGCTCTCTTATAGCTTTTGAAGACGGCGAAGCCATCACTTACGGACTGTTTAATGCGCAGGAGCGCGGTACTCTCTTCATAGAGCCCGGCGAAAAGGTATATGCAGGCATGGTCATCGGACAGACCGGCAAAGCTGAGGACATTGAGATCAACGTCTGCAAGAAAAAGCAGCTGACCAACACCAGATCCTCAAGTGCTGACGAAGCGTTAAGGCTTACACCTAAGAAAGAATTAAGCCTTGAGCAGGCTCTGGAATTCATCGACACCGATGAACTGCTTGAGATCACTCCCACCAACTTAAGAATAAGAAAAAAGATCCTTGATTCGCTTAAGAGAAAGCGTGCAGGATTCACAAGATAAAACAGACCGCTGCCGCAGTCTGCAGATAACCATTAAAAGGCCAACCTCACGGTTGGCCTTTTAATTAAATACATATACCATATGTAAACTTATCTGTATCAGGCGTTCAGTCCTTCTTTCAAAGCCCTCTTATCCTCATACATGGCCTTATCGGCATCTTTATATACCTCCTCGAAGGTCTGTCCTTCCTTCCACTCCGATGAACCTACCGCACATACGATATCAGCTTTCTTAAGTTCTTCCTTGATCTTATTCTCAAGGTCTTTTGCCAATTTGTAATTAACCTTGGTACATATGATCACGAATTCATCGCCGCCCACTCTGTATAAGAAGCTTCCAGAGATAAGATTACGCTGGATCACGTTCGCGGTCTTTTTTATGGCCATATCGCCTTCAAGATGGCCTTTTGAGTCATTGATGATCTTAAGATCGTTCATGTCGATGCTCATTAAAGCCGTTATATAATGCTTACCGAACTTCTCGACATCGGCCATAAATGATTCCTTGTTAAATGCACTTGTTAACGTATCATATTTGAAATGCTCTATATGCAGGTACATATAGTAGAACATCATGTTAAAGGCTATGACTCCCACAAGGATGCCCCTTAACTGATATATCATCTCGACAAGTACCGCCAGAACGCAGAATGTCGAGCAGATATATAACATTATACTTTCGGATATCCTGTTATAGAAAATGATCCTGGTACTGTAATAAAGAAGTATAAGTATATACAGCGCAAATATGATATGAGGCACGAAAGCCAACGGTCCGCGTATTATTCTGCATGTACCGGGTTCATAATCAAAGACCAGTTTCGTAAACAGACAGGGTAATATCAGAAGCACGTTAATGATGCACGGTATGTATATCCATCTGCTTTTTTCATGATTGATATGCTCGATCGCGATACCGATAAAGCTTGCACTGATAAGCATCCTGACATCATATCCAAGCATTGCCACGAGCTTATGGAAAATCCCCGTATTGCATGAATCGATGAAATAGTAGTCGAGATTGTCTATCACGATGAGCATAAAAAGCAATATGACAAGTGGATAGAATCTCTTTGTCAATGCTCTCTCAAACGGATGATTGATCACAAGAAAGTAGATCAGAAAGATACATATGCACATCGGCAGAAAATTCAACTGAACTCCAGCCTGTAAAAATGCGTATTCCATATTCTCATATCCTCAATGTTAAATAACACAAGTTCTTGAAGCAAAAATGTCTCAACCGCTTTTTGTCCGCTTTCTATATATGCAACAGTTTGGTCGCGATTCCAAAATATATTAAAAGCGAGATCGCATCAACTATCGTCGTGATAAAGGGACTCGCTGTAACCGCCGGATCAAATCTAAGTTTCTTGGCAAGCATCGGAAGTGTACATCCGACACATTTTGCTATGATTATCACTGCCGCCAGTGTTAAACATACCACAAGTGATATCTGAAGCCCCACCCTGTCAAAGAGCATGAGCTTGGCAAAATTGGCAGCGGCAAGCGTGATTCCGCATATTGCAGCGACCCGGATCTCCTTCCATACCACTCGAAACACGTCTTTGTACTCTATCTCATCAAGTGACAATCCACGAATGATCGTGGCCGAAGCCTGTCCGCCGGCATTACCGGCCGTATCCATAAGCATCGGGATAAATGCCGTCAACCCGACATAGACTTTTAACGCATCCTCAAAACTTGAGATGATCTTGCCGGTAAATGTAGCCGATATCATGAGCAAAAGAAGCCAAGGTATCCTCTTTTTCCATGTCTCGAACACGCCCGTCCTCATATAAGGCTTATCCGAAGGCACGATAGCGGCCATCTTCTCGATATCCTCCGTAGCCTCCTGCTCGAGGATATCCACGATATCATCGACCGTGATGATTCCGACCAGTCTGTTCTCTCCGTCCACAACCGGCATCGCGGTGAAGTCGTACTTTTTGAACTGCCTTGCAACCTCCTCCTGATCCATCATGGTATTGATGGAGATGACATTCTCGTGCATGATATCGCCGATTATCTCATCAGGCTGGCTTAAAAGCAGATATCTGAGTGCAACGGTTCCGATAAGCTTGCGTCTGCTGTCAAGGACATAGCAGATATTGATGGTCTCGCTGTCCACTCCAATATTTCTTATTCGTTCAATTGCCTGTTCTACGGTCAGGTTTTCTTTTAGGTCGACATACTCGACCGTCATGATGCTTCCGGCACTGTCCTCGGGATACCTCAAAAGAGAATTGATATCCCTTCTTGTCTCGGGACTGGCGGATGCAAGCAACCTCTTAACCATATTGGCCGGCATCTCTTCAAGCAGATCGGTAGCATCATCGGCCATCAGATTATCGATGATGGCACCGGCATCCTTTTCGGACAGGGATGTGATGATATAATGCTGAACATCAACATCCATATACGAGAATACATCTGCGGCCATATCTTTGGGCAATATACGGAAAGCCTTCAGCTGATCCTTCTCTTCCAGATCCTCCAAAGCTGCAGCTATATCGGCCTCGTTCATGTCAGCAAGTTTCTGCCTGAGTCGGGTATACTGCTTGGAATCAAGCAGTTCTTTAATGTTCTCTACTTCAATTATCTCGTCCATGGCGATCCTCCATACTACGCCCGGATACATGATCGATCCGGGAAATGATCAATATGCTACCCGCCGAGGGAAGAGGAACGTCTTTAGACACTGTTTTTTTCTTCATATTGATCACCACCTTTCCGCATAGATAAATCGCCTAATTATTCTACAATTTCGCCGTTTATTTTGTCAACGGGAAATAACCCGTATCACCTTTTTTTATCTCGGCTTTTCCTCCGGTAACATCCGTTATCTTATCTATCAGCGCACCGACCTCATTAAGAGGTACCGCTGCCGCAAATCTGACCGCCTCTTCGTATATCGTATCCTTCAACAGTACTCCCGCCTCGGAGAGATTATATTGGACCTTGCCGGAAAGGGTGTAATCAGTCTTTATATCGATATCCTGCATAAGGCACATCGTCTTAAGGCCGCCTTCAGATTCAGCTTTTGCTATCGCCGCAAGCGATGAATCCGTATATGCCCTTATAAGCCCGCCGGTACCAAGTAACACTCCTCCGAAATACCTTGTCACTACGATAAGCGTATCCGTAAGGCCCTTATTCTTAAGCACTTCCAAAATAGGTTTGCCTGCAGTCCCCGAAGGCTCCCCATCATCCGAAAAGCGTAAGACGGATGAATCTTTTCCGAGGATATATGCATAACAATTATGCCTGGCATCCCAGTACTGTTTCTTTTTTGCTTCGATGATCTTAAGAGCATCCTCTTCGCTCTCTATATGTACGGCATATGCGATAAACCTGGATCTCTTCTCGGTTATCTCGCCTTCGTACTCTCCTGCTATTGTATTGTATCTGTCCTTTTGCGCACTCATGTGAACATTTTACCACAACTTTTTAAACCTTTCTTAATACTTTATAAAATCCTTTATTTTGAGCTTCTGTTTTGTTATAATCTACTTTGTGCAAAAATGTCCGTACCTATATTTATATGCATTCGGGCATAAGCTTACTACATGGAAGAATGATATGAATTACAGCAAAGCAGGAATCAAAGCAAAAGAAGCGCAATTGAATTCACTTGGGCCGAAGTTTTCCAAAAAGTTCGGTCTTATCATGGTGCGCCTCACTCTCATAGGCATCATTGCTTTGGCAGTGATCGGAACAGCCACCGGAATAGGCGTATTCAAGGGAATCCTGGACAGTTCACCCGATATCACCAATATCGACGTAACTCCCACCGGTTTTTCCACTTTTATCTATGACAAGCAAGGCCGGCAGACAGCCAAGCTTGTGGCATCCAACAGTAACCGTATCCCTGTAGGAATGGACATGATCCCCGAGAATCTGGCCAATGCATTTGTGGCCGTCGAGGATGAACGTTTCTACAGCCACAACGGTATAGACATCAAAGGTATCATCCGTGCGGGCGCCGAAGCTTTCAGAAGCCGTAAGCTTACTCAGGGTGCTTCCACGATCACGCAGCAGTTGCTCAAGAACAATGTATTCACCAATTGGACCGGCGAGGACAGTGATATCGACCGAGTAAAACGTAAGATCCAGGAGCAGTACCTTGCCATCGAGCTTGAGAAACGCATGAGCAAGGAAGACATACTTCTTAATTATATGAACACCATCAACTTGGGTCAGAATACCTTGGGTGTTCAGGCAGCGTCTTTACGCTACTTCAACAAAAACGTATACGAACTCAATCTTTCGGAATGCGCAGTTATAGCAGGTATCACACAGAATCCTTCGAGATTCAATCCCATCTCCCATCCCGAAAAGAACGCGGAGAGGCGTGAGAAAGTACTCCGTAACATGCATGAGCAGGGCATGATCACCGACAGTGAATGGAAGGAAGCTCTCGCAGATGACGTATATTCACGTATTCAGACTGCCAATGAGACTGTCGAGGAGACGACAATCAACTCATACTTTGATGATGCCGTCACCGAAGCCGTGTATGAAGATCTCCTTGCAGCCGGATATAATGACACTCAGGCCTATACACTTTTATACAGCGGCGGACTGTCAATATATTCCACTCAGGATCCCGATATACAGAAGATATGTAATGAAGTTGCGGCAGATGAGTCAATATATCCTACAGGTACGAAGTATTACCTCAACTACTCTCTCACTGTAAAAAGAGCCAACGGCGATACCGAGAGCTTCAGCAAAGAGAACTTCAAGACATATTTCAAGCAGTTTAACAGCCGATTCAATCTTCTCTACGACAGTTCAGAAGATGCTTATGCCGCTATAGAAGAATACCAGGATGCGGTTATGGAGGAAGGCGACGACGTATTGGCCGAGAAGATCTCCATTACTCCTCAGCCTCAGATATCTCTTACCATAGAGGACCAGCATACGGGCGAAATAGTAGCCATGATAGGCGGTCGCGGTTCCAAGGAAGCCAGCCGTACACTCAACCGTGCAACTTCCACCATGAGACAGCCGGGATCCACATTCAAGGTAGTATCTACTTATGCTCCCGCTTTGGACAGTGCAGGACTTACACTTGCCACGGTATTTAATGATGCGCCCTTTAATTATGACAGCGGTACTCCGGTTCATAACTGGTACACGACAGGTTACAGGGGTATCAATTCACTGCGAATGGGTATCACTCAGTCCATGAATATCATTACCGTTAAATGTCTGACCCAGATAGGGCCTCAGCTCGGTTTTGAATACCTTCGCAACTTCGGCTTCACCACTTTGGTCGACCACGAAGAGCGATACAACAAGACTACGCAGAAGACTGAAGTATACTCAGACATCCAGCAGTCTCTTGCTCTCGGCGGTATCACATACGGTGTTACCAACAAAGAGCTTAATTCGGCATATGCCACGATAGCCAATGAAGGCGTTTATATCAAGCCCAAGCTATATACAAAGGTTGTGGATCACGACGGCAATGTTATCTTGGACAATACAGGCATGGAGACCAGACAGGTACTTAAACCTACTACTGCATACCTGCTTACAAGCGCAATGCAGGACGTTGTCACCAGCGGTACGGGCGGATCCGTTAATTTCGGTGGCATGGCCATAGCCGGTAAGACCGGTACGACTTCCGATTACAATGATGTATGGTTTGCAGGTTATACACCTTATTATACCTGTACTACGTGGACAGGCTATGATAATAATGTTAAGCTAAGTTCCTCTGCAGAGAAGAACTTCTCCAAGACTCTTTGGAGAGCAGTTATGAGCCGCATACACGAGAATCTCGAATATGCCTCATTCCCTACTCCCGGCGGTCTTGTAACATGTTCGGTATGTGCTTCTTCAGGCAAACTTCCTGTTCCCGGTCTGTGTGACGGACACGTTGTGACCGAAATGTTTACGGAAGATACGGTTCCCACAGAGACCTGTGACGTTCATTATGCAGGTACGGTATGTACTTACAGCATGCTTCCCGCATGTGATACATGTCCTTTCAAGGCACAGGGTGTATTTGAACTTCCTCTTCACGAGGATGCATCACTGCTAAAGGGCACCATGTCAGCCATGGGTCTTGATTCCGAGACATCGGAAGAATACTATGACGGTACCGTGATAGAGGGCGAGGATGGAGTCGCTACGCACATGTGTCCTCACAATGCACTGTTTATGGCCGCTCCCAATGTCAATGAACTGCTCGCCGCTCAACAGCTTGAGATGCAGCAGAAGGCAGCTGCGCAGGCCGCAGCACTCCAGGCGGCAGGACTTCAGACGACCGAAGGATCGGAAGCCGTCACGGCCAATCCTCTTGTGATGCCTGTCACTCCGATAAATGTGGAAAGTGTGATCTCTCCCAATCCGGAATGATCACCAATATATTTGCTAAATTTTTATTCAGACTTTGTTTATATTTTGTTAATTTCATTTTTCCGGCGCATGTTGTATAATTGCGTTATCGAGGCATAAGGCTTCGTGTGGGAAAGTATTAAGTTTTTGTTTACGAAGGAGGTATGATATGTCATTTTGGGACGATATTACCGGAAAAGTAAGTGAAGGAAGCAAGATCGTAGCAGACAAGGCTAAGGAAGTATCAGAGATTGCCAATCTTCGCGCACAGCTCGTTGGTTGCGACAATACCATCATCAAGAACTACAAGGAACTCGGCAAGGCTTTCTATGCAGCACACAAGGATGATGCAGATGTTGAATTTGCAGAGATCATCAGTCTGATCAAGGAAACGGAAGCCAAGAAAGAAGAACTCAACGCTGCTTTGGCAGATCGCAAGGGTGGTTCCAAGAACGCTTCAGCTGATATTGTTGATGACATAGTAGATAAGGTTGAAGATGTTGCCGCAGATGTAGCAGAAAAGGTTGATGATGTAACATCCAACTTTTGATCAAACACCGCATATATGATAAGCCCGAGGCATTGCCTCGGGCTTATTTTTACTTCTCCAAAGGATCCCATCCGAATTCATTGACGTTGGACAGATATTCATTAAACTTCTCTTTGGGTACCGGCGTTAAGTAGCAGTAACCCTGAGCATATCTTACCCCAATATCCCTGACTACATTAAGCTGCTCCTCATCTTCAACTCCCGTTATAAGAGTCTCACGTCCGAGCTTATTGATCATCTGAACAATATCTTTTAAGATCACCATGGCAGACTCATCTTTCATGGCCATCCACAACAGTGATTTGTCTATCTTGACTATATCTATCGGCAGCGATACAAGCTCACTCATATTGGAATAACCCGTACCGTAATCATCTACTACCACATTAAGGCCGGCTTCATACAATTTATTGATACCGTCCGCGATCGGATAATCATTACCGAAAGCAACACTCTCTGAGACCTCAAAGCATATATTGGCCGGAGTAAGTCCGTGAGCATCTATGATGGCTTTAAGTCTTCCGTCAGAATCTCCGTGGATACATTCTGTGGCAGAGAGATTGACATGCATGCGGCTTATGCCCTTTTCAGTAAGTTTTCCCGAATTGATATAATCGCACACCCTGTTAAGAACACAGGTCGTAACCTGCGATATAACGCCAAGCTCTTCCGCAAGCGGAATGAACTCATCCGGATAAATATCTCCATACTCTTCGTCAAAGAGTCTGACCAAAGCCTCCGCACTGTATATCGCATTATTACTTAAGTCTATTATGGGCTGATAATAGACTTCAAAGCTTCCGTTTCTGACCGCTTTGATAAGAGCGGCCTTGACATCCTGTTTCCTTGCGTAAGCCCTGATCACAGCATCATTGGCCTCATAGATATGTTCAGTATCATAGATGCTGGGTTCTTTAATAAGGATATTGGCAAGAGCATCGGCTTCATCTGCCGAACTTACATGATTGGGGCAGCTGACTATCGCTATACCGAATGGTACCGAGATGGCGCTCATATAGCCTTCTATCTTGAAGCTCTGTTTCAGTCTGTCTTCTATCGCATACGCATATCTGCGCGCATCATCCATGTCACCCTCTATCACGCAGCCAAAATACAGGCAATTAAGGTGATATACCTGTCTTCCGGGTATGAGTTTGATCAGGAACTCAGCTATATTGCGAAGGACCTCATTGCTGCCTTCATATCCCACCAATGTATTGAGCCTCTCATAATCTCCTATTCTGACTATCAGAAGCCTGACTGACTTACCGCTCTCGGTATAGTTGCTGACTTTCTTTTCCAAAGCTTCTGCGCTGAATGTACCAAGCATCCGGTCTGAGTCCACATACTCTCCCTGCATCGACATATATACCGCCAGAGCGCCAAGTGCTTCAATAAAGGCAGTAAGGAGTATCTGCGGATAATACTGAGTCACTACAACACCCGCGATCACCACTCCTGCATACATCACAAGTGCCATACGCTGCAAAGTCGTAAGATATCTGCTTCTTGTCACGCACTGAAAAGCGATGAATACCGCGTACAATCCCATGATCACCAGATGAATCGGCATAGCCGGTCCTCTTCTGTATTCACCCGTCTGGTCTATATAGAAAAACAGATGACTGAGCGGAGATGTGGCCATAAGCACCGTCTCTATAATAAGAGGGATTGAAAGAAGCGGGAACTTACCGTATCTGTAACGCTTGGTATCTTTGGTGATCGATATTACATATTCACAATACAGATATACAGTACTGAGCAATGCCAGATTGTATATCATGAGTATCATATAATTGACATTATGGGAAACAACATCAATATGAGAAAGCCCGTACACTGACAGCAGATCGGTGATGCCCACCGCAAGCACGGCATAAAGAATCTTATTAAAGAACCTGGACGATCTGGTATGCACCATATGTCCTGTATTAAAAAGCAATATGATGATCGCCACTATTACAATCGATGCGATCTCATAATGAATGATCCAAGTATCCATAATAACCTTACTACTCTCCATTCCTTATTAAGGGAAGACCATCCTCGGTGGACGAAGATGGTCATATAAAAGGGGAAGTATATAAGTTATTGTCTCACGACAATCCTTATCGAAGTTATTATAGCAATAAAAGTGTAACAGAAGTGTAACAGTTTTTCAACCGTTCTCAGCACTTTTTATGGTATTTAGTAACAGACATGATGTCGTTACAGTCCCCACTCCGCCGGGTACCGGCGTCGCATAGGCCGCTTTTTTCATGGCTGCTTCATAATCTATATCTCCTACGAGTTTGCCGTCTACCACATTGATGCCCACATCTATGAGGACCTGGCCTTCTCCCATGTATTCCTCTGTGATCATGCCGGGAACGCCTGCGCAGGCGCAGATGATATCTGCCTTCTTACATATATCAGCAAGTCCCTCAGTCTTTGTGTGACAGATGGTCACTGTGGCATTACTCTTAAGAAGCATCATGGCCAGAGGCTTTCCTACTACCATACTCCTTCCGACTACCACGGCATTCTTACCTGTCAGATCATAATCATAGTGCTTAAGAAGCTCCATGACAGCCCGGGGAGTACAGGGCTCATGTCCCATTCCATCCTGCATGAAAGTATGAGCTATATTGTATGTGTTCATACAATCCACGTCCTTTAACGGGCTCACCAAAGCCGTAACAGCCTTTTCATCTATCGATCTGGGCAAAGGTCTGAATACAAGTATTCCGTGGATCCCGTCATCATTGTCACAATCCTTTACGACCTGTTCAAGTTCTTCCTGACCTACATCGGCAGGCAGTACCTTTGATACCACCTTTGCACCCACCGCATCAAATCTCTTATTAAGACCTCTTTCATACGAAAGGTCGTCTTCTCTGTCACCCACTCTGACCACTGCAAGAGTAGGCACAATTCCCTTATCCGCCAGTTTCTTAAGCCTTCCGGTAAAGTCCTCTGCCATGGCTCCTACTACCGGCATCCCTCTCCATTCTTCCATATCATTCTCCTCATATAAGCATGGTGCTCTTTATATCGGCATATACTTTATCAAGCCTTGCACAGCCGTCCTTTACCATATGCTCCGCTTCGGAATTGAGGCGTTCTGCCGTTCCTGTATCCTTCATGGAACGGGTATTGATATATACATTCATCACCACACCTTCAAGCGCCGCGCGTATTGCAGCTGCAGCTACCGCCACATCACTTATGGCAAGTCTCGAACCCATCACAGCCAAGTCTTCCGCTATTGGAACAAGTGCATATATATCACGCGCTATCTCAAGCGGTGCCATTGCTGCATTGTATGTTGCCTCTTCCATTATCCTGTCATAATCGGGAGTGCTTTTATCCATGGAATAAGCCGCCGCAAGAGGCTTAAACGCTTCCGCATCCTTGTCTATATCGGCAAGCAGCACTTCATTATGCTTTTTAAGCTTATCTATATACTCATCGATCTTATCCTGATATTCTGCATACTTCTTCTTGCCCGTTGTAAGATTGGCCACCATGCTGCACAAACAGCAGCCTATCGATGCAATAAGCGCAGATGCTCCTCCGCCTCCGGGTGTGGGCGCAGATGAAGCCAGCGCATCCAAAAAATCTCTCATTTTAATCCTCCATGAATACTTATTCTGTCCATGCTCAGCTCACAAAATCAAATATACTCATCTGATTGGTAGCCGGAATATCTCCAAGCAATCCAAGTTCAAACATTGTATCCGTAATGGACTGATTGGCCTTGGTGCGTTCCTTGAAATCCTGTCTGGACAGGAACGGCCCGTCTTTCATTGCCGCTTCCATCTGATCCGCCACTGTCTCGCCCAAGCCTTCAATACTGGTAAACGAAGGCATTATCTTACCGTCTATCACTTGGAAATCCCTGGCCTTGGCCGTGAAGATATCAAGCGGCATGAATTCAAAGCCTCTGGCATACATCTCCTGGACTATCCTCATGTCTCTTAAAAGATCTTCATCCTTCTTGCTGGCTGTCTTATTGTCCAGTCTCGTGCGCACCTCTTTCATTCTCATCTCAAGATGCTCTCTGCCCTGGCACATACTCTCGTAAGAGAACGCCTTGGCTCTTATACTGAAAAATGCAGCATAATACTCAAGCGGATAGTTGATCTTACAGTATGCCACGCGCCATGCCATCATAACATAAGCAGCCGCATGAGCCTTGGGGAACATATACTTGATACGTTCGCAGCTCCAGATATACCAGTCCGGCACACCGTTGTCTATCATCTCCTGTTTCCACTCGGGCCAGTTGGCCGACTTTCCGCCTGCCACCTTACCTTTACGGACATCCTCCATGATCTTGAACGCATGAGACGGTTCCACTCCCTTATCTATAAGATAGAGCATTATATCATCTCTGGTACATATACAGGTGGATATGGTCGCCTTGCCTTCACTTATGAGCACCTCGGCATTGTTCTGCCACACATCGGTACCGTGTGCCAGACCGGCGATCCTGACAAGATCGGAGAACGACTGCGGTTTGGTGTCAAGAAGCATTCCGATGGCGAAGTCCGTTCCAAACTCCGGTATACCCAGACATCCAAGCTTGGTCCCGCCTATATCCGCAGGTGTGATCCCCAATACTTCCGTCCCCTTAAAAAGACTCATTACATCAGGGTCGTCAAGAGGGATCGTAAGCGGATCTCTTCCGGTAAGATCTTGAAGCTTACGTATCATGGTAGGGTCTTCATGTCCCAGTATATCAAGCTTTAGCAGATTATGATCTATTGCATGATAGTCAAAATGAGTGGTGATCGTGTTCTCATCCTTGGGAGGATGCTGTATGGGCGTGAACGAGTGTATCTCTTCACCCACGGGAAGAACGATTATTCCTCCGGGATGCTGTCCCGTACTTCTCCTTACACCTACACAGCCCTTAAGCAGTCTGTCTATCTCACAGCTTCTCTTTACCTTGCCACGCTCTTCATAGTATTTTTTGACATATCCATACGCCGTCTTATCGGCGAGAGTCGCTATGGTACCGGCTCTGTATGCCTGTTCCGCGCCAAATATAACCTCCACGTATTTATGTGCCTTACTCTGATACTCGGAAGAGAAGTTAAGGTCTATATCAGGCTCCTTATCGCCTTTAAAGCCAAGGAAAGTCTCGAAAGGAATGTCAAATCCGTCCTTTTTAAGCGGTGCTCCGCACTTGGGGCATGTCTTGTCAGGCATATCCACGCCCGCTTTGCCGCCATAGGCTTTTACATCATCGGAATCAAAATCCGAGTAATAACATTCAGAACAATAGTAGTGCGGACTTAAGGGATTAACCTCCGTGATACCTGCCATTGTAGCCGCAAAAGAACTGCCGACTGATCCTCTCGATCCCACCAGATATCCATCTTCCATGGACTTCCACACAAGTTTCTGGGCTATGATATACATAACGGCATATCCGTTGCTGATGATGGAATTCAGTTCCCTGTCAAGTCTTGCCTGTACCACTTCCGGCAGCGGATCGCCGTACATGCTGTGAGCCTTGGCGTAGCATATCTTCTTAAGCGTCTCATCACTGTTCTCAATGACCGGCGGACATTTATCCGGTCTGACCGGACTGATCTGATCTATCATGGATGCGATCTTAACAGGATTGGTAAGGACGACTTCCTTACATTTATCACTGCCAAGGTACATGAATTCGCTTAACATCTCTTCTGTCGTATGCAGATATAAAGGTGCCTGATCATCCGCATCCTTAAAGCCGTTACCTGCCATAATGATACGTCTGTACAGTTCATCCTCCGGATCAAGGAAATGAACGTCACATGTGGCCACAACAGGTTTATTGAACTTCTCGCCAAGTTCAACCACTTTTCTGTTGATATCCCTTATATCATCCTCGCTGTTGATATCCGGATGTCTGTCCGATTCTATCATAAAACGGTTATTACCTACAGGCTGTATCTCCAGATAATCATAGTAGTGGACAAGCTTGGCGATCTCGTCATCACCCCTGCCCTCGACAAGGGCGGAGTAGAGTTCTCCCGCTTCACATGCACTTCCGAGCAGTATACCTTCCCTGCATTGATTCAGAAGGCTCTTTGGAATACGCGGCTTGCCCTTGGTCATATATTTCAGATGCGAATGGGATATCATTCTATACAGATTGACTCTTCCGGCCTCATTCTGTGCAAGCATCACCGCATGATAACTGTGAAGTTTCTTAACTTTATCCACGGGATCACCCGAAAGATCATTAAGGCTTCCAATATTATCTATGCCCTTGGCTTTAGCCTGTTCACTGAGTCTGAGAAATATATTGGCAGTACATTCTGCATCATCCACTGCCCTGTGATGATTCTCCAAAGACACATCCAGATCCTTGGCTACGGTATTTAATTTGTAATTGGGCAGATGCGGCAGCAGCACCCTGGCCATCTCCATGGTATCCACATGTGACCAGTCATATGGCAGCCCCAGTCTTTTACAGTTCTCTCTGATAAATGACGTATCAAAAGAAGCATTGTGTGCGACTAAATATGCATCGGCACAGAATGCCGTAAATCGTGGTAATATCACATCTATAGTCTCTGCATCAGCTACCATATCATCTGTTATTGATGTGAGTTCCACTATTCTGTAGGGGATCATGCGACCGGGATTGACGAAAGTGGAGAACCTGTCCACGATCTCGCCGTCCCGTACCTTGACCGCACCTATCTCTATGATCGCATCCTTGACATTGGAAAAACCGGTCGTCTCAATATCAAATACGACCGCTGTATCCGAAAGCTTCTGATCCTTTGCATCAGTGGCAACGGTATTGAGATCATCCACAAGATATGCTTCCAGACCATATATCACCTTAAAGAAATCGTCAGGGGTGGGATTCTCTTCTCCGGCTTCCTGTCTCTTTTTCTTCTCTTTTTTCCACAGATCTTCCCATGTATGCCATGCATCGGGAAAAGCCTGTGCGACTCCGTGATCGGTGATCGCAATGGCAGGATGCCCCCACTTATATGCTCTTTTGATGATATCCGACACTTCCGACACTCCGTCCATGTCACTCATCTTCGTATGACAGTGAAGTTCTACGCGCTTCTCGGGAGCATTGTCCTGCCTGGTATTCTTAAAGCTCTCTGCCGCCATGATACCGTTGATCCTGCCTATGGTAAGTTCCTTATCATAGGTATCATACTGAACAACACCGCTCACTCTGATAAATGCGCCGGGATGCAGATCCGATGCAATCTCCTTTACCTGATCATTGTGTACAAATATCTTGAGTCTGAATGTATCGGTATAATCCGTCACATCAAAGAAATATATGGTGCGTTCGTTACGTATCTCCCTCTCTTCAGTCTGGATTATCTCACCTTTGACTATAACGTCACCTATCTCGCCCACGATATCGCACATGGGTATGCTGTCACCGATGAACTCTTTGCCGTATATAAGTCCCGGATAATCATGTTTTTTAAGAGGCCGTCTCTTATTCTCAGCCGCATTAGAAGAATCGGCAGATTCAGCCACGTATGCGGCAGTCTCCTGCGGAGCCTGAGTCTTTGCAGGTTCGGAGATCTCTTCGCTTTCCCCGTTCGTATCCGAGTATACGGTATCTATATGAGCCTTGGCCGCGATCTCTGCGATCCTGCGGGCCAATATGGCATCCATCGCGGAATTGTCTTCTTCGGCAGGCTTTTCTTTGTACTCGACATTGATGATACAGTCCACACCGCATCTGTCGGTAAATATCTTCTCAAGCATGGCTACAAGCTTCTGCTCTCCCACGCGGTTGGTCCTGGTATCCGCAAGCACAAGTTTCATGGTCCTGCCGTCCGTAAAACTGATATCCGCCTGCCTGAGCGAAACACCCAAAAGATGATCTTTTTCCTTGATTTCCTGCTTGATACTCTCGCCGTAAGATTCCATGATGGAAGGCAGATCGTAACCTGCAGGCAGCTGATAACGCTGTAAGATATTGACATCTGTGTCTCTGCCGGAAAAAACCGTATTCTTAATAAGACGGCACATCTTCTTGATCGCCGCATATTCTATCAGATGATCTGATAATATACATATTGTCAGTTTGTCCCCTGATGAAGACATGGTCACTTTCTTAACTTCAGTCTTGGCAAACAGGATCTCCAGATCTTCATCTGCCTTTACAGTAGGGAAAACCTCAAAAAAGAGTTTATTGGTGTCAGTCATTCCAGTTATCCAATTCCTCCTTAAGCACTGACAGTAACTGATCCTCGGGAACCTTACGCACGATCTCACCCTTCTTTATCAGAAGGCCTTCACCGTTGCCCCCCGCTATACCTATGTCCGCCTCCTTGGCTTCGCCGGGTCCGTTGACCGCACAGCCCATAACGGCAACTTTGATATTAAGAGGAATATTGGCTACCATATCCTCCACCTTGGTCGCAAGCCCGATCAGATCGATCTTCGTACGTCCGCAGGTCGGACAGCTTACCACTTCTATTCCGCCCTTACGAAGACCAAGCGTCCTTAAGATGAGCTTGGCTGATACGATCTCCTCTGCAGGGTCACCTGTAAGAGATACTCTGATCGTATCACCTATACCCTTATCAAGAATAAGACCCAGACCGATGGATGACTTGATATTGCCGCTTCTGACTGTTCCGGACTCCGTGATACCCACGTGCAACGGATAACGGGTCCCAAGTCTGTCAAGTTCTTTAGCCAATGCCACATGAGCATCCACACACATCTTCACATCCGAAGATTTGATGCTGATCACGATATTGTCATATCCGGCATCCTCTATCATATGCACCTTATCAAGCGCACTCTCTACTATTCCTCCGGCCGTAACGCCGCCGTCTCTCTCCACAATATGCCTCTCAAGCGAACCGCTGTTAACACCGACCCTTATGGGCACATTGGCTTCTTTAGCCGCCGCCACCACTGCCATAAGCTTGTCCCTTCCGCCTATATTGCCGGGATTGATACGTATCTTGTCCGCACCATGTTCTATGGCTGCTATGGCCATCTTATAGTCAAAATGTATGTCAGCCACAAGCGGAATATGTATCCTCTTCTTGATCTGCTCTATGGCCTCGGCTGACGCCTGATCGGGCACGGTACATCTGATGATCTCGCAGCCCGCTGCTTCAAGCTTAAGTATCTGCGCCACGACCGCTTCCACATCATCCGTGGGAACATTACACATGGACTGGATCAGAATCGGATTCCCTCCGCCTATCACTCTGTCTCCGATATTTACTGTTTTAGTATTGTCTCTGTACATAGTAATCCTCTCCGCGCGGCATATCCAACTAAATATAGTGCCCGTATATAACAAAAGCACATATATTAGTATATGTGCTTTTCTACCCTATTTCAATGATTATCCGTTAGTCAAAACAACCAAAATTCATGGCCTGTTTTCTTACACTTTTTCATAATCAATTCGGACTGACTTTTATGCGGACGGGAATATGATCTGCACTTATACTGCCTGTCGGTATGTACAGGTACAGACTGTCACCGTCTGTCACCAGACGCTGCCCTTTATAAAGCACAAGATTACCTTCCGCATCATAGATATTAACGGTTGTCGATATATCCGGTGTGACTTCGAACGCATGACCTTTTTCCGATATAGCCGTTATGCTAACAATTATGCATATAAGCATTGTCAAAAGTGCGGCCGATATATTGCCCAAAAACACGTCTTTTTTGCACGTCCATCCGGAGGTTTTATGTCTTTTTTCGATTCTTAATGAAAGAGCAGCCAACAAAGCAAACAGTGCTGTTCCAAGCATAAGATAGTCGCGCTGCATCAGGGCATTGTACGTTATAAAGCTCAGTATACAGAACAATGCCGTAAAGGACTTATACAGAATATCAGCCGATCTTATAAGTATATTGCGCATTGAAATGTCCCAAAAGCCAAGCAGACGCGGATTATTAAGATGTCTGAGTACTTCGCCGAATGACTGATATCGCTTTCCTGGATCCCTGAAAAGACAGCGGCGGATGATCCGCGTAAGCGTAGTCTTGTCCCGATATGATCTAAGATGCCGACATATAAGCTCCATTGCATTTATACTTCTGTCCGGCGCGCCAATCAGTGCATACAAAGTCATGCCGTAGGCATAGATATCACTTCGTACATCAACTTCCTTTCCCGATCGCTGTTCTGGAGCAGCATACGGGAGAGTACCGCTTATACGCTGCGTTCCGCTATATCCTGTGATATATGCACTTCCAAGATCGATCAGGTGTATGTGACCATCATCTCCGAGTATGGTATTCTGAGGCTTGCAATCCAAATACAGTATCGGAGGGTTCATATTATGCAGATACGCAAGTGCATCTGCGAGTTCAACCGCATACGCATATAAATGATCCGAGGGGATTCCTTCCGATCTGCATAACGTATCAAGTGTCCGCCCCGGAATATAGTCCATCAGCAGTCCGACCGTATCCTGCACCTCCAAGGTATCGATTATCCTCGGAAAAGCAGGATGATTAACCGATTTAAGAAGACTTAACTCATTATCCGACAGATGCTTCGTAACCTTCAGTGCCCATACCTTATCAAGCTTTTTGTCCTGTACCAGATATACATCCGAATTGGCACCGCTTCCGATGGGATATAGCAATTCATACCTTCCGTTTTTGCTTATCAAATCAGATATGTCGTCGCATTGATCCGGCATGCACGTATTTATCCTATGTTCTTTTACCATATTAATTCCTTTCCGGGATCTTCATCCCTTCCGCTGCCTACATGAACCGTGATCGCGCTGATATTATCCCTTTCACCCGCCGAGGTAATATGCTTAAATGCACGATCAAGACAATCCGACAAAAGCGGTTCATCGATCTTTTTTTCTCTGCTTAAGGCAAGTTCACGGATGCTCTGCTCGCCCAACCTGTAAAACCCGTCAGAGCACAGTACAAATGTGTCGTCTTTTCCCACTCTTATCCTGTGAATTCTGATCCGATGATAGGTTCCCCGGCCTATACATCTCGTAAGACGACCGAAACGATCCGTATGGTCCCTACCAATTAATTTAATGCTGCGCCTGTGGATGTGATAAAGATGACTGTCACCGACATTTACAGTTATCCCTCTTTTTCCCATAAGGCAAAGCAAAGTAAGCGTTGTACCGCATCCGTCGACACAGGCTTTAGAGGTTTTGATAAGATGCCTGTGACATTTATATAATTCCTTTTTAAAACAACGAGCCAGATAATTGATATCTGAAGATCTCTCGCTTAATGACGTATTTTCAAAGCACACCTTAAGACGCCTGACCGTGTAGGAACTGGCATAATCGCCATTTTTCAGGCCTCCGATCCCGTCTGCAACAACAGCCAAAAGCATATGTGATGATCCGGTCAATACATCCATAAGCGCAAGACTGTCCTCATTGATCTGTCGCCCCCCTTTTTCATATAAGAACGCCGTATCATATGAAACTGTAGATAATGACATATGTTAAAACAACACCTCCCCGATCCGAAGTTCACCAAAAACCCCGTGCAACTGTATATTCTGTTCATTAAATAATGGAAATCGGCCGCGAAATGCGGCGTAGGAAACCTACATCACTGCGTTATCGTAACGCGTGTAAGTAATTATATGACAGCCTGCATAAAAATGCAAGAACTATTTGGGATAATATTGAAATGTTACACCAAACACCAAAACGCGATATTTTTGCAGCTTAATTCAGGCAAACAAAAAAGCCCTACAAACCTGATGTCTATAGGGCTTTCTGCTTTAAGCTGATAACGGGAGTCGGACCCGTGACCTCCGCACTACCAATGCGACGCTCTACCTACTGAGCTATATCAGCAAAACGCTCGATAATGACTATATCACATACATGATTACTTGTCCACTATTTTCTTGATCTTGGATCTGATCCGCTGCAGAGCATTATCTGCGGATTTTTCATCCCTGCCAAGAACCTTCGCTATCTGTATATATCCCATGCCCGTCAGATGAAGTTCCAGAACCTGAGTCTCAAAAGGGCTTAACTCATCATATATGCGTCCCAACAGTTCCTCAACATTCTCCTTGTCGATCAGTTCCTGTTCGGGATTGGGGCTTAAGTCAGGCAATTCATCCATGCCCGAATCCATGCTTTCCGCATCGTCTCCTCTTTCCTTAAAAAGGGAAACATACGTATTAAGCGGAATATTCTTCTCTCTGTTGGAAGACTGAATGGCATTGTACATCTGTCTGGTAATGCACAGATTGGCAAAAGTGATAAAACTCGCATCTCTTCCGCTGTCATAGTCCCTGACCGCTTTGAAGAGCCCTATCATGCCTTCCTGTATCAGATCTTCTTTCTCGGCTCCCAGTATATACATGGAACCGGCCAGTCTTCTTACCAGATCCTTGTATTTGTTGCACAGATAATCCTCGACGTCTCTGTCGCCGTCACGAAGCATCATTATCAGTTCTTCATCCGACATCGGAATATATTTACTGTTCATACCATCCCGCCAAACTGCACTACGCCTTCTTTACGGCTAACCTCTGTCTCACTATCTCATAGCCCATAACACCCGCTGCAACAGATGCATTCAGACTGTCGATATCGCCCGCCATGGGGATCGATGCAATATGATCGCACTTGCTCTTAACTAGTCTTCCGACTCCGGTACCCTCATTGCCTATCACCAGTCCTACAGGCCCGGTCATATCTATATCATACATAAGAGTTCCGTCCATATCGGCACAGATGAACCACAGTCCTTTGGTCTTCAGTTCTTCTATTGTCTTGGCTATATTGGTAACACGGACCACCGGCGTGTAATTGAGCGCTCCTGCGCTTGTTCTTGCCACGGTGGCCGTCAGTCCGGCTGCCCTGTCTTTGGCTATTATCACACCATGGGCGCCCGAAAGATTGGCCGTCCTTATAATGGCGCCGAGATTGTGCGGATCCTCAATTCCATCCAGGATATACACGAAAGGATCCTCCCCTTTGCTCTCTGCCAGCCTGAATATATCTTCAAGCTCGCTGTATTCATATGCTGCGCAGGCTGCTATCACTCCCTGGTGCATACCGGTCTGCGACATATGATCAAGTCTGTCCTTGGGGACATATTTCACATATATATCGCGCTTCTTGGCCTCACGTTTAATGGTCATCATGGGGCCGTCATTGACACCGTCCTGGATATAGAGCTTGTCTATGGGCTTACCCGAACGCAACGCTTCGATCACCGGGTTCCTTCCCTCGATATGGCTCTCTTTTATGAAACTGTCATCAGTTTTGTCCATCGGCCTCTCTGCCATGGTCTCCTCCTATCACTTGTAAAATATGTTCTACTGACTAACGGGACACACTCCTATCCGGACAAGTCCTTCCCGTACCAGTTCAAGCATTCGATCCTGTCTGTGGGTCATATACAGGTAACCTATAAGTGTCTCAAGCCCTGTGGCCTTGTGATAATCAATATCCGTGGCGTTCTTTGCTTTACTTGCCGGATGAGCATTAAGTCCTCTTTTGTACACATCAGCCTCTTCATCGCTTAAGATATCCGTTATCGCATCAATAAGTGCTGCCTGCGTCGAAGCCTTGACTATCCCCGCCTTTTTATTATGCAGCTTCACGGCCTGTCTGTTGCCTTCAGCCACCACCATGCTTCTGATGATGATATCGAAGACACAATCACCCATAAAAGCAAGCGCAAGAGGTGAATATGTCCTTATATCCACCTCTTTTACGTCAAAAAGTTCCGTTATGGTCCCATATAAATCATTCACTTTGTCACACAAGTTCCCAAACCGTACCTTCCCTTGTATCCTTTATGGCTACACCCTTTGCAAGAAGCTCATCTCTTATGGCATCTGCTGCAGCAAAATCCTTGGCTTTCTTGGCTTCCTTACGCTTGGCTATCATATCTTCAACATAAGCTGCAAGTTCGCTGTCCACTGCAGGCTCAGCCGCTTCCTCAGCCTTTGTTAAATCAAGGCTTAATACTTTATCGAAGTCATCTATAACGGCCCTCTTGGTGGCATCGCTTATATCAGCCTTAAGCACGTCGTACACAAGGGTGATGGCCATTGATGTATTAAGGTCAGCACCTGCTTCTTCCACGAACCTGTCATGCCATCCTGCCACCTCAGCCTCGTCTGCACTGCCCTCGGCAGAAAGAGCCAGTATACGTTTCTTAAGTTTCTTATATGTGGCCTGCGCCTGATCAAGCGCATCATATGAAAAAGTAAGAGGCTTACGGTAATGGCTCTGCAGACAGAACAGTCTGTACGCCAGCGGATCATAGCCCTTTGACTTAAGCAGGCTCACGGTAAGGAAGTCCCCTTTGGACTTACTCATCTTGCCGGTCTCATCATTGAGATGATGTACATGGAACCAGTAATTGACCCACTTATGTCCCATATATGACTCACTCTGAGCTATCTCATTGGTATGGTGCGGGAACATATTGTCTATGCCTCCGCAGTGTATGTCCATATATTCTCCGAGATGCTTCATGCTTATGCACGAGCACTCTATATGCCATCCCGGATATCCGACTCCCCAGGGGCTGTCCCATTTAAGAGCCTGATCCTCAAACTTTGACTTGGTAAACCACAGTACAAAGTCATTCCTGTTGCGCTTATTCTCATCCTCGGATACATCATCGCGAACGCCCACCATAAGTTCGTCCTCGTTCTGTGCGCCGAATACATAGTATTCTTTTAATTTGGAAGTATCGAAATATATATTCTCCCCGGCCTTATATGCATAGCCCTTTTCAAGCAGAACCTCTATCATGTGGATGAATTCATCTATGCAATTGGTGGCAGGCTCCACCACATCGGGTCTTTTGATATTCAGATCGTTGCAGTCAGCAAAAAAAGCATCCGTATAAAACTTTGCGATCTCAAGCACGCTCTTATGTTCACGCTTGGCACCTGCGACCATCTTATCTTCACCGGTATCGGCGTCACTTGACAGGTGTCCTACATCGGTGATGTTCATCACTCTCTTGACATCATACCCTTCATATCTTAAAAGTTTCTCAAGCACATCCTCCATGATATAGCTTCGAAGATTGCCGATATGTGCAAAATGATATACCGTAGGTCCGCAGGTATACATTGATACCTTGCCTTCCTCATTGGGAACGAATTCCTCTACTTTCTTAGTCAGCGAATTATATATTCTCACTTTTCTTATTCCTCTCCTCTTCTCTGAATCGCTGTTCAAGTTCAAGCACTCTGTTGATCAGTTCTGTATTGGCCTGCTGCAGGTTGCGTATATCTTCTCTGACAGGGTCCGGAAGATGAACATGATCAAGATTATCCTGCGGCAAAGAACTCACTGCCGACTTAACCACACGCCCGGGCACACCCACAACGGTAGATCCCGGCGGAACTTCTTCGAGCACAACACTTCCGGCACCGATCTTACTGTTATCCCCTATCTTAAAGGATCCCAGCACCTTCGCTCCCGTACTTATCATCACATTATTGCCTATGGTGGGATGACGCTTGCCATGCTCTTTACCGGTACCGCCCAGTGTCACTCCCTGATAAAGAGTCACGTTGTCACCTATCTCTGCCGTCTCACCGATGACTACTCCGGCACCATGGTCTATGAAGAATCCCTTGCCTATCGTGGCACCGGGATGTATCTCTATTCCTGTCTTTCGAACCGCTTTCTGAGATATGAGTCTTGCCAGAAAATAATGTCCCTTAAGATACTGCTTGTGCGCCACACGATAGTACATCATGGCTTTAAAGCTTGGATAAAGCAGAACTTCCATATTGCTGTGAATAGCCGGATCTCTTTCTTTTATCAGCTGTATCTCATCCTTAATTGTATTAATAACGCCCATAATTATATAATCCGGATTTAACCGGAACCCTTTCATTCCAAAATCAATCGTATATGTCCATCATCCTATCTTCGTACAGGAACTGCTGATGGGACATCGGCCGCAGGCTGAAGGGTCACAGCCTATCGAAGCCTTCTCTGTTTCTTCGGAAAAAGTCGTGGAGAAAGTTCCATTTACATTACTGATATCGATCTCACCGTCGCTCTTATCATCTGATGCACCGGCGTCACATCCGGAACATGCGCCCATCTGTGACACATCCATCGTGGCAAATTCTCTCGGAGAATTGAGCATGCAGATGGCCTGAGCGGCCATGCCTTCGCCGGATCCCGTGAATCCGAGTCCTTCTTCCGTAGTTGCCTTGATATTTATCTGCGATATATCTATAGATAATGCCGCAGCAATATTCTCTCTCATCCTGTCAATATATGGACGCATCTTAGGAGCCTGCGCGATAATGGTAGCATCGATATTCTCGATCAGATAACTGTTGGCTTCCACCATGGCACCTACCATGGCCAAAAGATTCAAACTGTTGGCTCCCTCATACTTGGGATCATTATCCGGAAAATGTTTACCTATATCTCCCAATGCAGCTGCGCCGAGCAGTGCATCGGCTATGGCATGCAAAAGCACATCCGCATCCGAATGACCAAGCAGTCCCTTCTCGTAAGGTATATGTATTCCGCCCACGATCAGATCTCTGCCCTCTGCCAGTCTGTGTACATCATATCCCATTCCTATACGCATTTATTTATCCTCACCACTTAGTATCTTGTCGCAGAATTCTCTACAGTCCGCACTGTAGTCATCAAAATCCCGCTTTATAAATTCTATATCGCCATTCTTGGCAGCCTTTTCATGCTCCATCGAACGGATCCTTAACGGTTCATAATAAACCGAAGCCATCATTCCCTTTATCGCATGAGCATTTATCGCATAATCCTCATACCGATCTACCATTATATCAGATTTCATCTTATCAAGCTGCTTAAGTGTATCTTCCGCTACCTTATGCATCACTTCATAAGCAAAATTCTCATCACCGAAAAGCCTTGCGATCTTTTTAAATTCTCCATCCTTAAAGAGGCTGTCTTCAGCTGCAGTCTCATCCGGTTTCGTATCTGTCGCCGCAGCGGTTGTCTCTTCAGGCAGATGCACCTTATCATCCGGAAGATATCTCATGAGCATCTGTTCCAGAGTGGTTCCGTCTACCGGTTTGGAGATATAATCATCAAAACCGTACTGTAAGTATTCCTGTCTGCTTCCTCCGACCGCGTTGGCTGTCAGGACAATAACAGGTGTATTGTAATTAACGCCTTCCGGATCGCTCTTAATGTGCTTAAGCACCTCTACGCCATCCGGTTCAGGCATCATATGATCAAGCAGAATAACGTCATAGTGCTTCCTGTCGGCAAGTGATATGGCTTCATCACCGGTATCCGCCAGATCGATCTCTGTCTTGGTCGCCTTAAGCAGCTGTTTGATGATCATCAGATTGGAGCCATTGTCATCAACTGCAAGTACACAGGCTTCCGGTGCAGTAAATGATACCTTATAAACATCATTTTCACCCCGCCTGTTCTTAACGGAATCGCGCCAGTTGTCTTCGATGGGAGACTCGCTTATCACCCTCTGCGGCATCTTAACGGTAAAAACAGAACCCATGCCGTACGTGCTCGCCACACTTACTTCACCGCCCATGGCATCTACCAGGCTCTTAACTATGGTAAGTCCAAGTCCCGTGCCCTGGATCTGGCTGTTCTTCTTCTCGTCCAGTCTGGTAAAGGAATCAAACAGTCTGTCTATATTCTCCTTCTTGATGCCGATACCTGTATCCGACACTTCGAATATGACATCACATATCTTCTGGCCGTCTTCGGTAGTCCCATAACCACCCGAACTGATCTTAAGCGATATCTGGCCTTCGTGGGTATATTTGCAGGCATTGGTGATCAGATTGATGATGACCTGTTTAATATGATTCTGATCGCCTTCCAGTACGGCAGGCAGTTCCTCATCTATATCAAGCTTTGTCTCAAGGCCCTTGGGAGAGGCATGCTCACGGAGAATCTCAACGGCATCTCCGATAAGCACCGCTGTATTATACGGATTCTTAACAATATTAAGCTTGCCGGCTTCTATTCTCGTAACATCAAGCACGTCTCCGATTATTGACAGGAGCAGATTGCCGGATCTCTTGATGTGTTCGGCATATTCCCTGATATCGGAATCATCGGTCTCACGAAGTATCATCTCATTCATGCCCATCATACTGTTGATGGGCGTGCGTATCTCATGAGACATGTTGGCCAAAAAGGTGGACTTGACTATATTGGCCTCTATGGCATTCCTTCTGTTCTGTTCTGCGGCAAATATCTCTTTTACGCTATGCAGAACAGACAGAGTCAGTAGGAAAAATATGCCCACCGTGAGCCATATCCCGTTAAGTGCGATAAAATGAAGATTGATAAATACAACTTCCAAAATAGCAAAGAATACCAGTCCGGCAACACCTATCGCTATGAGACTGTACTTCTTAATATATCCGTTCTTGATATCCTCAAATATATGCAAAAGCAGCATGATCGCACCAAGGCAGGCAAGTCCGTTGGTAATGGACATGGTACCCTCGTATGACAGAATATCCGTAAAATGAAGGAATGCAGTCACAAAGGCATCAATAAGCAGAACGATCATCACCACATTATATGACGATTCAAATCTGCGTTCCTGCATTACATTCAGATAACGCATGAACGGGATGGGAAGTATCGGCACTACCATAAATGATATAAGTCCGTCTACAAAAGCATTGTCGAAGACCATCTGATACAGATAGGAGTCGGTCAGTATCCATACGGATATGGCCATCATTCCGTATCCTAAAAACCTCAATCCCAGATTATCGAGATTGTGCATGGAATCCAGCACAAAATTGGATATACACAGAACAATGGCAACAAACATGAGCACTATCGCCATGGCGAATTTGATGATATTGGAATCAACAAATTCTCTGTTGATCATATACAGATCGCCGTATTTGATCTCAAAAAGATTGCCGTTGACCACACCCTGTTCGCGCTTGACTATACGTATGCTTTTGCCGGCATCTTCACCCGACAATGGGATCGGATAGCGCTCGCTCTTGACTATCTTTCCCGGCAGTTCATTCTCTGATCCGTCATGATGAAATCTGATCTCATCGTCAATATATATGTCTATATTCCTGCCCGCCATCACGACCATATACATTCCATCAGTGATATCGTCCGGCAGCCTGGAATTAAGTTCGATCCCGACGCCTTTGTCAAGGTATATCTTCTTCGGTATCACACACGTACCGGTCTGACCGTCATCCGTGACATAATCCCATCCGATATCCAGTGTCTTGGAAAAACCGACATCAAAAAAGTCATGCTTGTATCCGAACTGTCCGATCACATACATGACAGCCATAAAAAATACAAATACCCATGATACGATCACACATGTGTTATATACTCGATTTCTTATACCCTCTCTTTTTTCCGAAGTCATAACCCCTACCCTCTCGGATCACAATGACATACTGTAAAATTATATCATATTCAGTCGGATATATCCACATCCGGGGCTATGAATACATCATAATCCGGATATATTGCAGCAATCTTCTCATACAGGATCTTAAGCCCGTCTTTGGGATCTATATCAAAATCAAGGACAACATCAAAGCGCATTTCCTTTTTCTCCATATCAACAAAGAATCCATGGAACTGTAGGGCAAATTCATGTTCCATAACAGTCTCCATGACTTTATTGCGTATTCTGGCGGCTTCATCATCACTTGTGTTGTAGGAATATACACCAACTCCGGTAAGAACCACTCCCGTCTCGGCATACACTTTGGTCTCAACTCTTCTGGTAAGTCTGTCCACATCATTCACCGTCATCGTATCAGGCAGTTCAAGATGCACGGACGCATAATTCTTCTCAGGACCGTAGTTATTGATAAAGAGATCATATGCCCCTCTTACTTCTTCTTCTTCATTGAGTATCCTCTTGATCGTCTTCGTAAGTTCGGGATCAGCACGTCTGCCAAGCAGGTCGCTTATTGTATCAAGCAGCACCTCTATACCGGCTCTGATGATAAATGCGGCAATGATCAGTCCCACATAAGCCTCAAGCTTAAAACCGGTCATCACATATATTAGAGCCGACACTAAAACCGACGCCGACAATATGGAATCATACAGCGCATCCTGTCCCGATGCCACAAGAGTGGAACTGAAGACTTCCTTGCCTTTCTTTTTAACATATGTTCCAAGTACGATCTTGACTCCGACAGCCACGGCAAGTATGACTATCGTGATCGCACTGTAGTTTACATCCGTAGGATGAAGAATATGATCCACAGATCTGATCAAAGCCGTAATACCGGCATACAATATGATAAATGCCACCAGCATGGCGCTGATATACTCTATCCTCCCATGTCCCAACGGATGCTTCTTATCAGGCCTCTTGCCTGCAAGTCTCGTACCGACTATGGTGATCACTGATGAAAGCACATCGGAGAGGTTGTTGACCGCATCAAGCAATACGGCTATGGATCCGGTGATCGTGCCGATCAAAGCCTTGAATCCCGCCAGAAAAAGATTGGTCACCACACCGGCTATGCTCGTCCTTATAATGGTCTTTTCTCTGTGTCTTATATCATTTTCTTCTTTATTCATAGAATTATCTCCACAAATCACATAATTGTGCTAAAATAGTAGTATATAGTATTCATTGTCGTTGCATTTTGTAGTCGTTACCGTACATCGAGGTATTTCATATGAGTAAAATGTTATCGCAAAAAGAGATAGATGCTCTTATCGAAGCACTCAATTCATTCCGCAACTATTCCGACGAAGCCACGATATCCACCGATATCTTAGGCAGTCAGGTGGTGCTCACACAGTCAGAGATCGATTCACTCATAGCATCACTTACCACGGCCAAGGATCTTCCTTTAGGCAAGCCCAACGTAAGTGTTGCGCTCTCACAGCCCGAGATCGATTCACTTGTTGAAGCGCTTAATTCCATAAAAGAGTACACTCAGCTTGACGAGCTCAGTTCCGACATCCTCAACAATCAGTCGGTCCTCTCTCAGGAAGACATCGATGCACTTATCCGCAAGCTTCTTGCCATCAAGACTCCTTAACAGATGGCTTATCGCTTAGCTTAAGTACCTTTGATCATTGATATGGCGACAAACTATGCCCCTCTGATATCATCAGGGGGCATTTTTATTCTCAACGGTATCATTATATCAAATAAACGATACATTTGACAGACTGTGATACAATACTTATTGAATTTGATAAGGAAAATTAAAGGGGAATACAATGACACTGAACGAATATCTTGATCACTATCTTGTACCGAAGGAAATGCTCTTCTTTTTGGGGCTTGCATTTGCATGCACATTCTTCTCGGTACTCATCATCGTAATAGCGGCCAGTCTTACATCAGGACGTATCCGTACGGCTAACGACAGAGTCGCTTTATATGACAGATGCCGCAATCTTGCACAGCGTTACTATGAGATGATATTCTCATCTTCGGCGATCCTTTCCTTTCTGTCAGCCTTCTATCTGATAGACAGATTTATCACCGACGGACCGTTTAAGGACTTTTGGGATGCTCATTCGGATATGCTCCTTCTGTTAATGATCATCACTTCCTGTGTCATCAATACGGCACTTGACCGCATTATCGTTCCGCTCAAAAGAGTGACTCCCGAGCAGAAGGGTTCCGTCAGGCTTATAGCCATGCTCTATATCATCCTGATATTTTTATATATCAAATACATCTATGAGAACAACAACTACGATGGATTTATCATTTATTTCCTTGGCCTTATGGTCGGTAGATTTGTATACTTTGATGCATCGTTCAAGGACTTTTTACGTTCGATAAAAGAGGCTTCACACAATCTTCCGCTTCTTGTTCTCGGTCTTACCAATACCGGGATCATGTGTCTATACGGTTTTGGCACAAAATACCTTCTGCGTTCCAACGGAGTATTGGTGAGCACATTCTTTGCCCACGTATATTTGATAGCAGCGATATTTATCATATATCACACAAGACTCATTCATCTCTTCGTACGCAAGCCCAAAACAAAGCCCCTTACGGAGCAGTACCGCAAGGAGCCGGACAATCGTTATTATGTTGAAGATGAAGACGAATATTATGATGACGACTACTATGACTCGGATGATTATTCCGATCAGTGATCACACCATGCACTCCTTGCTTATGCTATATCTTCCATCTGTGTCGTGTACAGATGATAATAAGCGCCCTTCTTTTGCATAAGTTCATCATGCGTTCCGCTCTCTACGATACCTCCTTCATCGATATACATGATCCTGTCGCAATTACGTATGGTAGAAAGCCTGTGCGCTATGATGAATGAGGTGCGGCCTGAAAGCATGCGATCTAGTCCTGTCTGAAGTGCCCTCTCCGTCTGTACATCTATGCTTGACGTCGCTTCATCAAGTACCAGTATCGCAGGATCCGACAGCAGAGTTCTTGCAAAGGAGATGAGCTGTTTCTGTCCCTGCGACAGTGATGCGCCTCTTTCATTGACCTGAGTATCATATCCATCCGGCAACAGCTTTATAAAGTAATCCGCACATACCGTACGTGAAGCCTTGAGTACCGCCTCATCAGACGCGTTGGGATTGCCGTATCTGATATTGTCTCCTATAGTCCCTGAGAAAATAAAACTGTCCTGAAGCATTATGCCCATCTGCGATCTGAGCGAATGCAGCGTTACTTTGGATATGTCCTGTCCGTCTATGAGTATTCTGCCACTGTCAATATTATAAAAACGCGAGATCAGGCTCACTATAGTACTCTTACCGGCTCCCGTAGGGCCTACCAATGCAACGCTTTCACCCTGCTTGACCGTAAACGAAACATTGTGAAGCACTTCCTTATTCTCTTCATAAGAAAAAGATACATTCTCAAATACCACTTCACCCTTAACAGGCGGCATCGTAACGGCATCCGAAGCATCAGCCACCGTAACCGGTTCATCCATGGTCTCAAAGATCCTCTCAAGATATGCCACATTGTTGATAAAATTATTGAATGTATTGCCCAAATTCATGATGGGCTGCCAGAATCTTGCCGCATATCCCGAGATCGCTATGATCACTCCGAGCGATATCTCACCCTGCTTCATTACAAGCAGTCCGTATATGAATATGGCCGCCCGCACAAGTACCGATATCGTATCGATACCGGGCCATACGAGGTTGGAGTATCTGACTGCTTCCATCCATGTACCGCGACAGCTTTTGGACAGATCAGAAAAGATCTGTGCATTCTCATCTTCCCTCGCAAATATCTGCGTGATCCTCGCACCGACTATATTCTCCTGCAGATAGGCATTGAGATTCGAGTTCTTATTGGATACTTTCTGCCATGCAATACGCTGCTTATTCTTGATCCACATCATGAATATCATCAGCACCGGAACGCCACACAATACCACGATCGACAGCCTGACATTTACTATAAACATAAATATGATGATAAATATCAGATTGAGCGTCTCAAGAACTATATTGATAAGTCCGTTGCTTAACATGTCCGATACGGAATTGACATAGTTCACCACCCTTATCAGTATCTTGCCGTGCGGCCTGTCATCATAATACTGAAAAGGAAGTAACTGGAGATGCGCAAACAGATCTTTTCTTATGTCGTATATGATATCCTGGCTCACATTGACCATTATCTTCGAACGAATAGTGATAAAAAGTATACTGAATGCATAGGACAGTATCAAAAGGGCAGCAAGCTTCGCAAGCATTTTAAGATCTCCCGCCGGGACCGCATCATCAAGCATTCTCTGAGTGATCATAGGTGCAAAAAGGGCCATTATCCCACCCAGTGCCGACAATATCAGTGCTCCGCTCATCTTACCCGCATACCTTTTTATGTATGAAGACGCGCGCAAAAGATGCCTTATATTGAAAGGCTCCTCAAGATACTCATCCTCTTTATATGTATTTCTTCTGTTCTGTGCCATATTCTATACCGCTTCTCCTGTCTGCAGCCTCACAAGTTCCGCATAATATCCGTTCTTGGCGATCAGTTCTTCATGTGTACCCTCTTCTGCGATCTGACCGTCTTTCATGATGAATATCCTGTCAACGGATTTGGTCGTCGATATTCTCTGTGCGATAATGATCTTGGTGCATTCAAAATCGAGTTCTCTTAAGCTGTGCTGTATCTGTTTCTCAGTCTCCATGTCCACAGCCGAAGTCGTATCATCCAATATAAGTATGGCCGGTTTGACCGCAAGCGCTCTTGCAAGGGATATTCTCTGCTTCTGTCCTCCGGACAGCCCGACGCCTCTCTCTCCGACCACGGTATCATAACCGTCCGGCATCCTCGATATAAATGATGAGGCTGCCGAGTATCTGGCATATCGCTCGACCTCCTTGCGGGTAAGATCCATATCTCCGTATGCAATATTACCGTCTATGGTATCCGAATACAGCAATACATCCTGTGTGGCCAGGCCGATATTGGTACGCAGGGACTTAAGCGTATAGTCTTTTACACTGCGTCCGTCTATTCTGATATCACCTTCCGTAGGTTCATAGAATCTCGGTATCAGATGAATGAGGGACGTCTTACCGCATCCTGTCTCTCCCATGATCGCCACAGTCTCGCCGGATCTGATCTTCATGGATATATTCCTAAGCACCGGCAGCTTACCATCTGCATATTTAAAGCTTACGTTGTCAAAGACGATCTCGCCCTTAAGTCTGTCCACAGCATCATATGCCCCTTCGCGATCCTTGATCTCGGGTTCCGAATAATATATCTCCATAACCTTGGCGGATGCAGCCGAGAATCTCTGAAATTCATTCATCACATTGCCAAGCATCCTCATGGGATTGGCCAATGCCCATATAAGCCCCGAAAATGCCACATACTCGCCCATGGTCATAAGATCGGGCCACAGTATGAGCGACAGGCCGCCCGCAAGGATAAGTATCACCGAAAGAAGATCCGCAATACCTTCCATATAAGGAAAAAATGTCAGCCACGTAAGTGCCGTCTTCTTATTGGTATCACGATAATCCATATTGCACTCGTCAAAACGTTCTTTCTCCCGTTCCTCCATGGCAAATGCCTTTACCACACGATTGCCGGCAATATTCTCCTGTGCAACGGTATTCATGCCGGCGAATTTCTCTCGAAGACTCGCGTGCATCGGGGCTACCCTTTTACGAAACAGTCTTATGATCACAAATATAAAAGGGGCAGTTATCATCAAAAGAAGCGCCAGTCTCCAGTTCATATAAAAGAAGAACGTCATCGTAGCCGCGATCAGAGATACCGACTCTATGATCACCCTGATCACCCATGCGATCATGTGTCTGACTGCATCCAGATCTCCCGTGACTCTCGTCATAAGATCACCGGTCCTGTATATATTGTAAAAATGCATATCCTGACGCTGTATCTTGTCATACAGTATATTTCTTATGCGGAAAAGCGCCTCCTGGGATACATGCTCATAGGCCATGCAGTCAAGATACACGATGACCACACGTGCGATCGTGAGACTCACCATGAGCACGAGAAGATGAATGAGATAATCCTTACGATATGTCAGATTGTAAGCCGCATCCTCACCTGAAAGAAACGTATCTACTATTTTTTGTGAAAAATAAGGAACGGTCAACTGCATAATGTTATATACTACCGTTCCTGTCATAGCTACTATATATAATAAATGTCTGCCTTCCATATTCTCCCAGAGCCAGGCCATCCTGCCTTTGGGAAAACGTCCGTTGCCGGTATTCATCTTTCTGACCTCCTGTATCAGCGAGATTCTTTAATGTATTTCTCCAATGCCTGTGCAGCAAGTCTTGCATAGACAGACTTGCGACTGAATATATCCGAACTTCCGGGGATCAGAGCCGTCTCAGCCTGTATACGCAGAACTGATGCATCTGATTCAAAGTGTTCCTTGGCTTCCTGCAATACGGCTAACGGTGCCTGATCAAGAGTCGCGCAAAACAATGTACCTGTAGAAGAGTCTATCTTGTTATACTCCGGATCAGCAGGTGCATCAACTCCCATTGCCTTAAGCAGATCTTTCTGTGTTACATATACTTTTTTAACACCTTTCATACGCCTACCCTGTAAGAGTGAGTCCACACTTTGATTATACCATACATGACTTATGCGTAAAATAAGTAATTATCCTCAGATATCATAATCTGAAATTCCTTACACGACCGTAGAAAGTACCCTGCAGTTTCTCATTATCCACAAAGTCTCCTCTGGTCGCCACGGTGACAGTCGTGCTTCCCGGCTTTTTAACTCCTCTCATGGTCATGCACATATGCTCCGCTTCCATCATGACCATAACACCCTTGGGCTTGAGTTCATCCATAACGGCATCCGCGATCTGCGCCGTCAATCTCTCCTGTATCTGAGGACGTCTGGCATATACTTCCACTGTACGGGCAAGTTTGCTTAAGCCCACCACTTCTCCGTTGGGAACATAGGCCACATGAGCCTTGCCGAAGAACGGTAAAAGATGATGCTCACACATTGAATAAAAAGTGATATCTCTCTCCACCACCATCTCCGAACTGTCTACGCTGAAACGCTTGGACAGTATATCGTGAGCATCCTCACCCAGTCCTGAGAATATCTCCTCATACATACGGCTTATCCTGTCAGGAGTCTCCAAAAGCCCTTCTCTTGAAGGATCTTCTCCTATCGCCTCCAGCATCATCTTAACTGCCTGTTTGATCTTATCCTTATCTACCATACAATTCAATCATTCTCCCCATAAATGACAACGATCCGAATGCAATTATGACACTTTTATCATCTGCGCACAATCCTGCCATCTCTACCGCCTCAGCCACACTGTCAAGACTCGTGACATTGGTATTATATTCTCTTACGACATGCGCCAGATCGACACTGCGCAAGGCTCTGGGATTATCACACGGGGTGACGGTAAAGACCATATCCGCATCCCTGCACATGATATCCGCCACTGCATTAATATCCTTATCCTTAAGCATTCCCATGATAAGGAGTTTCCGTTTATCCTTAAAATACAGATCCACGGCCTCCTTAAGTCTTAAAGCTCCGTCCGGATTATGAGCACCGTCTATTATGACATAAGGTCTTACGGACAGTATCTGCAATCTTCCGGGCCACACAGTCTGATCAAGGCCTTTTCTTATCACATCATCATTGATCCTTCCGTATACATCCGGCATCCTGTCTTTTAAAACATCTATCGCCTTTATCGCCAGTGCCGCATTGTATATCTGATGAACCCCAAGTAACGGTGTACGGAATTTCCTGCCACAATATGCAAAATCAGTACCCTTGACAGTAAGTCTTCTGTATGTGACATCATCCTTGGCAAGCTCATAAAGCTTTGCATTTGACTTCTTACATTCCGCGCGTATCACATCAAGAGCTTCTTTGCTCTGTATCCCCGATACGACCGCCGTCCCGGGCTTAATGATGCCTGCTTTTTCAGTCGCTATTGCTTCGATCGTATCTCCCAGATACTGCATATGATCCAAAGCGATGTGTGCGAACACTTCCATGACTGTGGTCTTCACCACATTGGTCGCATCGAGCCTGCCGCCCATTCCGCATTCAAGTACCACAATATCGCACCTTTTTTCCCTGAAATAGAGAAAAGCGATGGCAGTCTCTATTTCAAACGATGTCGGATGTCTGTGACCGTCAGCTACCATCTCATCACATACTGTTCTTATACGGTCTATGTATTCGGCAAACGCTTTCCTGCTCATATGTCTGCCGCCTATATCAAAACGCTCGAGATATTCACTTATTGTAGGCGAAATGTAACGGCCTACCCTGAATCCCGCCGTCTTAAAAACAGTAGATATATATGCAAGAGTCGAACCCTTGCCGTTGGTACCGGCTATATGTATGAATTTAAGTTCATCCTGAGGATCACCCAGTCTGTGAAGAAGTTCCTCTATACTGTCCAGCCCCGGAACACTTCCGAGGCTGTTACATTGTTCTATATATTCGTATGCCCGATCGTATGTCATATCATTTGTTAAGCTTGGCAACCCTGCTCTTCATATAGACAAGAACCGCAACCGTGAGTATCACTCCAACAGGAACCGACACCCATGTCAGGTTGATATTGTCAAGCAAACCGGCTGCAAGATAACATACAAACGATATTGCTGCAACCGTAAGTGCATAAGGCAGCTGTGTCTCCACATGATTGATGTGGTTACAATGCGCACCTGCAGAAGACATGATGGTCGTGTCCGAGATGGGTGAACAGTGGTCTCCGCATACAGCACCGGCAAGGCATGCTGAAATACCTACGAAGAACAGGCTGCTTGTCTCCGGGAATATGGCAGATACTATGGGAATGAGTATTCCGAATGTACCCCATGAAGTACCTGTTGCAAAAGATACAACACAGGCAACCACAAAGACTATCGCCGGCAAAAGCCACTGAAGTCCCTGAGCACCCGCCATCATATCACCCACGAAAGCAGATGCATCAAGTGCATTGGTCATGCTCTTTAAAGATGTTGCAAGTGTAAGTATTGTAATAGCCGGAACCATCGCTATAAAGCCTTTGGGGAGGCATTCCATGGCCTCTTTAAATGTCATCACCCTGCGGGCTACCATATATATGATTATGATCACCAAAGCGATTATACTTCCCCATGGAAGTCCGACATAAGCATCCGTCTCAGAGAATGCATCTATGAAAGATCCCTCTCCGATAGACTGATAACCGTTATAGAGAAGTCCCCATACACACAGACCTATGAGCACTATGATCGGAAGAATAAGATCCATGAGCTTGCCCCTGTTCGGATTCTCAGGTCCGTCAACTCTTAACGTTCTCTCCTCTTCATCCGAGAGTTTAAGCGCACCGAGATCTCCGCCGTTCTCAGCGCGAAGCTCATACTTTCTCATCTTGCCGTAATCAAATCCAAGCAGTGACAACACTATGATAAAAACAAGTGTAAGTATCGAATAGAAATTATAGGGAATAGCTCTTATAAAGAGTTCTATTCCCGAGTAGTTTTCACTCTCCACACAGCCCGATACGGCTGCTGCCCATGAAGATATAGGAGCGATCATACATACGGGAGCTGCCGTGGCATCTATAAGGTATGCCAGCTTGACTCTGCTTATCTTCTTGGAATCCGTAACCGGTGCCATGACCGATCCGACTGTCAGGCAGTTGAAATAATCGTCTATGAATATAAGCACACCCAGTAAGAATGTGGCAAGCGCTGCGCCTGTTTTGGTCTTGATATGAGTCTCTGCCCACTTGCCGAATGCACGTGAAGCACCGGACTTGTTCACGAGTGCGACTATCGTGCCCAGGATGACCAGGAATATGAGTATTCCCGCATTATCCGCAACAGATGTGCTCAGTCCGTCTACCGTTACCATATCCACCGTACCATAGAAAGTACATCCTCCTGCCATGATAGCTCCAAGCACCACTCCCATGAAGAGGGATGAGTACGCCTCCTTGGTGATAAGTGCAAGGGCTATGGCCACCAAGGGTGGTACAAGTGCCCAGAATGTTCCGGCAAAATTACCGGTCCCGGTTGCATTAACAGCCACGATCAATACAGCAACCGCGACAAATACAATCCCTGCAATTACAGATGTGTTCTTCTTGTTTCTCACAATGTTCCTCCCTTTCCCGCATCCCTTTTGATGCTTTAGGTACATCATCGGGCGAACTCTTTTTCGTCCGCCATACCACAGAATTGTAGCATATCGATGTCTATCCGTCCACTACGGCCTATTTACATTTAACGAGCCTCTTTATACTCTTTAGATTCTTCTTAAGCATCTCAAGATTCCTCTCAAGTGCCGCTCTGTCATCCGGAGTTATCACATAACAGGAATAAATAAGTCTCTCATATATATCGCAGAACATGACATATTCACCGGATATACGGCATCCAAGCCTTTCCCTGTATTCAGTCAGAGTCTCACTGTCGCCTATCCCCGCGCCGGCCCTTTTAAGAAGATTAAGGCTTCTTGCACAGATCCACAGCGCCTTGCCTCGGTCATCAAGTTTATCATATCTGCGTTTTCTCAAATAACTGTCAAACAGCAGGATAAGTAATGTAAAGGCAATACCTATGATCACAGGGATCGCCATCCTCTTCCATGGGATCGCCGTCCGCGCATCTTCTTTATCCGTGAGTTCTTCATCAGATTCCGGCTGCATATGTTCAGGCTCTGATACATCCATCACCGTCTGAGCATTGTTGTCCTTTGAATCGATCATCCAGCCGGATGTACCGATGACTCCTCTATAACCCGGGGTGGCCTCAAATACAGTCCATCCGATCCCGTCAATATAACATTCTGTCCACGCATGAGCCTCGGATGAATTTACTTTGTACTGAAGTTCATGACCTGTATCGGCCCTGAATCCCTGAACATATCTGGAAGGTATACCGTACGCCCTCGAAAGCAGTGTGAGCGCAGTCGCATAATAGCTGCAATAGCCTTCTTTTTTCTCAAAGACAAAATAATCGAGATAATCCGCCGCGCAGTTCAGATCGCCGGGCAAATTGCCGGGATGATCCGTGTACCTGTATGTACGCAGCATATTCTCCATCCGGAGTATCTTCTCATAATCACTGTCAGCTCCGTCAAGCAATTCATCCATATATGTTCTCAGTCTGTCAGATATGACTGTTGTCGGCAGATAGTCTTCATATACCTTCTGCCTGTAACTGACATATGTGTCATAATCGGGTGCTGCTTTTGTATCCAAAATACATTCCCGACAAGCCTGATCCCAATAACTCTTTTCTATCTCAGGTGACTCCTCATACAATTGCATAAGGACCGTCGCCCGTGTATTTAGCCTAAAATACACGTATCTGGCTATATTGCTACCATTCATATTCATGGACACCGACTTTGACGGACAGAATAATACATCGAGTTTCTTACTCTCATTCTCTATGGTCACCGCTTCCCGTCTTAGAATATCTTCAATCGGAATATTCTCCCGCTCACTTAAGCCAAGCAAAGCCGCATAAGTGGTCAGGGCGTCGATCCGGTTCTGCGCTTCTGTATCATCCGTCGTCATGATCCACTCATGTCCGTCAAACTCGTTATATACTTTACCTTTAAGGTACAGATACGGATCTGCATGTCCCGATGCTCTCACACTAAGCACCGGATAACCACCGCCCCTTACGTTACCGCCAAAACTTCCTCTTCCCGAAAATCCGATCGGTGGCTCATCGGATTCCCATCCCGATATCGTAAGTACATCATTCAGTCTGGCATAACCTGTCTGTATGGCTCCGGATATCCTCTTTACAAAGCCCCAGTCATAGGGTTTATCAGGCATTTTGATAAGTCCTGCCGCTATTATCACAAGCAGTAAAAAGGGTGCCGTGAATACCAGGTGTACCGTCACATCCGTATCCCCTTCCTTATGTGATCGTCTCTGCACCGTATCCGTCACAGTCATTAGTGCATAGGCAAATATCATTATGACAGTGATCTTTTCCCGTATAAAAGGATATATCAATGATACCGGCAGACATATAAGTCCGGCCACTGCAATGATCAGCCGTGTAAAGGGATATTTTTGTGAGATCCTGTTGATCAAATAGCAGATAACGGCCAAGGCAATGATCTTCCACACCCACAGGTATCTTATGAGGAAATCCACTCTCTCTCCCGCCGGATGATAGAATATAAGTGCAAGCAGGACAGTAAGTCCGATTCCTCCGGCAATCAGACGATCTCTAAGTTTCAGATGCGTAATAAGCACAGCATATATCTCCACAGCCACAGCGATCACCAGACAGTGCAAAGGCGAGATATCCGGTGCAATGTACGGCCCGGCATACAAAGATGCAGCAACCGACATCGGTATCACAAACAGCAGATCATATATGATGGCGACGATCACGGTAATCATAGCACTTCCTCCGCCGATGCCGTACCAATATAGCTGACAAACGTATTCTTTCCCGTTCCTGCAATTACTGCATTTTCCGGATCTTCTCCCACCACAAATACTCTGACCGGAACCTGCCCTATATTGATCTTATCGATCAGATCGGCCTCTTTTATCCCATAGCGGTACAGAATAAATATCAGCATCCTGTGATCCGTGATATATTTAAGGGCTGCCGCTTCTTCAAGCATTCTGTCAGTATCATCCTCTTCTCTGAATGAATATATTCGCATAGCCTCATAGAGTCTGTCGTAATCGACATGATTTCTGACCGGCTCCTTAATAGTACAGTTAGTCCTGTATATGACATCTACCGGGATATTATTCTCCGTATAATACAGCGCAAGCGCCAAAGTGCACTCAATCATCGTATTCTCAACCGGAAGATAGTCTTCCGTGGCATGCGAATACCTTCCGGCTTCCATGAACAAAGCCACCCCGTTTTTTTCACCGCCTATAAGTTCTCTTACCATGAGTTTCTGCATGGACGCCGTAGCCTTATAATTGATAAGGCGCATATCGTCTCCCGTTGCATACTCCCTCACCGGAATGTCAGGTTCCGTACGAAGTGCAAGGCTGTCTCTGTCGGAATCTTCTATATTATCCATGAATCCAAGCTCCGTCAGTTTCACCATGGCCGGTGCCACTATCACGCTTAAAGGTTCTCTTATCCTGTAGGTCACTATAAACAGCCCGATAAAATCTCTGACCTCGATCTCTTTAATTCCCACAAGATATTCACCTCTGTAGCGACACACGAGTCTTGTCTTGCGTGTAACGGAAGAATGCGGCGGAAGCTCATACTCGATCTTGTCATTAAGTCCGGTTACCGTGGAAAAAGATGAATAAAACACTATCTTCAAAGATGAAAATGAAAAGATACTCTCATTGTTGACAGTGATATAAAAATCAGACGGCACGCCGCATACCATACCGCGTCCGTCGGATTTCTGATATATCTTAATGGAAGCTATGACATAAAATATGTATATAAGGCAGGCTATCGGTAAAAGGATCGTCAGCCAAAAGAATGTATAAGTGATCGGCCCTCCGTAAAATGATATACCGACAAGGGCCAGAATAAGCAAAGCTATGTATACCGAAAGTTCAATTCGTCTCATAGGTCAATCCATCGGAACATGCACTTTCAGAATAAGATTCTCCAATATGGCAGAAGCATCTTTCTTCTGCAGACGCATCTCAGTCGTAAGCACAAGTCTGTGAGCCAGTACATCAGGTGCTATCTTCTTCACATCGTCAGGCTTGACATAATCACGTCCATCAAGATAAGCCACCGCACGAACAGCTGCAAGAAGCTGTAAAAGTGCACGCGGACTGGCCCCAAGTGTAAAAGCCGAGTCATTGCGCGTAGCATCGACTATCTGCTGAACATATGATAAGAGTCCGTCGCTTATATGAACAGACTTAACTTCGTCTCTTAATCCCTGCACATCATCGGCATCCAATATCTTTACGGCTTCTTCCATGCTGACTCCGTCCATATACATTCTGGCCATACGGACTTCTTCTTCAGCCGATGGATATCCCACTGACAGTCGCATCATAAATCGATCAAGCGAAGCCTCCGGGAGAGGGTATGTACCCGTAAAACTTACCGGATTCTGAGTCGCTATGACCATAAACGGCTGTGGAAGTGCACGGATCTCATCATCCACCGTCACCTGTGATTCAGCCATGGCTTCCAAAAGTGCCGACTGAGTCTTGGGCGAGGTTCGATTAAGCTCATCCGCCAATACTATGTTTTTCATAATTGCGCCGGGACGGTATGTGAATTCCCCTGTCTTCATATTATAGACATTCATCCCTGTCACATCTCCCGGCATGGTATCGGGCGTGAACTGTATACGCCCAAATGACAGGCCAAGCGATCTTGCAAATGTTCTGGCCAAAGTAGTCTTACCCACTCCCGGAACATCTTCAAGAAGCACATGTCCTCCTGCCAAAAAACAGCATAATACTTTGCCGACAAGCTCAGGCTTGCCGGCAAAGTATTTGTTCATCTGATCATTCAGTTGTTTTACTTTTTCCGTCATATTCCCCTATTCCGCCTGCTGCGTTCCCCAATTCATCATCCGCGATCTGCATAACACTGTCTGTCTGCCTGACGTTGTCGATGATAGCTTTAAGCCGTGGCTCATTCTCAAACTTCTGATAATCAAATATGCTTCTAAGTCTTGATTCTGTACTGTCTCTCATAATCATTCCTCAAACATAATCACCATACGGGCTATGCTGTCTTTCAATTACTTATACGATGTAAATCTGCCCGTGGCAATCTTCTTTGTAAAAAACTTTTTCATGACTTTAAGTGCTGAGGCATGACGAAGCTTAACCTGACCATATGTCAAACCGGTCTTAAGCGCTATATCCTGCAAAGTGATGCCGTCATAATAATGATACACGATCACGATCCGTTCCTCTTCGGACAAAGTCTCCATGGCTTCGGCCAGTTCCGAAAGAGTCTCCCTGTTAAGAAGCTCCACATCCACCTTATCTTCCTCGATAAGCGCTGAAGGAACAAGCTCGCCTTCTCGCTCCTCATCGATCGAATCTGCCATCTTATTGGTACGGTAATAGTCGATCACCGTATTATGTGCGATCGTGTAGACCCATGTGGAAATCGCCGCTTTTTGCGAATCATAATCGGCTGCCTTCTTCTGAATCTTTAAGAAAACCTCCGATTGAAGATCCTCGACGTCTGTCGGATTATTCACTCTGCTTCTTATATATACCTTGATCTTATCAGCATACTGCTTATAGACCTGTTCTACATCAATACTCATATTCCCCCGTGAAAATTGCCCGTATAATATTATCCCTGTCATGTATTCTAGCATTTCTTGGATTCTTCGGCAAGTTCTCTTATGATAAATGTAGTGCTTTATCATACTAAAGCATTTTTTACATATATCGCCCCACATATTCAAGAACTTCTGTCACTTTTTCACATTGACACACCACTGCTTTTAGGGCAAAATCTGATGTATGATCAATTAGGGATCTTTTTCTAAGATGGAGGAGAATTATGAAAAAACTAACTAAAACTCTTGCTGTAGCTCTGTCTGCAGCTATGTTCCTCACTTCACTTACAGGCTGCGCAGGCGCTGCAAAGGGTGGAGACACATGGAAGATCGGCGGTATCGGACCCACCACAGGCGGTGCGGCAGTATATGGTATCGCAGTACAGAACGGTGCTGATCTTGCTATCAAGGAGATCAACGAAGCAGGTGGTATTGCAGGCAATAAGATCGAGTACAACTTCCAGGACGATGAGCTTGACTCAGAGAAGTCAGTCAATGCCTACAATGCACTTAAGGACTGGGGAATGAACATACTTGTTGGTTCGGTTACTTCAGGATGCTGTGTTGCTGTTGCAGCTGAGTCAGTTAACGACAATATGTTCCAGCTCACACCTTCAGGTTCTGCTGTAGACTGTATCACCAATAAGAATGTATTCCAGGTATGTTTCACAGATCCTAACCAGGGTATCGGTGCAGCAAGCTATATCGGTTCCAACAACGTAGCATCCAAGGTTGCCGTTATCTACGACAGTTCAGATGTATATTCTTCAGGAATATATCAGAAGTTTGCACAGGAAGCTGACAATCAGCCTTTCGAGATCGTATCGGCAGAGGCTTTCACAGCTGATTCCAAGACAGACTTCTCAGTACAGCTCCAGAAGGCTGCTGACGCAGGTGCAGAGCTTGTATTCCTTCCTATATACTACACAGAGGCTTCTTTGATCCTTACTCAGGCAGCTTCTGCAGGATACAACTTCAAGTTCTTCGGATGTGACGGTCTTGACGGTATCCTCGGCGTAGAGAACTTCGATACATCATTGGCAGAGGGCGTTATGCTTCTTACTCCTTTCGCAGCTGATGCAGCTGATGAGAAGACACAGAACTTCGTTAAGGCTTACGAAGCAGCATACGGTGATACACCCAACCAGTTCGCAGCTGATGCTTACGATGCAGTATATATAATCAAGGCTGCCATCGAGAAGTCAGGCGTTGCTCCTTCTGCAAGCGTATCTGAGATTGGTGATGCTCTTGAGAAGGCCATGACCGAGATCACTGTAGACGGTCTTACCGGCGAATCAATGAACTGGAGCGAAGACGGTGCTGTTAACAAGGCTCCCAAGGCTATGGAGATCAAGAACGGTAACTACTCTCTCATCCAGTAAAAGATGTATTTAAGTTTGGATAACTGAACAGATACACGAATTCAAGAAGGAAGTCGCAGCCATTTTTGTATGCACTTCCTTCTTTTTATGATATAATCATACCTTGAGTGGTCACAGAATATAATTAATAAGAAGGAAGTATTATGAGTTTCATATCTTACTTGATCAACGGCATCAGCTTAGGCTCGGTGTACGCCATCATTGCTCTTGGTTACACGATGGTCTACGGAATTGCCAAAATGCTTAATTTCGCACACGGTGACATAATCATGGTAGGGTGCTATACCGTGTTCACGATAGTCAGCACCTTAAGCCTTCCCACATGGTTAGGTATAATAGTTTCAATAGTCTTATGTACCATTTTGGGCATCACAATAGAGGCTGTTGCATACAGACCTTTGCGTCAGGCTACATCATCTCTGGCAGTACTCATCACCGCGATCGGTGTAAGTTATCTGCTTCAGAATGTTGCACTGCTTATCTTCGGTGCCAATACCAAATCATTTACATCCGTTGTAAATATCAATGCTCTTAAGTTAGGTGCCGACGGAGGCCTCACAGTCACCGGCGAGACTCTGGTGACGATCGCTGCCTGCCTGATCATCATGGTCGTACTTACCACCTTCGTCAATAAGACCAAGGCCGGTCAGGCCATGCTTGCCGTCTCAGAAGACAAAGGTGCGGCGCAGCTCATGGGTATCAATGTCAATGCGACCATATCTCTTACTTTTGCGATCGGATCCGCTCTTGCCGCAGTAGCCGGCATGCTGCTTTGTTCCGCTTATCCGGCACTCACGCCTTACACCGGTTCAATGCCCGGTATCAAGGCTTTCGTTGCAGCGGTATTCGGTGGTATAGGATCCATTCCGGGTGCATTTATCGGTGGCATTATCTTAGGTATTATCGAGATCCTTTCGAAAGCCTATATATCATCGCAGCTCTCCGATGCCATAGTATTCCTGGTACTCATCATAGTGCTTGTAGTCAAGCCCACAGGTATACTTGGCCGTAAGATTCAGGAAAAGGTATAGGAGGTAGCGCGTGAAAGATTTTATCAACAAAAACAAAGACAATCTGATCACATACGGCATTGTGATCATAGCCTATATCGTACTCGAACTGCTTATGTCCTTGGGCTTGATATCAAGCCTTATGACAGGTCTTTTGGTACCCCTGTGTGCTTATATCATACTTGCGGTCTCACTCAACATCACAGTCGGTATTTTAGGAGAATTAAGTCTCGGACATGCCGGGTTCATGTGTGTAGGCGCATTTACATCAGCTTTTTTCTCCAAATGCACGGTTAACGTGATCACGGTAGAGTGGATACGCTTTACCATCGCGATCCTCATCGGATTCTTATGTGCAGGCGTAATCGGATTCCTAATCGGCATGCCCGTACTTCGCTTAAAGGGTGACTATCTGGCGATCGTGACTCTGGCATTTGGTGAGATCATCAAAAATATAATGAACGTTCTCTACATAGGCAGAGACTCAAAGGGCTTCCACTTCTCTACAAAGGATGCCATTGCTCTCGGTCTTGAAGAAAGTGGAGAGATAATAGTCAACGGAGCTCAGGGTATCACCGGTACGCCCAAGAGTTCCAATTTCACCGTCGGAGTCGTACTTATCCTGATTACACTCTTTATCGTGCTTAACCTGATAAAGAGCCGTGACGGCCGTGCTGTCATGGCGATACGTGACAATGTGATCGCCGCAGAATCAGTCGGCATCAACATCACCAAATACAAATTACTGGCCTTTTCCATATCTGCTGCATTGGCAGGCGTGGCCGGAGTATTGTATTCGCACAATTTGAGTTCACTTATGGCCACTCCGAAGAATTTCGGATACAACATGTCCATCATGATACTTGTATTCGTCGTCCTCGGTGGCATCGGCAATATAAGAGGTTCGATCATATCGGCAGTCATCCTTACTCTGTTGCCTGAGCTGTTAAGAGGACTGTCCAACTTAAGAATGCTCATCTACGCGATAGTACTTATCGCCATGATGCTCTTCTCATGGTCGCCAAAGGCCAAGGATTTCAGAGATAAGACAGTCGCCACGCTTCTTTTCTGGAAGAAAGATAACACTGTGAAAGGAGGCAGCGACAATGGCAGCAACTAATCCTGTACTTGAAGTTACCAATCTTTCGATATCATTCGGCGGACTGCGAGCCGTGGATGATTTCTCAGTTACAATAAACGAGGGAGAATTGTACGGACTCATCGGTCCCAACGGCGCCGGCAAGACTACCGCATTCAACCTTCTCACCGGTGTATACAAGCCGAATGAAGGTATTATCAGACTCTGCGGTGAGGATATAACCGGCAGATCCACCATAGATATCAATAAGGCCGGGATCGCCAGAACATTCCAGAACATTCGCCTTTTCAAGGATCTGTCTGTTCTTGATAATGTAAAAGCGGGTCTTCACAATATTTATACATATTCGACCATGTCATCCATACTCAGACTTCCCAAGTACTATAAAGTCGAAAAAGAGATGACGGCCAAGGCAATGGAGCTTTTAAAAGTGTTTGACCTTGATTCATCCGCTTCACTCAAAGCTTCACAGCTTCCTTACGGCAAGCAGAGAAAATTGGAGATCGCACGTGCCCTCGCCACCAACCCCAAGCTTCTTTTGCTCGATGAGCCTGCGGCAGGCATGAACCCCAACGAGACCAAGGAGCTCATGGATACGATCTCTTTTATCAGAAAAGAATTTAAGATGACCATTCTTTTGATAGAACATGACATGAAACTTGTGTCGGGAATATGCGAGCGTCTGACGGTACTTAACTTCGGCCGGATACTTGCCGAGGGATCTACATCGGAGGTACTTAACAATCCTGACGTTATCACGGCTTATCTTGGTGAATAGGAGGAAGATAAAATGGCAATGCTTGAAGTAAAGGACCTCCACGTTCACTACGGTGTAATAGAGGCCATAAAAGGAATTGATTTTGAAGTTAATAAAGGTGAAGTTATCGCGCTTATAGGTGCCAACGGTGCCGGTAAGACCACTATTTTGCATACCGTGAGCGGACTTATAGCTCCCACCAAAGGCAGTATCACCTTTGAAGGTGTAGATATTGTAAAGACACCGGGGCATAAGATAGTCGCCATGGGTATGGCACATGTACCGGAGGGCAGACGTGTCTTCCAGCAATTAAGCGTTTTGCAAAACCTTAAGATGGGTGCCTACACCAGAAAAGACAAAAAAGAAATAGAAGACACACTTAACATGGTCTACGAGCGTTTCCCCCGTTTGGCGGAACGCAAGAATCAGATCGCAGGTACCCTCTCGGGCGGTGAGCAGCAGATGTTGGCCATGGGACGTGCCCTTATGAGCAAGCCTTCCATCATCTTAATGGATGAGCCCTCAATGGGACTTTCTCCTATCTTTGTTAATGAAATATTTGATATAATAAAAGAGGTAAGTGCATCCGGAACCACAGTCTTGCTCGTTGAACAGAACGCCAAAAAGGCTTTGTCCATAGCTGACAGAGCATATGTGCTTGAGACCGGGAGCATCGTTCTTACCGGTGACGCCAAAGAGCTCATGAACAATGATGCCATCAAGAAGGCGTATTTGGGAGAATAGCCAGGAGGTTATATATGGACAGATTTGTTATCACTATTGCCAGACAGTACGGAAGCGGCGGCAAGACTATAGGTGAGATGCTCTCAAAGAAGCTCTCAGTGGAGTATTATGACAAGGATCTCATCGCCAAGGCATCCGAAGAAAGCGGCATCAATATCTCGCTTTTTGCCAACGCTGATGAAAAGAACAAAAGCCTTCTCTCCGGCCTAAGGAAAAAGCAATACGGTGCGGATGTGCTCTCTCCTTCCGACCCCAACTTTACTTCGGAAGAAAACCTCTACAATTATCAGGCCAAGATAATAAGAGAACTCGCGGACAAGGAATCCTGCATCATAATAGGTCGCGCCGCAGATCACATATTAAAAGGGCGTGACAATGTACTCAGTGTATTTGTACATGCTCCGCATGACTTTCTGATGGAACAGGCAGCCAAGAAGCATTCGATGTCCGAAAAAGAGCTTGAGAAGTATATAGCCAAAATAGACAAAGAGCGCGCAGACTATTACAAGCGTCATACAGGTCATGAGTGGACCGACGCAAGAAACTATGACCTGTGCCTTGACAGTTCAAAGCTTGGATTTGAGCGTTGCACTGACGAGATCATCGCATATATGAACGTCAGATTCGGCAAGATGCAATAAGTGCATGATCATATTTAAAATATTAAATTATTCAGTCTTTTATGCATTTCAAATGCCCGTCCTTAAGGACGGGCATTCTATATCTTTTATGCTGTCAGTCATTCGATTCGAATATAAACAGGCAGCCACCACAGCTTATCTGCGCCAAGTCGCCCTCTATCTCATTGCTTATCCCGAGTGAGGTATGTTTATCCAACGTAATGTGTTCTCCGCTGTATTTAAACCCACTTAAAGACACATCCGTCACAGTATCATCACAGGGAATAAGTGATACATATCGATATCCGTCCTTTTTGATCACTGCCTTTCCCTCTATAAGACGGATCCTGTTGTGTTCATCATGGATATATGCTTCTCTTCCGCCTTTGTGAAGCATCATAAGCAGATTGATCGCACAAAATGTCTGATCAAGACGTGTCCCTGTAGCTCCTATGATATGAATCGTCCCGGGTGCCGTATCTATGGCGCGCTTTATCGCATGTTCAAGATCGGTATCGTCCTTTTCGGGATATAACTTCTCAACTTCCTTGGAAGCATTACATATCTTCTCATACTCTGCTTTACTTACAGAATCAAAATCTCCAACGGAAAGATCCACTCTATAGCCGAGATCGGCAAGATACAGCGCTCCTCTGTCTGCCCCTATAAGGTATGCTTTACCAAGTATATCTTCGTATTTTGTCAAATCGCAGGTTCCGCCTGCCACTATCACCGTATCCTGCATATCTTCCACATAACCTCGGTCTTTCTCTTAATCTTTGTGTTAATGCTCATATAACCCATATCATATTCCCGTCATGTCAAAATCCGGGATATAATACGGATCGGCAGTCCGGCCTTCCTGAACATATGCGCATGTTATTCCGAGCCCGTCCGCATATCTTATAAGACTGCGGTAATCTCTGTCACTTACGATCCTGTCTATCTCGGGATAGTTCTTTAAGTGTCCGTTCGGAGTATACTGATTCATCAGACTAATATATATGCTGTCTCCGTATTTTTTATACAGATAAGCGGTTATCATCTTGGCTTGTATGAGCATACCCGGCATCAGCAAATGTCTGACTATCACACCGCTTTTCATGATACCTGCAGGATCAAATACACACTCAGGCTGCTGTCTGACCATCTCATCGATCGCCTTTTTCGCACATTCCGTGTAGCCCCCGGCATTACTGTATCTTATGGCATCCTCATCACGGATATACTTCATATCCGCAAGATATATATCTATAAGCCCTTCCATGCTCTTTATCACATCCTCATGAATATAGGAAGAAGTGTTAAGAATAAAAGGGATCTTAAGGCCGGATGCTTTGGCACTTGCGATCGTATCTCTTATCACCGGCAGATACATGTCTGCGGTCACCAGATTGATATTATTAGCACCGGCTTCCTGCAGTTCAAAATATATCTCAATGAGGCGCCCTTTTGACACCATTTTGCCGACATTGCCGCTGCTTATCTCCTTATTCTGGCAGAATACACAGCCCATGTTGCATCCGGTAAAAAAGACAGCGCCTGACCCGTTCATACCCGATATACACGGTTCCTCCCACATGTGCAACGCAGCTCTTGCCATCATCGGCTCATTGCCTGCATGGCAATACCCGGTCGTAATATCTCTGCCTACACCGCATTCTCTGGGACAGAGCCTGCAGCCGGCACTAAGTTCATTCATATCACCAATACTCATTTACATTTATCTGCCGCCGATGATCTTGGTCCATACTTACAGATCACGTACCGTATATTCACCCTTTTCGTACCCGTATCCATCGCCTGCATCCGTGTAATAACGATAGTGACACTCACCATCGCCAAATGAGTGGAATGTGACCTCACCCAGTTCATCTGTAGATAGTGCCGCTTCACACATCGGGATGACACTTCCCTCTTTTACAAACACAGGGATCTCATCAAGCCCTGCCGTGACATCCACAGTACTTCCGCCCTTGAAACGAACACCTGTATACAGATCGTACCAGTCACATCCCTTGGGGAAATATACACTTCGTTTTGTATCCGGATGCCCAATCTGCACCCCGTCTTCGTCATAATACATCGGCTTAAGAACCGGACATACCATGAGCGAATCACCAAACATATACTGATCCGTAATATCCCACGTATTGCGATCTGAAACAAAATCGAAGGAAAGCCAGCGGATCATGGATGCATCATCGAGCCATATCTTACCGGCCTCGGAATAGATATAAGGCATAAGCTTATAGCGAAGGCGATTGGCCTTAAGTAAAGCTTCATAGAATTCATCCTTAAAATTCCAGAGTTCTCTTCTAAAGTCGGTACCGTGCCCACGGAAAACAGGCAAAAAGCATCCGAGCTGATACCATCTGACAAACAGTTCGCAGTACGCCTTATCATCGACGGTATCATCATATCGGCCATTCCAGTACCACATCTCTCCCTGCTTTACAAAAAAGGCACCTATATCCATTGTCCAATAAGGCAGTCCGCTTGCGCTAAAATGCAGTCCCGCAGTAACCTGAGCCCTTAAGGTCTCCCAGCTTGCCGCAGTATCACCGGACCACATGATCGTCCCATAGCGCTGTTGCCCCGTATAAGCACTTCTGGTCAGATTGCATACTCTCTTTTCCTTATACTCCGGCGATTCCAAACTCTCACGTTCCATGCATGCGCGCTGGTTCTCATATATACCCATTGCATGATAAAGCGGGAATGCGTTGCAATACTCATAAGGCATACGAAGCCCCGCCTCTTGGCAATACTCCTCAAACAATCTCGAAGGCTCTGGTCTCTCACTGTGATTCCACTCCGGTGTGAAAGGCTCACTGCTGTCACACCAACACGCATCCGTTCCATAGGCAAAATGCCCTTTTTCAAGCTGGCTCCAGTACAGTTCTCTGGCTTCGCCACTTAGAGCATTATAGACATTGCTTGCAGGCAAAAACAGATCCCTCTCTGCAAATTCCCTGTGATCAGAAGTCTGCTCATCCATGGTGGGCCACAAAGAGATCATAAAACGTATATGTTCATCGTGCAGTTTCTCTATCATCTCATCCGGCGTGGGAAAACGATCCGGATCATAACTCTTCTGTCCCCACTCACCTTCGACCCAGCTGATCCAGTCAAGAACTATGCAATCCGTGCCGATACCAAACTCGCGGCTCTTTTTAGCCGTTTTGAGTATCTCTTCCTGCGTCTCATAGCGCTCCTGTGACTGAATATAACCAAATGCCCATTTGGGGAGCATGACTGCCTTACCGGTGAGTAAACGGTAGTTACGGATAACCTGATTCATTCCACCGGTCATTATATAGTAATCAAGTTCACTGTCTGCTTCGACATAGACTGATGTCCCTTTTTCATCATCCCTAAAGATCATCGGGCTGTATGTATCGATAAGGATCCCGTATCCCTTGGTCGATACGACCATCGGAACGGCGATCTGGCGATTGGCCTGATGAATGTAGACAGTCCTGCCGCGAA